>Ga0194117_10000143_pt1 | contig 100484 bp, 90 predicted proteins | sample TA2MahsurfametaG_FD_160579 | JGI IMG/M metagenome (GOLD analysis project Ga0194117, IMG submission 160579) | Freshwater microbial communities from Lake Tanganyika, Tanzania - TA2015009 Mahale N1 surface | ecosystem: Environmental > Aquatic > Freshwater > Lake | place: Tanzania: Lake Tanganyika... | reverse complement strand
CCGCCTGAACCAACGGGACCGCCTGAACCAACGGGACCGCCTGAACCAACAGGACCACCGCCGACCTTGCGATCAGGAGTCTCCAGTTTCTCGCGTTTCGCCTCTGCCTCTGTCGCCTTCTTGGCCTCCAGCTCCGCCAGATCCTTCTTGAAATGGGTCCTCGGACTCATCACCACCAGATCGTTCTGCTCCACACCCTCAAGAATCTCAATGTATTCGTCGTTCGCATCGCCAACCTTTAACTCATGACGCTGCACACCATCCTTGCCGGAATACACATACGCGTAGTAATGACCAAAAAACGATACCACACTCTGGACCGGCACCTGCAGCACCGGCTCCTTGCGGTCCTCCACCACAACTCGAATCTGAGCCGTCATGCCAGGCTTCAGCTTCCGAACTCGCTCAGGTGAATCCAGAATCTGCACCACCGCCTCGTACTCCTTCAGATCCGTGTTCGGCCAACTGCCCGGAATCGGCACTGATGAAACTGACTGCAGACGACCCCGATACGGATCCCCTGGGATCGCGTCAATCGCAATCTCCACAGGCTGACCAATCATCACACGGCTGATTCGAGATTCATGGATGCGAGCATCAATCTTCATGTTCTCAAGATCCGGCAGATTGATCACAGCCTGCCGCTCACGGACCGCTGCACCCTCTTCAATGACGACCGGCTCATTGCTGCGAGAACTTTTCTGGGAAGCGTAAACCACTTCGCCCGCCTGAGTCGCCACGAGCCGACAAGCCTTGATCTGCCGCTGAAACAAAATCAGCTTCTCCTCCTCAACACTCAGCGTGAGCTGCGATGCGTCAGCCGCAGCCTTCATTTGAGTCATCAGGGCCTCGCCTTCCAGACGAGCCCGCTGAGTTTCACGCTTCGAATTGTCGGCCGTCTGAGCCAGCTCCTTTTCCTTCTTCGGTCGAGTATACTTCTCCAGCACTTCCAACTTGCCACGGTTCACGCTCAACAGAATCTGCGACTGAGTGACCTTCAGGCGAGCACTTTCGAGCTGGTTCACGTTGGCATAACCGAGACGAGCCTGATCCCGAATTCTCTCGTACTCCTCACGGTTGATCGATAACTCCTCTTCCGTCTTCTTGATGTCGCCCTTTAAAGTCTCCAGTTCCTGCTCGTACTCACCAGCCGGCGACGTATAACTGATCAGACTCAGACCCGCCAGGTCCTCAGCCAGTCGCGCCTTCGCCACATTGCTTTCATTGGTCGTCAGCTGAATCTCAATGTCCTTCTGAGCCTTCTCCAGATTGGCACGAGCCGTTGTGACCTTGATCTGCTGCTCCTTCTCTTTCTCAACCAAAGTTGACGAATCCAGTTCGCAGCACACATCACCTGCCAGAAAATCGCCCTTGCGAACCTGTTGCCGATCCTTCACCAGCAACTCGGTGTGCTCGCCAAATACTAGCTCCCAGGTCCTCTCTTTACCGTCCTCAGACACCACTTTCAGCGTCTTCACAGAATCCGAAGCCGCATCAATAAACTGCACCACACCGTCAAACTCGGCCACCACCGGCGAATTCACCTTGCTGCCCTCAGGCACCAGCGAAATAATCGTCGTCGATCCCTCAACACTGTTGCTGAGCGTCGAATTTTTTAAACTGTCAACCGTGCCGTTTTCCGTAATCACAATCCGAAACGAACCCTTCTCGGCCAGCTTCATCAGATAGTCCGGAATCGCGTCCTTTTGGGCACCGCCCAGTAACGACAACGCCCGCTCACTAACTGCAGGAATCAGCAGCACCGCCACCGCACCGGCTGCCACCAAAGCTGTCACAATCCAGAAAAAAGACCTGCCGGAACGAGCAGGCTGAAGCGTGCGAAGCATATGGAGAACCTTTGAACGAAGGCGTCAGGACAAGGCAGGATGGCCACGGCTGATCAATGTTGACCGAAGTTGTTACTCCGGTGTCCCAGGGACTGAACCCCGATCCGCCGGTACCAGCGGCACCAACGATGGCTGAACTGCGGGAGCTTCAGCAGGCGAACCAGCGCCCTCTACCGGAACAGATGACTGCATCCGCTGGTAAAATCGGTCGGTCCAGACGCCCCGCGCGTCAATGTCCATGATACCCATATCTCGGAAGATGTTAAGCCGATTCGTCTCATATAAGACCCAATCTCCAACAAGACCGTTCTGGGCCGTCAAAACTGAATTCAACGCGTTCAACACGTTCAACGCGTTGCCCTGACCGCCCAACTGCTGACCGCCCTGAGCCTGTAAAGACGCATTGTCGTACTGCAGGGCCGCGTTTCGCACCGTGACTCGGTCCACCCTCAAACGGTACTCCTGAACACCCAACTGACGCCAGCTCGATCGAATCGTCTGCTTAACACGGTCCTCCTGCTCCATATACGCACGACGAGCACGCTGGAAGGTTACCAAAGACTGCCGATAACCATTGCGCTCCAACACCTGATCCAGTGGCGTAGTGAACCTCAGTCCAGCGCTGTGGTTCGTGCTGTTCTTCGCGTCAGGATTTAAACCCTGATTGCCACGAAATGTCACATCCAGTCCCGCCTCAAGACGGTTCGCCTGTATCTCCACCTGACGACGCGCATCCATCACCGATGCACGCACGTTCATTAAGTCGTGCCGGTACTCCAGACCCAGTGCCACAACCTCCTCGATGTCCGGAATCCGCGGTGATTCATCCAGACTGAACGGCATGACCGCAATCTGCTCCACTCGCAGAGAAGCCTGCAGCACCTCCAGACTCTGAGCCATTCGCAACAGGTACTTGTCCCGCAGGTCGCGCGCACCACTGGCAGCCTCCAGCAGCAACTCTGGCACCGTATACCTCTCCAGTGCAACACGATCCCCCGACCGCGGCAGATCTCGCCAGCTCTCCGGCAGTTCCGCCAGCTCAATCTGCCCGTTCCCATTGCCGTCCAGCGACTGCAGCAATTCCTGCTCACTGACCGCCGACAGCATCTTCCTAAGCATATCCAGCAGCCGGCTGCCAAATGCAAACTCGCGTTCCGCGAGGCGGTACAGGCGGCGATCCTTCTCCAGTCGCTCCTCCAGATCCCGGCGTTCGGTTTCGTCACGAAAATACCGCTTGCCCGGCTCAATCGCGGTAACATTCTCCCGCGTCCGCTCCAGCAACTCGCCCAGTCGCCCAAAATCCACAGCTACACGCTTGAAACCAACCTCATACAACTGATCCCTCGCAGCAACCAAGGCATCCACATAATTTCGCACCGCTGACAGACTCGGACCCGTCACCGGATTATCAGCCCCCTGCTTCGGCAGCAACTGATCTCCGATACTCTTCTGCACCCTCCGCAGGTCCCGTTCCAGATTAATCAGGTCCCAGCCAATCAGCTCAAACTGCTGCAACAGCGCAGTATCTATTCCGAGATCTGCGTTGGGTGGCAGCCCCAGCAGCAACTTGAATGAATCCTGCTGGTCCTGCAACTGTCGCTGCGAGTTTGCGAGGGACACCTGCGACTGATTCAGTCGGTCTCGCAACTGCAAATAGGGCAGACTGGTAGTCAACTGCTTCTTCAAGTCAATCAGCTCCGATGCAGCGGCCAGATAATCCGGATCCTGCGACACCCCCAGCACCATTGGTTCCTGCTCGGGCGACATATCGCCGCGCCACTTCAGCCAGTTGCCGTCGTAGGACAACTGCCTCTGCAGCTCGGCCGGAATCTGCAGATTCTGCATACCCTCAAGAGCTGCATTCACGACTCCCGGAACACGCCGGTCTCGCGCCTCCTGAGCCTCCAGTTGCTCATCAAGCTGTCGAATGTTATTCTCGATGTTGAGGATGTTTTGCTGCTGCTGCTGCAGTATCAGATAACTGGATGCCACCTGAGTAAACAGCGTCTGTCGGAAACGAGCCAGAGTCCTCACGCTGTACAGCACACTGCGTTCGTTCTGCGTCAAAGACTCCAGCGCAATCTTGCGCCCCGCATTAAACAGCAGCGGCTGAGTCAGACTGTAGCCAATCGAAGGCGCCGACGATTCGCTGCCATTTCCGGAAAACACCCACGTCACCGAATTCGCAATGTCCGCCGCAATCTGACCGCCAGTAGGCAACGTCTGACTGATGCCAAAGGGAGTCGCCAGAACTCCCGATGTCCGACCGGCCGCGTTCGATCGTGCCGTAAAGTCCACACTCGGCTCAGATCGATTCGTACCCAGATAACGCACGCCTAGCTTGAATCGCTCGGCCGTCAGATTCAAGGCATCCAAATACAGATTCTCGATCGAATTTTGATACTCGCGACTGTGAATCGAAGTCAGATTCATCGCATCGGGAATACTGACGTTCTGCAGTTTCACTTTCGCATGCGACCCCACTGGGTCCACACCGTTCTTATCAATCCCATAAGGCTTCAGCCAGTGCGGATTTTCAATCGCAAATGAAACACCCAGTTTGTGCCAGTTCTTGTACCCGCGACGACCATTTACCGAATGCATCAGTTCATGGGCCGTCGGATCGTCCGGCGGCAAAGGACGCTTGTCAGGATCCCACGGATCATAGAAACGACTGCGTGGATCAGGAGTCAGATCCACTCGCGGAACGCTCCAGTGAGGATCATTGATCTTCTCACCAATTGCCGTGTATGCATCACGGTCAGCCTGCTTCCGCCAGAACTGTCGGGAACAGCCCGACACCAACGAAAACCCGACAACTCCCAGCAACATCAGCGCCAGACGTGCATGAAACTTCTTTCGCAGCATTTGACGCAGCATCCTGCTGTACTCCAGTGCCCGTGGGGGTCCTGTCGCGTACCCGCACCTGCACTCGACAGCCACCAATGCGTGCCCCGCGCCCCGTTAATTCAACGGGACGCTGCAGGATTGCGCGCGCAAATGGCTGTGCGTAACGAATACATCGACTTTTCGGATCTCGTCAGTTCTGACGATGCCGCTTGACGCCTTTCCCGCAAAGTCGGCATTTTCGATAAACTCCGCCCAAACTAACACGTTAACATACTGTTCTAACACTGAACACACTGTGCGAAAGTCCAGTTCGCACACGGGCCTCGACAGCATGCCAGCACCGGCAGTTTTTGCCGCCTCAGCCAGCACCCAGGAATTTCACCGTAAAACACTCGCTCGCCCGCACACTGCCCTTTTCAATCTGGCCAAGATCCTCAATCTGCTCCACGAGCTTCTCCCAGCGCCCCAACTCCATACCACAGCCACCCGCCTCACCACCGGCCGCACGACACAAAGGCGTCATCGCCGCCGCCCCAAACTCAAGAGCCGCAGCACTCATCTCAGAATTCAATTTGCCGATCTCCTCATTGGTGACTACCGGAGCCTGCAGGTACTCCCGCCAGCCCGCCACACTCGCCCGCACGACCTTCTGCACCAGCTCCGAATTCTCTGCAATCAGATCCTCGGTGGTGATCAGGACACTGGCATAAGGATCAAATCCAATCTCCGAAACCATCAGGACTTCCGGGTCACCACCACGCTCCCTGGCAACAAACGGCTCGCTAAACACAAACGCCTGCTGAGCAAAAGCCGGCTTCTGCAAAAACTCGCCAACCATCCCGCTGAACGGGATCAGACGAACATTCGTCAGCGGCAGCTGCTTCTTCATCCACAGTGCAAATGGTCGAGCATCGCTGATGGCCAACTCAATATCTCGTAAATCGGCCAGCGTCTTAAACCCCGCGGCCCGATGCACCATGATGCACCGCGGAGAACTCTGCAGTGGTGCCAGCAACGCCACAACCGGCACCCCCGCCGCTCGCGCCAACACCACATTATCCGCATCTGATACAGCAAACTGAATACGGCCCGCCGCCAGTTCCGCAATCACCGCCTGCGGAGCCCCCGGGCCGCCCGGAATGATTTCGGCCGATACACCTTCGGCCGCAAACTTACCCTGCACATCCGCCGCGATAAACCCCCCGTGCTCCACTTCCGGATACCAGTTCAATGCCAGCCGAAACGGCAACAATGCAGACTTGTCAGCACCGCCAGGCGTGCCTGAACTACCGCCACCACTTGCTGCACTCTGCCCCGCTTCACCGCCACAACCGACAACCACAGCCAACAGACTGAGGCACAACAACGCTCGAACGCTCATGAGAAACTCCCCCCGCCGTAAAACCGGAAAATCCGGCGTAAGCCTCAAACTCAGCGTAATTTATGCGATCTCAACGCAAATGTTGCCGAAATTCCTCAAACTTCCATCAGCCCGGAAGAAAGATTGCCGGTTGCTGCCGCCCCAGCAGTAGCAACCTGCGCATGAATTTTTCAGGAAATCAACATGAATCCGCTGGCTGACACACTGATGTGCCCCAGCTCTGGCCACTCTGTCGGTCCGGAAGCCAACCTCCGTGAAGCCGCCTGCCTGCTGCTGCAGCACGGACATTTCTGCCTATTCTCCGTTGACCATAACGGCAGACTTGTGGGCAAAGTCACAGAAGATGATCTGCTCCAGGCACTGTTCGCCGGCGCCTCAGATCGTACTCCCGCAGCCAGTCTCGCCGTTCCTGTGAGAACACCCGTCCACTGCACCGATTCCGCCGCCTCTGCGCGATCACTCCTTTACGAATCACTCACAGACTGCCTGCCAGTCCTCGATCATTCCGGCAAACTGGCGGGAATCATCAAACGCCCGCAACTCGGACGACAGATCAGTGCCCGTGAAGATTTTTGCACGCAGCAAGTTTCTGAGTGGGTACCGACCACGCTCTATGACGATCTGGATGAATGCACAACAGTGCGCAGGCGGCGACCCAGTCACCGCGGACTCCGACCGAAACTGAGACTGTTCAATCCCGACGAACCCCGACCGATCTTCATCCGCGGCGCACATGCACTTAGCTTGCTTCGCAATGCCGACGATTCTCTCTGATACTGCACTGCCATGAAACGTCTGCTGCTGCTGCTTGTCGGTATCGCCGTATCAGCCGGTTCACTTTGGTACGCCATGCGCGATACCAATAGACAGACAGTGCTACATGCCTTCAAAACGGCTGATTACTTCTCACTGCCTCCAATCCTGCTGCTGCTGCTGGCCTTCTACTGGCTCAAATCTATCCGTTTCGCCCAACTGCTGGCTCCTGCGACACCACTGACCGCCCGACAACTGTTCTCACCCGTTATGATCGGCTTCGCCGCCAATAACATCCTCCCCGCACACCTCGGGGAATTCGTTCGAGTTTTCGTGGTGAACAGACAGCACCGAGTTCCTGCCGGAACAGTCCTCTCCTCCATCGTCCTCGAACGAATCTTCGACATCTTCGCAATTCTCGCCCTCTTCGGCCTCGGAATCCTCTTCGCGCCCTCACTGCCTGAAAACTACCAGCGCAGCGGTATGATTGCAGCCGCTGCCGCCGCCGGAGTCGTTGTTATTCTGATCGTCTACATGATCCGCACCGACTGGTTTGTGAAAGCCACCGCCAGCATCTTCGCCCTCTTCCCCTTTATCCCAGTCTGGCTCACCAGTAAAATCCTCGATCTGCTCCGCCAGGGTGCCGTCGGACTGCACTCCCTGAAAAGTGCGACAGCAGTCGCTTCCATCGCACTCAACTCTCTCCTGCAATGGCTCATCAACGGATACTCCGCCTGCCTCGCACTCAAAGCCTTCGGAATCGATGTGACTCTCAGCACCGGCCTGATCCTTACCGGAATCACGGCACTGGGAGTCATGATACCGGCTGCACCCGGATACTTTGGAGTCATCCAGGTGTGCTTTCAAATCGCCATACAGGTTCAGCAAATCAAGCCGGATCCGTCACTCGTACTCGCAGCCTCACTCTACTCACAGATCGTCGGCTACATCGCAGTCACTGCCACCGGAGTCGTCTGCCTGAATCGCGCACAACTCAGCCTGAAAGACCTGCAGCAGGCCGCTGACAGCTAACCACGATTCCAGCCGTCTCAGATATAAAGACACAGCTGAGATGTCAGCAGGTAAGCGAACTTCCGTCACGCACGGGATCCACACCTCAGTTACCACACCTGACCGTCTCTAGTGTTCATTCAGCTCCGGGCCCCGGTGACTCCGCGAGAACCCGCTTGCACGCGAAAACAGTCAGCAGCGCACAGCGTCAGCGCCCGGGCCAGTTCAATCCGCTCCCGCAACACCAGACCCCGCAGACTCCCGTCTGCGGCTCGCCCGGGCCGCCCACCGCCCACTGACAACTGACACCTGACAACTGAGTGCGTCCCCTGTCATTCCCCCTCCCCGGAAAACCGCCGGCAGGGAAACTCCCGGCGGTTTGAGTGAAAATCGAGTACGAAAAAATGCAAAAATCCCCCCCCTCCGTACTTGTACTCAGTGAAACGGTACTCGTAATCGCACTAGAAAAACACCCATCGGCCACTGACCTTTGAGCCTTCCTTCGCGGCTTTGCGTGAGCCAAACTGTCCACCAGGCACTCCGTATGGTCATGAAGTCTGCACGATCGAAGCAGCCCGCACCGGGACTCTCCGGCACTCATACCCGCGGACTCCCGTCCGCGGCTCGCCTGACTGACCACTGACCACTAAAGCTGGCATCCGCCCGCCAGCTCTGACTATACTTCTCGACAATCTATCCCGCAGCGTCCTCGGAGCGTCCCCCATGCGTCACCTTCTGCCGGTACTCGCTGCTGCTGTGGTCCTCTGCCTTGCCTCGCCCAGCGCTGTCGGACAAGGAGGAAATACTCCCGGCGGCTCACCCGGCGGTATCCTCATCTCGCCTCAGGGCCTGATTCAGCAGGCGCTCGCCACTCCCCTAACCCACACTCCACCCAACCGCCAACTGCGCGAAAAAGCCCTCGCGACACTCCCGGAAGAACTCCGCCAGCCTGCCACGACCCGCCTGCTCTCACTCCGCAACCTCGACAGCCAACTGGCCGCACTTGCCGCAGCCGGCACTGCCATCCCAGCCAAACTCCTTGGCCTCGCCGGCCTCACCCGCATCGACTCAATCATCCTCTCGCCCGATGGCACTGACCTGATTCTGGCGGGTCCTGCCGAACCGTTTGCAGCAGTTCGCGGCAACAGAATGGTCGGACTGCTTTCCGGCCGACCCGTACTGTGCCTCGAAGATCTGCTCACCGCCTTTCGTCACGATACTGTCCTTGATGCTGCCGGCTGCTCCATCGACCCGGACCCTGCCCGCCTCGCTGCAGCACATAACTGGCTGGCGCGCAACTCCTCACCCGCGACCTTCGCCATAGCCAAAGCTCGCCTCGAACAAATGGTACGCCTGCAGGGACACTGGAATGTGACAACGTTTGGAGTCCCGGAAGACAGTCGCATGAGCCTGGCGATGATCGAAGCCGACTACCTCATGAAACGTATCGCAATCGGTGCCGACCCCACCGGTATCCGCGGACTCAAAAGCAGCCTCGCACTCGCACGTCCCGGTGACAACATGATGAGGCGCTGGTGGTTTGCGCCTGCTCCGGACACTCTAACAGTCTCTCACGATCGTACTGTCTGGACACTCGCCGGGCTGCGTCTGCAGTTGTTTGCGCAGGAAGAAATCATGGATGACAGCGGCAATCTGCTGGACACCACCACCACACGCGGCAGCGCCGACGAATTCGCCGAACTGTTCAATCATCATCTGCCGGAGCTGACGCAGAAAATCCCGGCCTTCGCAGATCTGCAGAACATCCTCGATCTCCTCGTCGCTGCAGCCGTCTGCCGCGAACTGCAGGCAGACGGAACACTGCAATTTCAGCCACAAATGCTGACCGATCACACAGTCCTGCCAGGCAGATCCTGGCCGGTCCCCCGCGAAACACTGCCCATGCTCACCTGCCGCAGTGCTTCCGGCGGACTGATCATCGGAGCATTTACCGGCGGTGTCACCCTGCGGAGCCGACAATTGGTGGCACACGCCGCAGCACCTGATGCTGCCGGCACCCCAGCCACACCCGACACCGCTCGCAACCGCACAAACTCGGTGCCACGGCAGGCCACCGGCGGCCTCACCGCCGAGACACTCTGGAAGGACCTGCCAGCCGCATCGCCTCAGGGAACTTCGGACTGAGCCGCTTTACGCTGCAGCCAGGCCTGACCGGCTTCCGACTTCAGAAACTCCTGATACTCCGGTATCTCCGCCGCGCCCTCCGGCGTCTGCTGCAATTCGTCCAGCAAACCCACCACTCCAGCGAAGTCCTTCAGATGCAGCCGCACACGCAGGTCCGTTAGTGACACATCAGCTTCGCCCTCAGAAACCGCCTTTGCTGCCGCAACTGCAGCAACCGCATCAGCACCGCGTTCCAGTTTCAGCAGCGACTCAATCTTCAGCAGGCTCAAATACGGATCACCGATCTGCTCACGAAGACGATCCACGGCAGCCGGAACCTCGGCGTACTGCCCCAGCAGTTCCAGCCTTTCCACCTCCGTAAACCCCGCAGCAGAATCTGCTGCCGTTGCCTGAAACAACTGCTGCAAAGCACCCGATAGTTCGTCCGCGCCCAGATTACGGCAGATCTGCACTTTCAGCCGCAGCAGAGGCTCAGACTGCTGCACAACCCCAGGCAACCTGCGATACAGCTCGAGCGCAGACTTTGGCTGACCGCCCCGCTGCAAACTGCCAATCTCACGAATGTCCTCAGCAAACTCCAGCAACTGCAGTTCCGTCGCACTCAGCGAAGCCCGCAGCCCACGATTTGATGCAGCCAGTGCCGGCAAAACCAGCCGCCGCAGACTGTCGGCAACCGACTCACCCAACAAATACACGTCCACGTCCGCGATCCTGACACCGTCGGGGGTCTGCACCAGTATCAGTTCGTGGTAATTGATCCCTGACAGTTCTGGCAGGCACAGCCGAAACAATGGACGAAATTCGCTTCCACGCGAAACCAGCCGCACAAAACTGTAACTGCCTCCGTTGCCGCAGCCCTGCACAACACCCGCAAAGATGTCCTGCAATGTTCCGGACAAACCCTCCGTGACCTCACGACGCTCCTCACCCCGAATGTCCGTCCCCCTCAATACACTGTCAGCAAATGCGTCATCGCTAGCTAGCTTTTGTAGTGCGGCTGTATCCAGATGAGCCACCGCCTGGCGCACTTGCTCAGCCAGTTGCTGCGACTGAGTCTTGTCGACCGACCGCAAAGATACCGGCTGCTCAACTGATTCGGGCGAAGCAGCAGCCGATGAATTGGCGGCAGCAGGCAAAGCCGTCACCTGCTGCCCGCAACCACCCGCATCCAGCAGCAGCAATGCCACCAGGCCACACTCAAACACTGCCCGTTTACGCCCCACAAAAACCTCCGCTCAACCCGCAGACAGTTCCTGCAAGGCTGCGATCACATCCGCATCATGCCCGTCCACGGACACCTTCTTCCACAACTTCGCCACCTTGCCGTCAGCACCAATAATCCAGGTCGCTCGCTGAATTCCCATCGACACGCGGCCGTACATGTTCTTTTCACGCCAAGCACCGTACTTCTCGGCGACAGCATGCTCAGTATCAGCCAGCAAAGGAAAATTCAGAGTATACTTCGTGGTGAACTTCTGATGAGACTCCACGGAATCAGCACTGATGCCCAGTACCACCGCACCCAATGCCTCAATCTCACTCAAACGATCCCGAAACGCACACGCCTCCCTGGTACAGCCCGGTGTATCATCTTTGGGGTAAAAATACAGCACCACCGGCCGACCTTTGAAATCCGACAGCTTCACGGTCTCACCAGTCGTCGATTTCAGAGAAAATGCCGGCGCTTTCGCCGGCGGTTCAATCCATTCCGCCATGGTTCCGCAATCCCCCTGTCAGTGATCATTACCCCGGCCCGCAGCCCGACGGACACATACCCGCCACTTCGGCCCGCATCCGTGTTATAGCCACCTGCGGAATTCTGGCTCACCAGCAGCCCGATTTCGCAAATTCACCGAAGAAATCAGTTGCACTCCGGAAGCATTCGCCGCGCCTGCCGCAAATGATTCTGCAGAAACAGACGATCTTCCGCCGGACACACCGCCAGACCGCGTTCCAGCAGATCAATCGCTTCACCATAATGCCCGGCACGCATTGTCAAAACCGCATGATCACGACGCTCACGCCACGAACCCGGCAACAGCAACTGTAGTCGAGTCTGTACTCGCCACGCCGCTGACCAGTCCTCTCGACCTCCAAACAACGCCTTCAAATTCTGCAGCATACGGATCATCACCGCACGCCCATCCACCGGACGCAAATGCCGCCGAACCTCATCCACATCACAACCCGCCAAATTACCAATCAGATCCAGACATTCTCTCTCGTCCAGAATACGACCACGGTCAAAGGCATCCACATACAAATGCCCCTGATCCGAAGGCAGACGAATCAGAAAGCGAGCCGGAGTACTGATCGGCTGAAGCGGAATCCCCAGTTCGTTCCCCACGTGCAAATAAATCAGCGACAGCGAAATCGGAATGCCTCGCCCCGTCACCAGAACCCGATTCACATAGTGGGCATGCGGATCCGACAAATACTGGCTCTCACCATGCAGTCCCAGTTCTTCAGTCATGTAACGAGACAACAGCTTCAGCTCTTCAAGCTCAGAACCTGCCTGAGTCACCGGATGAGTCAGTCGAGAAACCGCCCGCTGAACGATCCCGCGAGCAGCAGCGGTATTCACGTCTGACTGACCGTCTCGCGAAATCTCCAAAGCAGCCGCCAACAGGTCTACATCCGCCTCACGACGCACCAGACGCATGAACTGCTCATCATCAGAACAGGCCGAATTTGGAAAATGTAAACTCACGCAGACTCATTCCCGCAACACTGCCATCGCACGTCGAAATCACACAAACCCCGCCACTATAAGCTCCACTTTCCAGCTCCACAACACCGGGTTGCAGCAGATTCCAACCAGCACAAAACGTCGGCAGAAAAGGCCCGTTCAGCCGCCTGCAACAAATGATCAATCGGCAAATCATGCCTGCTCCCACGCCACTCCGGCAGACACCTGCACCAGCCAAAGACCGCTTCCTAAACTTCCCGCCGGCCGCCGGCCGTCGCTGCCTCCATAATCTGTTGCTCAGTCACACAGTCACCCCGAAACTCGCCCGTCAAACATCCCTCACTCAGCACCAAAATCCGATCACATACCGCAAGCAGTTCAGGCAACTCTCCGCTCGTTACCACCATCGCTACACCCGCCGCCGCCAGCCTGTCCATCAGCACATACAATTCAGATTTCGCACCCACGTCAACACCGCGAGTCGGATCGTCCAGCAGCAATACATCCGGCTTCGTCAGCATACAACGCGCCAGCATGCACTTCTGCTGATTCCCACCACTCAGTGATGTCACCAAAGCCTCTGAGCCAGCCGTCCGAATCCCCAGCGACTCCGTCTGCTCCCGTACGGCCTCCTGCTCTCGACTCATAGAAATCACACCCGCGTCAGAAAATCGAGGCAGCGCACTGATCGTGATATTCTCTCGCACCGTCATCCCGCGAAACAGCCCCAGCCGCTTGCGATCCTCCGTCGCCATCGCCACTCCCGCTCGCAAAGCATCAGCAGGATGCCGAAACTCACTGCGTTGACCACGCAGCCAGACCTCGCCCGAGTAACACATCCCGGACGCCCCCGCCAAACACTCCAGCAACTCCGTACGCCCCGCACCCATCAGCCCGGCCAGACCCACGATCTCGCCGCGCCCCACGGAAAAACTAACGTTTCGCAGTCGCCAGCGACCACATCGACCAGCCCATGGCAATGACAGATTCTGCACTCGCAGCACACGCTCAGACGACCCGTCCGAACCAACCGACAACCGCCGCTGTCGCACCGACAACTCTCGACCAACCATCAGATGAGCAATCTCACGAGCATTCGTGGCAGATTTCGCCATCGTCGTCACAAAACGACCGTCACGCAGCACCGTAATCCGATCAGCCAGACGAAATACCTCCTGCATGCGATGCGAGATATACAGAATGGTGACTCCCCGAGCCTTCAGGCGGTCAGCCACCCGGTATAATCGAGCCACCTCTGATTCCGTCAGTGCACTCGTCGGCTCATCCATAATCAAAATGTCAGAATCCAGCGACAATGCTCGCGCAATCTCCACAAGCTGCTGGTCACCAACACGCAAACTCCCCACCAGCGATCGCGGGTCTATCGAAGTCTCCAGTTGCCGCAACAACTCTGCCGCCCGCCGATCCATCTCACCCTGCTGCAGTACGCCCCAGCCGTTCGTTAACTCCCGACCCAGAAAAATATTGGCCGATACCGACAACTGCTCCACAAGGTTCAGTTCCTGATGAATCATGCTGATCCCCGCAGCCTCGGCAACCCGAGTCCCCGCGAAACAAACAGACTCACCCCGCAAATACAGTTCACCGCGCGATGGCCGCTGCACACCCGCCAGAATCTTCATCAAAGTGCTCTTGCCGGCACCATTCTCGCCCATAATCGCATGGGTCTCGCCGGGGAAAATGTCAAAACTGACGTCCCGCAGCGCCACCACACTGCCAAATGTACGCCCCACACCGCGGACTGAGAGAACAGGCTGAGTCACACAGAACACTCCCGCTACAGGGTCAGTCCCGGATCAGGCCCGGATCAGCACTGACCCGACCAGCATAGAATCGGCTTCCTCGCCGCAGTCACATCGTCCGGACGACAGACTGCTGTGGTATGCGGAGCCCCCTTGACCAACTCCGCTGGCTCACTGCAGATTTCACGCAAAGCCGCCGCAAAGGCATCCAAAGTCGCCAAAGACTCCGTCTCCGTCGGCTCCATCATCAAGGCCTCCTCCACCACCAGCGGGAAGTAGACAGTCGGAGCATGAAAGCCGTAGTCCAGCAGACGCTTCGCGATGTCCATCGCCGTCACTCCCGTCTGCTCCTTCAAACGCTTCGCACTCGCCACAAACTCATGCATACAGCGATTGCCATGCGGAACCTCGAGAAAATCACGCACCTGACTCAGCAAATAATTGGCATTCAATACCGCACAGTCCGCAGCCTCACGCAACCCCCTGCCACCCACCGTCCGGATATAACAATAGCCACGCAACAGAATCCCCACGTTGCCGAAAAAGGAACGCATGCGCCCTATTGAATACTCAGGCGACGTCAGCGAATACCAGTTGCGAGCCACATCGAAGGTCACCACGGGAGCAGGCAGGAAGGGAGCCAGAAAATCACGTACCGCGATCGGACCGGCACCCGGGCCACCCGCACCATGCGGTCCCGTAAACGTCTTGTGCACATTGTAGTGCATCATGTCGCCACCGAAATCACCAGGACGAGTCCTGCCAAGAATGGCGTTCATGTTCGCACCGTCTATGTACACCAGCCCCCCCGCCTCATGCAGCATCCCCGCAATCGTTGCAATGTCCTTCTCGAACAACCCCAGAGTGTTTGGGTTGGTCACCATAAACACAGCTACCCGGTCATCCAGTTGCGATCGCAATTCAGACAGATCCACAAATCCGTCTCGACCACCAGACAACTGCACACACTCAAATCCAGCCAGGGCCGCACTGGCAGGATTCGTTCCATGAGCACTGGCAGGAAATAAAACCCGCGTCCGCTGCTCGCCACGATGCCGAAACCACGCTGCAGCAGTCAACAATGCCGTCAACTCACCCTGCGCACCAGCCGCCGGATGCAAAGACACCGCCGGCAGTCCAGATATCTCCGCCAGCATCCCCTGCAACTCGTACAACACACTTAGCAGACCCTGAATCTGAGACTCCTGCTGGTACGGATGACTGGCTGCTGCCTGCGGCAGCCGAGCTAGTCTTTCGTGACGCTTGGGGTTGTACTTCATCGTACAACTGCCCAGTGGATAAAAGTGCGTATCGACACTCATGTTCAATGTCGACAGATTCACGAAATGACGAACCACGTCCGGTTCCGCCAACTCAGGCAGCGGCAGCAGCCCCGTCGCCAGATGCTCTGCACCAAGCTCCGGAATCCCCGTCACACGCGGTACATCCGATTCCGGAAAAACCACAGTGCCACGACCCGGCTCTGACATTTCGAACAGCATTCGAGTCGCCGTTGGATTTCGCATCTGCTCGACACCCCTTCCCCGCACTCCGTCGTCACTCAGCCAGACAAAACCTCACCCAAGGCCGCTGCCAGGGCATCAATTTCAGCTCGAGTCCGCTTTTCGGTGAGAGCCACCAGGAAGCACCGCCCCAGACCCTCACCCAGACTGTCCCCAAATCGCGATAATTCAGGTCCGACATTAAAACCACGAGCCGCCAGTGCTGTCAGCACCTCAGTTGCAGGAAGCGGTGTTTCCAACACAAACTCCCGAAAAAATGATCGATCGTACTTCAGCACCACTCCCGGAAGCCGCGTCAGACAAGCTGCCGCATACTGCGCCTTCTCATGGCTAAGTTTCGCCATCTGACACAGACCACGAGGCCCCACGACGGACAGAAACACAGTCGTACGCAGCGCCAGCAATCCCTGATTCGTGCAGATGTTGCTCGTTGCCTTGTCACGCCGAATGTGCTGCTCACGAGCCTGCAGGTTCAGCACAAAACACTCCCGACCACGACGGTCAACCGTCCGACCAACCAAACGACCTGGCATCTTACGCACATACTCAGAACGACACGTAAAAATGCCCAGCAGCGGTCCGCCGAACTGCAAAGGAGTCCCCAGGGGCTGGCCCTCAGCCACAGCAATGTCCACCCCATAATCTCCCGGCCGCTTGAGCAGACCAGGACTGAGGGGATCAAATGCGAGAATTGCCAGAGCACCGGCAGCATGAGCCGCCGCGGTCAAACCTGCAATGTCTTCCAGACAACCAAAAAAATTCGGCTGCTGCAGCACCAGCGCCGTCGTGTCAGTTGTCAGCGCCGCACGACATAACTCAACGGATACCACACCACCTGATGCCGGAACCTCAACAATCTCGGTGCCTAGGCGCGAAAAATAAGTCCGCAGCACCTGCCGATACTCAGGGTGCAGCGAACCCGCTACCACCACCCTCCCGTCACGACCGTTGATCCGCATCGCCATGAACACCGCTTCGCTGACCGCTGTTCCTCCCTCGTACAGACTGGCATTCGAAACATCCATTCCACTTAACTGCGAAATCAGCGTCTGATACTCGTAAAACGCCTGCAAAGTCCCCTGACTGGCCTCGGCCTGGTACGGAGTATAGGCTGTATAGAACTCGCCTCGCGACGTCAGTTCGTCCACCACCGCCGGGATGAAGTGGTCGTAAACCCCGCCGCCCAAGAAACACACGCCGCCGCCACCCGCCTGACCCAGCCTCCTCTGCAGATCCTGCTCCAGCTCAAGCTCAGAGACCCCTCCTTCCAGAGAGAGTTCACGACCCAACTGAAGCTCACGCGGAATCTGCTCAAACAACTCATCCACCGAGCCCGCGCCAATCGCCTTCAGCATTCGCTGCCGCTGCTCCGGAGTGTCAAACAGATAGGCCACGATCAAAACCTCCTCCGCGAACTACTCCCCCAGCCCGAAACTAACCATCACAGTGCCCCAGGTACTGAGCCCGATTCATCAATTTCTCGAGCTCACTCGCATCACTCAGCTTCAACTTCACAATCCACGCCCGCTCAAACGGACTCTCACTGAGCAGTTGCAACTGTTCAGGCAACCCCAAATTCACTTCGAGGACCTCGCCCGACACAGGGGCATAAATGTCGCTAACCGCCTTCACACTCTCCACTTCACCCATCGCCTGACCCGGACGGTACACTTTCCCAGCCACCGGAAGCGACAGATACACAATATCCGTCAGCAAACGCACAGCAAAGTCAGTAATCCCCACCGTCGCTACGTTGCCAGTGACGGAAACCCACTCGTGAGTCTTTGCGAAATACAAAGTTTCAGGATCCATGAACGCGCTCCGCTTCCTTACGCTCAATCTCACCTATCCGCTGGATACGGCGCGCATGTCGGCCACCATCGAATTCCGTCTTCAGCCAGATCCGCACAACCTGATCAGCCACCTGATCACTCAATTGATCGGCCGACAGACAAATCACGTTCGCGTCATTGTGAGCACGACTGTACTGAGCCGTGACGCTGTCCTGACATGTCACCGCTCGCACGCCGGAAAACTTGTTCGCAGTGATGCACATCCCCAGGCCCGTGCCACAGATCAAAATCCCGCGATCCAGCACTCCGGTGGCAACATCGCGAGCAACCCGGGCAGCATAGTCCGGATAGTCCACACTCTGAGCCTCAAAGGGGCCCAGATCGTGCACCTCAAAATTCATCGACTGCAATAACTGAGCCAGCCTGGCCTTCAATGTAACTCCGCGATGGTCGCTGGCAATCCCAATCTTCATATCAGTGAGTGTCTTTCTTGAAGAGCTCTTCTACCCACAACCGCAGGTTCTGCCCAATCTGCAGCGCACAGCGACGATAATCATCCACCGTTCCCCCGAACGGATCATGCACATCCCGGCCAGCACGGTCCAGCAGGTGAATGCGAGTACCCAGGGCAGGACACTCGTTCAACAGCAAATCCCGATGACGACCCGTCAATGCCAGCACCAAAGTCGACTGCTCAACCATCACACGGTTCACCCGACGACTTAAATGCTCCGTCAAATCCATGCCGTGCTCACGCATCACCTGAACCGCCTCAGTGGAAGCCGGAAGATTCTCCCAGGCACCCACTCCGGCGGAAAACACATCCAGACCACGCTCACGCAACTCACGGTCCCCACAGCCCAGACGCTCAGACGCCAGTTTGCGAAACAACATCTCGGCCATCGGACTGCGACAGGTATTGCCCGTACATACGAACAACACTCGCAGCACGGATCCCTCGCGAGACCCCTCTGATGACTGCACGCTGCTCACTCAACGCCCCAATTGCTGACTTCTGCACGCCCGCGCAACAAGTTCTGACGGCTAGGTATGTTACGGTGAAGAGGGAAAAACTCAAGGTTTCGAGCCCTCACACGGGAGTTAGTCGGCGGAAATCGAGTCGCACACTGTGCAACCCAACACTCTTTCCCCACGATGCGAACCCGGAACCGCAAAATTCCCGCTAATGGAAGTTGAACTGGGTAAATTCGAGACCATTTTGGGGGGATTTCGCTTGAAATGAACGACTATGCCGTCCCCTGAACCCTCACCCCCAGGGGCACTTCACTCCGCCGACGGCCACACCACTCGCCACTCCAGCAAACGCACCGCCGTCGGCAACACAGACTCCTCTCGCTCACCATCGCCCTGCCCCGTCAGCTGACTCAGCAAATGCACCTCCCCACGCTCTCGCCATACCGCAAAATCCACCAGCGGGTCCGCCTGACCCACACGATCCGACAATCGCCAGTACTGCCAGTCCCCCAACTCATAATCAGCCGCTACCGCCGCCGTCACGCCCCCACCAATCTCCTCGTCACGAAACAATACCACAGCACGACGCGAACCCTCAGCACCACCCAGCAACAGTAACGGTCGCGAAATCGGAGGTCGCTTCGTCCCGCCCCCACGACGCTCAAAATTCAACGTCCGCTCGCCCAGCTGAACCATCCGCCAGCCACTCTCCGACAAATACACCAGTCGATACTGAGGCACTGCACCCGCCTCTGCAGCACGCCAGAATGTCGCTATCACCGGACGCCCAGCTCCATCCACCGACATGCTCGTCTGATTGGCAAGCTCGCTGCCCTGAGCTATCCGGAAAGCATATTCCGACCCCGACTGCGTCAGCGGCACCGATAATCGAACGCCCGCAGAATTCGTCCATGTCATCCCGCCATCCGCCGACCGCGCATAACACAAATCATGATTCGTCACGACATCCGGGGTCTCACGCCAGACCCACGACAAATGAATCACACCGGAATCGTCTACACACGCCTGCCAGTAAGCGTTCCGCTCGCCCTCACCATCAATCAAATTGCTCTGCACTCGCTGCCACTCACCAACACCCGACGGCGACAGCCGATAACGATTCAACACCAGATTTCCCGCCCCAGATGCACCATCACGATAAAAAAACAACAAGTCACCACCCGGCAGACGGTAAAACTCAGGATACGTCACACACTCCTCATCACACCCCAGCATCACACCCGGCTCACCCGACGACAGCCCGCCACCAGCAGAGACCCGCATGTATCGCAGCGGATGACCATGATGGTCCCACGACATATGCAAACCACCCGCACCGTCGAAGGCCAGAGAGATGACATTGTGAGCATCCGTGACCCGACCACGCAGATCTGTCACCTCCACACGCCAGCCAGCCTCACCCAGACGACGCTCACCCAAACACACTCGCCCCTCGCCGTCATACCAGCCCGCCACCTGCCGATCACCGAAACTGTCCACCGCACTGTGACGAAATATCGCCATGTTGACCTTTGTTCTGGCCCAGCCCAGCCCCAGTGAACCAGACTCACGCACCTCCGCCTCACGCACCGTCCGCTGACCACAAACCCGCGACAAACCCGGCACATCCAGCACTACACAACACAACATCACCGCCAACAACATGCAACGCACCACAGCACTCACTTATCACCCTCCAGCAAATCCCAAAATTCCTGCTCGCTGGTATCCATCGGTCGCTTCACAGCACCACGCTTCACACCAGCCTTACGATGTGTCTCACCACGCTGCATATGACCTGAACCCGCTCCACAACCAGTACACCGCCCCCCGCGACCCAACTCCGCTCCGCACTTCTCACACAATAAGATCGGCTGGTCCGAAACTGCCCTGCCACCACCACCACCACGCCCCTCCATCGACTTCAGCAAATCCTGAAAAACATCCAGCAAATCCTCGTCCCCCGCTGCCGACTTTGTCGCAGTCTGCCCGCTCCCCGCTCGCCCCTTACTTAAACCCGGATTCACACCCGCATTTACAGCGGCAGCCCCGGCAACCGCTGCAGTACCCACCGGACGCCCCAGATTGTCCGCTCGCAGTATCTCGACCTCCGCTATCGCACCGCTGAGCGGCTCACGCGCCGTTACATGGACTCGCGCCTGATGATCATAACTTAAAGTCACCTCTATCTCTGATCCCTCTGGTAAATCCGCAGGCAATCCCGCCACCGTGCAGTCACCAAGCACCACCGGCGGCCGATCCGATCCCGCCCCGCTCTCAACAATTCGCACACGCACCTTCCGCTGATTTCGCACCACCGTACCAAATACCGATGTCACAGATGTCGGCAACGCACTGTTCGCAGCAATCAAATAATGCGGCACACGCTGACCAGTCAACTCGTCACGCACCAGAATGCCCAGCGCACGAGCACTTACGCTGCGCTGCTTCACGCGCTGCAATCGCTCAGTCACCGGACGATCATAGATGGACTGCGTCTGCTTCCGATCCGACTGCAGCATGCCCGCATACAAGGCCGCCCCATGAGCAATCGACTGGTCAGGCGATAAGGATGTATTCAGAGTCCTGCCGCTCAGTTGCGACAGCAGATCCTTCACCATCGGCATCCGCGATGCCCCCCCCGTCGTCAGCACCGTGTTAATCGACGCCCAGCCAAATCGCTTCTCCTGCAGTATTCGCTGCACTACCTGCCGACAACGCTCCAGCAAAGGACGACTGGGCGCCTCAAACTCCTCACGCTCGATCTGCCACGTCTTCAGTCGATTCTGATGACGCACTGTGATTGCCGCTCGAGCCCGCACGGACAAGCTTCGCTTCGCCTGCTCTGCTTCCAAAGACAAAAATTGCAGACTTTCAGGGGTGTCACGAGGATCCATGCCAAACTGCCCGATAAATCGTTCAGATGCCAGATTCACCAGCACTTGGGTCCAGTCGAGACCACCCAGTTCGAGATCTCCGTCCGATGCAATCACCTGCACCTCGTCCTGACTGTATCGCACCACCGCCAGATCCAAAGTCCCGCCGCCAAGATCAAAGACCAGAATCTGCTGAGCCTCTGACAGGACAGAAAAATTCAGTCCATCACTGCCCAGCACATGACACAACGCCGCCGCAACAGGCTCGTTGATCATCTCGACTCGCTCCAGACCAGCTGCGCGACCCGCCTGCACCGTCGCCTCACGCTGCGCATCACTGAACTGAGCAGGAACGGTGATCACCGCTTCCGTAATCTCACCCAGCTGCTCACGAGCTGCCTCGAGCAGCTTCCGCAGGATCAATGCCGAAATCTGGACCGCTGAATAACGAAAATCATTGATCTTCCAGAACTTGCCGACGTCACCCATGTGCCGCTTCGCATGCTGCACTACTCGATCCGGACTGGCAATCGCATTCCGCAGCGCCTCGGTCCCCACAATTACCTGACCACGCTCGTCAAAAAACACTACCGAAGCCGTTGATAACTCACCCTCGGAATTTGGCAAAGTTACCGGCTGGCCATGCTCATTCAGCCACGCTATACAGGAATACGTGGTTCCCAGATCAATGCCAATTGCACGTGTTTGAGCCATAGCGGTCAGTCCCCTCTCTGTTAACTGCCCACTATCCTACTGAGAATTGGTCGACTGGACTAAATGAAAAAAGTGCTCGAGCTGCGAAAATGGGAAAGGCGATCCGCGCCAGCCGCACACCCATTCCTGTCCACTCGTGGCTCAAAACAACCACCTGCGTTTTTCCAGGGGCCCGGCGCTCTGCTCAGCGATTCAGCCGAATCCGGTCGTCCAGTACCTCCACCGTCCGAAACTGACCGCCAAACAACGCCGGAAAGAATTTCAATCCAGGCTGCTTCTCACGCACCACACTCAGATCCACGACACCCTGCAACAACCGCTGCACAGCCGGCTCGTCCTCGCCCTCCACCTCAATCACAATCCGATTCTTCCGCAGTTCCTGCAGCAGATAACCCACTGTAGCCCGCTCACCCTGCAACTGAAACTGCCTCGTTCGCAGCGAATCCCCCGGAGCAGCCGCACCCGCACCCAGAGTAGACAGCCGCTGCTGCAAACCCACAAAGTCCGCATGCAGGTCCAAATCTGCTTTCAAAGTCACCGTCGACGATGACCACCGCAAGCCAACTTCCGGATGCCGCTGCGTCCACTCGCTCTGCAACTGCTCCTTTTGCTTCAACGGTACACTGTACTTAAGCTCCAGCACCCGCGCTGCATCAATCGGCTCGATCCGCACCCGCGGACTGTCCGCAGCTAACACCGGCTGCAGATCAAACTGCACCAGCACAAAACAGGCCAGCTCGGCAAACGACTGCCGCGGCAGTTGCATGGCACCCCACACGTCATGCGGCACAAGCTCAACATTCTCCAGCTCGATCCCGCACTCCGCCGCCGCACGCTGCAGAATCTCTCGCGGTACCGCACCCGCGGACCACTCAGGCTGCAAACCACTGACGGCCTTCCGCGGCAACCGACCAACCGGCAGCTTCTTCCAAAAACTCTCCTGCTCTGATACCTCTTTCAACAGCACCGGTAGTCGCTGCACCCGATTTGCAGGCCCCAGCAGCACATAACTGTCCGTCACAACAGCACTACAATCCGGTACCGCCGCCGCAATTTGCTGCAAAACGGCGGCACGAGCCACAAAGCCAGTCTCCACTGTGATGCTGGACCGCGGATCAATGCGACGGTCACGCAGTACCAGAATTCCAGACTGCTGCCGCACACTCGCCAGCTGACTCTGCAGCGCCACGCCGTCCGCAGACCACGACACTGATGACGCCAGAGCTTTTTGCAGAGCACTGCCGGTCACAACCTTCGACTGTTCATCCGCCCGCAACACCGCGCACGAATAACACGCCAAAATCAATAAACGACACCACACAGCCATACAACAAAATACTCCCCGCAAACACTCAGACTCAACCTCTCGCCCAGGCCCGTGCTTCCGTGCTGTTGTGCGAACCACTGGACGCCGGAAAAAACGTAACTCGGGCTTTCCAGCCCGAGCAACAAGCCCCCGTGGACTCCCACTCACGGCTCACCCCACTGACTAGAAAACCCGTCATTCCCCCACTCGGAGAACCGCCGGCAAGAAGGCTTCCGCGGTTCGAGTGAAATTCGCGTACGAGTACCGCCCGCGAGGGCGGACTGAGTACGAGTACGAAAAACGCAAAAAGCCCCCCAAAAAAACTCACCTCGTACTCGTACTCGCAAAACAACCTGACCACTGACCTTTGCGCCTTCCTTCTCGGCTTCGCGTGAGCCCAACCGCCTGCAACTAACTTTCCTGTGATCACTGACCCGTCATCCCCTCCCGCCGCGACGGATCAGCACCTGCGACAATGCCGCATCCAGGTTCTCAGATGTTCGCACCAGCTGATAATCAATCCCGCTCCCCGCACACCGACGACGCACCGACTCCAAAAACTTCTCCAGCGCCGCCTGATACCCGGCACGCAGAGCCGCCGGATCACACGTCAGCCGACCTGCACCCTCCAAACCCTCAAAACGCATCGTTCCCGCATACCGAAAATCCAGTTCCTGATCGTCCAGCACATGCATCACAATCACTTCATGACGCCGCTGACGCAGCAGCTGCAGACCCCGAAAAATATCGTCACGCGGACACAGCAAATCCGAAAATAACACCACAATGCTGCGCCGCGTCAACGTCTCGTTGATGCGTTTCAAAACTGCCAGCATGTCCGTGCGACCTTCTGCGGCCTGCACCTCCAGACCCTGCAGGATCGCCTGCAAATGCTGACTGCTGCTGCTGGAAGGAATCTGACTCCGCATTCGACTGTCAAACACACACACACCGGCTGAATCGTGCTGCTTCAGCGCCAACATGGCCACAGCCGCCGCCAATGTCCGTGAATAGTCAAACTTGGTCAGCGCACCCGTACCAAACTGCATCGATTCACTTCCGTCCACCGCCAGCATCACGCGGACGTTCGTGTCCTCTTCGTACTGCTTCAGATAATAACGATCCGAACGTGACCACAGCTTCCAGTCAATTCGTCGCAGATCGTCGCCCGCCACATATTCCCGATGCTGACGAAACTCAAGAGACTGACCGAAGTACGGACTACGATGCAGTCCGGACACAAAACCTTCCACCACCTGCCGCGCTCGCAGCTCGAGCCGCGAAATTCGAGCAAGCTCTTCAGGACGCAAGGATTGTTCCAAGGGCCGGGTCACTGCTCAGCTCGCTTTCACGCGCGGGAGTCTCTTCGATCAGACGCTGAATCACACTGTCCGATGTAATACCGTCACTGATGGCGGTGAAATTCGGAGTAATGCGGTGACGCAGCACAGGAGCAGCGAGCCGCTGAATGTCTTCCACAGAAACTGTTGTGCGGCCGCCCAGCAGCGCGCGGGCCTTTGCGCCAAGCAATAAGTTCTGCACAGCACGCGGACCTGCACCCCAGCCCAGCCACTCGTTGACCCACTCCGGTGTCCCCGGCTGACGCACTCGAGTCCTGCGGACCAGCGCTAAAGTATAATTGATCACGTGATCCGATACCGGCACCTGACGCACGGTGCTCTGAATCGCCAGCACCTGCTCGCCCGATAACACCGGTGAAACCTCAGATCGCACATTCGAAGTGGTCTGCCGCGCAATCTGCCGCTCCTCTTCAAATGATGGATACTTCACAAACACCTTGAACATAAACCGATCCTGCTGAGCCTCCGGCAACGTGTACGTACCCTCCTGCTCAATGGGATTCTGAGTCGCGAGGACGAAAAACGGCGCGTTCAAACGATGAATCGTCTGACCAACCGTCACCTGACGTTCCTGCATCGCCTCCAGCAGGGCTGCCTGAGTCTTCGGGGGAGTCCGATTGATTTCGTCCGCCAGCACCACGTTGTGAAACAGCGGCCCCGGAATGAAACGATACTCACGCTGACCCGTGCTGCGATTTTCCTGCAGCACGTCAGTGCCCGTAATGTCCGCAGGCATCAGGTCCGGAGTAAACTGGATGCGGGAAAAAGTCATCGACAGACAGCGTGCCACCGTGCTGACCATCAGCGTCTTGGCCAGCCCCGGTACACCCTCCAGCAACACATGCCCCTGACTGAACAAAGCAATCAGCAACTGCTCAATCACATCATCCTGACCCACAATCACCTTCCGAATCTGCTCCTGCAACTGCCGGTACGAAGTATGCAGCAGATCCACAGCCTGAGCAGACAGGGGTTCACCTTGTTCCGACGCCATTCCATCAACCTTCCCGTTCCCAGCCCGAACACACCAAACACCACACTCCAGCCGTAGCTCGGGCTTTCCAGCCCGAGCACCCGCTCCTCACACACCACGACTGCCGCCATCATAGGTATCCGCCCTGCAGATACCAACCGAACCCGGCAAATCCAGAAGTTTTCCGCAGCACAATCGGTCAAAATCTTTTTCAGCTACCAGCACACTCAAGGGTTCCCCCGCCGGCGGACCAGTCAGACCAATCAGATCGATCGGCAGGACATCGATTCAAGTTCGCCGCACTTCCAGAGACCACGCGGACGCGGTCACTTGCCGAACGCCCCCGGATGACCGATGCCTCGCCGGTGATTTTCACCACGCGCCAGACGCTCGCAAGCAAGGCGGATCGAATCGTGAAGCTTCTTTTCGAAGAGTTTCTTCGGCGGCGGCTCGGTCAGGTACTGGGCGACTCGGATTCCGCCGTCGTTCAGCCGTAACAGCTCGACGTGTTCGTCTGATTTATCGGCACACAGAATCAAAACCAGAGGTGGTTCTTCGCCCGGACGAACATCATGTTTCTGCAGCCACCGCAGGTACAATTCCATCTGGCCTTTGTCGGCAGCCTGAAACTTCCCCAGCTTGAGATCAATCGCCACCAGACACCGGAGTCGGCGATGATAGAACAGCAGGTCGATGTAGTAATCCACGTTGTCGACGGTGATTCGTTTTTGACGGGCAACGAAGGTCAGGTCAGTCCCAATTTCCAATATGAAGGATTCCAGCTCCCGCAAGATGGCGTCTTCCACGTCCTGCTCAGCGTGCTGTTCGGAAAGCCCGAGAAAGTCTAGGAAGTAAGGATCACGGAAGACCATGTCCGGCTTCAGCCGGTCCTCGTCGCGGAGCGCCCCGATGCCCCTGGCGATCAGTTCATCGGGCTTCCTGCTGACAGCAGTTCGCTCGTACAGCATGTGGCCGATCTTGTGCCGCAGCGACCGGACGCTCCACCGTTCAACCCGGCACAGCTCCGCGTAAAAATCGCGTTTTAGCGGGTCTGCCAGCGGGATCAACTCGTTTTCGACCAGAAAATCCGAACCGTTTAGTCACGATCTTCCGCCTCGACCAGACCTCGCGATCATTTTCCCATCAAAAAATAGCCTCCCCCCAGCACAGAGTGTGACCCCGAGAATAGAAACGCAGTCGGGCTTTCCAGCCCGACCGCGTTCTCACTGAACAAAAAAGCAGTTTTGCATGTCGTTTGAGCCACCTCGCCGCATCATCGTCCCGGAAACAGATCATCTCGCAGTACCGCAGCCTGCTAGAAACGTCTGCTGGCTGCGATTAGTAACTGCTGGTCTAACAAGTATTTCCCCGAAAGCACTCTTTTCCCAACTAAAATCAAACTGCGAATGCCCGCTTCGAGTACATTAGTGAGATTTGGGAGCCCTGTTTGGAGCAGGCTGGGCTCTCAGAACCAGCGAGGATCTGTGGGCGATCGATTCTGAAACAGCGTTCGTCTCATTCAGGTGATACTGACATGAAGCCGCGCCGCTGCAGCCTCGGAAAAGAATCTGCCTGGTTTACTCACATCATGGAATGCGACATGCCATCGACACAGGTCCTTAAAATCGCGATGTCTTCGATTACCAGGGGCATCCCAGCCTCAGGAACGGTGCGGTTTCCACTCGCCTGTTTCGCAGCATGCCTGCTGCTGTGCAGAGAAACCACCCAAGCCAGCGACGATGATCTGGCAAAGTCCTTCACTTTAGAAATTCGGCCGCTGCTGATGAAGGTGTGCGGCGACTGCCACGGACAAAGCCCAAAGGATAACGATCTCGATCTGACACGTTTTGACTCTGCCCAGTCGATGCTTGCCAAACCCAAAGTGCTTGATGCTGTTGCAGAACGATTGCGGTTGGGGGATATGCCGCCCGAAGAAGCAACTCAGCCCGCCGCAGTTGAACGAGAAAGACTCATTGGCTGGATCAGTGCAGCTCTCGATGCAGAAGCCAGCGCGCGGGATGGTGACCCCGGCCCAGTGACGCTCCGCCGCCTGTCGAACAACGCCTGGGACAACGCGATCCGCGATCTGACAGGCATCGACATGCGGCCCACACAAGTTCGTGAATTCCCTATCGACAGTGTGGGCGGTGAAGGATTCGCCAATGTTGGCGAAGCAATGCCCGTGACCCCTGAACTGGTCGAACGTTATCATCAGACCGCTCGTGACGTAGCCGCGCGGGTCGTACTCCTGCCTGCCGGCTTTCGTTTCTCTGCGTCGATGGAACGCGCGGACTGGACCGAAGAATCGCTCAAGCAACTTCGTGCCTTTCATGCTCGTTATGCCGGCCCAAACGGTGAACCACCCCTCGAAACTCATCTGGCAGCAACTCTGAAGCATCGCGACAGATTCACTCGCGAAGGACCCGCCGCCATCGCCGCGGTGGCCGCTGCCGAAAACCTCAACGGGACCTACCTGGCAACGCTCTGGAAAGGACTCACTGACCCGGCTTACGGAAGCGCTGACGTCGCTGCACTTACCAGTCAGTGGCAACAGAAAGCAGCAGCAATCGAAGCCGAAAATCAGCGTCGACAACAGCGGTTTCAAGCCGCCAAACAAACAATCGACGCCACGTGGGCATCATCAAAACGCCTCCTTGCAGCATCCAAAGTTGAGGAAGCAGAAGAAGTGACCTTCCAGCAGACGGTATCGGTTTTGCGAAATGAGCTTCTGCTCCTGACCGTGCTTCCCAACGAGAATCACGGAGCCGACAGCACCCTGGTCGAATGGACAATCCGCGAGATCGGTGGCGAGCAGCGAACGTGGAGCATCTCTGACCTGATACCCGATCTGCTCAAAGGCAATCCATTGCCCGGCAGGCTCGAATGCCAATGGAGCTTCTTAGAAACAACTGCCACGCCGGCATTTCTTACGGAGCGGCGGGACAGCAACGGCGGACGCTCAGAACTGAAATCATGGAGCCTCGGTTCGGAACCGTCCGTCTTTGTGAACTCCGCTGCGGAACCCATCAAGCTCTGGACGACCTTGCCGGCGCACTCTGTGTTTGTCCATCCAGGACCAAAACGCGCGGTGGCGATCGCCTGGACAAGTCCGATCGCAGGCGAGCTGTCTGTCTCGGGTCGCGTTGCTGATGCACATCCAGCCAGCCTCGATGGTGTCTCGTTTGAGTTATCCCACGTTGCAGCCACAGAGATCGGACCTGCGCTCGCGGAACTCGCCACACCACCCGAGCGTCTGCCGGACGCCGGCCTTCCTCCCGACATGCTCGCCCTCGTTCGCCTGAAATGGCAGGAGGCCGGCATCGATCCGGCTCCGGTCCTTGCCACCATCAGGTCGCTGCAGGACCAGCTGTTTCGAGGCAACTATGGGAAGAATGCCGCGATGGCGGTCGGCAACGGATTTCCCGCATGGGAGGATATCCGTCGCATCGTCGCTTCCGAGCGTGTCCAGGGGGCCGCAAGGGAACCACTCTTCCGCGTGGTTGCCCTGCCCGCTCAGCCTGACACGTTTGTTGTCTGGGACCGGCTGCGACTGGAGGGTGGCGACGGTCCACCACTGATATTCGCTGAACATCCTGAACTGCGTGCGGCTATAGAGCAGGCGTCGGGGCTCCGGTTTGGGCAGCATCCACAAGGGCGTTCGGTGCCGCAGTCCGCGCTCGTGACAGCGGCGGGTGCTGAAATTGTCATCGATCTGAGGAAACTGCCGATCGAGTTGCAGCAGGTGCTGACCTTGCCTCGGTTCCTTCGCGCTGACGTAAGCCTCGACGAAGCGAGTCCGGAAACTGCCTCGGTTCAGGCCTTCCTGATCGCAGCAACAGGCGGTGGCGGCAATCTGGCCGAACCGGTCGCCACAGCGACACCGGGCGACCCAATGGCGGCGCAGATCGTGCATCCGCGAGTCGCCGCTGAAAAAGCTCGACCTGCGGCAGAGTTTCGGGCACTCTTCCCGCCCGCTGTCCTGTTCCAGCCGATCATACCGCGCGATGCGCAGGGCAGTGTGTTTCTTTATCGCCGCGAGGACGAACCATTGCGTCGACTTTTGCTTGACGACGTCGGTCGCGCAGAGATCGATCGACTTTGGAGCGAACTGGAATTTGTGAGCGAACAGGCCTTAGCGACTCCGATCGCCTTCGAAGGACTCGTTCAGTACTACCGCAAACCGAACGACGGCGCGCGGATCATGTTCTTCTACATTCAGGAGTTTGAGCGGCAAATCCGTCAGGATGAGCAGGCATTCCTCGCAGCCCAGGTGGCTGCCGAACCAGGGCAGCTTGACTCGCTGCTGAACTTCGCCGCACGAGCCTGGCGGCGTCCTCTTGAGCGAAGCGAACAGGCGGCAATCCTCAGTTCCTACCGCCTCGACCGCGCCGAAGGTATCAGCCATGCTCCCGCTTTTCGCGCGGCTCTGGCTCGAGTACTGTCGTCCCCCTGGTTCCTCTATCGAGTCGAACAGCCGGCCACCGGTCTGCGGTGGCAACCGGTCTCGAACGACGAACTTGCCACACGGCTCAGCTTCCTTCTCTGGGATTCCATTCCCGACGAAGAACTGAGAGCGACGGCGGCAAGGCTCCATGAGCCCCCCGTTCTCGAAAAACAACTGCGCCGTATGTTGCAGGATCACCGCGTACGCGGCATGGCCGAAGAATTCGGTGCCCGCTGGCTTGGCGTGCGGGACTTTGCTGCCAATCATGGCCGCAACCTGCAGCACTTCCCCGAATTCACTCCCGAGCTTCGAGAATCGCTGGCCGAGGAACCCGTGAGGTTCTTCGAGGATCTGCTGCGCAATGATCGCCCGGTTGCCGATGTGATCGCTGCCGATGCCGTGGTCGTCAATGATGTACTGGCCAGACACTATGGAATCCCTGGTGCGAACGGTCCGGAGTGGCGACGGATTGAAAATGTCCACGCCTGGGGACGCGGCGGATTCCTGGGATTCGGCGCGGTGATCGCCAAACAATCGGCTGCCGCCCGAACCAGCCCGATCAAGCGTGGAGCCTGGCTGGTACAAATGCTCGGCGAGCGGCTGCCGAAAGTCCCCCCTGATGTGCCGCCGCTCCCCGAAACGCCACCTGACGGATTAACGGTCCGAGAAATCACCGAACGTCACCGCAAAGATCCGAAATGTGCCGGCTGCCACGCTCGAATTGATCCTTACGGCATGGCGATGGAGCGATTCGACGCCATCGGTCGACTGCGGCCCGAGAGCGAACTGAAGCCCGGAGATACCAAGGGAATCCTCCGCGATGGCACCGAGATCGATGACATTGCCGGACTGAGAAACTATTTCGCCGGACCACGACGAAAGGACGTCCTGCATCTGCTCGCACGAAAACTAACCGGGTATGCGCTAGGGCGTGCTGTGATGACTTCGGATCGCAGGCTCGTCGATGAAGTAACCACGACCATGACCAGCGGTGGCCGCTGGTCCGATGCTCTGATCATCATCGTCCGCAGTGAACAATTTCGCTGCATTCGCCAAACAAACTCTGTTACCGCCACGCCACCCTGATTCGCCGGTACCTGTTGCTGAAACAATACACTTTGAAGTAAGGCGTTTTATCATGCCCAGTACATCCGCTTCGACCAGTTCCCGACGCACCGTCCTCCGCGGAGCCGGTGTCTCAATGGCTCTGCCCTGGCTCGAATCGCTTTCGTTCGCGATGGGAGCAAGGACGCTTGCGGCAGATCAGCCACCGACCCGAACGCTCGTTACCTTCACAGGTATGGGGTTCCACTCGCAGCACTGGTGGGCCAAAGGAGCCGGCGCCGGCATGGAACTCGGGCCATGCCTGAAACCGCTGGAACCATGGAAGGAGCGACTGGTGTTTCTCCGCGGACTATGGAATGAGCAGGCCAACAATGGTGTCATCCATTGCATGCAAACAGGCAATATGCTCAGCGGTGCGCCAATGTCCAAAACCGAAGTCCGGACAGGGATCAGTTTCGATCAGCTGATGGCACAGCGGATCGGCGATCGGACTCGTATTCCTTCCCTCGTGCTCGGCTGTGAAGGACCGATTCCCGGACTTCAGGACGGACATCCGTTGCTCTACAGTTCTCATATTTCCTGGAGCACAGCGGTGTCGCCGACGTGGACCGAGACTCGTCCGGCGCTGGCGTTCGACCAACTGTTCCGCACCGACCGCAACCGGGGCGATCGTCGAGTGGTTGATGCGGTGCTCGAAGACGCTCGGTCTCTGCAGCAACGACTCTCACTCTCAGATCGGCAACGATTCGAGGAGTATCTCGGCAGCGTCAATGAAATCGAAAGCCGGATCAAGCGAGCAGACAAACAGCGCGATGCATCCGGGTGGCAGCCGACGCTGACAGCTCCCGATCGCCCGCGACCCGCTGACGGAATTCCCGCGCACATCCCAGAGTACTGGAAACTGATGAACGACATAGTGCTGCTCGCCTTCCGCACCGATGCGACGCGTATCGCTACGCTTAAGTATTGCAACGACGGATCCGCCGAAACTCACACCCACTGCGGCGCCAAGGACCAGCATCATCAGATGGCACACACACAGCCACCAGAACTGATACCTCTTAACCAGTTCTTCACGTATCAACTCGCATATCTCTGCGAGCGAATGACGGAGGTGAGCGAAGGAGATCGCACATTGCTGGACAACACAACAATTATGCATTGCTCCAGCATGCTGCATGGAAACCATGATGCACAGCAGTTGCCAATCGTCCTGCTCGGCGGCGCAGGTGGAAAACTCAACGGAGGCCGGGTGCTTGACTATCTAAACGCTCCCAATCGCCGCATGTGCAGCCTGTTTCTCAGTCTCATGGAATGGGGAGGCCTCGAACTCGAACGATTCGGTGATTCCAGCGAACGACTGGCAGGCCTCTGATCCGTCTGGCGACATCTTTAACCGCCAAAGTCGACATTTTTTTTCGCCGCTCATATTCGCCGGATTGAACAGCACCGACTGCCAGAGAATCCTGCTGCAAATATGCCACCCTTGCACTCGGGACACAACAAACCGTCGCCCATGAATCCCAAAACCAGCGGCAGCGTCCGGCTGTCGCTGCCCCACTGAACATCCTCTTCACTCAGCCGTTATCCCACAAAACCATCGCATCTCTGCGTTTTTCCATCGCAAAATCCCGCGGTGGATCACCGGTGGCAGCGCCCCCTGCCGGCCCCCCCCTTTCTTCTGCAGCACCCACGCGGTAGACTGTTCCGCAGTCGTCCGTTATATCCACAGCACAACCTTCCCGAGTTACCAGAGAACATGAACTGCCAATGCCTGACCCTGCTGCTGATCTGCCTGTTTCCTTTCGCCTCTGTCCAGGCCAGCGACGGTTTGCAGGACAACATGCCGGACAATGTGCGGCGTATTCCGGCACTGGGAATCGCCGTTCCCGACGATCGTCGCGTCGCCATGACGGCTCAGTTGCAGCTGCTGCAGCAAAAACTGGAACAGCTTCGCGAAACTCCCACCGCAGATCAGACGCTGTTGCCCGACGTGATGATTTTTGAACGAGCCGTCCGGTGTGCTCTGAATTACAACGAATTTTTCGACGAGAAGGAATTTGACCGGGCCGATGCGCTGCTGGTGGAAGGTTTGTCACGAGCGCAACAGCTGCTGGCCGGCACACACGAATGGACGGCTCGCACAGGTCTGGTAGTTCGCGGCTATATCAGCCGCATTGATCAGACCGTGCAGCCGTATGGGCTGATTGTGCCGTCCACCTATGCGCTGAACCACAGCGTACCCACGCGACTGGATTTGTGGTTTCACGGCCGCGGCGAAAAGCTCAGCGAGGTCAACTTTTTATGGGAGCGGATGCGAAATGTCGGCGAGTTTGCTCCGCCTCACACACTGGTGCTGCATCCCTACGGTCGGTACTGCAATGCGTTCAAGTTTGCGGGCGAAATTGACGTGCTGGAAGGCCTGGAGGACGTCAGTAGGCGCTATCGGGTGGATGAGGATCGCGTCAGCGTGCGAGGCTTTTCAATGGGCGGCGCGGCCTGTTGGCAGTTCGCCACGCATTATGCGGACCGCTGGTTCGCTGCTGCTCCGGGTGCCGGCTTCTCTGAAACTCCACAGTTCCTGAAAGTCTTCCAGAAGGAAGAGCTGCAGCCGCAGCTTTGGGAGCGAAAACTGTGGAATCTTTATGACTGTGACAAGTGGGCGCTGAATCTGACACACTGCCCGACTATTGCTTACAGTGGCGAAAATGATTCGCAGAAGCAGGCAGCAGATGTGATGGAGCAGGCGCTGGCGGGACACGGAATTCGACTGCGGCATATTATTGGAGCCGGGATGGGCCATAAGTATGATGCCGCCTCGAAACAGCTCATTGAGCAGACGATGGGCTCACTGGCGAAAAGTGGTCGCGAACAGGCTCCGCCGCTGATCTCACTGACAACGTGGTCCCTGCGTTACAACCGCATGAAGGCCGCGACAATTGACGGAATGCTGGAACACTGGAAGCCGGCAACTCTGATGGTCTGGTGTCGCGAGACTGAAAAACCGGGGCATCCAGCGCATTTGCAGATCAATACCGAAAATGTATCGTCATTTACCGTGAATTTTGCGGCCGGCGAACTGCCGCTGTCGCCTGAGACTCTGAACGGCCTGCATCATCCGCCCAGTCGTGGCCTGGTGGTGGAACTGATCTGTGCAGAGGATCAGCAGAAGGGGCCCAACGCACATCTCCAGATGAGTTTTTTGCATGCGGAAGGTCCGTTTTCTGATGGTTCCATGCGAATTCAGGGACATCGGAACGAGCAGGGCCAGTGGGTCGAAGGGCCTCCGCCGGCAGGACTGCGGAAGAAACATCTGCTGCAGGGACCAATTGATGATGCATTTATGGATGCATTTGTGTTTGTGCGACCGACAGGCAAGGCTGCCAACGAACTGGCAGGTCACTGGGCGGATGCTGAACTGACCCGAGCCATTGAACACTGGCGACGTCATTTCCGAGGTGATGCGCGAGTTGTGAATGACAGCGATGTCACTGACGAACTGATTCAGTCGGCCAATCTGGTCTTGTGGGGTGATCCGCAGTCCAACAGCGTGCTGGGAAAGATTGCCGGTCAGCTGCCCGTACAGTGGACAGGCACAACTATCACCGTTGGAACTCAGAAATTCAGTGCTGCCACACACGCTCCCGTGATGATCTGGCCGAATCCGCTGAATCCAAATCGTTATGTTGTTCTGAACAGTTGCTTTACATTTCGGGACTACGCCTACCTGAACAATGCTCGACAGGTCCCCATGCTGCCGGACTGGGCGGTGGTAGACCTGACCAGCCCGCCGAATTCTGTCTGGCCCGGCCGTATCGCCGCCGCCGGATTCTTTAATGAAAACTGGCAACCATGATCGAGTGCCACTGGTCAGTGGTCGGCAGAGCAGCTCCGGCTTTCCAGCTCGAGCGCACCCGTCAAAAACACAATATTTTTGCACCCTGATTGCGTCGCCTCTCGGAATACTCCTTCATGAAAGCCCCCTGCGTATGACAGCCTCGTTCCGCATCCTGCTGTGGCTCGGTATTCTGGTGCTGTCGTTCCCCGCAGCACAGGCTCAGTCCGCAGACGAACTGCTGCAGAAGTTTGCTGCTGAGTTTATTGATGTCCGGCCGGGGCAGCCGCCCTATGCCGGCGGTACAGTGCCGCTGGGGGCCCAAGGCAAAGGCCAGTTGCCGGTGGTGCAGGTGGCAATCGGCGATGAATTTCGGATCGGACAATATGAAGTGACGCAGGAACTGTATGAAGCAGTCATGGGGAAGAATCCCAGTCGCTGGAAGGGTCCGCGGAATTCCGTCGAGCTGATGACGGCAGCAGAAGCTGAGCAGTTTTGTGACCGGGCGACGGACGGTCTGCGACGGCTCAAACTGCTGAATGATGACCAGCAGGTGCGGCTGCCAACGGAGGTGGAGTGGGAGTATTGTTGTCGAGCAGGTACGGCGACGCGGTACAGTTTTGGGGATACAGCAACAGCGGCTGGTGACGAGGGCAACAAGGCGACCCTGCTGGATCCGTATGCGTGGCATACGGGCAACGCCGCAGGCAACGATCCGCCGGTCGGAGCTCTCAAGCCAAACCCCTGGGGGCTGTACGATATGCACGGGTACCTGTCGGAATTTGTGACGGCGGACGAACGTCTGGCCGGTGTGGCAAAGCCGGATGCCGGGTTACCGGTGATTCTGCGCGGCGGTTCGTGGAAGGACCACCATTCTCTGCTGACCAGCAGCGCCCGCAGACTGATGCCAGCCGACACAAAAGACGACGCGGTTGGCTTCCGCTGTGTAATCAGCAAAATCAGACCCGACTCACCGCGCACTGCCGGCAACTGAAAACGGCAGGTCAGAAATCGCCTGATTCAGAATCCCGCTGAGCACCCCCGCGTTTTCGCTGCTGCGTCTGCCTGCATTCAATCGTGGCGAAAAACGCTGTTTGCGTCTTCCGCTGTCTTTTGCGGCTTAGCTAACGCCGGTCATGTCGACTCTGCAGCGAAACACCCTGATTGGACTGGCTGCCAGTATTTTACTGGCCGGTGTGAAATTGCTGGCCAACATTTTCGGTCGTTCCACGACCCTGATTGCTGATTCGATGGAGTCTCTTGCCGATTCGATCGGCTCACTGATGGTCTGGCAGGCATTGCGAGTTGTGGCGCGACCAGCAGACGAACGTCATCCGTGGGGTTATGGCAAGGCGGAAGCAGTGGCATCGCTGTTGACAGGCGTTTTGCTGATGGTGGCGGCAGTGCTGATGACAGTGGAATCGATTCATCAGATTCTGATTCCGCATTAGCCGCCGGCTGTATGGACCCTGCTGTTGCTGGCAGTTGTAACCGTGATCAAGGAGCTGTTGTTTCGGTTCATGATGAAGGATGCAGTGGCCGAATCTTCAGATGCCGCGACAGCAGATGCCTGGCATCAGCGATCAGACGCCATCACATCAGCCGCGGCATTTGCCGGCGTTTCAGTCGCCGTATGGGGCCCCGATCTTTGCGGACTGCCCTCGTTGATTTTCGCTGACGAATCAGCCGCCATTCTGGCCAGTGGAATCATCCTGCTCACCGCATTGAAGCTGGCGGGACCAGCATTGTCTGAATTGCTGGACGCAGATACTCCGCACCTCGCAGACACCCTGCGTGCGACAGCCGAGGCCGTACCGCGAGTTCAGTGTGTGGAAAAGGTAAGGGTGCGAAAGAGTGGTGCCGGATAGCTGGCCGAGCTGCACATTCAGGCCGATCCCGAACTGTCAATTCGCATGGCTCACACCGTTGGCGGGCAGGTGCGAGCAGAGCTGCAGACAACTGTTCCCGGCATCCGCGACGCGCTCATTCACGTTGAACCGCACGAACATTAGCCCTGATGTACCGCACAACCCGCGCTCGCCTCACACTGTTACCAGATCCGCCAGCGCAACCACGTGCGCAGAGCCCATTTCACGAGCGGAGTCAGACGCTGTCTGTTGTACTGATCACCCAGGCGACGAATGGCATCGGCAACTGTCGGATACGGATGGATGACGCTCGCCAGACGCCCCATGGTAATTCCTCCGGCCATGGCCACACTAACTTCCGAGATCAGTTCCCCGGCGTGATCACCCACAATCGTCGCTCCCAGAATTTTTCCGCCGCGACGAGCAACATACAGCCGCACAAACCCGATACTGCTGCCGTCCAGTACGGACCGGTCGTTACCCGACAGCGGACCGGTCAGTGTCAGCACGTCCGCCGCCTGCTGCTGTGCCTGCTGGTCACTGAGCCCGACTGAGGCTATTTCCGGTGAACAGTAGGTGCACCGCGGAATGACCAGCCGACTGGCTTTCGCTCGGCCGGCAAACAGACTGTTCTGCAGTGCGGTGCGTGCAAGAAAATCGGCAGCGTGGGTCAGCTGATGGACACCGCCGACATCACCTGCCGCATATACCGCCGGATTGGAAGTTTGCAGCCGCTCATTCAGCAGCAGCTGACCGTCTGCATTGACCTGAATTCCGGCCCTCGCCAGTTGCAGCTGGTGCAGTTGCGGGCGCCGGCCTGCCGCTGCCAGAATCTGATCACAGGCAACCGTGATGGTCTGATCTCCGGTCTGTACCTTGACCTGCCGTGTGCCATTTTCAATGGTTACGCCGATCGGCGTCGCATTTAGCAGCACCCGCACACCTTCTCGCTCCTGCAGCTGCCGCAGCAGCAGGTCTGAGGCATCCGGGGCTTCGCGCGGCAGCAGACGCTGGGCACGCTGTACCAGAGTGACCTCGGTCCCAAAACGTGCAAATGCCTGTGCCATCTCAACACCCACCGGTCCGCCACCAATCACCAGCAGCCGTACGGGCTGCTCGGTCAGCGAGAACAGCGTGCGGTTGGTGAGAAATCCGGCAGTATCCAGTCCTGGGACAACGGGAATGACGGGTTCACTGCCGGCAGCTATGATTGCACGGCGAAAATTGAGCTGTGTCCCGTCGACCACGATCGCGCGACGCTCAGTGAATTCAGCCTGACCGAACCACACATCAACACCGAGTGAACGGAACCGTTCGGCCGAGTCGTGTGGGCTGAGATCGGCACGCAGGCGTCGCAGGCGTTCCATCACAGCCGAAAAATCAATGTTACCCGTTGCGTCACGAACACCCAGTGCGGCGGCATCCCGAATTGCAGCCATACGGCGTGCGACGCTGAGGAGCGATTTGGAGGGCACGCAGCCGAAATTCAGGCAGTCGCCTCCCAGCAGGCTGCGCTCGATCAGGGCCACTTTTGCCCCCAGCCCGGCGGCACCGGCCGCCGACACCAGACCGGCTGTCCCGCCACCAATCACCACAAGGTCATAAACTGCCGGCGGCTGTGGCTGAACCCAGCTTGCTGGATGCACCTGCTGCTGCAGACGACGATTGTTGTCATCGTCGGGATGCAGCAGAGGTGCGGGCTGATGCGCCTGATTGAAATCGGTCATTCGCGGCATTGAGTTTTTCCGATGACTGCCGTGGTCTGAAAAAACAACAAACGACTTCTCACCGCGTCAGATTCTCGAACATGTACAGTCCGGATTTGCCTGGGCAGACCAGATCAATGTCACCGTCTCCGTCAATATCGACGGTCGCCATCTGCAGTCCGGTCCCGGCCGATCCTTTCGGGAAGTCTTTCAGCGCCCAACGATCTTTGGCATTTTCAGGAGCATTAACGGCCGGATCGCCCTGAAACACCGTGTGCTTCTGCCATTTACCCGCAACACGGTCGTACTGAAAGTAGAACACCACAGATCCATCGGTCGCACCGGCTTCAGATTCGTGCGCGTAGACTCGCTTGCCCGTCACCAGTTCGGGTTCGCCTTTGCCATCCAGTTGGGCCAGCACCAGCGTATGCACCTGGGAAAAAGTATCATCGATAGTCTGTTGAGTCCATTCGCGAGTGCCGTCTGGTTTGTGAGTCTGACGCAGCCAGTACAGGCCGAACCCATGCCCGTTGCCATACAGTACGTCGTTCAGTCGATCACCGTCCACATCATAACCCAGAATCATGATCCCGGCGGCCCCAAGGCTGAATTCCCCGTGGAACGTCCAGTTGCCATCGGCTGTCTGTTCATACCAGCCTTTGGGAGTAATCACGTCGTTGCGTCCGTCTCCGTTGAGATCTCCGGCACCCACCCCATGTCCGGCTCCGGCATTTCCCAGATCATGCTTAGTCCACTTGACGGGACTGCGTGATGTAAATTCATAGAAAACAACCGACCCGCCGACGTTCGGCAGGAACTCTGGTTGTGCGTCACCGGTAAGATTTACCATTTCGCCGGTTTCCATATTGCCAGGCAGGTCGATTTCGTGTTCCTGCCACGCGGTGGTTGCTGCACCACCGGGGTTCTGCACCCACCCGACTCGCTTGCCAAAGTAATTGCAGGTAACAATGTCGGGACGACCGTCACCGTTGACGTCCACAGGCGAGTCAGCGAAGTCCTCGTGGTAGTGCGGATTGGGACCGCTGGCAGGAACCTCACGAACTTTGTGTCGAGTCCAGGCGGGGGCTTCGTACCATGAGTCGCCGCAGAAGATGTCAATTTTTCCGTCAACATTAAAGTCTGCTGCGCCGCACGCTTCGTAGGGAGACTGATCATTGATGGTGTGCTGTTTCCAGCGAACGGACGGAAGATCGTCGGCAGCGCTGACAGTGGCGATTAAGGCAAGAGCAGCACCGAGGATCAGAACACGTGCGATTTTCTGCTGGATTGTCATTAAGGAAGCTCTTGTAGCAGGATGAGACGTGACGGCCATACCGAAGGCTGCGTAGAGTTTCGGGAAAAAGCGTGGACGGTGCAACCGAGACCAAAAAGACTGCTATTCGGAGGCATGGTGACCCTCCCGCACCGGACTCCCACGACTGTTCTGTCGCAACTTTTTTGGATATCCTCTGCACCCTCTGGTATGCTCGCTGGTCTTTCCTGCAGGATGTCTGTTCATGCGTGAACTTTCTCGGGTGCTGTTTTGTCTGACTGTTCTGCTGGCAACCTCTGCTGTGGCAACGGCACAGTCCCCGGCAGCTATTCCGGTGATTAGCCCGCAGTCCGTCGGTTTCGATGCAGCCCGACTGAGTGTGATCGAAGAAGTCGTGCAGGAGGGTTTGTCGCAATCAAAAATGCCCGGCTGTGTCGTGGTCGTGGGTTGCCGGGCCGGCGTGGTGTATCGGGGGGCGTGGGGGTTTCGGCAAACGGTCCCGCAACAGCAGCCAATGGAACTGTCCACGGTCTTTGATCTGGCATCGCTGACGAAACCCATCGCCACGGCGACTAGCGTGATGCTACTGGTTCAGCAGGGGAAGATCGCGCTGGAGGCGTCAGCATCAACATACTGGCCCGAGTTTGCTCAGCAGGGCAAGGACCGAATCCTGATCCGCCACCTGTTGACTCATACGGGCGGACTGATTGCAGACAACTCCATCAATGACTACGCGGGGACTCCCGACGAATCCATGGCAAAGATTGCCGCACTGAAGCCCGTGGCAGCCCCGGGCGAGCAGTTTGTCTACAGTGATGTAGGTTTTTTGGTGCTGGGGCGGATCGTGCAGATCGTGAGCGGGAAGAATGTGCATGAGTTTTCTCGGGAGTCGATTTTTCAGCCGCTGGGAATGTCCGAAACAGCGTATCTGCCTGATCCCGCCCTGCAGGCTCGTGCCGCAGTAACGGAGAAGCGTCAAGACAGGTGGATGCAGGGCGAGGTCCATGATCCTCGCGCTTATGCACTGCAGGGAATTGCCGGTCACGCCGGCTTGTTTTCAACGGCAGACGATCTTTCGCGTTATGCAGTGATGATGCTAAATCGGGGCAGTCTCGGAGCTGTACAGGTACTGCAGCCGGAGACATGGACGCTGATGACGACTCCCGTTCACGTGCCTCGCGGGCGTCGCGCGCTGGGGTGGGATTCCCGCACCGGTTATTCTTCAAACCGCGGTGATTTAATGACGTCAGCCGCCTTTGGACACGGGGGCTTTACCGGCACTGGAATCTGGATTGATCCGCAGGGCGATCTGTTCGTAATTTTTTTAAGCAATCGAGTCCATCCGGATGGTAAGGGCCTCGTGAATCCGTTGATTGGCCGGATCGGTACGATCGCTGCCGGCGCTCGGCGCACAATGCCGGTCAGATCAACAGGAGCGGTACTTAACGGCATTGACGTGCTGCAGCGGGACGGCTTCGCGGCACTTCAGGGGCGAAAAGTGGGACTGATCACAAACCAGACTGGCTTGAACCGAGACGGAGTCAGCACGGTGCGTCTGCTGCATGAAGCAAAGGGTGTGCAGCTGAAGGCACTGTTCAGTCCTGAGCACGGCCTCGAGGGACGACTGGACATTCCGAAGATTGGCGATCAGCAGGATGCGACAACCGGGCTGAAGGTGTTCAGTCTGTACGGTGAAACTCGTACGCCAACCAAAGAAAGTCTGCAGGAAGTGGATACCCTTGTGTTTGACATTCAGGACATTGGCTGTCGGTTCTACACATATCTGTCCACGATGGGTAATGCAATGCAGGCGGCGGCCGATCACGGAGTGCGATTTGTGGTCCTTGATCGAGTGAATCCTGTGGGTGGAGTTTCCACGGCCGGTCCGGTGCTGGACGACGGTGACCAGTCTTTTGTGGGTTATCACACAATTCCCGTGCGGCACGGAATGACGGCTGGTGAGCTGGCTCGGATGTTTCGCAGCGAAAAGAATATCAATGTGGACCTACAGGTGATTCGGGTGGAAGGCTGGCGGCGCGAGCAGCTGTATGAAGACACAGGGCTGACATGGACAAACCCATCACCCAACATGCGAACACTGAATCAGGCTCTGCTGTACCCCGGTGTGGGACTGGTGGAGATGACTAACGTGTCTGTCGGTCGCGGCACGGATACTCCGTTTGAAATCGTCGGAGCTCCTTGGATTAAAGAACAACGGCTCGCTGAACACCTGAATGCTGCGGGTCTGCCGGGAATTCGATTTGTGCCAGTCCGGTTTACTCCGCTGGCCGCCAAATTCCCCAATGAAATCTGTGGCGGAGTGCAGTTGATCATCACGGATCGTCAATCTGTGGACCCATTAGCAATTGGTATCCAGCTGATGTGCAGCCTGCAGGCACGGCATGCCGCGGACTGGCAGACAAAGAATCTAAATCGCCTGCTAAGCAGTGCGAAAGTGCGTGATGCAGTGCTGGCAGGTCGGAATCGTGTTGAAATTCAGCGGTTGTGGACCGAAGAACTGGCACAGTTTGAGCAACGCCGGCGGCAATTCCTCGTGTACGAGTGACAGGTTTCAAGACGGTGACCTGAAAGCGTCAGTGCAATTGCAGCTGACCAGTGCAGCAGTGACGAAATGGCTAATTCGGTCGGAAACGAACTGCACTGAGCTATCTGCCGGCAGCTGCTGGGCTCCGCCGGTATGAAATGAATAGACAGCATTGTCGTTGCTGCAGTTGATGGCACAGCGTCCGCCGCTGCCATCAGCGTTTGAGCCACTGATGAAAAACGTACTTCGCATGTCGGCCCATCCGGCGCCGCTGCTGAACTGTCCGGAAACCTGACGACCACGCTGCCAAACTGGTGGTCGCGCAGCATCTTCCCAGATGATGGCTGTCGAGGATGTGCCGTCGGAACAATCGCGAATTCGGCGAGCCGCTTTGAACTGCAGCAGTCCGATTCGGCCACTGGGAGTCCCGAGGCCTGTCAGATGTGCGAAGTTCCGATCAATCCCATTCACTGCCGCATAATCAGTGCGACCAACGACCAATACGCCGGCTGGTGCCGGCAGCAGTCCGGCAGCACGGTAATCAGCCCGACCGTCAGGAGCGGACGGTCAGAGACATGTCGCAACATCAGACATGGCAGCACGGATATCCAAAGGCGACACAGGTGCTGGCAGATTAAATTCATTTGGCAGATTGATACGAAACTGGCTGTAAAAATTTTGTTGATCAATGTGCGGCAGAATCACGGTAAATAACGAGTGCCATGCCTGATCCGGTCGAACCGAAAGAAAGATAACACAGGGCGGAAAACAACCCTGGGTATCACGGTAGAGATGCAAAGCCAGCCAAATCTGCTTCAGGTTGTTGCGACACTGCACGCGACGGGTTGCTTCCCGAGCCTGCTGCACTGCCGGAGCCAGCAATGCCACAAGGACCGCTGTACTCGCAATCACGACCAGCAACTCAATCAGCGTAAACCCGCTTCTGCTGTAACTTCTTTTTCAGCGGACGGGCTTCACATAATTCGTCCTGGATTAAGGCAATTGCACGTCGATCGGTGGCACAGCGTTTCGGCCATCGACAACGTCAGAACTGAGCCCTGAAGTTTGCGGATTGCTGTGGCGTCCACGGAAATGATCAACAGCGCCGGCATCAGGAACACCACCACCTAAGAGCCCCTGTACCCGTCCCGGATGATGCTCGCAACGTAAGCGCAATCCTGTATCGACCGGGTAACGCACCATCAGACGGATTGACGAAGGTCAGCACAAAATGATCGTCACGACCGGTTTTCGCGCTGGGCTGAAGGTAAATCTCAGCCTGTTCCTGCTAAGCGTCAAAACAACCTGCACACCCTGCACCGGTTGCCCCTTAACCCTCACCTCGCCTGCAACAGGCTGTGTTACAGTGACCCCGTCAGCACGGCCGGAGAAAAATGTCAGCAGCGACAGCAGCGCGCAGAGCACTGGTCCGAGCATCAGCTTCGGCAGGTTTGTGACTGGATACGTGTGAAAAGCCAGCAAAAACATTTTCGATGTTTCGGCAATCCCCTTTTCAAGCCGGCAGAACAGCCAGCAAAAATGACGTAAAACCAAATTATCTGCAGCAGGCAGTACATCTTAAGCAATTGCAACCGAGTATTGCCCGAAATCACCGTCACACGTACTGGAAAATGCGAATAACCACCCCTCAAACGAATCGACGAAACCCTGAACTCGACTCGCCAGTCTGCCAACTTTGGCGTATGATCTTTCACGCTTCGTCGCAGCTTCCAGCGCCTCACCATCCCAGCCCGAAAATACGCAAATGATTGCTCTGATCGCCCACGACGCCCTGAAAGACTCGATGCTGCAATTTGTCTCAGACCACCTGCCGTTCTTTCGCAGAAACACCTTGGTGGCCACAGGTAATACAGGTCGGATGCTGCAAGAGCATCTGGGACTGCAGGTTGAGCGAGTCGCACATGGGCCCAGCGGCGGCGACCTGATCATTGGTGGTCGAGTTGCTGAGGGTCGAATGACTGCTGTGCTGTTTTTTCGTGATCCCCTGACTGCTCAGCCACATGAACCCGATGTGTCGGCTCTGATGCGAGTCTGTGACGTGCACAATGTTCCACTGGCCACCAATCCGGCAACTGCTGCGGCCGTCATTCAGCAACTGGACGCAAACCTGCCGCCAGCATGAAGGCGGCGGCACTCACTGTTTAGCTGGGGCATTACACGAGCGAGGGGCGCTGCGTTTGATTGTTCCGTGAAACAACACCGAACAACACGAACAACCGTCTTTATCATCGCCGACGCATTTTGGAAATCTGGTTGTCCAGATCCTTCCTCGTCAGCGGCATATATTCGCCCTCGGACAACACTGAATTCAGGCTGCCAGGTTCGCGGTCCTGAATTTGATCCAGTTCTGTGCCCAGACGCTGCATCCACACGGGAGCCTCGATCCCAGAACCACTGCGAGTTTTCATATAGTTGGCGATCCTCACCCGTAACGATTGAAAACGGGCTGCAGCTTCGCTGGAGTGCCCTCCGCCTGCGTCTGACTGACAGGCTTTGGATATCATCGCAGCTATCGCACTCTGCTCCATCCCACCTACAATCCGCTCGTTGATGTGATCGTGCATCGCCGGCAGCTTAACGCCATATTTCTTTTCCAGTTCCAGCAGAGCATTCACAATTCCCTCGGCCTCATCCGCGGTTTTCATTTGCAGAACATCCCGCACCGCTTCGGCGACTTTAGTCTCCGAGTGTCTGCAGAGTACTTCATGCACCAGTTGCCAAGGAGTATGCAGCCACTCAAACCGATGATACAGTAATTCCACCCGCAGAAAATCCAGAAAACAATACAGACGGCTGCCATAGTCGCTGTAGGTTGTCGTCGTGTTGTACTCCATAAACCTTTCAAAATTGTCTACCAGGCACTCCAGCACAAACTCGGTCACATCTTCGGCTTCATCCCGGGAAATCACACCAGATTCAAGATGTTCAATCAGCATATACGGCTGCGTCGCACTCGCTTCGGCAAGCTCGACAAACAGTCTCCCCACACCATGATGCAGAATTGTCCGGATGTTCCCGAGCGTCAGCATGCGAGTATGAAACAGTTCATCGCCGTACGCGGTGATAAAGTCTTCCACGGCCTCTGCAAAATTTGGGTCCAGCAAATCTTCAACAATGGACAACCGCATGGAACTGCTTTGCCAAACCCACAGGTCCGTAAATACCTGAGTCAAATTACGAATTCGCGGCTCAAGAACTTTCAGGCGGTCTTCTTCCGTGCCGGCCTCGAATGCCTTCAGCACCCCCTCAGTGGAATGCAGCAGTCCGATACGAAACAGTCTGTCAAATTCAGTGACCGCCTGCCCTGACGGACGCGAATTCTGCTCCATTTTCACAGCGGTTTTTAGCAAATTGTACGTCTCTAACAGCAGTCCCAGCCTGGGCAACTGTCCCAACAACACTCGTAATATCGCCTGCAGCGTACGCGCCTTCAGAATGGCGGCGGGTTGCCCGCCATTTTCAAAGGGCACATACAACAATGGCCGGCGGCCTATTTCGCGGCAGAACGCCGGAAAGATCTCACGCACCTTAAGCAGGTCACGAGAAAACACTGCTGAGAAAATTGCAGACACCAGTTGGTCCAGTGTTTCCGTCTCACTGGTTGTCGACGGGCCACCCACCACGGCCTCAATCAGTCGCTCAGCCATCAGAAATTCTACCGTGGTCGACAGCGCGTTCTGCATCAGCAAAAACCGGCACTGCAACTGAATGTCATATTCCAGATTGCCTTCCAGACCGCTGCTTAGCACCGATATCTCGTAGCCGTTCACCTCGCTGACCAGTTCACCCAGCCCGTGCAGTCGCCCGCGTATGGCCGCCAGCCATTCCCGCATCAGTTCCTCACGCTCCTGCGATACCTCGCCCCCCTGACGAGATACCCAAACGGCCGCTACACTCCAAAGCGACCCAACCGTATGCAGAAATTTCAGCCGCGGTTCAATCTGACGGTAAAGAACTTCAAATTCTGTCGTTCCCGGAGCAGTTACTGAAGAGTCCATCGTATCGCCGATATTCCCATCATCGGTGGAATCGCGATACGATACCTCTTCCCACGCCGCAGCCAACGTGTTCTCCTCTTCGTCGTTGCCGTCGAACAGGTGCTCCAGATCGAGGTCACCGCCCGGCTTGCCGCGAGGCCCGGTCTTCCGCCGCTGTTCCACATAGGCACTGATCTGCGGCACTTCCCAGAATTCCCCGGCATTCGCTTCCATAAAGGCGAACAGCCGCCGCAGACCGGTCCACCGCTGCTCCGGTGAACCATGCTCACAAACACAGTCCAGTAGCCGGTGCAGCAACCGATGAATGGAATGCGGTCCATTCTCCAGCGGCACCGAGTCCGCTCGGCTCAGCCACTGCATCAGCAGTCCCATCGCCGCCACATGATCGTTCCTGTCCAGCAGAGCTTTCACCACCTGTGCAAAGCTGGACGGCAACACAAAATCTTCAACATGCTGCCGCCAAAACGAAATGTTTCCAGCCGACTCACCGGCTTCCCGCCAGCCTGCCAAAGCTCGCGCTACCTGAACAGCACTGTCCACCGATCGCTGACCCTCAACTTTCGTAAGATCCTCGACCGTCGTCGTGGCATAGGTATCCCACTGCTCAGCCAGCCTGCGGAATCTGGCGAGCACTTCATCGTGCACTTCCATTTTCCCCGAAGCCGCCGCCTCACTCATGATCAGCGAACAATTGTCAAACAGCGATCCCATCAACTCCAGCAAAGAATCAACGCGGTTATCCGGTATCGAATCCTCGCGAGCAGAAAACAGGGGAAACAGTCCCTGAAACCCCAAAATGTTCCAGGGGTCAACAAAACCCCCACATTCGATCCCCCGCTGCAGTAGTTCGATCGCTTCTGCTGTCTGCGTCGCTGCATCCTCTGGTCGCCCCGCACGCAACTGCCGCGGAATCATCACCAGTCGAGCTGAAATCTCAGATTCAAAACGCGCCGCAAGGCTGGGAATCACAGCGGCCTCTTCTCGACTGGCCTCCTCGTAACCCATCCGCGCAAACAACCACGACAGATGCCGATGCTGCACCTGATCAGCGCCATACTTCGACAAAAACATGTTCAGCTGGTGCCGCACATGCCCAAAGGCCTGGCGAGTCTGTGTTGCCAGTTTACGCAGGCGTTTCCTGCGTTCTCCATCAGCCAGTTCAAGCAACTGACTGTAAAACCTGTCACGCTGCCTCGCGACCATCGGCAATAGTGTCGTCAGGGACACTGAAGAATCCCACGTCTGCGGCCCCGATCCACTGATCGACGATCCCATCAGAATCGTGCCCGTCAGTACCGCAGCCGCATCAAACAATCGCTCCGGGTCACTAACGCCACGACGCCCCTTGCCCTTCGCCACCCACGACATCAGTGCATCAAGTATCAGGCGACGCACCACAAACCGACGATAGTAACCCTTCGAATCAATCTCTTCAGGATCCCATTCCCCAAAAATGTAGTTGGTGCGTTTGGTGACCGGATGAGTATGGTCGTGAGCACGGACATCCAACGACAGCTCACTGAGCCTGGCAAAGGAAAAGTGAGTCCCGGCCAGCAGCTCTTCAGGCACCCCACGCATAAATTCAATTGCCACACTGATCAACTGGTGATACGGACCCGCAGATACTCCGACATCCGCCAGATACAATGGCAGGACACAGAATTTTTCATGCGGATACGGTTGTGCCCGGCGACCATTTTGCAGCAATGCGACAGGTCGATAGCCGATAAAATGGTTGAGCCTGCTTATGGTCTGCTGCACCATCTCAGTCGCCGACATGCCGGAATGCTCGGCACGCACCGCCAAAGTCGTCTCAAACATCCTTGCCAGCAGCAGCGGACTAAAAAAATCAGAATCCAAACAATGGGCCAGCAGATCACTGTGATAATGGCGATAACCAGGCAGAACTTCACCCAACGTCTGCCGGATCACGAATTCGGCCTGCTCCGTTACCGCAAAAGCCCCCGCACCAGATTTCTGCAGCTGCTGCAGCCTGTCCAGCAGCAGCACCTGCAACTGCTGTGGATGACCACCGGAACACTCGGCAAGAAACAACTGATTCAAACACAATCGAAATCTACTGCCAGGAGTCCCGTCCGAAAAATTCAGATACCCAAGCAGATCCCGCAGAATCTCTTCATCTGCCGAAACTGCCAACTGACTAAAAAGATCGGACTGTTTTTTTGAGCCGCTGTTCACGCCTGATCCATCTGACTGTTGAACTCTGAAATTCTGAACCTCCTGCCAACAGGCAGCAAATTCACAATCACCGTGCATACTCGACATTGCGAGTTTCACGGAGCACGGTCACTTTGATTTCACCCGGATATGTCAGCGTCTGCTCAATGGCCGATGCAATATCCCGACTCATCCGCGCCGCCTGCCGATCGTTGACTCGCGCTGAATCCACGATCACACGCACCTCACGCCCCGCCTGAATCGCAAATGCCTGCTCGACACCTGGAAAACCACACACCAGTGCTTCCAGCTCTTCCAGTCGACGCACATATTTCTCAAGAGTCTCCCGACGAGCTCCCGGACGCGCTGCTGAAACGGCATCCGCCGCAGCCACCAAGACCGTATAAATAAACTCCGGACGTATGTCGTCGTGGTGCCCGGCTGCGGCATGCACCACCTCCGCCCCCTCACTGTAACGCTTCAGCAGCTCCGCTCCCACCGCCGGATGACCACCCTCCATTTCATGGTCCGCCGCCTTGCCAATGTCATGCAGGAAACCACAGCGTCGAGCAAGATTGCCGTCCAACCCAAGCTGCTCAGCCATCAGACCTGTCAGATGAGCCACCTCGATCGAGTGCTGCCGCACGTTCTGGCTGTAACTGACTCGGAAATGCAGACGCCCCATCAGGTCCAGAATCTTTGGATGCAGACCGCGAATCCCCGCTTCCTCGCTGGCCTGCAGACCCAGGCGACGAATGTGCTCGTCCATCTCTCGAGTCGTCTCAGCTACGATCTCTTCAATCCGAGACGGATGAATGCGACCATCCTGAATCAGCTTAACCAGAGTCCGCTTGCCAATCTCACGACGCACGTTGTCAAACGCCGATACAATCACCACACCCGGTGTGTCGTCCACAATGACATCGACACCCGTCGCCTTCTCAAAGGCTCGAATGTTGCGTCCCTCACGTCCGATAATCCGACCTTTCACATCGTCGTTCGGAATGTCCACCGTGGAAGTCGTAGTCTCTGAGGTGTGAGCAGACGCATAACGCTGTACCGCCATGCCGATGATTTCCCGAGCCCGACGTTCGCACTCCGTTCGCAGCTCAGTTTCGTGCTTCATGATCAATGCACCCGTCTGATCCGCCAGATCGCGGTCCAGTCGCTTCAGCAACTTCTCTGTCGCCTGCTCCTTAGATAACTCACTGATACGATACAGCTGATCCTGCTCTTCGCGAATCATGCGGTTCAGCTCGGCTTCACGAGCATCAATACTGCGAGTACGATCTGTGAGCTTCTGCTGGGTGGTCTGCAGCATCTTTTCCTTCTTGCGGAATGCATCCTGCTGCTCATCCATCTGCGCCGAACGACGATCCAGCTCACGTTCGCGATCACGCAGCTTCGTATGGCTTTCCTCAAGCCTCGCTTCCAGAGACTCACGCTGCGTCAGCAACTCTTCCTTCAGTCGCAGCTCCTGGTCCCGCTGCAGAGTCTCGGCTTCACGTCTCGCCGCTTCAATGATATCATCACGAGTCTTGTAGTGGCGTCCCCTAACGGCGCGCTCAGCAAACAATCCGGCGGCTACACCGCCCGCAGCAGCTACCAGACCAACAATCAATTCACTCATGGCACCGTTCCCTTTATTGCGAACGGCCCTGCCCTGTCCCAAAAAAGACAAAAACCTGCGTCTGCACCGCCTCGATGAATCCTGTACGCCGCCAGACAACAACTTCGCTCTGCCCCACATTGCCTGAGCCTGGCCTGCTGCCACCATGCCGCAGCAGCCACGCTGCTGCGGCAGTCAGCCACCCTAAACTGGGTACCAGCCGCAAATGTGCCGCGCAGTACGCCCCCTCTGCCGATGTCACAGACACCAGCACCGACGACTGCTGTCGCCGCACAGACAGCAGCAGCAGTTGTAGCAGCAGGAGGAGCAGATACAGCATAAGCAGACAGACGCAGACAGTCGCAGCAACCAGACCTGCAAAAACGTTCAGTCAGGCACATTCGGGACACATCGCGGAAGCGTCTCTGATCTTGTTGTGGAGACTCTTCTGAGGAACCTGGCCGGGAAATAACCCCGAAACAGGCTGCAAACGCAGATTTCGGGCGGACCGATGACCTGTCCGAAATCCTGACAGATTCACCGTACGGTCACCCGTACAGGCGGTCTGCCCTCGACCGTGAACTGTACCAGAGAGACCTGCCAATTCAACCGGATCAGACCTGAGGACTCGGATTCGGCAGCGAATCTGTACAAATTGGTCTCTGTTCGGCATTTCGCAGCAGCAATGCCCCGCTCAGATTTGACCCCGGCCCACAAGGGCTCTATTTTGGCGTTTTTCCGGCCCACACGCGCCGTTCCACTCCCACCTCAGGATTACCAGACCATGAAACGCAGCTTGCTGCTGCTGGCACTGGCCTTCGTCGGCTGCCAGGTACAGGACTCCCAGACAACTTCCGCTCCCGCAGGCTCAGATGCCCCCTCCGCCACTGCGGCACCCGGCGGAACACCCGACACTCCCGCCGCAGGAAGGCGGCTATCGGTGGCCTTCGTCACCAATCAGATTGCAGACTTCTGGAAGATCTCAGAAGCCGGCTGTATCACCGCAGCCAAGGAATTTGACATCGATGTGCAGGTCATCATGCCTCCTGAAGCCACCGCAGTTGTCCAAAAACAGAAAGTCGAAGACGCTGTCGCAGGTGGCATTCAGGCAATTGCCATTAGCCCGCTGGATGCCGACAACCAGATTGAATGGCTGAACAGCCTCGCCGATAAAATGCCCCTGATCACCCACGACTCCGATGCACCAGCATCCAAACGACTGGTCTACATCGGCATGGACAACTACGCTGCCGGTCGCGCCTGCGGCGAAATCCTGAAAAAGGCCATTCCGGACGGCGGACAGGTACTGCTGTGCATCGGTCGCCTCGAACAGGACAACAGTCGGTATCGTCGACAGGGAGTCATCGACGTGCTGATGGGACGCGACCGCACCATTCAGTTCTACAAGGACCAGCCCGGCAGTTTCGACCCTGTCGAAGAAGAAATCAAAGGCGACAAGTTCACCATCGTGGCGACTTTGACCGATCAGGGCAAACCCGAGGTTGCACTGCAGAAAGCAGAAGACGCACTGGTAAAATACCCCGACCTGAAAGGCATGGCCGGACTGTTCGAATACAATCCACCCGCCTGCTATCAGGCTCTGAAGAAAGCCGAACTGCTGAAACAGGTGGCACTCGCAGGCTTCGACGAAAATGATGTCACGCTGCAGGCCATTAAAGATGGTGAATGTGCAGGTACAGTAGTGCAAAACCCCTATGAATACGGCTACCAGTCCGTGAAAGTTCTAAAAGAACTGCTCACTGGCAACCAGCAGGTGATTCCCGAGTCCAAATACATTGACATTGCCCCGCGTTCCATCACCGCTGAGAACGTGGATACGTACTGGGAAGAGCTGAAGCGTCTGAAGGGCCAGTAGTCGCCATGGTTGCTGCTGCTGCTGTTCCGCGTCTGGAGGTTCGCCAGATTGAGAAATCTTTCCCGGGTGTCCGTGCGCTGAAACAAGTCAGCCTGCAGATATTTCCAGGCGAGGTGCTTTCAGTTGTGGGAGAGAACGGCGCCGGCAAAAGTACTCTGATGAAGATTCTTGCCGGCGTACAGGCCCCGGATGCAGGAACATTGCTGGTCGATGGACAGCCACAGCGATTTACACGTGTGGGCGATGCCATGCAGCACGGCATCGCACTGATCCATCAGGAACTGAACCTCGCTGACAACCTCAACATCGGAGCCAATCTGTTTCTGGGTCGCGAACCACGCCGCCGGGGCCTGATCGATGAGCAGCAGATTCGGCAACAGTCGCAGATCCTGCTGCGGCGGATCGGACTGAATTTCCCGCCAGAAACCCTCGTTCGCGAACTGACCGTTGGTCAGCAGCAGATGGTCGAGATCGCCAAAGCACTCTCAATCAATGCACGCGTGCTGATCATGGACGAGCCCACCTCCAGTCTCTCGGCTGGCGAATCTGCCAGGTTGTTTGAAGTCATACGCGACCTGCGACAGCAGGGGGTCAGTATCGTGTATATTTCTCACCGGCTGGCGGAGGTCCAGGAGCTGTCCGACAGGGCCGTTGTCCTGCGCGACGGCGCCAACGCTGGTAGCCTCGAACGCAGCCAGATCACACACGAAAATCTGGTGCGACTCATGGTGGGACGCGATGTGTCACGGATTTTTTCCCGCGAACCATGTCGGCCAGGGCGGACCGTTCTGCAAGTGCAGCAGGTTCGTACGGCCGCCTGGCCGGCCCATTCGCTCAGTTTCAGCATTCGCGCCGGTGAGGTCACAGGCATTGCCGGTCTGGTAGGTGCCGGTCGCACAGAACTGCTGCGGACACTGTTCGGAATTGATGCCCCGGTCTCAGGTTCAATCACAGCAGATGGCAAGCCTCTGCAACTGCGGTCACCGCAGGATGCCATCGCGGCAGGAATTGCGCTCGTTCCGGAAGATCGCAAGCAGCAGGGCATTGTGCTCGATATGGCAATCCGCCAGAACATCGGACTCGCATCGGCACACCGACACTCCAAAGCCGGCTTCCTTAGTTTTTCCACCGAACAGGCTCAATCGCAGGAAATGTGCGGGCGGCTGCGAGTGCGGATGCCACACGATCAGGTGCGCGTCGGCAACCTGTCGGGCGGCAATCAGCAGAAAGTGGTACTGGGAAAATGGCTGGCACTAAAACCACACCTTCTGCTGCTCGATGAACCGACTCGCGGCATCGATGTGGGTGCAAAGCAAGAGATTTATCAATTGATGGATGAACTCGCTCGCGAGGGCCTGGCCGTATTGTTCGTCAGCAGTGAACTTGAAGAGATACTGGGGATGAGTGATCGAGTGCTTGTGATGCATGAGGGCCGAATCACAGGGCAGTTGCGGCGTGACGAGCTTTCTGAGCAGGCCATCATGAAACTGGCCACCGGATTTTTTGCAGAACAGGTTGTAACATGAAGGGCAAGATCCTCGGCATCTTCTCAGTGCTGACGGCGCTCTGCGTGTGTCTGACAATGGCTACCGCTGATCCGTGGTGGCATCCCGGATACTCGCAGTTCCTTGCGCTCGACAACATCATGAATCTGCTCAGCCGCACCGCGCTCTACGGTATCCTCGGGATCGGCGTAGCCTTTGTAATCATCACCAGCGGGATCGATCTGTCGATTGGTTCAATGGTGTGCCTTTGCGGCGTCCTGCTGTCGATCCTGCTCAGGGTTGAGTATCAGCCGATGCAGCCTCTAAATGTAACACGGATCACTGCGGCAGATCGCACAATCGTCGTGGATGGCAGCACACAATCGCTTGTCGCCGGTGATACGATTCGGTTCACCGGAGGCGTGGGGTCGGGGCTGGTGCTGACGGTGGAATCGGCCCGCGACGGTCAGGTGGTGGTGCAGGAACCGCTGTCTCGCGATGAACGTGACGGACGGATCGTCAAAATCCTGCCACTGCAGGCATTCTCTGAAGAGACTCTGACCGCGACACTGCCACAAACTGCCGTTGCAACTGGTGACCAGCTCCAGTTGTTTCGCCGGGACGGTGGTGTCACCGGCCAAAAAATCACTGCCGTTCAGGACAACGAAGGTAAATCTCTGCTGCAGCTGGCTCGCGACCCAGGCCTGAAATACCACTCTGATTCATTTGCAGTCGTGTTGCACAGGACTCAGAGATGTTCCATCCCGCTGGCAATTCTGATCGTGCTGGGAACCGCCGCCGGCCTCGGACTCGTACATGGCCTGCTGGTTACTCGAGTAAAACTGCAGCCATTTGTCGTCACTCTGTGCGGCCTGCTGATTTATCGCGGCGCGTCACGCTGGCTGACAAATGACAACCCGGCTGGCTTCGGAGAACTGCAGAGCGTGCTGGGACCAGTCGCTTCAGGCCGAGTGGGTCTGCTGCTCAAAGGTGACAGGATCCTGTTCGGTATTCCGATTCCGTTCTTTTTGATGACGGCCCTCGCCATCGTGGCCACCATCGTACTGACTCGCACTGTCTGGGGACGCTACCTGCTGGCCCTCGGGCGCAATGAAGAAGCGGCGAGATTCAGCGGCATTAACACCGGCCGTGTGACAGTCATGGCGTACGTAATCTGTGCTGTCATGGCATCTGTCGGAGGAATGTTGTTCGCGCTGGAGTACAGCTCTGTTTCACCATCCAGCTTCGGTAACTCATTTGAACTGTACGCGATTGCGGCAGCAGTTCTGGGCGGCTGCAGCCTGCGCGGCGGTGAAGGTTCAATTCCCGGCGTGGTGATCGGCACGGCTGTGATGCAAGTGCTGAATAATATGATCATGCTGCTGCGAATTCCGCAGTCACTGGAATACACGATCATTGGTGCCGTAATTCTGCTGGGCGTCCTTGGAGACGAACTGGTAAGACGTGCCGCCGCACGCCGACGATTACGGCAAAGCATCACCTGATTCGCCGCATCCAGTCAAACATACTGCACTGTTACACTAAGATTGTCCCGCCCCACGGCACAATCACGTTTTTGTCACCTGCGGCCCCACGACTGCTGTATTTCCCGGGCAATGGCGTTTCAGCTTCTGGTCTCACCCGACCACGCCAGCCGCAGCAGTTCGGAAAAGCCCGGCGCCTGCCCCTGACGCAGGATTCCGGCCCGATACAGCCGACTGGCGGTGGCAATGCCCAGTCCAGTACCGGCCAGCATCAGCAGCAGACTCAGCACACACCGCAAAAGTGAAATCACAGCTCCCGAACACAGCCGCACGGCCATCAGCAGCGGTGTCGCCGAGGGAAAGAAACTGGCCGCAGTGGACAGCGTTCCATTGAATTCACGAATAATGGGGAACCACAGCAGCAACGGCAGCATCAGGATCAGCCACACCGGCATCAGCAGGCACTGCGTTTCCCTCATCTGACTGACACAGGCCGCTACCGCCATGAAGACAGAACTAAACAGCAGTACAGCCAGCAATTGAAACAGCAGCAGCCATGAAAGCAAAGCCCACGGAATACCACCGGAAACTCCCTGCACCCACGCGCCGCTGGCAGCACCGGTACCGTACAAAGCCAAAAGTGGTCATAGTGCCAGCTGCATTGCCCGCCAGTTTGCCCGTCATCAGCTGGGCAGCGCTGGCTGATCCCGGCAGCACCTCAGAAATCCGCAGCGCCTTCTCCTCCAAAACACTCTCCAGCATCGGCTGCACTGACAACAAAACGGCCATGAACATCATTCCCATCACACCGATCGGAAGTATCAGAGCAGTCATGAAATGCTGCTGAGTGCCCCGTTGAATCAGACCCTTTTCATCACGGTAGTAGAGTCCGAATGGACCAATCCCCACGGGCTGCGACAACTGGCTGAGCAGGGTGGGAAGCAGGGATGAGGGCAGACAGTCTGCCAGTCGCTGCTGCTGCAGCATGGCATCCACAAGCTACTCACACCAAAGTCTTGCTTACGACAAAGCTTCTGCCTTGCTGAAATTCACCAGATCAATGATCTGCCGATGCAGCTCTGTCTTCAGTCGGATCAGATCCGTACTGTCGGCACTTGATCCGTCCGCGATGGTCACCATGGCCTGTCCTCAGGTTGTCTGTTCGTCACCCGCTGCCCCGCCGTCTGACCGCACTCTGAGCCCAGCAACCCACGGGTTAATACTCATGTCGATTATTGGCCTCGCAAGGATACACCACGATTCACATGGCCCGCAGAATCGCCTTCAACAGTGACTGCGGAAAAACGGGCACAATCAAATCGGTCCCTGCAATCTGATCAGGCGGCAGCCGCAACATCACGTTCCGCAGAGTCAGATCCGCGGCTTTCCTCGGGGGCCTGCAGACTGCCTCGGACTACCGCCTCACGCCCTGCAGGGCTGACCTGATACTGCAGCCCGCGAGCACGTCCGGAAAACTCGATCCGGATCAGACCAAGTGCAATCAGGTGACCATGCACTGCCGTCAGAGCAGCCCGATCGATTTCCCCGACCTCCATGATCCGATCCACCCACCCGGTGTGCTCAGGATCAGCCGCTTTCGCCGCGACTTCACGCGTCTGATAACAGATCAGCACCATCAGGCACTGCTGCTCAAATTCCACGGATTGTCCGTCAGTCAGTCGCATACTGAAAGGTATCGACCGTCACGCCGAACGGATGCAAACGTCCTGTGCCGCCCGGCAGCATCGCAAGTACCGCCAACATCAGCCAAAAACACCCTAAAACACCAGACTGCCCAGTCACCCCAAAGCACCCGGCATCCCGCAGTTTGAATCCCTGAAAACTTGAGCGACACTGCTGAATTCATGCCACAGGGCACTCCCCGAACATCGTCGCGAGTTCAAAAACGGCGGATTCTGCCACTTGAAGGCACAAAACAGTCGCCGATCGGCATTTTTTGCCGGTCGCGGACAAGCAACGCAGACAGGCGACCGCGAAATCTCAGGAATCACCGTTGCTGACTTTCGGGAATTCTCAATATGTTTCCCATCACTCCTCAAGTTCTCGTTCCTCTCCTGTCTCTCCTCTCCTGTTTCTCAGGACCAACCGTTATGGTCATTCTTCCGCTGCCGCACATGATTCGCGGACTTTCGCTGCTGACCGTCTCTGCCCTCCTTGCCGGCTGCTCTTCAATGGGCGGCAACATGGCGAATTCCAGCGGCATGAGCTATTTTGAACGAGGCAATTACCTTGCTGCGGGCGAACAGTTTCAGCAAGCCCTGGCCAGTGACCCGGATAATCCGGACTATATGGCAAACCTCGCCCGAGTCCGCATGACGGCCGGTGACGCCATGGGTGCTGAACAGCTTTATCGGCAGGCTCTGACCGTACAGCCTTCGCACCAGCCAGCTTACCACGGCCTCGCAGAACTGATGCTGCAGCAGAACCGCGGTGAGGAAGCCACGGCAATGCTGAGCACCTGGGCCAGCTCGCAGCCCTACAACCCGGAACCGCAAATTGAACTGGCCTGGCTGAACCGCGAACTGGGAAATCATCAGGAAAGTGGTCAGGCCCTGCAGAAAGCGTTGCAGATCAATCCTGGCAATTCCACCGCCCTCGCTCACCTCGGTCAGCACTACCAGGACATCGGCCAGCCCGACATGGCTGTCAACATGTATCAGCAGTCGTTGAGAACTGACTGGAATCAGCCCGATATCCACGCTCGCCTCGCTAATGCCTCACAGTCCGCCGGCGCGGGAACAGCAATGGGAGCTACAGCAATGGGACGTGGTATGCACCCGGGCGAAATGCCTCGACAGCAAATGGCCTTTAGCATGCCGAACGGAGCCGGTTCGTTCGCCGCCACGGCAGGTCCGGCGGGAGCGCGTACGGCCATGATGCCTTTCCCGCAAAGTTCCAATGGCTGGCAGCCGTCTCCAACTCCCTGGGTTGTAACATCCGGCCCGGCACCCACAAATGCCTCTGCCATGATACCTCAAAACGGCCAGATCATCATGAACAGCGATGCCGGAACCATGATCCCGGGAACTGTGACCATGCCCATGACCCCCGGAACAACACAGCCGGCACCTGCTACGGCCTCGCCGGTGCCCGATCCTGCATTCAGCTCGGTACCCAGTGGCGCCGCCACCACGGTTTCCCTCGTGGAACCGTTCTGAGCTCGATTGCTCGTCGGCACACAACATTGGTCTATAACCTGCGAGGTGTTCGCTGTTTGCCGCAAAATCTGTGCTGAGACTTCCTGTGCCAGTTTTTGACTATCGATTTCGAGTGACCGCCACGGTTGATGCCGTGGCGGATTTTCATTTCCAGACCGGAATTCTGAAATCTCTTTCGCCGCCGCTGATGCTGCTGCAGGTGCATCGCTTCGACCCGCTGGCTGAAGGCTCGATCGGCGACTTCACCATGTGGATGGGTCCCGTGCCAGTGCACTGGCGGGCCGAACATCGAAATGTCAGCCGAGCGGGCTTTACTGACGTTCAGACAGCCGGTCCTATGAAAAGCTGGGAACACACGCATCGATTCTGTGCCATCGATGCTCATACCAGTGAAGTGCATGAGCACATCGAATTTGAACATCACTCTGGCTGGCGTGGTGTCTGGTCACGCATATTGTTTCCGAAACCTGCCCTGCTGGCCCTGTTTTTCTGGCGCAGTCTGGTCACCCGTCGGGCTGCCGCAAGAATTGACCGCGAACGCCCCCAATGACCCGGCAGCACTGAATTCCGCAGTCACGATACCCGCCCCAACTGCCGCTCACAAGACGAGGTGACGACCGGTCCAATGTCACGCTGGCTGCCAGGAATTCGCCATGCTGCACAACTGCAGCAGTCGCTGCTTTGCTGCAGGAAAGGTCTGAAACAGATCAGGATTGTCGGCCAGTCGCTTCAGCCAGACAACAGGATTCAGCAGGACGATTGATGCATCAAACACCAACAGCAGTTGCCTTTCCCGAGCCGAAAGTTGCCACAACTTTGCCCAGCAATCGGCGGCTGCCACCCGGGCAGCACTGTCGTGCGGATACCACGAACGCAGCAGACGGGCGACATCCAGACACGGATGATCGACACCTGCAGCATCCCAGTCGATGACGCCGGAAATCTGACCGTCCTGATAAAGCACATTCTCAGTTCGCAAATCACGCAGCACGGGCTGCAGCATCATTGTCTGCGAGCACCACGGTTGCAGTTGCAAATGCAGCCACGGCAACCACGACTGCAGCCACTGTGAGAACTGGAATACGGCTGCTGTTACTTCCGCATCACCGCAGCGACGTGCAGCCTTAGACAGCCATTTTAAATAACCCTGCTGCAATTGTTCCACAAGTTCTGCGCGGCGCAAAATCGCCATCGACTGAGTATTTTCCAGGGCCAGAGTACTGCTGCTCCATTGCACACCAAACGCACGACCAGAGACATACAGCGGCAGCAACTTCAATGCGGTCGATTCGAGACATTCCAGGGCTGGAACCCCACGCAGAAATTGTCCCGGACGCCACGATTCCACCTGCCACGCGAACCGCCCCTGCTGCAGAATCATTGCTCGTTCATCCCCCGGCATACCAGCATGTGCCCGTGGACGGGGCACAATATCCGGACAGGATTCTGACGCTGATAACATCCAGCGCCGCACGAAACAACGATGCCGAACCTGAGCGGCAGAATCCGGTTGCCAGACCTTCACGGCAAAGATTTCACCGGACAAGTCCTGCACCTGCCAAACAGTGGCCTCACTGAGACCGCCCTCCACCCTGTTCCACTGCTGCGGCTGGATACCGAATTGGTTGCAGACCTGCAGATCGAGTGATTGGATAGGCACCGAATACTCCCGTACGCTGGTCGATTCGCTACGACGACTCTGACGAAAACGCGGAAAAAGTCAATTCCCCGGCAATAAAGCCAAGAAGGCACACCGGTTGTGAGAAGTCCTGAGAGACGGGCCCAGGCAATCCACAACGGGGCACGAATCATGTCCTGCTTAACGCCATAATTCATGGAGTCTGCCGATTTGTGGACATGACAGGTGAACGACATCTGAGGACGTGGTAGCATCTTTGCTGTCAAAGATTTCTCCGTTCGAACCAACGGCGACGGAACTGAGCGATGGCAATTCAATTCCGCTGCAACTACTGCAAAAGTTTGCTGGGGATTTCCGATTCCCAGGCCGGGGCTGCGGTTGATTGCCCGCGCTGCGGTCGTTCTCAAAAAGTCCCCGGACGATCTTCTCGACCGGTCGCAGGTGACTCCCTCCCGGACCTGCAGTTGCAGCAGGCCCTGACGGCATTGTCTGATCTGAATTCAGCCATCGCTGCGCAGCCCAATATTACCACCAATACTTCAACAGCCGAGCCAGCCGCTGTTCCCGTGTTGCTGATCGACGGCATGCGAAACAACCGTCAGAGGCCTGCACGTCGATACTCCCTGTCAGCAGCCGCTTTATGCATTGTAACTTTCGCACTTGGCCTGCTCGTCGGAGCCTTCAATCCGTTCATCAGTGACCAAAGACAGCCGAATCCACCCCTGGCAGCAGACCAGGGCAATGTCGCTGCCATGGTACCGCAGCCACCTGTGGACAAAACTTCTGATCCACAGCGGCAACAGCCTGACCGAACCATCAGCGGGCACGTCCGGTTCATTCGAAATGGTGAACAGCCGGATGCCGGGGCTCTGGTGATCCTGCTGCCACTTAAAAATCCCACACAGCTCAGATTCTCGGCTGCTGCCCTGCACGCGGGGCCAGCAGATCCTGCATGGCTGGCCACTGCTGCGGCATTGCATCAACTGCACGCAGACTTTTGCCAGGCGGATTCGGCGGGAGCTTTCCAGCTCAGGTCCACTGCCGATTTGCCTGTCACCCTGCTGATCATCTCCAGACACAGTGTTCGCCCCGCAGGCGGCGATATTACAGACGACTTTCGTGAACCAGCCGAGCGTTGGTTTGATTCGGTCTCGGGTCTGGCAGGACGTCTTTCTGTTCAGCGGCTTGACGTCCCCCAAAACTCTTCAGAGCCACTCAAAGTTGTACTGCCCGAGGAAGTGCCATAAGAGGTACTTTTGCCGCTTGTGACTGGTTTCAACCGCCCCACGAGCTGTACCTGCGAACTCCCAGACTGAACGTCAGCCGATTCAGTGCCAGAAGAAAAACGACCCATCCCAGCTGCAGCAGAAATTCGCCAGTCAGTGCACTCTCCGGAATGCGTCCCAGCAGGATAGCTGCCGGCGTGTACGCCAAAAACCTGAACGGCAACAGGTCAACAAACGGCAGCCAGCCGCTGAGATACTCTAGAGGAATCATGTGCCCGGACAGAAAGTAGCTGAGCATCATATAGATGAAGATCAGCGAACTGACTTCCAGAAACCAGAACGCCACCAGCCCTATCCACGCCTCAATCAGGAATCCAATCAGGAATCCCATCAACAAAGAAACCACGAAGGCCGACATCACCGGCCATGTCGGCCAGCCGGGCAGCCATTCACGACATAGCCAGAAAGCAAGTGCAAAAGGCCCGCAGGCGACAGCGTAATACACCAGCTTGTGAGCTACTCGGTGCCAGAACAGATGATCCAGCATGTCAACCGGCTGAATCAGGTACTTGCGAACAGAACCGTCAGCGATCGATCCAGCTATTCCAGTGGACAGCCCGGGCATACTGGAAAATGCGCGTGCCAGCATCACCAGCAGATAGTAGGAAACCATATCTCCGAACTTGTAACCACGCAGCGACCGCTCCGGGTCATTTTGGTAGATCGCATTCCAGAGGAAGATCTGAGTCACAATGGGCAGGAAGCGAACCAAGGTCGAGAAGGCAAAGTCTCCGCGGTAGACCAGCCGTTCTTCAATAGCGGTCCGCAGCACCAGCCATTTCAGGCGTAATGCTGCTGCCGGGCTCCAGTCCGTCCGGACCTGCCTGCTCATTCGCCCGCTCCGTTTCGACCACTATCGGTGGCAAACAACTCTGCGATCACATCTTCCAGTGGTCGCTCAATCACACTCAGATCTTCCACCTCAGACTGCGCCAGAATTGCCGCCAGGCATTCAGAAACTCGATGTCTTTCTACCTGCAGGCGAACTCGCGGTCCACGATTTTCAAGCAAAGTTCCGTGTCGTTCCAGATGATCAGGGATCTGATTGGCGGCAAACTGCAGCTCAATGATTTTATGGCGACTGAAGCGATCAATGATGGCGGCCAGCGGTCCATCATGAATCAGTCGACCTTGGTTGATGACAATTGCCCTGCTGCAAAGCGCCTCCACGTCCTTCATGTAATGGCTGGTCAGCAGCACAGTGATCTGCTGTTCGCGCTGGTATCTCCGCAGAAACTCCTGAACTCGCCGCTGACTCACCACATCCAGACCGATTGTGGGCTCATCAAGAAACAGGACATCCGGACGATGCAGCAATGCGGCAATAAGTTCCATTCGCATCCGCTCGCCCAGCGACAGCTCGCGGACCGGTCGTGCCATCAGGCGACGAACCTCCAGCATCTCTGTCAGTTCATCCAGACGACGACAATAGTCGGTATCACTGATGCGATAGATTTCGCGATGCAGTGCAAATGACTCCTGAGCCGGCAGATCCCACCACAGTTGTTCTTTTTGGCCGGTCACGAGTGAAAAACGCCTCCGGTAAGCGTCCTCACGATGCCAGGGGACATGCCCCAGCACGGTGGCAGTTCCGGAAGTGGGCACAACCAGACCTGAGAGCAGTTTCAGGGTAGTCGTCTTACCGGCCCCGTTGGGGCCGAGAAACGCCACCATTTCGCCCTCTTCAATGCGAAAACTAACGTTCTGAACCGCCAGTACTGTTTCATATTCACGATGAAACAATCCGCGCACGGACGCCAGCAGGCCCTCGCGCTTGCGATAGACTCGGTACTGTCTGCACAAATTTTGTACTTCGATAGCCGCCATGCCCGGTATGCTAATCGGGCAAATGCTCCTGAACAAATACTCGCCCGGATGATTGGAAAAGATGGGACACGACAGAAGTCCACGGAAAACGAGGTCGGTCGCAAAACAGCGGAAAGTCTGCCCAGACATGGCAAAAACACCAGCACAACTGTTCCAGCCGGGCAACTCCGGCAGGGTTACGTTGACTGGCAGGTCAGCATGTTCAGCAGTTGCTGTGCCACACATTCGGCTGTGCTGCCCTGCCCCGCCGGCACCGCCTGACACTCCGTCAGGCTGCGAAACCAGGTATACTGACGTTTGGCAAACTGTCGAGTAGCAGTGCAGATGCCTGCAGCGACAGCTCCCAGATCACCTCCCTGCTGCAAATACTGAAAAAGTTGGCGATACCCGAGTGCCTGTGAGGCTGTACGACCGGGTGGCCTCGACAGGCCCCGCAGCGTCTGTGCTTCCAGCAGCCAGCCGGCAGCCAGCATCTCATGAACTCGCCGATCGATTCTCTCATAGAGCCATTCACGATCGGGCTGCAGCCAGACCGCCAGCTTTGGCTGCAGAGCAATCGGCAGAAACTGTTGCTGCTGATCCTCTGAAATAGGTCTCCCTGTCAGTTCAAACACCTCGATCGCACGAATCAGGCGGCGCATGTCATTGGGATGCAGTTTTGCCGCAGCAACAGGATCACGTCGCTCCAATTCAGCATGCAGCCACTCAGGCCCACGCAGTTCGGCCTCGCTTTGCCACTGCTGTCGCAGGCTCCAGTCCGCCTCAGGCCCCGCTGAAAAACCTCGCAGCAGCGCCCTCAAGTACAACCCGGTTCCGCCCACAAACAGTGGCGTGCGCCCTGCCGCCAAAATGCTCTCCGCAGCCTGCTGCACCAAACGCAGATATTCGGCCACCGAAAACTCTTCCCACGGCTCCGCGATGTCCATCAGGTGGTGCCGAACTCTTTGCCGATCAGTGAGACTGGGCTTGGCAGTGCCAATATCCATACCTCGATAAACAGTCATAGAATCCAGCGACACGATTTCTGCGTTGATACATTCCGCCAGCAGGAGTGCGGCAGCCGATTTTCCGGAAGCAGTTGGTCCGGCAATGATCAGACAATGCCTGAGCAATCCGGGGGGAAAGGACATGCGAATTCTCTGAGGGACTGTGTCGGACGGGTTCGGTCGGAAACGATCAAAGCAGGTCAAACCTGCAGACTTGCCCTTCTACGCAGGGCCACACGTTCCGTCCAGTCTCAGGAACGTCCCGACACAACACTTTTTTTCTGCGAGACTGCCCAGCGATTGCCACCGGAATGGCGGGAAGACGCAGAGTCCGCACTGGCCTCAGCACTGGCCGGCTGGCAGCACGGACGACGCTTACTGTAGATCAAACAGCCGCAGATACCACATTCATGAGGTTCCCGGCTGTGCAGGCTTTCGCGAAACGTCTGCCACCACACAACTCGCATCAGCATCAGAAACACCAGAAACGCCATAATCCATGACCACGGGAATCAACCGAACGCAAGAATGGCCGAGTCCATCGCAACGCCGCTGGCGTACACATCACCGTACAACAATCCCGCAGAATCACGATGCCTCAACTCTTGCTTAAACAACAATTTCAGCGACTCAAGCCGCAGGCGACGAATCCCAGTTACCGGTCCGCTTTCAATCGCAGTCAGCAGGCGTTCAATGTTGTCCATGACCCGGTAAATCTCACCTTCAGAGAACTTCTGCTGATGAGCCCAGCGGTTGCAATACTCGCCAAGTTCGCTGATCAGGCTGCGTTCGACAAATGTCAGATCGTGACGAAACAGGTCATTCCAGTGATCTCACATGAATAGCAGCAGTGCCAGAGCATCCCAGTCCTGGACGTTGCCATGCCTGTTGGAAAAGTTGCTGAGAACCTGCGCGGGCACCCCCGCCACGACATCATGTCGCAGCCCGTCCGCCAGCACGTTCAGCCCTTTTGCCACACGATCTGGCATGGGTGTCAGCCATTAGCCACGAACAAAACGAATCGCAGCAATACTTTGTGTCTTTAGATTTCAACTGTCTCACCCTCATTTGCGCCCGGCGCAATGACAGAATATTTGAGGAATTCGCGGGGGATTCCGAAGAGGTGAATTCTGATTGTGCCGTTGACCGGCGACTGCCTCCCCAAACAGAAAAAACATGGATTTGCAATTAGTTCGCTAAGAAGCTCACCTGAAACGTCTCTGGAAGTGCAGTAAACGCCTGTTCCGGCTACACTACTGTCGCCGGATGATTCTCGGCCCGCACTTAACGCTCACCTTCTACCCGATGCCAACAGACCCGGCTGATATGGGCTCTGACCTTCAAACAGCTCCACTCGAATGCTCAGAAGACGACTCCCGCATGATTCGTCTGCAATCGGGTGACGTCGCTGTATTCGCCGAAATTTCGGCTGCATGGCAGCGTCCTCTGTTCTGCTTTTTCTTCCGGAATACGCGATGCGTGGAAAACTCAGAAGACCTCGTCCAGGAAACGATGCTGCGTCTGTTTCGCAATTGTTGGGACTACCTTCCCCGTGGCCTGTTTCGCGGTTTCCTCTTCCGCATTGCTCGAAATCTGCTCACAGACCATTCGCGTCGTCTGCGAAACGACGTGCTGTTACACGCTCTGCGGGGCGCAATCGTGGCAGACTCCGAACTGGACATAATGCAGCAGTTGCCCGACAGTCTGCCATCACCGAACGACTCCAGCGAAGCTCGCGAGTTTCGCGATGTGCTGAGCCAGCTGCTGCAACTGCTGCCCGAAGAACAGCGTCTGTCATTTACCCTGCACTACCATGACTCACTCACTCTGCCTGAAGTTGCTGACGCCATGGCCTGCAGCCTGCCAGCCGTCAAAGGTCGGCTGCGACTCGCTCGCGAAAAACTCAGACAACAACTCGTCAGCCGTGGATATGACGACGACGCCGAGACTGATCCCGTCCATGATACAACTGTTTTTGAAAACTGAATTGCCTGGTACAAAGCTATGCCCTACTTCAGCCGACTGACTGACATCATCACCTGCCGTATCAGCGACCTGCTGGCTGCGGCACCGGATCCCCAGCTGGCGCTGTCGGAAATCCTGACCGAAATGCAGGAAGGCTTGGCGGCCTGTGACCGCAATCTTCGCACCTATGCCAGCAGCAGGGACTGCCTCGAACAGGAGATTGCCGGATACCAGGCACAGGCAGGTCGGTTTCGCGAAGAAGCGAAAGGCCATCTGGCTGCCAGCAATGAAGATGCCGCACGACTGGCCCTGCAAAGAAAATCTGAGCTGGAAGATCTGATGGCCGGACTGAGACCCGAACTGGAAGCAGCTGCCGGCAACTGGAATAATATGCAACGAATTCGCCGGGCACTCGAGGCTCGCTTCGCCGAAGCCCAGCGCGAAGCCGAACGGTTTTCCTCCGGGTGTACTGAGCAGTTCTCAGATTTTCGGCAACCTGACTCAGCAGCATCCGTCGAATCTGAACTGGAAAAACTCCGGCAAGAACTGGGACGGTAACTGTGCACAGTTCCTGGACTCTGAAGTGGATCCCTCCGGATGCAGCACAGTCGCAGCCACAGCCTCAGTCGACCATCCCCCGGATTGCTGCGGTCTGCTGCGATTCTCAAGTCCTTTGCACCACCGCAGTCACCTGTACGGATTCCATTTGCTGGCTGACACCCCCGCTGGTGCCCGCAGAACCGGCCGATCTCGTAATCAACTTTCTCCTGCAGCATCTCAGAGAACTCCTGTTTGACAACGGCTGCGAACGACTGCTCCTGCTGACCGATCCCGCTGAAGATAATCGGCGACTGCAGCATTGTCTGACAACAGCTGGCTTCCAGCGGCTGGCAAGAATTGCACAGTTTCAACTAACAGCGGACTGTGCAAAAAAGCTCAATTGGCAATCCGCAGCAAGTCTGCACATTGAAGTCATTCACCTGCGACAGGATCTGCCGGCAATGCCGCAGGACAAGCTGCAGGCCCTGCAGTCCCTGGTCACAGGCGCAATCGCTGATTCCAGGGATCTCAGCAGGCTGCCAACACCCGGATTTCAGCAGCAATGGAAAGATTGGCAGCTCGCATCTGCCACAATCCTGGCAGCTGTCAACGCCGCTGCGCAATATACCGGGCTGTGTGTACTGGCTGAAAATTCGGATGCATGCCCACTTTCCGACACCTGCCGCATGAAGATCCTGTGGCTGGCAGTCCTGCCAGATTATCGTCGCAACGGGATCGGTTCAATGTTGCTCAGGTCGGCAGCAGAATCCCTGATGGCATCGCCAGACACCAGTCACCCCGTCAGTTTGGCAGCAGATGTCGACCTCGAAAATCTGGCCGCGCTCGAATTGTATTCAAACTGCGGCTTTCACCGCTGCAATCGCATACTGGAACTGTGGGGCACCTGATCGATGATCGCCAGCCCCTGCAGACTCAGGCCGCATTTTCCAGCACAGATCGCTCTTCAGAATCTCGCTGCAGAGACCGCACGGCTAAATACGTCTGCCGCAGTGCCGTGCGACGTCCCGGCATGGCAAGAACCGCCGCCAGTCGCAGACAGCCAGACAGTACGAACACCGCCAGATAGCCCTCGGTCGTATGTCCAATCCCGTACAGCACACAGGCTCCCAGAATCGTTCCCAGTACCATGGCTGCCGAATTGCCGACATTGTAGGCAGTCAGCAGCGATACACGACGCTGTGCCGGTATCTGACCAAAGAACTGCAACAGCATCGCCAGCTCATAACAACCCCACACCAGGCCACTGAAGATCTGCAGGCAGGCGAGATACCAGAATTGCTGACTGAAGTACCACAGCATACTGACGGGAACAATACCCAAAGTCCCCACCCACATCAGTCGGTCCGCACCAGCTCGACCGGCAAAACGTCCGGCCCACGGCAATGATAACATCTTGCCAATGAACCCCAGTGACAGCAGACTCATATAGTCTACCCACGACAGCTTCAGCACCTTTAGCATGAACGGATTGAAGTAGGGTCCAGACACATAGACTGCTGTCTGGACAGCAACAAAGAACAGTACAAGCCTGCCATCAGCACCCGGACGCCGAATCAACTGCAGCAGTCGGTGCAGGCCAGCACGCGCCGACAGGTCCTGATCAGAAACAGCCGGTCCCGCAGCAACACTCTGCCCCAGCAGAACTTCAGTCTGCCTCGCCAGCATCGCTGCTGAAACAAAACGGCCCAAAGCACCCACCGCAAACATTACGCCAAAAGCCAGCAACGTGATGTCGCCGGACCACCTGAGCAGTAATCCGCCACTGATCAGGCCAAGCAGAACACCCGCATGACAAAGGCGACTGCGACGAGCAAAAAAGCGGCCACGAATCCGCCCGGGAACTAACTGCTCCATCCACAGATTCCACGCAGGACCAGCCGCAAGCCCCGCTGCCCAGTAAACCGTTGCCGGTACGAACACCATCCACGGCTGCACACTGTCAGCAAGCGCCAGTCCGCACAGCACCAGCACACTAAGTGCCTGCAATGCGGCAACTGTAACTACAAACCGCCGACAAGCCCCCAGTTGCGCGAGCAGCCACGGAGCCCCCAGCTGCAGCAAACTGCCCAGCAGCACTGGCAGAGTCGCAATCAGAGCAGCAGAAAGCTCACCAAATCCTCGAGCCAGCATGAATGCCGGAAGATAGGTTTCCGCGATCCCAACCATGATGCTGAAGGAAAATCCGTCGGCATTGATTGCCTTCAGGTTTCTTCGCAAAGCGCGCCGGCGGCGCACAAAATCAACCGAAATATTCATCGATGCATCAGAAAACAGCGGCCCACCGGAAGGCTCCTCCGCAGAACCCATTCCACCCCGGCAACTCTTCTGCCACCCTGTTATCCGGAAAAACTAATGCTGGCAATGTATTTTCGAGGCAAGTGAACAGCTTCGGCAGAATCAGGAATTCCACAGTCGCCAGCAGCCGCAAAATTTTCCGAAGACGAAAACCGACCTCCGCCTGCTGCCGGTACTGACAGTTCCAGCACTCACTCCAGACCCGCTCAGACCCCAAGAGGCGATCGACTGGCCAGCCAGCTGATTTCCGTACAGTTTACCGGGAAACAAGATGCCATCAGGCGAACAATTCGAACTTCGTCCTGAGCCACCAGCACCGCAGGCTCGTCCGTGTCACCGAAACTCTCTCTCAAACCGCTGAGCATGGCCGCCTGGGCCGCACTTGCAGAATCCAGTGCACATCGCTCCTGTCGCTGCCGGAGGTAATCGCGAGCATCCTCTTCATCGCAGGCCAGTGACCACAGATCGTACCGTTTCATAAGAGGACAGCAGAGGATGTCTGTCCAGACCTCAGTTTCCCGCCGCAGATGTTCAATGGGAATCGCGAACTCGACCTCAGCAAGCTCTTCGCTGCGACACAGCTGCAGCAGTCGACGACGCAGTGCCTAGTGTCCCAGCAGCACATTCGTCGCCAGTGCTTCACATTCGCTGCTGCCACGCTGACGGTCCTGAGCAATCAGCAGGATGGTCCAGACACGAGCCAGCATTCGGTTGACGAGAATCTGCTCGGCAAGCTCACGCAGCAGTGGAATGCCACTGTCTATTGCCGGTTCACCACTACTGTCAGCAGCGTCTGTTCTGCAACAACCAGATCCAGCTGGTCCAGCAGCCGCATCCAGCGATTGAACCGATTGCGGCTGTAAACGTAATAATCGCCAATGGCCTGCACAGAAACGCTGCTGGTCTGTTCGGCGAAACTTTGTCCGTGCGCTGCCAGCAAAGCAGCGATTTCAGGAAGAGCAGAGAGTTTCAACGGAGGAGCCCTTTGATTGTGGAGTCAGAAGGTTGTGGTATTACAACAACGTCACTGAGCACCAAAAACGAAAGAGCAATTCTGTTACAGAGATGTCCGAAAGTGCAGCGTTCAATAACGACGGTTTTTTGAGCAGATTGCAAAAAAGAAGCAGATTAAGCGGACAGCCAGCCATTTGGTGAATTCTTCAGACAGCAGCGCCGTCTCAGTTGCACCGTAAGTCGAACGACCGCAGTGTCACGACATGTCTACGCTCCTGATGCGACTCAGTCCTGCCGCCGGCACGCTGATTTTGCTGGCCTTGCTGCCCCTCAGCTTTTCTGTGATCTTGCACAGGCACCGCCATGCCCAGGAATCGTCCGCACACTCCCACAGCCACTCCCACAGCCACCTGCATGCTCACGCCAGGTCGCATCAGCATACACACCCCCATACCGCCTAAGAGTCTCCATCAGCACGCAACCGTAATGGCTCCGACCAGTGGACATCGCGGCGTTTTGCGTGGGTTTCTGACCCTAGCGTACGTTAAGGCCTTTGAAAACGCTGAACCGAAAACAGCCACCAGAAAAATTCTCGCCGGGCCGTTTATTCCGCGGCTAGAGTCTCAACCCCTAAACATCGCGCGAATACACTCGCGGCCTCAGAACAAACACGATCCCAAACAGAGTCGTGCATGACAAGACAATGGCTCCACCACTGGAAATCGACAAATAGTACGAAGCATACAACCCGATGATGCTGCTACAGGTTGAGAACATCACTGCCAGCAACAACATCTGGTTCAGCCGTTTGGTCAGCAACGACGCCGTGGCTGCGGGAGTCACCAGCAGAGCTGACGTGAGAACAACTCCAACCGCCTGAATCGCCGTCACGACAGACAGTGCCAGCAAAACCAGCAAGAGATATCGCATACGTTCGGACGACAGTCCAATCACCTGAGCATGCAGCGGATCGACGGTGGTCAACAACAACTCTTTCTGAAACGCCACGAGGCAAAAAACCACGATAGCTCCGGTGATAACGATGCCGATTAAATCTCCGCTGGTTACTCCGAGGACATTTCCGAACAGCATGTGAGAAAAATCGCGATAACTTCGAACCGTGCTGATCAGCACAATCCCCAACGCAAACATACCGGAGAACAGCACTCCAATTGCCGTGTCTTCTCGAAGTTGTTCTCGACGACTTAACCAGCCAATTCCCAGAGCCGTAATAATCGCCGCGATGATGGCTCCAAAGAACAGATTCCAGCGATTCAGATAGGCCACAACAAGGCCCGGCAATGTTGTGTGAGCAATGGCGTCGCCCATAAACGCCATGCGACGCAGGACCACATAGACGCCCAGCAGGGAACACGTGGCTCCAATGAGCGTACTGGCCAGCAACGCCTGTCGCATAAAACTGTATTGGAGCGGTTCAAGAAGCCAGGTCATCTGTGATCCATGGTTTGCGAATTGTTCTGTGATTCGCTGTGCTGAATGGAGGTTGGACATTCTTGTCCGACGATGAAGCAACGAGCAGGAATGCCCACGCTAGGAATGAGGCAGGTTGCCCGTGATTGATTGAACTCGGCCTTCACGCAAATAAACGGCTCGATCAAACGACTCCGACAAACGCCCCAAATCGTGCGTTGCAGCCAGCACACTGGAGCCACCGCGAGTCTCTTCACGCAACACTTCGTCAACGATCTGTCGAGTCGCTTCGTCGAGGGTATTCAGAGGCTCATCCAGCAGAAACAGACTGGCTCCCTGAACGATCGCTCGAGCCAACAACGTGCGTTGCTGCTGGCCGCCGGATAGTTCACCAATCTGACGCTCGGCCAGATCAGAAATCTTCAGACGATCAAGTCCCTGTCGCACTGCTTCCAGATCCTTTTGGCCCGGTCGCTTCAGCCAGCCCAGATGCACGTATCGTCCTGTCATCACAAGGTCGGCGACAGTCATCGGAAATCGCCAATCCAGATCCGCGCGTTGAGGCAGATAGGCGGTTCGATGATGGCAGGCTCCAACGCGATTGCCGAAGAGCTCGACCGTTCCGGAGACGGGCTTCAGCAAGCCAGCGATCGTCTTCAGAACCGTACTTTTCCCCGCACCGTTCGGGCCAACAAGGGCCACTCGCTCTCCAACATTAACGACAAAGGAAGCTCCCAGGATGGCAGGCTCAGCAGAATGCTCATATCGCACGGTCACATTCTGCAGATCGACCGCCGAGCAACCCGGTTGTGGATCTTTGTGGCCTCGCCCTCCGTAGGGAAACCACGGGTCGACATGATGAGAATGCTCCGGGCCAGAACAACCCGCACGGGCGGATGTTTCGCTGCACGGCTCTAAGGTTTTTATTGACATTACTTCAGAGACTCCACGATCTTCGTCACATTCGAACGCATCATCTGCAGGTAAGATTCCCCGACCGAGCCTTCTGCCCCAAGAGCATCGGTGAAGAGTGTCGGCACAACGCGAACCCCGGCTTCACGAGCAACCTGTTCTGTGAGTTGCGGGTTGAGAATGTTCTCTGCAAAGATCGCAGGAACCTGTTCTCGACGAATCGTTGTGATAATGGCTGCAATCTGAGCAGCCGAAGGATCCGCCACTTCGCTCGAAACAGCGCCAACCACGCTGGACACCTGAAACCCGTAGCGTTCTGCAAAATAGCCGAACGTGTCGTGAGTCGTCACCAACTTGCGGCGCGAATTAGGCAACATCGTGACCTGACTCTGAATCCAAGTATTCAATTGCTGCAGTTCGCTGAGGTAGGCCTCTGTATTCTTCTGATAATCGTCGGCATGAGACGGATCAGCCTTCACGAGCGCTGCGGCGACGGTTTGAACCATCTCAATCGCGAGTTGAGGATCGTGCCACACATGAGGATCGGTTTCGCTACGGCCGTGATCGTCCGAAAACGCCCGGCCTGCGATTTCCTGAGTAACAACCACACGAGTCGCCCGGGACCCACTGGCCTCAAAAAGCCGATCCAGCCAGACCTCGAAGCCAAGCCCATTCTCGAAAAGCAACGCCGCATCCGCCACGGCGGCACTGTCCTGCGGCGTGGGTTCATAGGTATGAGCATCGCCGCCAGGGCCGACCAGCGTAGTCAGACGTACATGTCCCCCGCCGACGCGGCCGACCCAGTCCCCGAGAATGCTGTAGGTTGCAATGACAGAAATCTTGCCCGTTGAGTCATCCGCAGCCGCGATTCCACCAACCGCTGAGTTTTTCGTTGCGGAATCGGTCGACCGGAAATCCTCACGAGATGACTCAATTCGGCCGCAGCCGGGAAGAACTGTGATCAGCAGCAGTAAGATCACTGTCAACGCACTGTTGGTTTTAAAAATCATCTTTCGGCCTTCGGGAGTCTCTTTTGTCGCTTGACGTTACTCACACACGATACTCTAATGCAATGCAGTTGCAAATACATCGACGTGGCTTACGTAGCAGAATGTCTTCCCAATGGGCGATGTTTTGCTGCTCTTCGGAAATTCCGAAAAACCTGATCCTGCCCAGGTGCCACAGATTCGGGCGGAGGTGGCGCAGTTGCTGCCTGTCCCGGAAGGTGCTTTTGTCATGGTCAAACAGATGGAATGCCCGGAGGAGGAATGTCCTCCTGTGGAGACAGTTATCGCCATCCCGTGTAATCACACCGGTCCAAAGCAGTGGAAACTGCCCAAGCCAGTGCGTGAGGTCACTCAAGGTGATATCGAAGGTCTTTGCAGCAGCATCGGAGACTGGACTTCGCAGGAATGGCGGCGTCCTGATTAGGCAGGCTTGATGATTCAATTGGCCGGAACGCGCTGTAGGGTGTTGATTTAGTCGCCCCCGGCCCTGCGTCGGGGGTGGCGGGGTGGGGTAACGGCTTTTGCACCAGAGAAGAACGGATGACTTTCAGTGGTGCAGAATCCATCCAAAAAGTAGCGGAGCAGCGTGAGCTACCCAGTGAGTGCCCATGAGGACAAGGTCTCACCAGATGGCATGCGCCGGATCCACTAATTGATTCGCCGTTCTTTGAACGGCATTGGCGGCAAGCGAGACGTATTCCCTTCTCATTCTGAGCCAACCATGACAACCAGCTCCAAAGTCCCCGTCACAGTTCTGACCGGCTTCCTGGGTTCCGGCAAGACCACGTTGCTCAATCGAATTCTTTCGGAGAATCACGGCAAGCGAATCGCCGTGATTGAAAACGAGTTCGGTGAAGTCGGCGTCGACAACGATCTCGTCATCGGTGCCGAGGAAGAGATCTTCGAAATGAATAACGGCTGCATTTGCTGCACTGTGCGAGGTGACCTGATTCGAATTCTGGGCAATTTGATGAAGCGTCGCGATAAGTTCGACCACATCATGATCGAAACCACCGGCATGGCCGATCCGGGGCCCGTTGCTCAGACATTCTTTATGGACGATGAGATTCAAACTCAGTTGAGCCTCGACGGAGTCGTCACTCTCGTCGACGCAAAGCACGTGCTCCAGCACATTGATTATTCGGATGAAGTGAAAGAGCAGATTGCGTTCGCCGACGTTATTCTGCTCAACAAAGTTGACCTTGTCTCATCCGCCGATCTGGACGCTCTGGAATCACGTATTCACAGCATGAACTCCGCCGCGAAGATCCATCGAACTCGGGATGCCGCCGTGGAGATGGACAAAATTCTGAACCTCGGCGGGTTCGATCTCGATCGTGCCATGGAAACCCATCCCAAGTTCCTTGAGCCGGAATATCCGTTCGAATGGAGTGGCCTGTACGGGCTGGCGGCGGGGGAGTATTTCCTTGAAATGAATCCCGGCCCCGATCCAGCGATGAACGTTTGCCTTGTTCCGGCTAATGGGAACTCCGAGCAGGCCATGCGAGACACGGTCGAACCGGCTGTCTTGCGATACTCAGCCAATGAAGCAGAACTGGCGGAGGGTGATGCGATCACATCGCTTGTTGAACTGATCCAGTTGCCGCTGGAGGATGCTCCGAAGAGGTTTCGAGTCACGATCCCTTCTGCCGGTGGGTGGGTGCTGTTTACCGAACATCACCCGAATGAGTTTGAGGCGTCTCTTCAGGATGCAACCGGGACTGTAATCGCTCCGCTGGCCACACGCGAATACAAGCCGGACCACGAGCACGACGAAGAGATCACTTCCGTGGGAATTACTTCATTCAAAGAGCTTGACCTGAAGAAGTTCCAGAAGTGGCTTGGGAGATTGCTCGCCGAACAGGGGTCGGATATCTTCCGCATGAAAGGCATTCTGAACTTCAAAGACATGCACACTCGCTATGTCTTTCAGGGAGTTCACATGCTGTTCGACGGACGCCCGGATCGGCCGTGGGGCAATCAAACGCCTCGCAGTTCGCTCATCTTCATCGGCCGCAATCTGGATCGGGAATCTCTGAACGCGGAGTTCGAAGCATGCTTGGCATAAGATCCGCACATCGTGGTGGCCGCGAGGTGATCGAACACTGGCAGATTGACGTCGAAGACTATGTCCAGGACCTGTCATGGTCGTCAGACGGTCAGTTCGTCGCCATCATCACAGTGGAAGGAGAGGTCTGGGTTTGCCATCACGCAGATCAAATGGCGGTTTTCATCGGCCAGCACAAAGGCGGTGGAACGTCGTTGTCATGGCGGCCGGGGTCGACGGAGTTCTCAACAATTGGCCACGACGGAATGATACGTCACTGGAACGCCTCGAAGTGTTCATTGCTAATGGAATTGGAAGCCGGATCTTCCTGGGGGACTCGCGTTGCCTGGAACTCGAACGGCCAGCGTCTTGCTTCTTCTGCCGGGAAGTCATTGCGACTGTTTACGGCGGAGGGAAAACTGGACTACGAATCTTCTGAGCACGCCAGCACCATTGCCGACATCGCATGGAACCCTGATGGCAGCGAGATTGCTGTGGCGGCGTACTTCGGAGTGACGCTGCATATCCCGGAGAAAGGCGTTCGGCGGTATGAATGGAAGGGATCGAGTCTCGTTCTTTCCTGGAGTCCGAGCAAGAAGTTTCTGGTCACCGGAGAACAGGATTCTTCGGTTCATGTTTGGTACGTCAAGACCGGCAAAGACTCGCGGATGACGGGCTTTGCGACCAAGGTGCTGGAGCTCTCCTGGCACCGGTCAGGAGATTACCTGGCGACTGGCGGAAGTGATTCGATCATTCTCTGGGACTGCTCCGGAGTCGGTCCCGAAGGCCGTGAGCCACGCATGCTGGGAGCCCACCCGACTCGACTGACTCAACTGACGTTTCAGTCCAAAGGCGATGACATTGCGTCGGCCGATGCGGACGGAATCGTCATGCTCTGGACACCACTTAAATCCAGCGAACCGTATTTCTTCCGGGGATTCGATTCGATGATCACTCGCCTGGCCTGGTCACCGGATGATCAGCGACTCGCTGTCGGCGAGCGAGACGGCAAGGTGACAAGCATCGGATTTCAGGCTTAAGAACAAACTCCCCCATGACTGCAGTCAACGCCAGTAATCATCCAGCGACCGACACCGTGCCGTGCAACTCGCAGACTGTCAAACTGCAGCAGGCGATTGCAGGCGGCCAAGCTGTGGTAACTCGTCGAGATACGGTTCTTGGTCAACTCATCTTCTGCGAAGGCTGCTGCTGTGGGCGAACAGATCGTGGATTTCCAGCCTGGCCTAGAGATCTGGTCAAATCGCGATGGAAGGAATTGAAACTCAACAACACGATTCAGCTTACCATCAGCGGCTGTCTTGGTCCGTGCGATGTGGCCAATGTCGTTTGCATGATGCCCGCAATCGGAGAATCAATATGGCTGGGCGGACTCAGCCAGACGGCCCAGTACGAACTCCTGATCTCATGGGCCGAGTCATGTCAAATTCAACAGCAGCTTTTGAACTTACCATCAGCCTTCGATCCCTACCGATTTGAGAGATTTGCACGCGCAGACGGTGCCAATTAGATCAGAGAATCTTGGCCAAAAAATCGTTCTTTCGTCACCAGGTTTACCCCTTTGGTTGACGGAATAGCTTACGACCCAGCCAGAGGCACCGGCTTCCGTGCTGGCCAGCGACTCCGGTTGGGTGGTACACGAAAACACTCGGTTCCTTAATCAACAAGCCCCTCGGTTCGTGGTTCCGATTCGTAAGGGCAGCTTTCTCGTGCAGTTCAACAAGAACCCGCCCCATGCCTGAAAAACTTCCCGTGACTGTGCTTTCCGGCTTTCTGGGAGCCGGAAAAACGACCGTGCTGAGCCATGTGCTTGCCAACCAAAGTGGCCTGCGTGTGGCCGTCATTGTCAATGACATGAGCGAAGTCAACATTGACGCAGCCCGTGTTAAGGCACATCACACAAGAGCGGGAGTCGAAGACGGTGGGCTTGTGGAGTTGTCCAACGGTTGTATCTGCTGCACCCTAAGAGAGGACCTTCTTAGAGAAGTAAGGGATTTGGCTCAGCAGGGGCGGTTTGACTATCTGCTCATTGAGGCGACTGGTATCTCTGAACCCATGCCGGTGGCTGAGGCGTTTGTGTTTCGTAACGACTATGGCTCAGGGCTTGGAACGGTTGCGAGACTGGATACCATGGTCACAGTCGTCGATGCCGGAGCATTTCTGGAGGGCTACTTGTCGATCGATCATCTGAGGGATCGGAATATCGAGGCCGAAGACGGAGATGCACGCAGTATTTCTCTCCTGTTGGCGGATCAGGTGGAATTTGCTGACATCATTCTGATCAACAAAACCGATCTGGTGACAGATGAGCAACTGCGGCAGCTTCAGGGAATTGTAAGAACAATGAATCCCGAGGCTGATGTGTATCCGGTGACATTTGGTCGCGTGGAACTGGATCGGATTTTTAATACGTTTCGGTTTGACTCGGAACGGGCTGTGGCGACGCCTGGATGGAGGTCCGACTGGCGGGTTTCGGAGTCCGAGGCGGATGAATATGGTTTTCGCAGCTTTGTGTATCGCGCGCGGCGTCCGTTTCATCCGCAAAGATTTCATGATCTGTTGTGGGATGGCGGATTGCCATCGATTGTTCGCGCCAAGGGTTTTCTTTGGCTGGCGACTCGACACGACGTTGCGGGTTATTGGTCACTGGCCGGCAGGATTCACACGGTGTCAAAATTTTCGCCGTGGTTTGCATGCACGGCGGATTCTCGCCGTATGCCCTCGGATCGCTCGCTGCTCGAACATCTTGACGGAGTCTGGCATGACCTGTGGGGCGATCGCCGGCAGGAGATTGTCCTCATTGGTCAGCATCCCGTTGAAGCAGAAATCCGAGGCGCGTTGGATCGCTGTCTGCTGACAGATGCAGAGTTTTCAGCAGGTCCGACGGCTTGGCGACGATTTGCCGACCCTCTTCCTCGCTGGGAGAACGGGACTGACCTGACGTGGAACACAGACGCTGCTCGTCGCGAATTCGAACAAGAGATAGCGGAATGGGTTGAGTATCGCAAATCGGCGGACGACTCATGACATGCAGGCTGCTGGGGATGTTTTGAAGTAGGGAGTTTGGTGCCATCACAATCCGGAATATTAGTGAGGGATTACGCGGTCGCATCTTACCAGTGTCTGCGGAAATTTTTCGCTGGCGGAGCAGGTTTGGAGCACCAGTGAGGAATCGATTGGCGAATTATCCGAGGGTGACCGGAGTTCCGTCTTGCAATGTATGTGCATGTGCATATACTGAACCCTCCACAGACAAAGGCAGTCGACGAGGTCGCTCACTCACTTTTACCCACTCCTCGAAACATAGCTTCATGGCATCTCGGAAACTTCCAGTCACGGTTCTGTCCGGATTCCTGGAGGCCGGGAAAACCACTCTGCTGAATCATGTCCTGACGAATCGGCAGGGCCTGCGCGTGGCCGTGATCGTGAATGACATGAGCGACGTCAACGTTGACGCCAGACTGGTAAAGTCCGGCGGAGCGGAGCTGAGTCGCGTTGACGAGAAACTGGTGGAATTCAGCAATGGCTGTATTTGCTGCACTCTGCGAGAAGACCTCCTGAAGGAAGTGCGTTCGATGGCCGAACAGGGGCGGTTTGATTACTTGTTGATTGAGTCGACAGGAGTCTCTGAGCCGCTTCCTGTGGCGGAAACGTTTACCTTTGAAGACGAGTGCGATGATCGCGTGCGCAATTTTGAGTTGGTCAAAACAGAAGATTTGGAACCGGGGCTTAGCTCGAATACGCAAGCGGCACATCGCAACCAGATTTTGATTCAACAGACGAAGGATCAGCGGCTTTCCCGAAAGAAGTCCTCCACGCTCAAACGCGACCGTGACAACATTCATCACATCGAAGCTGGCGAGAAAGGCTGCCGGCTGCTCGACTTCTTCACCCACTTCCGCCCCGAAGCTTGTTCCTGCGAACTCGACTGGGACACGACACCGTTCGACGCGGAGAAAGAGATCTTCAAAGCAGCGTGGAAGGCAGGTCATGAGTGGTGACAGCCCGTCTGTAGAATCCGTCATTCGGCTTCACGAACTGACTCGGAAATTTCGTACTGAGCGTGGCGATGTTGTCGCTGTCGATCGCCTGTCACTGGTCACGCGGGCCGGAGAAGTTTACGGGCTGCTGGGACCGAACGGTGCCGGGAAGACGACAACGCTCCGAATGCTGCTGGGACTACTGGCTCCAACGCACGGTGAAGTCGATATTCTGGGAACAAGAGTCTCGGAGGATCTGCAGAAGATACGACAGCAGGTCGGGCTTGTCTCTGCAAGCGCCGGGCTTTATCAATGGTTGTCACCTTTGGAAACTCTCCGATACTTCGCGACAGGGTATGGCCTGTCAAAACAGCAGACCGCCGAGAGAATCGAAGAACTCGTATCCCGAATGGGCTTGTCCGGCTTCCTGCACCGACGCACGGCAACACTAAGTACCGGGCAAAAACAACGAGTCAACCTCGCCCGTGCTCTTGTGCATGATCCACCAGTCGTTCTACTCGACGAACCCACGCGGGGACTTGACGTTGTTGGTTCGCAGGTCGTATTTGATTTTGTTGCAGAACTGCGTCAAACCGGAAAAGCTGTCATCGTTTGCACGCATCAACTTGACGAAGCTCAGCGACTTTGTGATCGCTTTGGTCTGCTGCATCATGGGCGCTTGCGATACGAAGGAACGATGGTGGAATTGCAGCAGCAGACTGGTCTCTCGTCCTTGGTGGAAATGTTTCTTCAGATCCTGGGACGTGCCGCTAGGCAGACGGTTGGGGTGTGAAAATGGCTGAAAGTTTGCGGCACTCGAAGCGTGCTATCGGCAGCCGTCAGGTCTCGTGGTGGAGTCAACAGCGGACATTCACATGGAAGGAACTTTGCGAGACTCTGCGCGACCGCCGAACGACTGTAACGCTGTTCGTGATGCCCGTGTTGCTGTATCCATTGCTCGGCCTGATGTTTCGCTTTATTGCAGTCGGAAACGCGGCCCAACTCGCGCCGGAATATCGCATCGCGGTCGAGACCGAACAGGAGGCTGCGTGGTTGAGCAGCGTGATACAGGCGGGCGAACAGATTCTTCAAAGCCGCCCACTGCGATCCGGTCTTTCGAGCGGTACTACTCCGCTGGAACCCAAAGTTCAGTTTCTTGTGCCGAATGACGCTGCAGAATTCGATCTCGAGCAATCAGTGGCTGAAGGCAATGCGGATCTGGGAGTCCGAGTGAGTTTCTCGGAACGCCAGATCAGTGACGGATTCCCCGGGGCCGATGTGAGCGTGCTGCAAGCGGAATCGTCACCGCAGAGCAACAGCGTTGCAACTCATCTTCGCGAGAGACTGGCAGCCGCCAACCTCCTGACAGCGGTGAATACGATCCGCCAGTCTGGTAAATCGTTCTCCATGCCGATCGAGGAAGCATTGCAGTGGATTAAGCCCCTCAACCAAACGTCCGCGATTCTCGGACTGCTTCCTCTGGTCTTGCTGCTGATGACGGTAACAGGTGGCGTCTATCCGGCCATCGACCTGACAGCGGGTGAACGTGAGCGGGACACTTTGGAAACCCTGATGGCTCTGCCGGTCTCCCGGGCTCGACTGTTGATGGCAAAGTTCATTGCGGTGCTGACAGTCACCATGCTGACGGGACTGATGAACATTTTAGCGATGTCCGCGACAGTATACGCGCTGCAAATGGAGAGCACACTGTTCGGCGAATCGGGGCTGAGCATTTCGCTGATCTTCAAACTCCTGAGTGTGTTGCTTGTCTTCTCGACCTTTTATTCGGCCATTCTATTGCTGGTCACAAGTTCCGCACGGAGCTTCAAGGAAGCTCAGGCACTGTTGATTCCGTTGATGCTGACGACGATTGCGCCTGGACTCGTGATCATGATGCCAGGCTGGAGACTGGAAGGCTGGCTGACGATCATTCCGGTGGTCAATATTCTTTTGATGGCTCGTGAACTTCTTGAGGAAACTCTGAACACCTTTCCAGCTACGATCGCCATTGCGTCAACACTTCTCTACGCCAGCGCCGCGTTGTCGCTGGCGGCACGGTTGTTTGGTACCGATGCTGTTCTGACGGGTAGTCGTTCGGGGTTGAGAGATCTTCTTCGTCGACCTCGAGACGTTTCTGAAGTGCCCAGTACCGCTGTCGGTTTTTCTACACTGGCGATTCTCTTTCCGATGCATTTTCTGGCTTCAGGGTTTCTGACACGTGTCTCCGGAACTGATTTCTCGTTGCGATTGATTGTGTCTGCTGTGTTGACGGTCTCGCTTTTTGCCGGAGTGCCTGTTCTCTTCTTGAAGTGGCTGCGCATCCCTCTAAAGTCAGGAGCCCGCCTGAGTCATATCCCCGTTCGGATTTGGCCCGGCATCGTCCTTATCGGACTTTCCGCGTGGCCCTGGATCTATGAGATGATCATTGGGTTGCAATCAATCGGTTTTCAATCGCTGAACGCGTCGCAAATGCAGCAGGTTCAAGAGTTGTTAAAGGCTTGGCGAGAGGTGCCTGTGGCACTTGTGGTGTTCGGTCTTGGCGTTCTGCCCGGAGTATGTGAGGAGTTGTTCTTTCGCGGATTTCTGTTGTCCAGTCTCCGACGTGAAATGAACACAGCGGCGGCCGTCATTGTCTCCGCTGTTTGCTTTGGTTTGTTCCATGTTGTGCTGGCCGGTGGTGCCGCACCGGAACGCTTGATACCGAGCACGGTTATGGGCCTTTTGCTGGGCTCGGTGACGTGTCGATGCAGAAGCGTAGTTCCTGCGATGGTGCTGCACGGGATTCACAATTCCACGTTGTTGCTGATTGCAACATTCAATCAGCAACTCGCAAATCTGGCCGTTGGAGAACAACACCAATCGCACCTCCCCGCATCCTGGCTGGCGATATCGGCCGTGATACTTGGGATCGGGTTTGCGTGGACTGCCGTAGCGACTCGAACGCAAACTGAGTCGAGAATGCTCATCCCGGAAAGTCAGCGTTAGTTCTCGCACGGGCAGTAATGAGGCGAGCGGGGAACGTGAGTCCCCAGATGAATTCAGTGCCGTTGCAATCAGGGGATTGACATCCCCCGCTCGCCGATGCGTCCAGGAACAGTCGCCTTCATAAATCTCTACTTGCAATTGTTGTGCATCTGGGTTATCATGAGTTATTATGAAAGAGGCGAAGTATCATGGCGAAATCTAAGCGCCGCGAGGCGGTTCAGCAGTTCGATGTGGCAGTAATCGGCGCTGGAGCTGCGGGTATTGGAGTGGCGATTGCGCTTCAGGATGCTGACATCGAAAACACAGTGGTGATTGATCGCCACGAGGTTGGATCTTCGTTTGAGGCATGGCCGAGAGAGACAAAGTTTCTTTCTCCATCGTTTCCAACCAACTCGATCGGAATGCTTGATCTTAACTCCATCGCCATCGGGACCTCGCCGGCTCACACGCTGGACAGGGAGCACCCCACTGGCCGCGAGTATGCGAGTTATCTGAGAGGCGTGGCGGAGCATTTCGCGGTGCCTGTACAGCCGGGCACGAATGTGATTTCGATCCAGCCGACCAAGGCAGGATTCCGCATTGACACGAACGAGGGTGAGATGCTTGCTCAGTTTGTGATCTGGGCGGCGGGAGAGTTTCGTTATCCGAATCATTGTCCGTTTCCGGGAGCAGAACTGTGCCGACATACGTCAACGATTTCATCATTTCGCGAACTGCCGGATTCTGAGTTCATTGTCATCGGCGGATATGAGAGCGGAATTGACGCTGCAATGCATCTGGGATTCCACCAAAAGAAAGTGACTGTTCTTAGTCGAGGTGCTTCGTGGGATCTGGATTCTTCTGACCCTAGCGTATCTCTGTCGACTTACACGAAAGAGCGACTGGCGACGATAAGAAGACTCGACCGCGAGGTCCACCTTATCAGTGACGTGGATGTTTGTCAGGTGATTCAAACGCCCGAGGGCTATGAAGTTCGTTCTCGTCAGGGTGCTGCATGGCGATCGCCGGGACCTCCAATCCTCGCAACGGGATTTTTGGGCAGTCATCAAATGGTCGCCGGGCTCTGCGAAATGCGTGAGGATGACTATCCGTTGTTGACATCTAACGACGAATCCACCAAGACACCCGGGCTCTTTTTTGCCGGGCCCCTCGTGCGACATGACAGCCACATCTTCTGTTTTATCTACAAATTTCGGCAGCGTTTTGCTGTTGTTGCCAAAGCGATAGCGACTCGAATGGGGCTGTCGGCGCCTGACCTCGAGCATTATCGCAAATGGGGTATGTACCTCGACGATTTGTCCTGTTGTGGAGAGGAATGTGTATGCTGACTTTGGAAAAGCAAGCAGAGCTTCGCACGCGAACTGTTCTCATGGTTGGCCGTGAGAGCGTCGGAAAATCGCAGCTCGTTTCGACGCTGACTGGACGCCACGCCGGAGAGATGAATTTCCGAGGGTCCACCGTGACGGTGGAGCGATATCGAGGCGATGGTATTGACTTCATTGACACTCCAGGGATTTTGCGAAAGTCTGACACGGAGACGACTCGCATGGCCCTCGCCGCGTTGGAGTCTGAGGAGACCGTGATTCTAGTGCTTCAGGCGACTAGCCTGGATGACCAACTTTCCGAGATGCTTCCGTTGGTTCATGGGAAGCGGGGAATTGTTGTTGTCACGTCCTGGGATCGAGTCGATCGAGGAAATGATACTGCAGAGGCTGTGCGACGGCTGGCAAGAGAGGCCGGTGTTCCATTTTTCACCGTTGATGCTCGTCATCTTGATCCTGCCACGAGGCGAGAACTCCTCAGCGCACTTGAGTGCCCGGGAGAATTTGCGAAGACTCAGATAGCCGCTCGAGCAGGTTGGCGGATCGTCCCTAAACCTGGCTTGCTTGAACACCGCGTGCTCGGTCCTCTCCTCGCTGTCGCATTGCTGCTGGTTCCTGCTCTGGCAACGGTGTTCGGGGCCAACCGGTTTGCTGACTGCCTTCATCCTCTGGTCAATGCATGGGTTGCTCCCGCAATCGCTTTTGTGGATCTCAATGCTCCGGGCTGGATCAGGCTCATCCTGACTGCGAAGCAGGGAGATTTTGGATATGGGTTATTGAACATGGGGCCGTTCCTGCTGGTCTGGGCATTGCCGACCGTCGTCCTGTTTTCACTGATTCTTGGCGCGTACAAATCCAGTGGTCTCATCGAACGGATCAATGGAGCGATTCATCCTTGGGCTCGCCCCTTCGGATTGAGTGGCCGCGACGTGATTCGAGTGATGATGGGATTTGGCTGCAACGTACCGGCAGTCATCAGTACTCGATCGTGCTCTTCTTGTTCTCGCGGCCCCGCGATTTCTGCAATTGCATTTGGATCGGCCTGCAGTTACCAGCTTCCGGCCACATTTGCGGTCCTTGGAGTGGCGGCCGGTGTTCATGGCACAAGTCCTTTGCTGCTGACTACTTTCTTTCTTGCGTGGTTGTTGTTCACAACACTTGTGTACCTGCGGCTGACTGCTCCGCCGCAGTCGCGCAATCCATTGAATGTGCTGATGACGCCTGACCGACCGTTTATGCAATGGCCAACTTTTAGAACACTGTGGCGAGAAGCGAAAGGCACCGTCCAACAGTTTCTGCTCCAGGCGATTCCGGTCTTTGCACTGATCTGTTTCATTGCCGCATTCCTGTCACAGTTTGGAGTGTTGACGGCAGCGTCAGTCTTCCTTGGCCCTGTCATGCGGCTCTTTGATTTACCAGCGGACGCAGCTTTGCCGATGGTGCTGTCATCCATTCGCAAGGACGGCATTTTCCTCTTTGCATCTGATGATGGTTTAGCGATCCCTATGACAGCAACGCAAACACTGACTGCAGTCTACCTGTCAGGTGTTTTGCTTCCTTGTCTTGTTACGGCGATGACCATCGCGAAGGAGACCAACTGGAGAGACACGAGCAAGCTGCTTCTGCGACAGGCTGCATTTGCCGTTCTGTTCTCTGCATTGCTGGCGTGGGGGTCAAACTGGTTATTGGGGTAGTTGCGAAGTGTGTCGTCAGTTCATGAGGCGAAGCAAATTGACCTTGATGAGGTTTCGAGAGGGTGAACAAAATGAAAACAACGATCAGCAATACGGAGACAACTTACCCTGAGGTGACCGCATGGTCCGAACAGGCTCTTGTGGCTTTTGAGGCGAGTCGGGATGACATCCTGGTGCTGGAGCGGCCTGAGCTGCCGGTCGATGCGGTCGAGATCAACTACGGACGCATCCATGAATACCGCGCGTCGATCACACGTCGAACGATTGATCAACATGTGACCTGTGGTCTCGCCGAAGTTGGCGTTGCATGTGAGGTCCTGAAATGTGACATCATCGAGCTCGCGCAGAGTTTTCTGGTGCAGTTCCGGCAGCAAACGCTGCGACTGCGGATTGAAATCGTGAATACTCGATCCTGCCCGAAGTTTCATATCGATAACGTCAATATGCGGCTTGTGACAACATACCTCGGCCCGGCCACGGAGTATCGATTCATCGACGATGCGGTAATTCATTCGACATCGCTCTACGACCTCGTGTTTCTGAAAGGCCACAAGCATCGCACTCACAGTGACAGGGCTCTTCATCGTTCACCGGAAATGCCCACGGGAACAAAGCGGCTCTGCGTAGTGATGGACTTCTAGATCAGCTTTAGAGTTTCGGAGTCCGTAACATGTCACTCTTTCAGATTTCAGGCGGCCTCGTTTTCGATCCGTCGAATGGGTTTGATGGTCAAGTTCATGATCTGTGGATTTCGAACGGTCGAATCGTGGATCCTCCCGTGAACTCGGCGATTCGAGCAGGCCGGGTGCTGGATGCCACGGGCTAAGCCTGGGGACTGATGTGCCTGCCACAACTCGAACAGACCAGCCTCTACCTGCAATTCAACTGCAATATCCCCGCATTTCTGCCACAGCAGCTGTTCGCCCGCGAAACTCACTTGCCGGTCTTCCTGTGCCCCTCAACCCCGTACTCCCAGTCACGCCATGTCATTCGCAGCATGAGTACCGTGCTACCAGAGCGATATGCTGCAGGAAGCTATGCTGCCTGCTGGGCCCGTCCAGCCCTGACGTCAATCTCGACGACACACCCCTCGCCAGTCGCGGTGCCTTGCATCGCAACACCAGAACTCGTTTCCGCAATATCACCGATGACCTCAGCAACACGCCGGCACTCGGTGAACGAACGAAGGGTCCGATCCGCACATCCGCAGGCATGCACTCACGACACTCGGTGTTTGAAACGGCGTGGTTCTGCACCGCTGGAGAAATTGACGAACCCCGGATAATCACGGACACATGGTACTCTTCGAAACACGGTACCGCCCCGACCAGATTGACAGCGACAACAAAGCTGTCTTAGCACCTCACACTGGCATGGCGCTGTTCGCTCTGTGCGACGGCAGTGTCCGAGTCATCGGCGGGAATATCGACACGGCTGTCTATAACGCCGTCGGCACTGTCGGAGGTGGCGAATCCTCCAGCAACTTCTGAAATCCTCAGGCAAGGGCAGTCGCACTCACCTGCCCGCAGAGGCACCAAATACACGAATCACTCGCTCGTCCTCCAGATCCAGCATGTACAGTAACTGGTTGTAGTTGTAACGTGGCACCGCTGCGGACTTTGTGAACGTATTCGTGTAGGTGCCCTCAAACAGAATGCGTTGCCCGCCCCCTGCATCAAACTCCGGATGCTGACATGGATTGTAAAAACTCTGGCCAGGATGAGTCGCCACCTTCAGCGCCTGCCGAAAGGGTCCCCGAGCACTCTCAGCCTCCGAATAATACACCTCCCCCAAAAATGACGGGCTTTCCGCATCCCACGCCTGCTCATTGGCAATCATCACCCAGCGTTTCCGCCACTGATTAAAATACACACTGCCAGCATGCAGCAGCACTCGACGTTCAGGCTGCTCAGCATCCAGCGGCAAAAAACAGGTTTCTTCCACCTGCATCAGCCCGGCTCGCAACCAACGCTGCTCGTCCTGCTGAGTCGTTGGTGCCGCTCGCCTCCAGCCCCACTGCAAACGACCGTCAGATCCTCGTAGCGGCACCGTTTTACCATCAGTACCGGTCTGCTCAGTTGCACAGGTCCACGACTCCCACAACTGCGGATCTGACAGCGATTCAAGTCGAGCAGGAACTCGAGTCACAGGAAATGGAGCACCAAAGCAGAGATATTCCACCCCGTCCATCGTGTGCTTCACCGGATGGTCACGCAGCAGCCGCCAGCGTTCCTGCAAATCAATCTCCTGCAGCACCTCAAACAACTCACGCTGATCGTTCCACAGCAGATGCCCCTGCTGCAGCGGTTCTGCGAGACCGCGACGCCTTGAAAAACTGCACACCATCCGCTCGCGACCGGCGTCATCCCTCACCACACTCACGCCCTGGATCCAGACAACCCCCGCCGGATCCGGCACATCCACCATCGAGCGAGCAAACCCGTCATGGCCCGCATAGTACTTGAGACCGATGCCCGCAGCAGGTTCAGGACCCGCCGCACCCGGCAACTCACTGACAGCCCCCGCCGTTCGAAACAAACCCAGCGGATACGACAGCCGACTGGTATCACCCCAAAACCAGAACAGTCGACCCTGATACACCGCAGTCTGCACAGAATCCTGCCCGACCACACCGGCATTTACCAGTGGAGCTGAAATTCCTGGCGTCTCACCCAGCCTGACTGTGTCCAGCCAGATGTCTCGGCCTGTCACACGGTACAGCCGCTGTGCGGGCTGCGTACGAGTCATTTCGATGCGATGACGACTGCCAGACTGCAGCTGCAGTCGCACTCCATCAATCCCAAAACCATCTTTGGCCACAGCATACCCCGGCGAACGGACGCTAAAAAATACTGTCTGCCCAATCAGCTCCGGCTCGTTCAGCGCCACTCGACCGCCACTGTCCGACAGATACGCCACACCATCGACAGTCGTCAGTTCCACCAGCGGAATTCCGCGTCCCGTCGCCCGGTCAACAATCTGCACACCTGACGGCTGCTGGCCCCGGACGGTGCCACCCGGAAACTGCAAGATTGCCAGTCCCGTCAGGCAAAACACGACTGAACGCCGGAATAGTGAACACCAACTCATTTGTGATCTTTCCTGCTGCAGTCAGATGTTTTCCCGAGACGACTCTGTCAGGTGCTGACGGCGACCGATTAGTATACAGAATTATGCCGGGACGCATGACGGTCGCGGCGGAATCCAGCGGAGAGTTCTCATGACAATCTTCCCACAGCCAGCTCATCGACCCTCCCGTCGCGGCTGCCTGCAGTCAGCTCAGGGGTTCGGAGCACTTGCTGCAGCCGTACTGCTGGCTGAACAGCAGGCCTCCGCAGATACTCAGCCAGGCAGCGGCGCAAAACTTACGCAGCTGCATCATCCGGCCCGCGCAAAACGAGTGATTCAGCTGTTCATGGGCGGAGCAGCCAGCCACCTCGACCTGTGGGATTACAAACCGCAACTGGACAAGCACCACGGTCAGCCCTCACAGTTCGGTGAACATGTCGAAGCGTTTCAAAACGGACTCGGTCCCTGGATGAAATCTCCGTTTCAGTTTCGTCCGCATGGCGACTGCGGCAAACTGCTCAGCAGTGTCGTGGAACCACTGGGACACTGTGTCGATGACATGGCATTCATCCACAACATGGTCGGGCGCACCGGCGTCCACAGTCAGGCCACCTATCTGCAGTCCACAGGCTTTGATCGCCCTGGATTCCCCGGCATGGGTGCGTGGGTCACATACGCGCTGGGCAGCCTGAACGAAAACTTGCCGGCCTTTGTCGTGCTGCCGGACCATCGCGGCTATGCCAGTAATGGTCCCCGCAACTGGAGCTCTGCATTCCTGCCGGCCAGCAATCAGGGCACCACCATTTTTCCGCAGCGGGAATCACCCGTGGAAGACCTGCAGGCCAGTGCAGACTTCATTACACCGGCCGGCGAAGCCGACGGTCGCCGACTGCTGCAGTCGCTGAATCATCGCTACAATCGGCAGCATCCCGGCGATTCTCGGCTCGAATCGCGGCTGCGCTCCTACGAACTGGCCGCCCGTATGCAACTCAGTGCACCCGAGGCCTTCGATCTGTCGCAGGAAACCGCCACCACCCTGAAAATGTACGGTCTCGCCGAGACCGGCACCACCTGGCCAACAGACATTAATGTACCGGAAGAAGCAGACTGCTTTGGCCGCAAATGCCTGATCGCTCGCAGACTGGTGGAACGAGGCGTCCGATTCATTCAGATCTGGAGCGGAAACGACAATAGTTTCCCGCGCCGCAACTGGGACAGCCACGAAGACATTGAACGCGATCACGCTCCGCTGGCCATGGGTATGGCCAGAGGCACAGCCGCACTCATTCAGGACCTGAAACAACGCGGCCTGCTGGAAGACACCATCATTCTGTGGACCACCGAATTCGGTCGCATGCCATCAACTCAGGGCAGCAAAGGCCGCGATCACAATCCCTATGTTTTCACCAACTGGCTGTGCGGCGGCGGAATCCGCAAAGGCGTAACATACGGACCTTCCGATGAATGGGGCTACAAACCACTCGATCGCAGCCACCCGACTCAGGTTTATGACGTCCATGCCACAATTCTGCATCTGCTGGGCATCGATCACACTCGACTGACTGTCCGCCAGGATGGCATTGACCGCCGGCTGACGGATGTCCACGGGCATGTGCTGCAGGATCTGCTGGCCTGATCACCAGCCACGCCGACACACTTTACCGCACCAATGCTGGGCTCTACCATCCCCACAGCGTACTCGAATCCCCGCATTTGTTTCACCGAAAGGACCCGCCATGTCTGTCAACCGTGTTTTGCTCAGTCTTGCCCTTGCTGCAGCAACTCTGCTTCCTGCCGTCGCCACGGCGGCCGAAGAGTATGTCTATGATGCTGTCCATTCGTCAGTCAGTTTCAAGGCCCGGCATCTTGACATCAGCTGGATTCACGGCCGCTTCAACGAAGTTGATGGAAAGTTCTCAATCGATCGCGAGGACCCGTCAAAATCAAGCTTTCAGCTGACTGTGAAAGCCGACAGCGTGGACACAGCAAATGCGGCTCGTGACGAGCATCTGCGGCAGCCGGATTACTTCGATACAAAACAATTTCCAACAATTGAATTCCGCAGCACGAAAGTCAAAGCCATCGAAGCTGGCTTCGAAGTCACCGGCGACTTCACCATGCACGGTACGACTCGCTCTATCACCATCCAGCTGATGGGTGGCAAACAGATTGAGTCGCGCGGCGTTCGCCGAGTCGGTTTTGCAACCGAACTGCGCCTGAAACGCAGTGATTACAACTTCGACAAAAACGCCATCGGCCCGATCGGTGACGAAGCCGTTATCATCATCGACTGCGAAGGCATGAGCAAGTAATTCCATGCCGGACGCTCTGTTGTGTCTGCTGGCCTTTCTGACTGCAACCGCAGCGGCTGCCCCACGGGCAGCACTGCGGCTGCACTCGGCCCCAATGCTGGCAGCCACCGCACTCGGAATGCTGGTCCTTAAAATCCGGCCCGGACTGCCGCCCACTTCCGCCGCTGACCGCTTTCTGTGCCTGCTCCCCATACTCGCACTCGCCGACCTCACGGAATTCGTCACTCCCCCGCGAACCCACAGGCTGCTGCTGCAGATCGCCCTGCTGATCATCGTCCCGGTCGTGCTGCACCAATCCGTTTGGCTGACTCAGCCCGCCGCAGCAACCATCCTCGGGAATACCCCGAACGGCTGGCTCCTGCTGATCTGCCTCTCGCCGCTGCCACCGGCAGGCGCAATGCTGCTGCGGCGATTGACCGCTGATTCCCGCCAGCCCTCAACCGCTGCCTGCCTGCCTGCATCCCTGGTCTGCTGCCTGCTGTGCAGCGGGATCGTGATCATGCTGGGAGGCTACCTCAAGGGCGGACTGCTGGCTTTACCACTGGCCGGCAGCATGCTGCCCTGTGCCGTGCGACTCGGACTGGGAGCCCCCCAGACGATCACAAGGCTGCCCCTCAGCTTCTGCTGGGGCAGCCTCTGCAGCCTGCTGCTTATCGGATTATTTTTCGGACGCCTGACGCACGTGCAGGCAGCCTGCTTCGTCAGCATCCCGCTGCTGACCGCATTGCCAGTACTGCAGCCGCACATACCGTCTCACTGTCGCCGGCAGACTCTGATCCGCATGGCGTTAACCGTCACACTGTGCGGCCTGCTGCTGTTGCAGGCATGGACCGTGTTTGCTGTTCGAATGCTGCCGCTGCTGGCACACACCTGAAACCCGCTGCACTCTCCGGTCAGTCTTTGCCCTGCAAACGCCTGTTCAGCCAGGCTCTGGCAAATTTCCAGTATCGGTCTGCGGTACATTCGCAAACACCCGGCTCTTCCGCACATTCCTGCAGAGTCAGCCCGCCAAAGTATTGCAGTTCCAACAGCCTCGCCTGCTCAGAATATTCGACAGCAAATGCCGACCTCGCTTCGTCCAGGTCCAGCAGATCCACTGAAAACTCAGGTGACTCAGAAACATCACCCCCACTTTGCCCGCTGAACTCGTGCTGCAGCAATCGCAGCCTGCGTCGCTTGCGTCGTCCGTACTCAATCAAGATCTGCCGCATGGCAATCGCAGCCAGTGCCTTCATGGTGCGAAAGCGGCAAAACCCTCAGGACCGGATCGCTGCAGCCGCAGCCACGCTTCATGCACAAGAGCCGTCGGAGACAGGGTGTGCGGCAAATGCTCATCTGCCAGGCAACCAGCCGCTATTCGACGCAGTTCTGCATAAACCACACCAAAGGGATCGCCGTAATCTGGTGAACTTGAATCTGCACCGGCCACTGATTATCCCTCAGACAGGCTTTACCCGCTCAACTGTGAACTCTGGGCAGCAGACAGCCTTCCGCGATGATGATCGCTTCCTGCTCTGCCAACTCATGCAGCCGCTGATCTACGGCCCTGTCGTCGGCAAACAGACGTGCCAAACGCACATATGTGGTATGATGACGGGCTTCCGATTCGAACAGACTGCCGTAAAAAGCCGCCAGTTCGGGATCCTGCAAATGATCCCTCAGCAATACAAATCGCTCACAGCTGCGCGCCTCAATCAAAGCTGCAATCAGCAGTCGATCAACAGCCCGCAGTGGCTCCTGACGACGCACAAGTTCCTTCAGACGACGCCCATAACTTCCCGGCTTCAGGCCCTGCACCCGAATGCCACGCCGCTGCAATAATCCACGCACCAGCGAAAAATGTTCCAGCTCTTCCCGCACAATCTCAGACATGCAGTCGCACAGTTCTTCCGATTGCACGTAATCAAACATCAAATCCATCGCGGTCGATGCCGCCTTCTGCTCGCAGTGTGCGTGATCCAGCAAAATCTCTGGCAGCGCAGCGTCGACCTGACACAGCCAGCGATCGGGGGAAACTGTTTTCAGATGCAGCATTCTCAGCACCGCAAACAAAACAAAAAAAATCGGAAAGTTCAGCGAACCGGTTTCTCGGCCGGTACAGCAATCAGATCCATTGCCAGTTCGGCAGCCGGTACACCTTGCCGTCAATCGAACTCAGCTTTTTGCAGAACTCCACAGCATCGCCCCAGCTGACGTAAACGGCCGGGTAGTCGTCGCCTTCCCGAACATACTCCTTTCCCTTCCACGATTCCGTGCCCATAACCTTCTACCACTGTCCCTGAGTCACCTCGGTGCGGCCCATGTAAAAAGGTTTCGTCAGCGTCACCTGATGCTGGGTTTCGTCGTCGTTACGGTACTTTTCGCTGGCGGGCGAACCCGGCTGCGTTTCCACCTGCTTCGCCACGACAGTACCGCCACAACCAACCGTCAAAGCAACAGTCAGCAGCAGCCAGAAATTCCGCATGGTCAGCTCCGGAAACAAATCAGCATCTGTGCAAAACCCGAACGAAAAGCCCACTGGATAAGTATCACCGACTCGTCGTCAGTCAGTCAATCGTGCCACCCGCTCAACCCATTTACTGATTGTTCCACCACTCTCACACCGCCATTACCCCGCAGTCACATTTCGTTTTTTCCAAAACTGCTTAGCGGTCGCAACTGTGTGTTTTTGGACATCCTAGGCGGCCCAAACGGATGATAACCGGGGCGATGTGAGAGTCCGAGGAGGGCGAGAGTTGCGGGGAAAATGTGGGCCGGATCGCGGGTGGCGGGACTGATGGTGATGTCTCGCTTGCTGCGCCGGCAGAGAGTATGGGATCTCGGGTGTCCTCGGAAGTCTCTATCAGAGTTGGCGTTGTGTTGCGTGGGATGCGAGCGATGCAGTTCTCGAGGATTCTTAAATCCCTGCGGTCGGTGGATTTCGATCTTGCTGAAACTGCTGGATCTGGCAGAACGTTGTCCAACCATACTCCCGGGCGGTGTTTTTGCTGAGTGCGGCAGCCCCAACCCGCAGCGATTGAAAAACGCCCCGGGTCGGGGTACGAATTCCGCTGTGGGCATGGTTGTGGGATTTTACTGTTCTGAAGCAACCGCTTTATGCTCATTCCGGTGTTGCCGGGGCGGACACGACATCATGGTTGACGTAACGGAAAGACTGGGAAAATTGGCCCCACAGTGTGAGGTTGCCTCGTTCTGTCATCGGTGGAAGATTCATGAATTGTCTTTGTTCGGGTCGGTTTTGCATGATGACTTCGGACCGACAGGCGACATCGACTTGCTTGTCTCTTTTGACGATGACTCTCAGTGGAGTCTGTGGGACTTCACAACGATGCAGGACGAACTCGGTGCATTATTCGATCGCAGAGTGAATCTCGCGGAGCGAGACGGGTTGAGAAACCCGTCTCGACGTAACCGTATCCAGGAAACTCGACGAGTGATGTATGTCACCTGAGTGAGATGATCGCGCGTATTTGTGGGATATGTTGACGGCCGCGAGGGCGGTAGTTTCCTTCGTCCAGGGACGTACTCTCGAAGACTACCTCGGCGATCTGTTGTTGCGGAGTGCAGTCGAGCGGCAGGTTGAGATCATCGGTGAGGCAGCGCGACGCGTGTCGAGGGAATTTCAGGTCGCCCACCCGGAGATTCCCTGGGGGCCGGTTCAGGCACAGCGGTACATTCTGGCGCACGATTACGGTGAAATCCGACATGATCAGCCCTGGCGTGTGGCAATTGAACATGTTCCAGCCTTGATTAAGTTGCTGGATAGGCTTGTGCCGCAGGAGCCGTAAAGGTCTGATGTTGATTGGTGCCAATTTCTCTCGCCAGTCGGCGCCTTCCTGAACGTAGTCCTCACCTTTCCATGGTTCCCATGCCGCCGAGAAAGGCAGTCAGTACAATGCTTGTGAAAGATGCACACGCCGGATTTCTCGGCTCCTGAAAGCAGAAAAGGCTGGCTTCCGGGGAGGAGAGCCAGCCTTTTCAGGAGGGGAGAGATTCGTTGTAGGCGTTTCTGCTGCCGGGTCGGCTGATCAGGCAGCTTTTCGTTCGCTGCCAAAGGCAGCGATCTGAGGCCGACGAACATTCGATCCCGGGCCACCTCGCGGAGGATATCCGTACTCACGCAGTTTGCCAGACAGCGTTCGCAGACCAATCTGCAGGATCTGAGCCGTCTTTTCACGATTGCCATTGCAGCGGGCAAACGTTGATTCAATCAGCTTGCGCTCCATTTCCGCCAGAGTCATACCGACACACTCGGCACCGCCTTCAATCGCATCGTGAGACAGCCATGGTCGCAGATCGTCAGGGCTGATGCAGTCATCTGCATCCACCGTGCAGCAGCGTTCAACAACATTCTGCAGCTCACGCACATTTCCCGGCCAGGCATGCGATTCCAGCAGTTGCAGGGCTTCTGCACTGATCTGTCGCGGCGGCCGGCCTTCCTTCAGAGAAATCTGACTGATGAAATGCTCAACCAGCAGTGGGATGTCGTTGGTGCGAACCCGCAGCGGCGGCGACTGCAGTGTAATGCCGCTGAGATGCTGCAGCAGGTCATCACGGAAACGACCGTCCATAGCCAGCCTGTTCAGGTCGCCATGAGTTGCGGCGATGAAACGAATGTTGGGACCATCCGTTGTTGCATTCAGCAGAGCGGCAGCCCGCTGCTCCAACAACTGGGACAGACGTTTCTGGAACGGCAGGGCAACAGTGTCCACATTATCCAGCAGAATTGATCCGCCGTCACCCATCTTCAGATAGCCGGGGAATCCGTCCACGGCTTCGTCACCGAACAACTGATGTTCGAGCGTTTCCACGGAATGCAGACTGCAGTCGATACGCAGGAAAGGCCGACCGGCTCGACGGCTGCAGCGATGCAGGCCCTCGGCAACCAGTGTCGTGCCGCTGCCCGGTTCGCCGCGTACCAGCACCGTACGATCGTCATCCGCAGCAATCCGAATGGACTCTCGCAGTGACTGCATGGCGGGCGTGCTGCCAACCAGATCCATCAGATTTCGATTCAGCAACTGACGTCGCAACTTTTCATTCTCGCGAACCAGTTCTCCGCGACGTAGTGCGTTAAGCAGTGCGGCACCGAAACGGGATGCTGAATAGGGACGTTCGATAACATCGCAGTCGAACGATGGAACAGTTTCGCGTCCCCAGCGGGAATCTTCACTCACAATACACAGCACTTGGGCCGCTCGTGAGTGAGCTCGAATGGCAGCATTCACTTCCTGAATGCGTGACACCGAATCTGCATCATCCATGATGCAGCAGCAGAATTCCTGCCGGCTGAGATGAAACAGCATGGCGTCCGGACTGTCTGTCTCGCACACCTGCATGCCACGCTTGCGAACGTCGTCAGCCAGTAACTGACGAGCACCCGGGCGGGGCGAAAAGACCAGAACTGTACGATTCACTGCTTCCGGTTCAGGAGCAGTTGTGCGGGGTTCCGGAGGGGCAGTCGGCGCGGAATGCGGGAACCGCAGGATATGCGGCTCATGATGAGCACCGTGCGGGAACTCGTTCATGATGTCCTCGATCTGAGAGCTGAGGGAGAGACGGAGGGAGAGAGACGTGAAATTCCTGAAACAACGCAACCGATGCAGTGGCCGAGAAAGCCGTGACCGGAGGCGAAGCGGGGTATCAGGAAGTTTTCCGGAGCAAGTCCGGAGAGGGAGAGAGGAGAACGGGAAAGGAAATCTGGACCATTGAGTCAGGTCCGGCTTGAGAGGCCGATTGATAGCTGTGATCGGTCGCGAGTGTCAACACGTCTTCACAGCGAATCCAGGCAAAACCTTTGTCGATTTTAAAGAAAAGTTGGTTTTGCTCCGAAAGGCTCAGGGAAATCCGTACTGGACGGCATTTTTTGCCGAACCCCGCTAGACTGCAGCCCGGATACAATGGCCGCAACTGCGAAAACCGCGATCGATCCGACAATTGATCTGCGCACCATTCAAAAAAAAGCCGGGCCCCCAGGGACCCGGCTTCAGTTCAGCCCACACACAGCAGCGGATCGCTGCAGCAACTGGCGATTTTCACTGTTCCACTGCGAATGACCGCGGGGCCGCATGGAACTCTGACATCGAATCGCGAGATTCGAACATATACAGACGACCGCGGAACCAAAGAGTAAAGTCCAGTCGACCCGGACGCTCCACGCCTTCACGAGCCAGCACCACCACGTCGCAACCGCCGGAAGCTGGTGCATAGCGAGTGGGATCGGCCTCGAAGAGCGAACGAGCCTGTTCGGATGAGAACGCGTAGGTCTGCAACCCAAATTGAGCCGTGATTGCGGAATCCGCATCAACCAGCTCACGATGATCTCTCAAAGCAACCGGACAGAAACCCTTGAAACCAGCCTGATCACCACGTTCTCGAATTCGTGAAAGCTGCTTTTTGCGTTCATCGTTCTCCATCGCCACTCGCAACTTCTCATCCGGCAGGCTCCGCAGCTGCTCAGAAGGAGCAGCCGCTGGGTCATCCGCCGCAGGCAGTGCCGGCAGTTCTGCCGGCTGTGCCGGTTCCGACACCTGTGTCTGCACCTGGCGAGCTTCCTCGGCAGCCTCAGCCTCTTCAACCTGAATTGCCTCAGGCGCAGCTTCCTGCTGCTGCTCCAGAATCACTCCGGTAAAAGGATTGTCTTCAGCCACAGATTTCTGAGCCTGCTCTGCTTCCTGAACTGCAGCATCAGCCTCGGCAGCCTTCTCCTGCAGAGTTTCCACAGCCGCTGCCGCTGCCGCACCGGCCTGCTGCTTCAGACTGCTCTCCTGCTCCTTCATCGCCTCGGCAATCGAATCCAGATCCAGCGGATCAGCAGATTCATCAAACTCAGCAGCACCAAACGGGTCCAGAAAATCGGCTTGCTTTTTGGCAGCGTCCACAGTGGCACTGGCGGCCGAAGAAACCTGTTTCGCAGCAGCTGCCGCTGATGCAGCTGTCGAACCCGTCGCCACTTCCGCGTTCGGCATAAAGGCCGGAGCTGCTCCCGGCTGCACGAGTCGGGAAGGTTTGCCAGACAGCACTGGCAGACCAGTCGGGCTGGCACCTGACGACTCCGTCGGCATGGTCCGCGGACGCAGGCTGTGCCCATCAACAGGAGGCACAGCCACGGGCTCGCCTGTCGTGGCCGGGGCTGGCTTCATTATGCTGGGAAATGCTGAACGAGCGGTCGCGGAAGCCGCTGCTGGCAGTGGTGCCGTGCGACGGAGCCCGCCAGCCGGGCCGACAGTGGTTGGAACCGGGGTCGGTTCGCCATAATACGGAGGCACTCGCGCTAGCGCTGCTGCCGGAGCCGTGCCACGTCCTGTCACCTTGCCCCAAAACTTCTGGAATACATTCTCTTTCTTCGCAGGTTCCGCTGGCTTCTTCCGCACCAGCTGCGTCTGCATGTTCTGAGCATTCGGCAGATCCTGACTCCGCATCGACGGCATTTCCTGACCAGCCTGCTGGAACAGCTTCTGCAGTTCACCATTCACACTGGTGCCTTGAGAGGCCGACTGGACCTGAACCTTGCTGGTACTGCGAGCTCCGCCGGAATCCTGCATGCCCTGCACCGCCGGGGACATTGGAACTACCACTGTGGCCGACATCGCCGCCACCACAAATGTGCGGCATACCCACTGCTCTGATTTCATGACGACCTTCCTCTCCCGGAACTCATCTGCCCCTCAATGCCACGCTGCGATACACGAATCAAGGCTCAACAACTACCGGTTATATCGACGGTTCGGAAAAGGCCGGTTGTTGCTCTTGTTTGGGTTTTTCAGTCCCTGCGACAGACAGGATCAGTCGTTAACGAAAAACCAGAACAACCGAAAAACTTTTCCTATCCCCCCAAAACTCACTGAATCGACACCGATTTTCAGGCCACCGGCTGGAACTGCCGAAATCCGCTGGCCTCTGTAACCATACCCGACTGCTTTGACTCGCCCGACCGCTCGGTCAATACTTCCCAAACCGACACAGTGGGCTCAGACATGCAGCACAGACTATTCGCGGAAAATGTGACCGACCTATGAGCAGTGAAACAACAGTGAAGACGGGTGAGTCCGTATCGGTCGGGCAGCAGCAGATCACGATCAAAGTGATTCCCGCCGATAACGGCTCACGTCCCGTCGGACGCCTCGCTCGCGTCCCGCTGGCCCTCTCACTGCTGCTCAACTTCTGGCTGCTGCTGGGCCCGGACCTGTCGACTGACCCCACCAAAGTGCCCGAATACTTTCTCGAAGGTACTCGCGGGGCTGCCGCCCGAATCGCCGTCGTTTCCGTGGAAGGCTTGATCAGCCCGCCGTTCACCGAACGCTGGATTCGTCAGTTGCGACAGGCCGCAAAAGACGATTCCGTCCGCGGAGTCCTGCTGGCCATCGATAGTCCCGGAGGCTTCGTGGCTGACAGCCACCAGCTGCACCGTGAAATCGAACTGCTGGTGGCAAAGAAACCTGTCTTCGTTTCCATGAAAAGGCTGGCAGCCTCCGGTGGCTACTACATCGCTGTGGCAGCCGGAGAATCTTCCCGTATCTACGCCGAACCCACCACCTGGACCGGATCAATCGGTGTTATCATAGCCCGCTACAACGCCACGCGGCTGGCAGAAACTGCAGGAGTCAAAGTCGAACCGCTCACCACCGGACCACTCAAGGATACGCTCAACCCGTTCCGCGATATGACTCCACAGGAAACACAGGTCTGGGATGCAATCCTGAAGGATTCCTTTGATCGATTCATCGGGGTGATTGATACCGGTCGCAAAACTCTGAATGCTGAAGACATCCGCAAACTGGCCACCGGTCAGATCTACACGGCAAAACAAGCACTCGACAACGGTCTGGTGGATGAACTGGGCTATCAGGAAGATGCCGTGAAAGCGCTCGCCTCCCAGCTGCAGCTGGAACAGTACGAGCTTTTCGAATATCGAGCTCTGCCCGGACTGATTGATGCAGTGCTCGGAGCCACCGCACGTCAGCCTTCACTCAGTGAACAATTCGCCGCCTCAACCGTTCCCCAAGCGATGTACTTTGCCTCGTGGAACCCACTGCCCCTGCAGTCGCACCATCAGTGATCACGCTCCAGCCACTGCATTCGCTCCAGCAGATCCTGACGCGCACGAAACAGCCGGCTGCGTACCGTCCCGGTGGGAATCTCTAGCAACTCCCCAATCTGCTCGTACGACATTTCATCAATTTCCTTCAGCACCAGCACTTCGCGAAAACCCTGGGGGACCTGCGCCAGAGCCTGCCTTAGTCGCTGAACTTCCTCCTGCAACTCAAGTGCTGCCCCCGGATGTGCTGCCTTACCCTGCTCTGCCGGCTCCGCACCCCCGGATTCGCTCCGCTGGTCCAGTGAACCAACGGGACGACGGCGACGGACACCACTGATGGCTACATTTCGAGCAATCCGGTAAAGCCACGAATAAAAACCAGAATCACCCCGAAACTTCGATAACTGCTGCCACGCCAGCAGAAACGCCTGCTGAGCCGCATCCAGAGCGTCCTCACGAGAACCCAGACTGTGCTGCAAACTGTGCACCAGTCGATCCTGATAACGCAGCACCAGCAGATCAAAAGCAGCAGCGGCGTCAGTACCACCCTGCAGAGCCGAAGAAATGAGTTGCTGATCCGATGGCTCGCCCACGCAATTCCGCCCGCTGAAAACACGTCAGCCCAAAACACG
>Ga0194117_10000139_pt1 | contig 101424 bp, 82 predicted proteins | sample TA2MahsurfametaG_FD_160579 | JGI IMG/M metagenome (GOLD analysis project Ga0194117, IMG submission 160579) | Freshwater microbial communities from Lake Tanganyika, Tanzania - TA2015009 Mahale N1 surface | ecosystem: Environmental > Aquatic > Freshwater > Lake | place: Tanzania: Lake Tanganyika... | reverse complement strand
CCCGAACGAACCCGAAGTAATCGCCAGCTTCTGGCGTTACCCGGCCGCGCCCGCGGGTCACTGGGATCTGGCGGTGCTGGCTGTTGCATGGGCGGAGGAGGAACATCCGCGAGACCTGGATCACAGTTCCGGCCACGCTAGCAGCCCTGCGGCGTAGTCCGGCGCCTGCACGTGCTTGCTGACCGCGAAATGCGAGTGGCCCCAAGTCACCGGGAGCAATTGGCCAGTGGCCCGCTGGAACGCGCGGCCGAGGGCGGAAAACTTCTCCAAGGTTTCCGTCGTGGTGTCCCGATGGGTCTCAAAATGCACCGCCACGCCACGACGCTCCGCCTCCCGGGCCAGCCGGATGACGGCCTTGGTCGCCGGCGCGAGGGGGGTGTCGCGGTCGAGCAGTTGGATGTCGATGAAACGGACGCCAAGGTCCGCCCGCCCGCGCAGTCGTTGCAGCCCGTGGCGATCGTGGGGGCGTCGAACCCGCTCATCACCGCGAGGCCGAGGCGGTCGGCTTCGGCGCGCAACTCCGGGGTCGGCGTAGCCGCACAAGCCTTCGAACCCGGCGGCGCGCATCACCTGCAACCGCCTTCCGAGGCTCCAGGGGCGCCCGCGGGGGTGGCCGGCCAGCGGCCAGATGGCGGCGCAAACGACGACCCGGGGGGACGCGGCGGGCACGGCGGACAAGCCATGAAAACCGGGGTTGAGTTTCAGGGAGGCGCGAGCTTGTTTCCGCCACCGCCTAAGCTGGCCACGTGCGGTCCTGTACCTCCCTTTTCCCCTGCCGATGTCCCTGCCGTTCACTGCCGAGGCCCAGTGGATCTGGTCCGCCGAGGGTTCCCGCGCGGCCCCGGCACCCGAGTACGCCAGAACGTCGCATTACCAGGTGCGCCTCTCCCGCCGGACCCTAGAATCCGCGCGGCCCGGAGACTTGCCGGCCCGGATCCTCGTGTCCGCCGGCAGCCGCATCGCGCTGTCGCGCAACGGCGCGCTGGTGGGGCGAGGGCCGGCGAAAGGCGACTTCCATGCCGTGCGCACGCCGCGGGGGCTCGTGCGGGTGGCGTGGCGCGTCGAGGCCGGCCGCCTCCGGCTCGAGGGCGACGCCCCCGCCGTGACGCCGGTCCGGGTCCGCCTGCCGGGTGGCGAACACGCGGCGTTCGCGGGTGGGCCCTTCGCGCTGGAGGGCGCCGTGCCGTGAACGCCGGCCTGGTTCTGTCGGAGGCAGCGGATCGCGTGGAGGCGCGCCTCGACGGCCGCCCGCTCTGGACCTACGTGTTCGCCCCGGCCACGCCCCCGGAGGAGGCGCCGCGGCCCTACTTCCATCCGCTCTATTCCGCGGACGGCGACCTCCTGACCAACTTCCGGCCCAACGACCACCCTTGGCACCACGGGCTCAGCCTCACGCTCACCGCAGTGGACGACATTAATTTCTGGGGCGGACCCTCCTTTCGGGTGGGGGAGGGCTACCGCTGGCGCGGGGACCAGGGACGGCAGGTCCACGCCGGTTGGGTGGCGCGCGGACCGGCGCGGCTGGAGGAGGCCGTCGAATGGCGGTCGCCCGCGGGCGAGGTCCTCCTGCGGGAGGAGCGCGTGCTAGTGCCGGGCGTCCTGCCGGAGGGCTGGGTGCTGGACTGGACCAGCCGCCTGTGGAACGCGGCGGGGCGCCCGCTCGTCCTCTCGAATTATCACGCGGGCGGAGGCCTGGTCGGCTCCCACTACTCTGGGCTGCAGTTTCGCGGTGCGCGTGAGCTTCTGGATGAGCACGGGGACGCCGCCCTCGGAGTCAGCGGTCCCGGCGGGCGCCGGGGGGAGGCGGAGGTGCACGGGGTGCCGGCGCCGTGGATCGAGTGGTCGTGCCAACACGATGGCTCGCTGCGGCGGACGAAGGTCCGGTTCGAGAGCCGCACTGGGCCGATCCCGTGGTTTGTGCGGGCGAAAAACCCGCTCGCCGCCTTCGCGTTTCACGCCGACGCTCCCGTGACCTTGCCTGCCGGCCGCGACCTGCTGCTCGACCACCGGCTCGAATTCCTCCGCGTATGAGTCTGCCCCGCCGCTCCTTCCTCCGCCACGCCGCCCTCGGCGCGGCCGGTCTCGGCCTCGCCCGCGGCGCCGACGTGGCCCTCCCGGAGTTCGCCGCGGCGCGGCCCGAGCCGTTCTGGGAAGCGGTGCGCGCGCTCTACCCGCTGGAGGTGGGCTTCAGTTACTTCAACACCGGCGGCCTCGGCTCGACCCCGACGCCCGTCCTGGAGCGGGTCGCGGAGGTTACCCGCCGCCTGCAGGTCAAGGCCGAGCACGGTCACGCGGAGTTCACGGGCGCGCGGGCCGACGCGGCTCGCTTCCTCGGCGCCGACCCAGCCGAGGTCGCCTTCGTCCGCAACGCTACCGAGGCCAACGCCACCGTTGCGGCTGGCCTGCCTCTGCGTGCGGGCGACGAGGTCATCTTTGAGACCCACGCCCATCCCGGCGGCTCGTTTCCCTGGCTACAGGCGGCGCGCGTGCGCGGCGTCGTCGTGCGCACGTTTGACCCCGACCCCCGTTCCGCCGCGGCGAACCTCGACCGCATCACGGCGCTCTGCGGCCCGCGAACGCGCGTCATCCAGCTGTCGCACATCACCGCGCCCACCGGGATCACGTTGCCGGCGCGCGCGGTCGCGGACCTCTGCCGGACCCGCGGGATTTGGTTCCACCTTGATGCGGCGCAGTCGGCGGGGATGGTGCCGGTCGACTTCGCCGCCCTCGGCTGCGACTCCCTCGCGGTCTGCGGGCACAAGTGGATTGGTGGCCCGCTCGAGACCGGCGTCCTCTGCGTGCGCCGCGCGCGGCAGGAGCAGCTGGCGCCGCCGCTGGTGGGCGCCTACTCCGGGGGACTCGACGCGAACGGCCGCTTCGCGCTGAGCGCGGGGGCGGTGCGTTACGAGTATGGCACCCGGAATGTCGCCACCGCGCTCGGATTGGCCGAGGCGATGCGGCTGCAGGAGCGGATCGGCCGGGAGCGCATCGCGGCGCGAGCACGCCAGCTGGCCGCCCAGGCGCGGGCGGGGCTTGCGGCCCTGCCGGGAGTCGAGATTCTTTCCCCGGAACCGGGCGAGCTCTCCGCGGCGCTAGTGGCGTTTCGCACGCCCCGGATCCCGCACGACCGCCTCTTCGGCCTGCTCCTGCGCGAGAGGGGCATCCGCACGCGGCCTGTCACCGAGGACAACCTGAACGCGCTGCGTGTCTCGACCCACCTCTGCAATTCCCCCGCGCAGGTGGACGCGCTGGTCGCCGCGGTTGGCGAGTTCCTGCGCCGGGAGGCCTGAAGCCGATGCCCGCCTCAGTCCACCTCGACCACCATCTCGATCTCGACCACCGCGCCGGCGGGGAGGGAGGCCACCCCGAGGGCTGCGCGGGCGTGCTTGCCGCGTTCGCCGAACACGGCGACGAGGAGGTCAGAGCAGCCGTTCATCACCTGGGGCTGCGCGGTGAAGGTTTCCACGGCGTTGACGAATCCGCCGACGCGGACGACGCGCTTCACACGGGCGAGCTCACCGATCTCCTGCTTGAGCGTGGCCAGCAGCGCGAGGGCGGTGGCCTGCGCGGCGGCGTTGGCCTGCTCGGGCGTGGCGCTCTGGCCCACCTTGCCGGTGATCACCTTTCCAGCGGCGTCGCGCGGGATGTGGCCCGCGAGGAAGACAAGGTTGCCCGAGCGGACCGCGGGCACGTAGTTTGCGATCGGGGCGCTCACTGGGGGGAGCTTCAGGCCGCGCGCGGCGAGGCGGACCTCGGGGGTTTCGGCGCCGGCGGGCACGGTGGCGGCGAGGGCGAGCGTGAACAGCAGGCAGGGGAGGGAGCGCATACCCGCAACTTGGTGCGATGACCTGGAACGCACGATCCTTTTTTGCCGGCGCCCTCGTGTTCGCGGCCGTCCTCGCTGGGCGGGCCGCGGAGGCGCCCCGGCACGACCTGCACCTGCTCGTCAGCCTGAGCGGTCCCGGCTCCGGCGTCATCGGCCGCGCGGGGCCGGCCCGCAGCGGCCTCTACCGCTCGGCGGACCGGGCCACCTTCGAGCACGCCGGCCCGCACCACATCCGAAGGTTCCACCTGACCCACGACCCGCGCTACGCCCAAGTCGCGCACGTCGCCGTGCTGGACGGCCTGCTCCGCTCTTCCGACCGGGGTCGGCTCAAGCTCACCCACGGGCGGCTGAGCCGGGTTTTCGGCTTCAACACGCTCACGATCACCGATGCGGTCCGCCCCTGAAACCGCGCGGCGGGCTGCGCTTGCGCTCGCTCTGGTCGCCGCCGCGTGGGCGGCGGAGCCGGGGGCCGCGCTATCCCCGGCCGCCGCCGCTCACGCCTTTCTGGAACGCCTCGCCGACGAGATCGGGCCGCGCCTCACCGGCAGTGCGGGCAACGCGGCGGCGCTCGACCGCCTCGAGGCGGAGTTGCGCGCGCTGGGCCTCGCGCCCGAGCGCCAGCCCTTCAACGCCCCTGGTTGGATCCGCGGGGACGACCAGGTCGAGGTACTCGCCCCCTTTGTGCGCCGGCTGCGCGTTGCGGCGCTGGGTTTCTCTCAGGCGCACCCGGCGCTCACGGGGGAACTTGTGGACATCGGCCTTGGCCGGCCCGGTGATTACCCGGCGGGTGAGCTCCGCGGGCGCGTCGGCCTGCTGGCTTCCGGTTCGCCGCTGCCGGCTGCGGATTACGTCGGGGCGGCGGCCGCGCGCGGGCTGGCGGCGATCCTGTTCATCAACCGCGAGGGTGGGGGCCAACTGCTCGCGCGTACCGGCTCGCCCGCGGGCCGGCCCCTGCCACTGCCGGTCTACTCGATCACGCAGGAGGAGGGCCGTTGGCTCGGGCGCCTCGTGGCGCGCGGGATCCCGGTGCGCCTGCGCGTCGAGACTCGCTCCCGCTGCGTCCCGGTCGCGACTGCCAACCTCCGCGTCGTGCTCCCCGGCCGCGCCTCCTCGCGGGTGATCGTCGGGGCGCATCTGGACAGCTGGGACCTCGGGCAGGGGGCTCTCGACAACGGCATCGGCGTCGCGCAGCTCTTTGCCCTTGCCCGCGCGCTGGCCGGCGCGCCCCGCCATCACGCGGTGGAACTCATCTGGTTCAACGGGGAGGAGCAGGGCCTACAGGGTTCCCGCCACGCCGCCGCCCTTCTCGGCGCCACGCCGGTCGTCGCGATGCTCAATCTCGATATGATCGGCTTGCCCGTCGCGGTGAACGCGCTCGGCGACGACGCGCTGGTGCCGTTCCTCGAGCGCTGGAATGCCGCTCGCCCCGCCGGGCTGCGGCTGCCCAGCGGCGTCGAGAACACCAACTGGCTGGGCAGCGACCACACGCCCTACCAGCTGGTCGGCGTCCGGGCCCTGACCCTCAACGCGCCCCTCCCGCGCGAGGCCGTGCGGCATTATCACGACCTGGCCGACACCATCGACAAGGTGACCCCGCAACTGCTCGAGGAGTCGGTGGCGGTGATCCTCGACCTCGTGCGCGCGCTGGCGGAAGCGCCCGGCCTCGACCCGGCGCGACGCGCGGCGGCGGAGACGGACGCGCTGTTCACGCGCTTCGGTCTCGACGCCCGCCTCCGCGCCTTCGGGCTGCGCTTGCCGGCCGCGGGTGGCGGCTGAAGCGGGCGCTTTGACTCCGCCGCGATTCCCGCCAACCTCCTTTCACCCGTTCGTACGATGCGCCTCCCGCTATTCCTTGCTGCCCTCCTTCTGCCGATGACCTCCCCGCTCGCCGCCGCTGCCCCGCAACTCGCCTCGCTGGTCGTCGGGGGCGGTTGCTTCTGGTGCACCGAGGCCGCCTATGAACTGCTGCCCGGGGTGAAGACCGTCGTCAGCGGCTACGCCGGCGGCCACGTGCCCAATCCCAACTACGAGCAGATCTCGACCAAAAAGACCGGCCACGCCGAGGTCATCCGCATCGACTACGATCCGGCCGTGGTCTCGCTCGAGCGGCTGTTGGACTATTTCTGGCAGGTGCACAACCCCACGCAGGTCGGCGGCCAAGGGAACGACATCGGTCCCCAGTACCGTTCGGTCATACTCTACGCCGGTGCCGCGCAGAGGGAGGCGGCGGAGAAGTCCCGCGCTCGCGCCGCCGCGACGTTCCGCGACCAGATCACGACCGAGATCGCGCCGCTGGAGCGGTTCTGGGAGGCTGAGGCCTATCATCAGGATTATTTCCGCCGGAACCCCAACGCGGGTTACTGCGCCTACGTGATCGCCCCGAAGGTGAAAAAGCTCCGCGAACAGCTCACCAAGGAGAAGCAGCCCTGAACGGGACCGCCGCCGCCCCGCGGGTCACGGTGCTCCTGCCCGCCCGGGACGCGGCCGCCACCCTCGGCCGGGCGGTCGCGAGTATTCTGAACCAGAAGTTCCCCGATTGGGAACTGTTGGTCGTCGACGACGGGTCGGTCGATGCGACGGCGGGGCTCCTCGCGCCGCTGGCCCGGGAGGAATCCCGCCTCCGGGTTCTCCGGCGACCGCGTGAGGGCCTAGTCGCCGCGCTCAACGCCGGCCTCGCCGTGGCCCGCGGGGAACTGGTCGCGCGGATGGACGCGGACGACGAGGCGCTGCCGGAGCGGCTCGCGGCCCAGGTGGCGTGGCTCGATGGCCCGGAGGGCCGGGCGCACGGCGTCGTGAGTTGCCTCGTGGAACACGCCGGCGACGCAGCGGCGCAGGCGGGTTACGCGCGGCACGTGGCGTGGCTGAACGGCCTGCTCACCCCGGAGCTGATGGCGCTCCGGCGTTTTGTCGACGCGCCCGTCGCCCATCCGAGCGTGGTGTTCCGGCGCGACCTGCTGGGGCGGCACGGCGGCTACCGCGCGGGCGATTTCCCGGAGGATTACGAGCTATGGCTGCGGTGGATGGATGCGGGCGTAGCCTTCGGCAAGTTGCCGCGTGTGCTGCTGCGTTGGCACGACCGGCCGGGGCGGCTCTCGCGAACGGACGCCCGCTACGCGCCGGAAGCCTTCTTCCGGCTGAAGGCCCGCTGGATCGCCCGCTGGCTCCAGGCCCGGCCCGACCTCGCGGCCCGGCCGCTCCTCGTCTGGGGCGCAGGGCGCCCGACCCGTCTCCGCGCCGCCGTGCTCGCGAGCCATGGGCTGCGCGTCGCGGGGTACGTGGACGTCGATCCGGCCAAGGTGACGCCGGCGCTGGGCGGCCGCGGGCCGCCGGTGTGGGCCCCCTCGGCGCTGCCGCGCCCGGGCGAGGCGTTCGTCCTCGCCTACGTCTCCTCGCCGGGAGCGCGGGAGCTGATCGCGGCCGACCTCGCGGCCCGCGGCTGGGTGGAGGGGCGCGACTTCCTGCTGTGCGCTTGAACCGCGCGGGTCGCCTTCAGCGGAGCTCGCGTAGAAGGAAGGTGTAGGACAGCGCCTGCATCCGCGCGAGTTGGCGGTTGTCCGCGGCGCCCCCGTGGCCGCCCTCGATGTTCTCGTAGTACAGGACCGGGTGGCCCTGCTCGAGCATCCGCGCTGCCATCTTGCGGGCGTGGCCCGGATGCACGCGGTCGTCGCGGGTCGAGGTCGTGAACAGGGCGCGCGGGTAGGTCACCCCGGCGCGCACGTTGTGGTAGGGCGAGTAGCGCGCGAGGTATGCCCACTCAGCGGGATCTTCCGGGTTGCCGTATTCGGCCATCCAGGACGCGCCGGCGAGCAGGCGGTGGTAGCGCCGCATATCGAGCAGCGGCACCTGGCAGACGACCGCGCGAAACAGGTCGGGACGCTGCACCATCGCGGCGCCGACGAGGAGCCCGCCGTTGCTGCCGCCCTGGATCCCGAGGTGGCGTGGGGAGGTGACCTTCCGCCGCACGAGGTCCTCGGCCACCGCGATGAAGTCATCGTACGCGCGCTGGCGCCGGTCCTTCAGCGCCGCCTGGTGCCAGGCCGGACCGAACTCGCCGCCGCCCCGCAGGTTGGCGAGGACGAACACGCCGCCCTGCTCGAGCCACGCGGCACCCATCCCCGCGCGGTGGTTCGGGGTCTGCGAGATCTGGAATCCACCGTAGCCATAGAGCAGCGTCGGGTTGCGGCCGTCCGCTGCGAGGCCCTTCCGCGCCACCTGGAAATACGGGATGCGCGCGCCATCGGCGGAGACGGCCTCTTGCTGCGTGAACTCCAGCATCGCGGCGGCGAAGAACGTGGGCAGTTGCCGGAGCAACTCGGGCGCGCCCCCACCAATTTCCCCCCGGAAGAGGCTGGGCGGGGTGAGGAAGTCGTCGGCCTGCAGCCAGAAGGCGTCCGAGCTGTCGTCCTCACCGCTGGCCGTGGCGTGCCCGAAGTTGACGCCAGGCAGGGGCCGTCGGTCCCAGTCGCGTCCTGGTTTCGGCGTCGCCACAAAAATCTGGCTGCGCACGTTGGCGAGGGTGTTGATCAGCACGTGGCCGCGGGTCGTGCTGTAGCCGGCGAGGGCCTCACGCGGGCCGGGCGCGAACAGGATCGCGAAGTCCCGGTCGCCAGCGAGAAACCGTGCCCACGGCAGCGCGAGCAGCGCTCCCGCCGGGAAGGTCTGCCCACCGACCGCCCAGTCCTTGCGCAGGGTGACCAGCAGGTGCTCGCGCCAGGTGCCGAGGCGGACGTCCGCCGGCAGGTCGAGCCGCTCGAACTTCCCCTCGCGTCCGAGGAAGTGCTCCGCGGAGAAGAAGGTGGTGCCGCGCCGTGCGAACTCGCGCCGGAAGCCGGGCTCGAACGTGGTGTAGACCGAGGCGCTGACGTCGGTGGAGCGGCCTTCGAACACCAGCGGAGCCTCGGCCAGCGGCGTGCCGCGGCGCCACAGGCGGGCCTGCCGGGCGTAGCCCGAGTCGGTGAGGCTGCCGGGGCCGAAGTCCGTCCCGACGTAAAGGTGGTCGCGGTCGCGCCAGGCGATCTGAGTCTTCGCCTCGGGCAGCTTGAAACCGTCGGCCGCGAACGCCTTGGCCACCGGGTCGAACTCCCGCACCACGACCGCGTCGGCGCCGCCGCGCGACAGGCTGATCAGGCAGCGGTCCAATTCGGGCTCGAGCCAGGTGGAGCCCTTCCACACCCAATTCTCACCCTCGGCTCGCCCGAGGGCGTCAAGGTCGAGCACGGTCTCCCAAGCGGGCTCCGGCTTACGGTACTCTGCGAGCGTTGTCCGCCGCCAGAGGCCGCGGGGATGGGCGGCGTCCTGCCAAAGATTGTAATAGCGGTCGCCGCGGCGGGTGACGTAGGGAATGCGGGCGCGGGAATCGAGGATCCCGAGCAGGCGGTCGCGCAGGGGAGCGAATTCCGGGGCCGCCTCCAGTTCGCCGAGGGACTGGGCGTTGCGCTCCCGGACCCACGTGAGTGCGCGGTCGCCTTGGACTTCTTCGAGCCAGAGGTGCGGGTCATCGGGCTGCGGGGCCGGGGCGGCGGAAAGGAGCGGGAGCACGAGCAACGGGAGCAGGGAGGTGAGGGGAAGTACGAGCTGAAGCATTGAGCGAGGATGTGCCGCTGGCGCCTAAAGCCAAGCGCGCGGTGCGACGGGCGAATACTTTCCCGGGCGGTACTGGTCACCCGGGCCCCGCTGCGCCGTCATCACCAAAGTTCCGTCCCCGTCCGGCCCGCGCGAACGCGCGGCTTGGCGCTATGAAGCGCGGCCGGGCCGCCGCGCGGGGTTCGTAAGTGAACGGCGTCCAAGGTGGCAGGGTTGTCTCGGCCCGCGGTCCGGTACCGGAAAAAGCTCGCCCACGAAATGCGGCGGGCCAGCGTTTGCGGCGCGTCGCAGACCACGTTCCACGGATGGACCCCATCGACCGCCGCACCGCCCTCAAGCTCACCCTCGCTGGAGCCGGCTCCCTCGCGCTCCGTCCCGTCGCGCTCTCCGCCGCGGCCGCGGCCGACCCGGCGTCGCCCTTCGGCTCCGAGTACCCCAATCTCGACGCGCTCGCCACTGGCGAGTGGTGGAGGAAGGCGCCCGCCGCGCCCGGCAAGGCCAAGGGCAAGGGTCAGGGCCAGCCGCCGCCCCCGCCGATGGACGTGCCGCGCGACCTGGTGGTCGCCTTCGCCCTCTACACCGTGCACCGGGGCGTGATGAAGCTCACCGCGCAGCTCTACCCGCTGAAACCTGGCGAGGAGCGGATTGCCCGGCTCGAGGTGCAGCGCGCTGGCGCGTGGGTCGAGCTGGCCCGCTCCGAGGTGCTCTACCCTGGTTGGGACGCTCACTTCCGCGTGGAAAAATGGGATTCCACCCGCGACGTCGCCTATCGTGTGCGCCACGGTGCGGAGGCCCGCTTCGAGGGCCGCATCCGCCGCGACCCGGTCGAGAAGGACGAGATCGTCGTCGCCCTAATGTCCTGCAACTCGAGCCGCACCACCGGCCAGCGGCCCGAGATCATCGACACCCTCCGGGCGCAGAACCCCGACCTGCTCTTCTTCGCCGGCGACCAGACCTACCGGCACACCGAGCACACCGCGGGCTGGATCGAGTTCGGGCTGCAGTTCCGCGACGTGATGCGGGACCGGCCAACCATCGCCATCCCCGACGACCACGACGTCGGCCACGGCAACCTTTGGGGCGAGAACGGCAAGCGCTCCACCATCCAAGGCGACGCTGACGGCGGCTACCGTTACCCGGTGGCCTACGTGAACCAGGTCCAGCGCCAGCAGACTTGGCACCTGCCCGATCCGGTGGATCCCGCCCCGGTCGAGCGCGGCATCACGGTCTATTTCACCCGGCTCACCCTCGGCGGCGTGGACTTCGCCATCCTCGAGGACCGCAAGTTCAAGACCGGTCCGGCCGGCAAGATCCCGCAGATGGGACCGCGCCCCGACCACATCAACGATCCGGCCTACGACCCGAAGACCATCGATCTCCCCGGCCTCCAGCTCCTCGGCGCGCGGCAAGAGGCGTTCCTCCGCGGCTGGACCCAGGACTGGACCGGCACGCGGATGAAGGCCGTGCTCTCCGCGACCGCGTTCTGCGGCGCGGTCCATATGCACGGCGGCCGCCAGTCGCGCCTGCTCGCGGACCTCGACTGCAACGGCTGGCCCCAGACCAAGCGCAACCTCGCCCTTGCGGAGATCCGCCGCGCGTGGGCCGTGCACCTCTGCGGGGACCAGCACCTCGCCGTGGTCGTGAAGAGCGGCATCACTGAGCACGGTGACGGGCCCTACGGCTTCACCGGGCCCGCCCTCGTGAATACCATCTACGGCCGCTGGTGGCACCCGCTCGACGAGAAGGCCGGCCCGAACCCGGTGCCCGGCAGCCCGCTGCCCTGGACCGGGGATTTCAAGGATGGGCTGGGCAACCGCATTTCGATGCTCGCCTACGCGAACCCGGTCGACGTGACCGACGAGCGCCAGCGCGGCGACGGCCACGGCATCGCTCGCTTCCGGAAGGCCAAACGCACCATCACCTTCGAGTGCTGGCCGCGCTTCGCTGACGCGAGGAAGGGCGACGCCGCCCAGTACCCGGGCTGGCCCCTCACCGTGGCGATGGACGCCAACGACGGCCGCAAGGTCCACGCGCGCCTGCCCGCGGTGCGGCTGGACGGCGTCGCCGAGCCGGTGGTGCAGGTCCTCCACGAGGAGACTGGCGAGATCATTTACACCGTGCGCGCCACCGAGGCGAGTTTCACGCCCCGCGTGTACGCTCCTGGCACCTACACGATCAAGGCTGGTCGCGACCGGCCCGACACCGTGGTGGCGCGCGGCGTGCTTGTGGCCTGAGCTTCCCACCCACCGCCTCGCCTCCGAGGTTCAGCCGGTCTCGTGCCGGAGGATCCCGAGGGCGCAGGTGGCGGCGGTGACGCACCGCAGCACGAGCGGCCCGAGGGTGACCGGCGTAAAGCCCGCGCCCGTCGCGGCCGCCATCTCGTCCGGGGTGAAGTCCCCCTCCGGGCCGACCAGCCAGAGCACGCTTTGCGGCGGCCGGCCGTGCGCCGCGCGGAAGTCGGCCAGCGCGGTGCGGAGCGGTCGCGCGCCGGGGTGCAGGCTGGCGATCAGCCGGAGTTCCGCCGCGGACGGGGCAGCAAGGAGGTTTGCCAACGCGATCGGCGGCGGAACCGCCGGCACGAAGAGGTTCCCGCATTGCTTCGCCGCCTCGATCGCGGTCTGCAGCCACTTCTCGCTCTTGCGCCCGGCCCGCTCACCGTCGAGGTGCACCTCCGTGCGCGCCGTGAGCACGGGGATCACGGCCGCCGCGCCCAATTCCGTGGCGTGGCGCACGATGTCCTCCATCGCCCCGCCCTTGGGGATGGCCTGGGCGAGCGTGAGGACGCAGGGCAGGGGAGGAGCGAGCCGGGTGGCGGCAACGCGCAGCACCGCGGCACGGCGGTCGGGCGTGGCGACGGTGCAGGTCCACTCGCGGCCGCGTCCGTCGAAGGCGGTCACGGGATCGCCCGCGCGGGCGCGGTGGACGGTCACGAGATGGTGCGATTCCGCCTCGGCGAGGGTGAGTTCGGTCGCGGTGGCCGCGGCGTGCGGGCAATGGGCGCGTAGGTCGGGCACGGCGCGAGCTTCCCCGCGCCCGGCCGGGGCTCAACCGGGAATTTCGCGCTCAGTCCGCGCGCTCGAGCTCCCGCCGCAGCGCCTCGAGCTGGCGCCGGCGCGGGAGCAGGCGGTGGCGGTCCTGCCACCACAGGGTCGCGAGGATGGTGCTCGCGATCAGCGGCCAACCCAGGAAGGCGGGCCAGAGGATCTCGTCGCCGGCCTTGCCCGTCGCCCGCAATTGCGCGACCACCAGCGGGAGCAGCAGCAGGGTAACGCCGTGGAGGCCCGCCGTCACCCGCAGGCCCGCCCGGGCCGTCGCGTTCTCGTCGAGCAGGGCGCGCACGGTGTCCCCGATCGCTTCCCCCGCGCGTTGATGGCCGCGCTCGTGCCGGAGCATCTGGCGCGTGAGCATGATGAAACCGATCCACGGCAGGGCGAGGAACACCAGCGAGGCCCAATCGCGTTCCGGGGCGATCGTCGGCCCGCCCGCGCGGGGTAACGTGGCGAGGGCGACCCGCACGCTGAGCAGAGTCAGGGCGCCGAGCACGAGCGCGAGGAACAGCCGTCGCGCGCGCCGCCTCTTTTTTAGGTCGGCGAACAACTGGTCGCGGGCCGTGGCCAGCGCGGCCGGATCGGCGGAGTTGCGGGGGGAGCGCCACGCGCGCTCGAGGTCAGCGGAGTTCATCGGTCGTTTCCTGCAGCAGTTGCGTGAGGCGCTGGCGGAGCCGGGTGAGCCTCACGCCGACGTGGTTTTCGGACAGCCCGTGGATCTCGGCGATGGCGGCGTAGCCGAGGCCGTCGAGGTGGAGCACTAGGAGCGAGCGATCGACGGCGGGCAGTTGCCGGATCGCGGCGTAGATCGCGGCCAAGGCCTCGTCCTCGCCCGGGCGCGGAGAGTCGGGCGCGGGCAACGGCTCGGTGGCGAAGCGGTCGAGTTGCCGGCGGTATGTCGCGGCCCCGCGGCGCCAGGTGAGCGCCGTGTTGTGCGCGACGCGGTGGATGAAGGTCGAGGGCTTGCTGGCTCCGGCGAAGGCGGGTACGGCGCGCCAGAGGGCGAGCAGCAGTTCCTGCATCAGGTCGTCGCGGTCGGCCCCGGTCGCGAACGCGTTCGCCACCCGGTGGAGGAGGCCGGCGTGGTCCCGCAGCCAGGCGGCGAAGAGGGCGTGTTGGGCGGCGGGCGACATCCGGGATCAGGGAATTAGATGCGGCCCGGGTCGTTTCCTTACAATCGATTCGCAGCCGCAGCGGGAGTCGGGGCGGGCGCGGGCCGGGAATTTCGCGTCGACACTTCCCCGCCGGGGCCTACGGTCCCGCGATCTCTGGCCCGGATGGCGGAATTGGCAGACGCAGTGGACTCAAAATCCACCGCCCTCTAAAGGCTTGTGGGTTCGACCCCCACTCCGGGCACCAGCTTTTGCCGAGCCTACGGCTGCCGGGCCAAGGTGCTTTGTTACCCAGGCTAAGGGTGCCCGGCGGAGCTTCAGCGAAGCAGGGCTAAGCGGGTGAAGGCTGGCCCCTCGGGACCTCAGGCGGCGGCCGGCTTCGGGCGGAAGGCGAAGTACGCCAGCGCCAACAGTACGGTGTAGACGCCCAGCAGCAGGGTGAAGGCGAAAAAGCGGAACATCCCGCCCAGCGCGACCAGTTGCGGATGCACGAAGATGCCGATCACCGCCGTCAGCGCGAGGCACGCCAGCACGAGGCCGATCGCCGCCCAGCGGCCGCACTCCAGCCGGAAGAAGATCGTCGGCAGCGCGCAGAGCCCCATCGCCCCGACCAGGGCGGTCCAGAAACCCTGGCCCGCCACGAGCAGCGCCCCGAGGCCGAGGCCCAGTGCCAGCAGCACAGCGTTCCAGTCGAAGTTCTCCCTCTTGCCGTCGCTCACGTAGATCGCGGTGTCGATCTTGTGGCCCTTGGTCTCGCGGATGAACAGGCCGCCCACCACCAGCGTCACCAGCGCGATGGCGATCGGGTAGATGAGGCCGGCGTAGATGGCCCCGGAACCGAACGCTTCCCCGGTCGCCTTCGACGCGGCCACCGCGGTCGCGATCAGCGGCAGGAAGCCGCCGAACCAGCCGTTCCCCAGATGGTACGGCAGCGACATCGAGGTGTACCGGATGTTGGTCGGGAAGAGTTCCACCAAAAACGCCGCGATCGGGCCGTAGACCATCGTCACATAGATCACTTGGAGGAACACCAGCGCGACAAGCATGGTCAGGTTGAATGCGGGCAGGTCCGCCCAGAGGATCGCGGTCTGGCCCGGCGCGAGCAGCGGAGTGAAGTGCCGCATCGCCATATAGATCGGGATGTAAGTGAGCACCGCGAGCACGCAGCCCGCCAGCATCACCTTTTTGCGGCCGATGCGGTCGGAGAGGTGACCGAAGACGAGGAACAGGGGCGTGCCCAAAGCGAGGGCGAGGGTGAGGACCGCGTAGGCGGGCAGCCAGTGGAGCTTCAACGTGGTCTGCAGAAACGTCAGCGCGTAGAACTGGCCGGTGTACCAGATGACGCCCTGCCCCGCCGTCGCCCCGAAGAGCGCCAGCAGCACGTAGCGGAGGTTCACCGGGTTACTGAAGCTCTCCTTGAGCGGGTTCTTGGCCACGTGGCCCGTGCTCTTGAGCTTCGCGAACAGCGGGCTCTCCTGCATCTTCATCCGAATGTAGAGGCTCAGCCCGAGGAGGATGAACGACATCAGGAACGGGATGCGCCAGCCGTAGGCCTTGAAAGCCTCCTCGCCGACGATCAGCCGCGTCGCGCCGATCACGCCCATACTGAGGAAGAACCCCAGAGTGGCGGTCGTCTGGATATAGCTGGTGTAGTAGCCGCGGCGGTTATCCGGCACGTGCTCAGCGACGTAGGTCGCGGCCCCGCCGTACTCGCCGCCCAGCGCGAGGCCCTGCAGGAGTCGTAGCAAAACGAGGATGGTGGTCGCCCACAGGCCCCATTGCTCGTAGGTCGGCAGGAAGCCCACCAGGGTCGTGGCGACACCCATCGTCGCCATTGTGACGAGGAAGGTATACTTGCGCCCGATGAGGTCCCCGAGGTGGCCGAACACCAGCGCCCCGAGAGGACGGACGCCGAAGCCGGCGCCGAAGGTCGCGAGGCTGGCCAGCAATTGTGCCGTCTCGTTGCCCGGGGGAAAGAACTTGCTGCTGAAGAAGATCGCGAGAGCTCCGTACAGATAGAAGTCGTACCATTCGAAGAGCGTCCCCAGGGAGGACGCCCAGATCACGCGCCGCAGCGTCTTCGGATCGGTCGAGGATGAGGATTCGTTCATCGGGAGTGGGTGGGGGCAGGCGAGGACCGGAAGCGGCCGGAAGGGGAAATGGGGTACCGGAGCCCGCGGGAGCGAGTCAATCCCCCGGGCGGGCTAATTTCCCGCGGGCCACTCCTCCCATCAGTGCCGTTCCCCCGGGCCGCCCGCTTCAGGATTGTGTACGGCCGCCGCGGGCGCGCCGGCCTTGGGGAGCCGCGACGCCGCCCTTGTGCTCACCGTGGCCTCGGGCCGGCATTACACCGCCGCGGTCCGTGGGGCCGGGGAGGCCGCTGGCAAGTTCGGGGTCGAGCTGTAAAAGCTGCCCTGAAGGCGCGGCCGCCAGCTCAGGGCACTGCCACCAGCTCGACGCCCGAGAGCCGGAAGGCGAGCTCGCGGGGATCCGTGCCCTTGCGCTGGGCCGGTTGATCGGTGCTGAAGACGAGGACGCTCTCCCCCGGCGGCAGCGCGGTGCCGAACCGCACCTCGGTCGCGCCGCGGACCGCGAGCCGCCCGCCCCACAGCAGCCGCTCCCCGAGCGTGACGCGCAGGGCGCGCTCCCCCTCGACCGGGTGCGCCTGGGCGCGAAACGAGAGCCGGATTTCCCCGGCGGAGTCGTTGCGCACACGGAGTTCGGCGCGCCCGACGGTCCAGCGCCAGCGATGACCGTCGAGCGTCTCCGGGCCGTGCCAGCCGGAGCCCGGGCGCGCGTGCACGGAGCCTTCCAGGACGGGATCGGCGCGCAAGGTGTGGAACTCGATCGGGGGCCGGAACTCCTGCGCCGCCGCGAGGACGCCGAGGTTGCCGGCGATCAGCACCGGGAGCCAGCGCCAGCCGACGGGCACAAGCAGGTTGAAGGCGAGGGTCATCGGCAGCAGCACCCGCGTGGCGGCCCCCGGGTAACCTTCCCAGACCGGCGTCGACAGGACCAGCAGCAGGCCAGCGAACGTCGCCCCGACCCGCCACCAGCGGTCCTCTGGGCGCCAGCGCAGGAGGAAGAAGCCTGCCTGCACGACGAGTCCGAGCACGGCGGCGAGGGTGGTCCATGCGAGCAACGCGGGCTCGGGTCCGCGGAGGTCGCCCGCGATGGTGCCGAGCTTCTCGGCGAGGCCGGCGAGCGGCAGGGTAAAGTTGCCCAGCCCCGGATCCTCGGCCGGTCCGAACCGCAGCCGCACGTACGCCATCCAGAGCAGCAGCGGCAGCAGCACGAGCAACGCCCTCCCGGCCGCGGGCAGCCAGGTGCGCGGCGTCCGCGGCGAGAACGTCAGGCCGGTGGCCGCGAGCAGGCCGGTCTCCTTGGCGAGGCCGCTTAGCGCGAGCGCCGTGCCGCCGAGGACGGGGCGGCCTACGGCGAGGGCGCGGACCCCGAGCGCCGCCAGCAGGAGCGCGGGGCCGTCCACGAGGGCATGGCTGACGCTCATCGAGAGGCCGTGGGAGAACATCACGCCCGCCCAGCGGAGGACGCCGGTGAAGGTGGGGGGCGCGAGCCAGCGCCAGAGTAGCGCCGCGAGCACCAGCCAGCTGGCGACGTTGAGCAGCGCGTAGGCCTGCACGATCCACGCCGGACGCCCGAGGCCCGCGGCCCACGCTACCCAGCTCAGCAGGATGCGACGCGCGCGGTAGGGAAGGTTGTCGATCGCCTTGGTCAGCTCCGGGTTGTCGAGCGCCGGGTGCAGCGCCAGTTGCACGTAGTAGGCCCCGTCGTAGCCGGCGGAACCCTCGTACACGTGGTGCGGCACCTGCCGCAGGGCCGCCACCTTCGAATCGTTGAGGATATCCCCGATGGACAGCAGGCTGGAGAAACCGGTGCCTGGCTGGTGAAAGCGGGCGACGGCGAATAGCAACAGGGCGATGCCCGCGAGGACGAGCACCCTCGGCCGGAAGCGGAGGGAGCGGGCGAACCAGCTTCCGGGAGCCCTTGCCGGGGGGGTCACTTCGAGCCGCCTCCGGGTCGCCGGCGGGCGGAACGACGCGGTCCCGGCAGGCGCGTGTCTTCCAGGTTGCTCACGAAAGTGCGGGGGATCACAAAACCCGCGCGCCGCATGTCAAATCCGAAGCCCCCCCCGTCCCGCCGCGCGTGGTGGTTCGCGGTCGCGCTGCTCGCCCTGCTCGCGGCCTACGGCGTCTGGCTGGGGACGCAGGTCGTAGTGGTGGCGGCAGGGGCGGATTCCTCCGGCTACCTCAACAGCGCACGGCTGCTGGCCGCCGGGGAGGGCTTCACGCCGCTGCAGGTGCCGGCCGAGTTCGGGGGACCCGGCGCGGTTCCGCCGATCCATTTCACGCCGGTCGGATTCTTCCCGCGGGGCGGGCACCCCGGGGACCTGGTGCCCACCTATCCCTCGGGCCTGCCGCTGCAGTTCGCGGCGGCTTCGCGGTTGTTCGGCTGGACCGCGGGCCCGATGCTCGTGCTGGTGGCTGCGGCGCTGGGCGCCGTGGCTTTGACTTACTTGCTCGGCCGCGAGCTCGGGTTGACCCCGGCCTTGGCCGCGACCGGCGCGGCGCTCCTCGCGGTGAACCCCGTGTTTGTGTTCACCGCGCTGCAACCGCTCAGCGACACCGTGGCCACGACTTGGGTGCTCGCCGCCGCGTGGGCCGCGTTGCGCGCGCGGGTCCACCGAGACTGGGCGCTGGCGGCCGGGGCGGCCTTCGCGGTGGCGGTGCTGGTGCGACCGACCAACCTCCTCCTCGGGCCCGCGGTAACCCTTCTGATCGGGCTGGATTGGCGGCGCCTGCTCCTGTTTGCCGCTGGCGGGCTCCCGGGCGCGGCGTGGCTCGCGGGTTACCAGCACGCGCTCTACGGGCATGCGCTCGTCTCGGGCTACGGGGATATCTTCGCGGCCTTCGGCTGGCAGTACGGCGCGCCCACGGCGCGGCACTTCGGCGCGTGGCTCGCGCGGCTGCTGCCCCCCGTCCTGCTCGTGCTGCCGCTCGTCGCCCTCGCGCATCCCGCCACCCGGGGGCGGAGGGTTTCGGCCCTCTTGCTTGGTTCGGCCACGCTGATCGGCTGTTACCTCTTCTACGAGGTCTCGCACGAGGTCTGGTGGTGCCTACGCTTCATTTTGCCCGCGCTGCCGCTGCTGGTGCTGGCCGGGCTGCTCGGCGTCGAGGCGCTCGCGCGGGGTCCGGGCCGGCGCTGGCCCGGAGGCTTCCGGCCCATAGTGGCCCTCATCCTGCTGCTCTGGGGCCTGAGCGCGGCCGGCTACTGGCACCGGCGGCTCGAGCCGCTGCAGGTCCGGGCGCAGGAACTCGCCTACGCGACAGGCGCTGCCGCGGCGCGGGAGCTCTTCCCGGCCGGCGCGCTGGTCGTTTGCCAGGCGTTCAGCGGCAACCTGCTTTTCCACACCGGGCATCCGGTCCTGCGCTGGGACCAGCTTTCGCCGGCGGATTTTTCCCGCTACGCCCGGCTCGCCGCCGCGGCCGGCCGCCCGGTCCGAGCCCTCTTGTTCGAGTCGGAAAGGCCCGAGGCCTTCCGCCGCTGCCCGGGACCTTGGCGCGAGGTCGCCCGCCGGGGCCCGGTGGGGCTCTGGGAGCTCGGGCTCTTGACGGCGTCAGCGGCCGGCCCGTGACTTCCCCGCCGTGCCCGCCCCGCTCCTGCTCGATCTCAGCCACACCTGCCACACGCGGGCGCGCACGGGCATCCAGCGCGTGAGCCGCGCCCTCTGGCGTGAACTCGGCGCCGGGGCGCGGCCCGTGACCCGCGACCCATATGCGCGCGCTTGGCGGCCGCTCGCGGCGTGGGAGGAGGCCAATCTGACCGCCCCCGGATCCGCCGGGCGCCGCGGGGCGCGCTGGCCGTGGTCCGCCCGCGCGCGGGGCTGGCTCGCGGCGGCGTGGCGCGGGGGACGCCCGCCGACACGGGACCGGCTGCGCCCCAACTCTGGCCTACTGGTGCCGGAGGTGTTTTCACCCGCGGTGGCGGCGGCGCTGCCCGGGTTGCTCGCGGCTGCCGACGGCCCAGCCGTGGCGGTGTTCCATGACGCGATCGCGTTGCAGCGGCCGGACTTCAGCCCGGCCGGCACGGTGGCGCGTTTCCCGGCCTACCTCCTCGAGTTGCTCTCGTTCGATGGCGTGGCCGCGGTCTCGGAGGCTTCGCGCGACGCGTTGTGTGCGTTCTGGGAATGGCAGGGGATCCGCGACCATCCCCCGGTGGCGGCGATTCCCCTCGGGGTGGAAGTGCCGGCGGCGGCGCCCGCCGCGGCTCCGCGCGAGGGCCCGCTTGAGGTGCTGTGCGTGGGCAGCCTTGAAGGGCGCAAGAATCATTTCGCGTTGCTGGAGGCCGCGGAGCGCCTGTGGCGGGAGGGCGTGGCGTTCCGCTTGCGGTTGATCGGCATCGTCGAGCCCGCGACTGGGGCCGCTGCCGCGCGCCGGGTGGGCGAATTGCAGGCGGCTGGCTTCCCGCTCATCCACGAGCCCGGCGCGGGCGACGCGGTGGTGGCGGCGGCCTACGCGGCCTGCGCGTTCACCGTCTACCCGTCGCGCGTGGAGGGCTTCGGCTTGCCGGTGCTGGAGAGCCTCGCCCACGGCAAGCCCTGCGTGTGCGCGGCCCGGGGCGCGCTGGGGGAGACGGCCCGCGGCGGGGGATGCCTCGCCCTCGACGACCCGGGTCCGGAGGCGCTGGCGGCGGGGTTAAGGCGGTTGCTGACAGATTCCTCCGCGTTGACGGCGCTGGCAGCGGCTGCCCGCGCGCGGCCGATCCGGCGCTGGGCCGAACACGCAGCGGATCTGGTCGCGTGGCACGGGGGCCTCGCGCGCCGGCGCCGGGACCGGCCGCCTTTCCGTTTGCCTTAGCCCCGGTTGGCTCTTTCCCTCCCGGTGACTATGCCCTTGTCGTTCTTCAGCAAGTCCCGGAAGGCAATGCTCGCGCGCTGCCGCGACGACTACGCCACCAAGATGCGCCTGAAGTACGCGCCCTACTACCACGCGATGGAGGCGCAGACCGGCACTAATGTCCGCCTCGACGGGCGCGATATGATAATGCTGTCGAGCAACGACTATCTCGGGCTAACCTTCCACCCCAAGGTGATTGAGGCGGGCCGGGCCGCGATGCTCCGCTGGGGCACCAGCACGACGGGGGCGCGCACCTCCAATGGCTCGCGCGCCTACCATGTTGAGCTGGAGGAGCGCCTGGCCGCTTTTCTCGGCCGCGAGGCCTGCCACATCCATTCCGCCGGCTACCTGTCATGCCTGGCGAGCGTCGCCGCCTTCGCCCAGAAGGGGGATGTAATTTTGGCGGACAAGAACATCCATTCCTGCCTTTGGGACGGGATTCGCCTCTCAATGGCGACGGTGGAGCGGTTCTCCCACAACAGCCCGGCGGACTTGCGGGACGTGCTCGGCGCGGTGAACGCGGACGCCGCGAAGATGCTGGTCATCGAGGGCGTCTACTCGATGGAAGGCCACGTCGCGCGCCTGCCGGAACTGACCGAGATCGCGGAGGATCACGGGTGTTTCACGGTGCTGGACGACGCGCACGGCTTCGGTGTGCTGGGCCGGCAGGGGCGGGGCACGGCGGACCATTTTGGGCTCACGGATAAGGTCGATCTCGTCTGCGGCAGCCTGTCGAAGTCCCTCGCGAGCACCGGCGGGTTCATCGCCTCGTCGCGGGACGTGATCGATTACCTGCGGACCAACTCCAAGCAGACGATCTTCTCGGCGGCGATCAGTCCAGGGCAGGCCGCCTGCGCTGAGGCGTCGCTCGAGCTGATGCAGCAGGAGCCGCAGCACCTGGAGCGGCTGTGGGCGAATACCCGGAAGTACCGGGCGATGCTCAAGTCGCTTGGATTGGACACGTGGGAGAGCGAGACCCCGGCGGTGCCGATCGTGCTGGGCTCGAAGGAGCGCGTGTACCTTTTTTGGAAGGCGCTGCTTGAGAAGGGCGTGTTCACGGTGATGTCGATTGCGCCCGCGGTGCCGGCGGGCAAGGACCTGATCCGAACGGCCGTCTCGGCGATGCACTCGGACGAGCAGTTCGACCGCATCGCGGAGGCGATGAGATACGCGGTGAAGCGCCTGTGACCGGCGCTGGTGCCCCCGCCCGGACTTGAACCGGGATAGGCGGTTTAGGAAACCGCTGCTCTATCCAGTTGAGCTACGGGGACGCGCGCGGACCCGCGGACGGTTCTGTCCCGGGGCCCGTCGCAGTAGGACCCGGGGCCGGGATGACTTCAAGGCCGGAGGTCCACCGGTCTCTCCAGCAGCGGGCGCAGCCGGAGGCCGCGGAGCGCGCCGGTTGTCATATAGGTCGCCACGCCAAGAGGCAGCGAGCGCTGCGTCGGGCCCGGGCGCAGGCTCAGCGCCTTGCCCGCCAGCGCCAAATCGACCACCGGCGCGCCGTCAATCCACGCCCGCAACCGCTCCGGGGTGACCTGCAGCCGGATCCGGTACCAGCGGCCGTCGGCGAACTCCATCTCCCGCGCGGTCTCGTTCTCGGCAGCGTCCACGCGGTTGACCCGCGAGATCCCGACCACGGTCCCGCCCCAGCCGCCCACCACGAGCGTGCATGCCTCGCGGCCGACGGGGAAGGTGAGCCCGCAGAAAAAGTCCCCGCCCTCGACGCGCATTGCCTCCAGCTCGACCTCGTAGTTCTGGCGCGGTAGTTCCGCGCCGCGCGTCCAAGTGATGCCCGTGGCGGTGGTGCCGCGGTGGAGGAGGATCGCCGGCCCGCCGCCGCGGAAGTCCGGCTCCAGCCGCACTGGTCCCTCGGCGTCGAAGCCCGAGGGCGCCCAGCCCGCGAGGGAGCGGCCGTCGAACAGCGGGCGCCAGCCCGCAGGATCAGGGGACGGCGTGCAGCCGGCGGCGAGCAGGAGCACGGCGGCAAGGAGCGGGTGCAGGCGGTACATCAAGGTCAAATCAACGCGGCCGGCGCGCGGCCGCAACCCGCCTGACTCAGGACTTGCCGCGCACGGAGCCGCGGGGCCGCTTCCGGATGAAGGCTCAGCTCCAGCTGCGGAGAGGCAGTTAAACCTGGAGTTACCCGCCGGCTGGCCGGTGCGGCGCGGCGGATTGACGTTCGCGCACCCCTGTATGCCGCGCGCGGAGCTTAAGGCGGCAGGTCGCGGCGCAGGGCAGGTGACGGCGGCGGATCCGCTTGCCACGGACGGGGGAATCCCTTGCGTCGCGCCCTAATCGTGGTTTCCGCAGAAGATCCTTCCCGCAGCGAGTCCCCGGCCTCCGGGCCGCGCCTCGGCATCATCGGCGGCGGCCAGCTCGCCCGGATGCTCGCGCTCGCGGCGCACCCCCTCGGCTGCCCGGTGATCACCCTCGAGCGCGCCGCCGCCTGCCCCGCGGCCCCCGTCGCCACCGCGGCCCGGGTAGGTGACTGGAACACGCTGCCGCCCCTGCTCGACCTGGCGTCCCGGGTCGACGTCCTTACGCTGGAGAACGAGTTCGTGGACGCCGGGCTGCTCGCCGAGCTGGAGCGCGCGGGGCACCGGGTGCTACCGTCCTCCCGCTCACTCGCGCTGGTGCAGGACAAGCTGGTGCAGAAGCGCACGCTCGCGGAGGCCGGCCTGCCGGTCCCGCGCCTGCGCGACACGCCGTACCCGGCGGCGCTGGCGGCCGCGGCGGCGGAGTTCGGTTACCCCTTCCTGCTCAAAGCGCGGCGCAACGGCTACGACGGCAAGGGCAACGTCACCGTCCGCGCGGCGGGCGAGCTCGACGCCGCGTGGCGCCGGCTGGGCGGCGACCGCGGCAACCCGTTGTTCGCGGAGGCCTGGTGCCCCTTTGAGCGGGAGCTGGCTGTGATCATCACGCGGGCGGAGGACGGTCGGGAGGCGGTCTACCCGGTGGTCGACACGGTGCAGCGCGACCACATTTGCCACGTGGTGCGCGCGCCGGCGACCGGGGATCCCACGGTGCTGGCGGCGGCGGCCACGATCGCGGGCCGCGCGGTCGCCGCGGTCGGCGCGGTGGGCAGCTTCGGCGTCGAGCTCTTTCTCCTCGCGGACGGTTCGATTCTGGTGAACGAGCTGGCGCCGCGCGTGCACAACTCGGGCCACTACACGATCGAGGGCTGCGAGTGCTCCCAGTTCGAGAACCACGTGCGCGCGGTGCTGGGCTGGCCGCTGGGTTCCCCGCGCCTGCGGGCGCCCGCGGTGATGGTGAATCTGATCGGCGAGGGGCCCGGGCCCGGGCAGCCGGCAGGGCTTGAGGCGGCTCTCGCGGTGCCGGGCGCGCACGTGCATCTTTACGGCAAGGACGGCAGCGCGGCGGGCCGGAAGCTCGGGCACGTCACCGCCACCGCGGCGACGCTGCCAGAGGCCGAGGCGGCCGCCCGCGCGTGCGCCGCCCATCTGCGTTTTTCCGCCTCCCCATGAAGACCACCCCTCCGCCCATCGCCATCATCATGGGCAGCGATTCCGACTGGCCCACGCTCCGCCCGGCCGCCGACGTCTGCGCCGAGTTCGGGGTCGCCTGCGACGTGCGCGTCGTCTCGGCCCACCGCACGCCGCTCGATATGGTGCGCTACGCGCGAGGGGCGCGCCGCAGGGGGCTGCGCGTGATCATCGCCGGCGCGGGCGGGGCGGCCCATCTGCCGGGGATGGTCGCGAGCCTGACGCCGCTGCCGGTCATCGGCGTGCCCGTCGAGTCGAAGGCGCTGCAGGGGCTCGATTCGCTGCTCTCGATCGTCCAGATGCCGGGCGGCATCCCGGTGGCGACGGTGGCGATCGGCGGCGGGCGCAACGCGGGGCTGCTCGCGCTGCGCATCCTCGGCGCGGGGGCGCCGGAGCTCGCTGACCGGATGCAGGCCTTCCAGACGCGGCTCGCCGCCGAGGTGCGGGCCCGCGGCCGGAAACTCCGCGCTGGGCTGGACGCGCCGCACGCCCCGTGAGCGACGCGCTGCTCGTCAACCTCCTCTAACCGGCGGTCCGGTTCTTCGCGCTCGGCCTCGCGGCCGCGCGGTCACGCCGGGGAGGAACTTCATGAATTCGCCGACGGAGCCGCCGAGGACGTCGCCGAGCGCGTCGGTGGAGAGGACGTTCTTGATGTTGGGTGCGAAGCGCTGCTCGTTGGTGGCGATCGCTTGGGCGTCGGTCTCGCGCTGCTGGGCGACCACGAACGCGTCGAGGCGCACGGTGGCGTCGCCCTGCTGACCGTAGCGGGCGACCGAGCTAAGGTTGAAGTCTTGCTGCGCGGCGCCGCCCGCGGGCACGAGCACCTGCGCGGTGGCGGGGTCGAGGCCGGTGAAGAAGACCTCCAGCGTCACGGTCCCGGCCGGCAACCCGGCCAGGCGGTAACTGCCGTCCTTGTCGGTGAACGCGGTCGCGCTGGCGCCGCGGACGGAGACGCGGGCGTTGGTCAGGTACTGCCCGGTGCCGACGTTGAGCACGCGGCCGGCCACGGAGCCGGTGGCGCCTAGTGCCGTGGGCGTGGCCGCGGCGATCGGTCCGCCCAGCAAGGTGACAACGAAGAGGGCACGGGCGAGGCGCGGGAGGAGGGCGGGGAGGTCCATCATGCGGGGGTGCGGTGCGGGGGAAAACGAGTCCCGGGAGGTAGGACGGTGGGCGGGCGGAGGGCAATCCGGTAGGCGGAGGACGCCGCGCGCCACCGGAACGGCTGGCCTCCTGCCCCGGCGCGGCCCACGCTCCGGGAATGCTCCCCCTCCGACTCACCCTCCTTGTCCTCCTCTGCGCCCCCGCGTTCGCCGCGGAGGGCTTCACGCCGCTCTTCAACGGCCGCGACCTCACCGGCTGGGACGGGGAGCCCGGGCTGTGGCGGGTGGAGGACGGCGTGATCGTCGGCACGAGCGAGCCGGGCAAACCGCGGACCAACTCGTTCCTGATCTGGAAGGGAACGGTCCGTGACTTCGAGCTGCGGGCCACGGTGAAGGTCGTCGGCGACAACAACTCGGGCATCCAGTACCGCAGCCGCCGCCTGCCGGAGGTCACGCCGTGGACGATCCAGGGTTACCAGTGCGACGTGCACCCGGTGGACGTTCACACCGCGATGACCTACGAGGAGCGCGGGCGCGGCATCTTCGGTTACAACGGGGTCGACGTCGTGATGGATCCCACCGGCCAGCGCTGGCAGGTGGGCGAGCGCCCGCGGGTCACGGCCGATCTGGCGCAATGGAATGAGTTCACCGTCATCGCCCGGGGCAACCGGCTCGAGCACCGCGTCAACGGCCGCACGACCTCGGTGTTCATTGACCACGACGCCCAGTACCGGGCGCTCGAGGGGCTGATCGCGATCCAGCTTCACGCCGGCGTGCCGCACCGCACCTACGTGAAACAGGTGCTGCTGAGGGAATTGCCGCCCGTCCCGGCGGCGGCGTTCGACGCGGCGGCGCTGCCGGCGGGGGCGCGGAAGATCGACAAGCCGAAGGTCGTCAGCGCGCAGGGCCGCAACCCGCCGCCGAAGAAGCAGGCGCAGCCCTGAGCCCGGACGATTCAGTTGATCGGGTCGCCCCGAGGTGACCTGCCGGCACCTTTCAGTGGCTCTCTCCCGTCGCAATACCCTCCGGGTATTCCTCGGTCCTTCGCCGCTGAAATGCGCTCGCCATCTCACCCCGCTGCTCCGCCTCCAATTGAATCGTCCCGGCTGAGGCGTCCGGGGGAGACCATCTGCCTGCTTGCCTCCGGCGCGGGGTTGACGCTTGCTCCCGGCGCCGCGGCTCCCCGCCGCGGCCACCCCGCCTCCCGTGTCACCCCTGTCCGGTACCCTTCATCGCCTTGCGCGCGCCTGCGCGGGCCTTGCTTTCGCCGCGCCGGCCGCCGCCGCGGACCCGGCTGGCATCGAATTCTTCGAGAAGAGCATCCGGCCGCTGCTGGCCGCCCGGTGCCTCGAGTGCCACGCCGCGGAACACAAGATCAAGGCCGGCCTCCGCCTCGACCACCCCGCCGGCTGGCTGGTCGGTGGCGACTCCGGCCCCGCCGTGCTCCCGGGCCGCCCCGACGAGAGCCCGCTGATCAAGGCGATCCGTTACACCAAGCTCGAGTTCGAGGCGATGCCGCCCCGCTCCGCGCTCTCCCGCGAGGAGGTCGCCCTGCTCGAGGAATGGGTCCGCCGCGGCGCCCCCGCCCCCGACGAGCCCGCGCCCGTCCCCGGCGCCGCCCCGGCCCGCCGCGCGATGACGATCGAGGAGGGCCGCCGCTTCTGGAGCTTCGTCCCGCCGGCTCCCGCCGCCGTGCCGGCTCCCGACCCCGCCGGCTGGGCCCGCACCGCGATCGACCGGTTCATCGCCGCCCGCTGGCCCGAAATGAACCTCGCCCCCGCGCCCGACGCCGAACCCGCCGCCCTCCTCCGCCGCGCCTCCTTCGACCTCCTCGGGCTCCCGCCCACCCCAGAGCAGACCGCCGCCTTCCTCCGCGACCCCGGCCCGGCCGCCTTCGCCCGCCAAGTCGACGCGATGCTCGCCTCCCCGCAATTCGGCGAACGCTGGGGCCGGCGCTGGCTCGACGTCGCCCGCTTCGCCGAGTCCAGCGGCGGCGGCCGCACCCTCCTGTTCAAGGACGCCTGGCGCTACCGCGACTACGTGATCGACGCGGTCAACCGCGACCTGCCCTTCGACGCTTTCATCCGCGAGCAGCTCGCCGGCGACCTCCTCCCTTCGGCCGATTCCGCCGAGCGCGCCCGCCGCCTCACCGCCACCGCCTTCCTCACCCTTGGCCCCACCAATTACGAGGAACAGAACAAGGACCAGCTGCGGATGGACATCATCGACGAGCAGCTCGACACCCTCGGCAAGGCCTTCCTCGGGATGACGCTCAGCTGCGCCCGCTGCCACGACCACAAGTTCGACCCGGTCACGCTCCGCGATTACTACGGCCTCGCCGGCATCCTCCGCGGGACGCACACGCTGCACAACTACACCGACAACGTGGCCCGCTGGGTCGACGCGGCGCTCCCGCTCCCGCCCGACGAGGAACACGCCGTCGCGGCACACGAGGCCAAGCTCGCCGCCCTCGAGAAGCAGGCCGCCCGGCTCCGCGCCGCCGCCCGCGCCCCCGCCGGGAAGGGTCCCCGCAACGTCGCCGCCGCCGAGCTGCCCGGCCTCGTCCTCGACGAGGGCCAGGCCCGCGTCGTCGGCGCCTGGAAGGCCTCGCGCACCACCCCGGGCTACGTCGGCGAGGGCTACCTCACCGACGAGAACGAGGGCAAGGGCGCCAAGACCGTCTCCTTCACGCCCGCGTTGCCGCAGTCCGGGCGCTACGAGGTGCGGCTCGCCTATACCGTCGCGGCTAACCGCGCCTCTAACGTGCCCGTCACGATCCTCCACGCGGACGGCGAGGCTACGGTCACCGTCAACCAGCGCACGGCCCCGCCCGGCGGCGAGCGCCTGCTGTCGCTGGGGCAGTTTCGCTTCGAGAAGGACGGCCAGGGCTACGTGCTGATCTCCAACGAGGGCACGGACGGCCATGTGACCGTGGATGCCCTGCAGCTGCTGCCGCTTGACGTGCGCGGGGAGGGGACCGCCGTCCCGCCGGACCGCGCGGACCCCGCCGCCGGGGAGCGGGCCGCTGAGCTGCGCCGAGTCGAGGCGGAGCTGAAGCAGCTCGCCGCGTCCGGCCCGCGGCGGCCGCTGGCGATGAGCGTGCGCGAGGCGGCCGGGGAGATCGGCGACACGGAGATACGGGTGCGCGGGATCGCGCGCAACCTCGGGCCCAAGGTGCCGCGCGGCTTCCTCGCCGTCGCCCACCGCGGCGAGGCCCCGGGCTTCCGGCCCGACGAGAGTGGGCGCCGCGAGCTGGCCGACTGGATCGCGGACCCAGGCCACCCGTTGACCGCCCGCGTGACCGTCAACCGCGTTTGGGCCTGGCTGCTCGGCGAGGGCTTGGTCCGGACGGTGGATAACTTCGGCACCACCGGGGAGGCGCCGACGCACCCCGAACTGCTCGACCACCTCGCGCTGCGGTTCACGGCGGACGGCTGGTCCGTGAAGGCCCTCGTGCGGGAGATCGTGCTCTCGCGCGTCTACCAGTTGTCGTCCGCGCCGCCGCCGGGCGCGGCGGAGCGCGATCCCGCGAACCGGCTCCTGTCGCACGCGCGGCGGCGGCGCCTGGAGGCGGAGGAGGTCCGCGACGCGCTGCTGCTGGCGGCGGGCCGGCTCGACGCCGCGGTGGGTGGGCCGAACCTTGGCGCGTCGCCGCCGGCGAGCGAGTACGGGTTTGTCTTCGCGGACCTGCGGCGGAGCGTCTACACGCCCGCCTTCCGCAACCGCCGCCTGGACCTCTTTGAGGCCTTCGACTTCGCCGACATCAACGCGCCGCTCGCCCGCCGGCACGCGACCACGGTGGCCCCGCAGGCGCTGTTCCTGCTGAACCACCCGTTTGTGCTCGAGCAGGCGCGGCACGCGGCCAAACGCCTCGCGCGTGAGACGCCCGCGGCGGACGACGACGCGCGTTTCGCCCGCGCCTGCCGCATCATCCTCGGCCGCCCCCCGCGGGCGGGCGAGGCGGCGCTGGCCCGCGGTTTCCTCGCCAGCGTGCCCCCGGGCGAGCCGGCGGCCGCGGCGTGGGCGCAGCTGGTGCAGGCGCTCTTCGCCAGCGCGGATTTCCGTTACCTCGAATGACCCGCCGATGAACCCTTCCTTCCCCCTCTCCCGCCGGCAGGCCCTCAGCCGGTTCGCCTGCGGCTTCGGTTTCCTCGCCCTCGCCGGCCTCGCGGCCCAGACCACGGGCCGCCCCGCCAATCCCCTCGCCCCGCGCCCCGGCCACCACCGCCCGCGCGCCAAGCGGGTTATCTTCCTGTTTATGGGCGGTGGCGTCAGCCACCTTGATAGCTTCGACTACAAGCCCGCCCTCTACGCCAACGACGGGCGGATGCTCGAGTTCCTCGACCAGCGCGCGATCGCCAAGACCGGCGCCGGTGCCACCGGGCGGGTGATGAAGCCGCTCTGGGAGTTCCGCCAGCGCGGCCAGAGCGGCCGCTGGGTCTCGGAACTCTTTCCGCACCTCGCCCGCCACGCGGACGACTACTGCGTGGTCCGCTCGATGCACACCGAGGGCGTCGCCCACGGCCCCGCCACGCTCTTCCTCCACACCGGCGCCACCAACCAGCTCCGGCCCTCGATGGGCTCGTGGGTCACCTACGGCCTCGGCGCCGAGAGTGAGAACCTCCCCGCCTTCGTCTCCCTCAGCCCAACCCTCGCAAACGGCGGCCCGCGCAACTACGGCAGCGGTTTCCTCCCCGCCGTGTTCCAGGGCACCGCCCTTGGGCGCAGCGGCCAGAAAGCCGCCGAGGCCGCCTTCCGACACGTGCGCCACCCGGACCTCTCGCCGGAGGCGCAGCTCCGCCAATTCGAGCTCATCCGCGGCCTCAACGGCGACCAGCTCCGCGCCCGCCCCGGCGACCGCGAGCTTGAGGCCCTCGCCCATTCCTACGAGCTGGCCTGGCGCCTGCAGAGCCACGCGCCCGACACCCTCGACCTCTCCCGAGAATCCCCCGCCACGCTCGCCCTCTACGGCATCGGCGAGGAATCCACCGACGACTACGGGCGCCAGTGCCTGATGGCCCGCCGCCTCGCGGAGGCCGGCGTCCGCTACATCCAGGTCAACTACTCCGACAACACCAACAACCCCGCTTGGGACCAGCACTCGAATATGCCCAAGCACCTCGACCACGCCGTCCGGGTCGACAAGCCCGTCGCCGGCCTGCTCGCGGATCTGAAGGCGCGTGGGCTTCTTGAGGACACGATCGTCTGGTGGGGCAGCGAGTTCGGCCGCACGCCCTACGCCGAGCGCAACGGCACCGGCCGCGACCACAACCCCACCGGGTTTTCCGTCCTCCTCGCCGGCGGCGGCTTCAAGTCCGGCTTCGCCTACGGCGAGACCGACGAGTTCGGCCACTTCGCGGTCGAGAACAAGGTCCATATGCACGACCTACACGCCACCATCCTCCACCAGCTCGGTCTCAACCACGAGCAGCTCACCTTTCGCCACGACGGCCGCGATTACCGCCTCACCGACGTCCACGGCCGCGTCGTCCACGACCTCCTCGCCTGAGCCGCCCCGATGCGCCTCCCCCGCCTCCTGCCCGCCCTCCTCCTCGCGGCCGCGCCGCTCGCCGCCGCCTCCCCGCACGACCAGTCCGGGGTGCCGCTCGAGGTCGACGCCCCGCGTCCTGGCCTCGCCAAGATCTTGCTCCTCGCCGGCACCCCCAGCAGCAAGCCGATGGCCCACGAGTACTTCGCCGGCTGCGCGCTGCTCCTCGAATGGCTCCGGCTCCAGCCCGGCGTCTGGCCCGTCCTCGCCCGCGGCTGGCCCCGCGACGAGCGCGTCCTCGAGGGCGCCCGCAGCGTGGTCTACTTCGGCGACGGCGGCGGCAAGCAGCCCTTCGCCGAACCGCGGCGCTGGGCGGTCCTGCAGCGGCTGCTCGACGGCGGCGCCGGCCTCGTGCTGCTGCACCAGGCGATGGACTTCCCGGCGGGCCCGGACGGCGCCGCGATCCGGGGATGGCTCGGCGCGGTGTACCACAGCGACATCGGCAGCCGCGGCCATTGGGATATGGAGTTCAATGACATCCCGGCCCACGAGGTGACGCGCGGCGTGCGGCCGTTCGCCGCGCCTGCGGACGGCTGGCTCTACAACCTGCACTTCGCGCCGGCCGGGGTCACCCCGCTGCTGCGCGGGGTGGTGCCGGACAAGTCCCGCTCCACCGCGGACGCGAAGCGTCACGTCGGCCGGGTGGAGGTCATCGCGTGGGCGCATCAGCGGCCCGGCGGCGGCCGCGGGTTCGGTTTCACCGGCGCGGACCTGCACCGCAGCTGGACCTACCCGAGCCAGCGCACGCTGGTGCTCAACGGCGTCCTCTGGAGCGCCGGCCTGCCCGTGCCCGCCGGCGGGGTGCAGGTCGACCTGGATCCCACGGCGCTGGAGCGGAATCTTGACGACAAGCCGGCGCCCGCCCCCGCGAAGCGCCCGGCGAAGGCGGCGGTGAAAAAGACCGCGTCCTGAGGCCGCGGCCCGCTCCCCTCCCGTGGGCCCCGTTCCCCGCCGACGCTTTCTCGCGGGCTCCGTGCTGGCGCTGACCGCGCGGGCGGCTCCCGCCGCAGCGCCCCTGCGGATCGGGCAGATCGGCACCACCCACGCGCACGCGGCGGGCAAGCTCGCCGCGCTCCGGCGTCTCCCAGCGCACTTCGAGGTCGTCGGCGTGGTTGAGCCGGATCCGGCGCGACGCGCGGCGCTTGCGGACCAAGCGGCGTACCGCGGCCTCCCGTGGCTCACGGAGGAGGCGCTGTTCGGGACCCCGGGCCTGCGCGCGGTCGCGGTGGAGACCGTGGTGGAGGACCTCGTGCCGACGGCGCGCCGCTGCATCGCGGCGGGCCTGCACGTGCACCTCGACAAGCCCGCCGGCCCCTCGCTGCCGGCGTTCCGGGAACTGCTCGCGGCCGCGGGCGCGCGGGGCTTGACGGTGCAGCTCGGCTATATGTTCCGCTACAACCCGGGCTTTGTCTTTCTGCGCCGGGCGGTGCGCGAGGGGTGGCTTGGGGACATCGCCGAGATCTCGGGCGGCATCGGCAAGCTGGCCGACGCGGCCCTGCGGCGGGACGCCGGGCGCTTCGCCGGCGGCGGGATGTTTGAGCTCGGGTGCCACCTCGTGGATCAGGTTGTCTCCCTGCTGGGCCCGCCCACGGCGGTGAGCGGGCATTCCCGCCGGCTGGGGTCGCCGGGCGATTCCTTCGCGGACAACCAGCTCGCGATCCTCGAGTACCCGCGCGCGCTCGCGACCATCCGGTGCAATCACACCGACCCCTTGGGCAACGAGCGGCGCTGGTTCGCGGTCACGGGCACGCGGGGTACGGCGGAGTTGCGGCCGCTGGAGCCGCCGCAGTTGCGGCTGGGTCTGGCGGAGGCGCGGGAGGGTTACCGGCGGGGCTTCCAGGAGGTGGAACTGTCGGCCGCGGCCGGGCGGTACGACGGCGAATTCTTGGACCTTGCGGCGGTGATCCGCGGGGAGCGGTCCCTCGCGTGGGACGCGGCACACGACCTGGCGGTGCACGCTGCGGTCCTGCGCGCGTCCGGGATGGAGTGAGCGCGGACTCCGTCCCGCCTCAGTCCAGCGGCTGGGGCTCGAAATCGGACGGGCTCACCCAGCCGGCCTGGAGCTTCTCGCCGCGCCTGAATCGCTCGTAAAAGCCGACGTGCGCCGCATTGGAGTGCAGGTAGCGGTCGAAGACCTCCCCTTGGCCGAACATCCGCGGGTCGCCCTGCGCCTTCAGCCGCTCGTGCATCTCCTTTTGCAGCGCAGCGCGGCTCGCGGCGCGCGCCGGGTCGGCGGCGAGGTTGCGGACGCAGTCCGGGTCCGCGCGCAGGTCGTAGAGCTCGACCGGCGGGCGCTTGCCGAAACAGAGGTCCCAGAACGGATCGCGGCCCGTGCCCCGGCGCGCCTCGAGAATGAAGGTCTTCGTCGCGCCCGCGTCCACGTTCAGGTAGCCGGTTTCCGGGTTGCCCGCCGGCCAGCGCGAGGGCTCGAAGTTTTCAAGGTAGAGCAGCCCCGCCTTCACCAGCCCGCGGATCGGGTAGCCGACGTCGTTCGGCCGGCCGATGTCGTGGCGCTCCATCCCGACGAGGGCGAAGTCCCGGCCCGGCACCACTTGCCCGGAGCGGTCGCTCCGGAAGATCGGGGTGAAGCTGACGCCCGCGAACTCCGCCATGCCGGCGCGCTCGCGGGAGAGGCCCGCCACCTCGAGGAAGGTTGGCGCGAGGTCCACAAAGCTCACGTGGTCGTCGACCACGCGCCCGCGTCCCGCGATGCCCGCCGGCCAGCGGATCGCCAGCGGGATGTGGTTCGAGAAGGCGTAGGCGGTGCCCTTGCCGCGCGGGAACGGCATCCCGTGGTCGGACGTCACGACAACGAGGGTGTTCTCGAGCAGTCCGCGCGCCGCGAGCGTCTCAAGCATCCGGCCGAGGTGGCGGTCGAAGTGCTCCACCTCATAGGCGTAATCGAGCATATCGTGGCGGATGGTCTCGTGATCGGGCCAGAAGGCGGGGACGCGGTCGACGTCATTGAGGCGGCGGCCGCCCTTGCGCACGCCGGAGCCGAACTCGTAGCCGCGGTGGGGTTCGATCGCGCCGTACCAGAAGGCCCAGGGTTTGCCCGCGGGTGCGGCGGCAAGGAAGTCCTCGAAGTTGGCGGCGTAATCGGCGTTGCCGATGCCGGTGGTCGGCGGCGCCGCCTTGCGCGCGTTGAAGGCCGGGCCGGTCATCTGCCGCGGTTTCCCGGCGGCGTCGCGGGCCACGCCAGGGCCCCAGCCCTTGGTGGTGTGGCCGACGAACCAGCCGTGCTCCGCCAGCGCCTCGCCCCAGCCCTTGAACTCCGGCGGGAAGAAGCAAAGGTGGTTTGCCGCCTCCTTCAGCTGCCACGAGTTACGCCCGGTGAGGATCGCGGCGCGCGACGGCGCGCACTTGGCGTTCGGGGTGTAGGCGTGGCGGAAGAGGAGGCCCTCGCGCGCGACGCGGTCGAAATGCGGCGTGCGCACCCAGGGAGTGCCGTACGCGCCCGCGTGGGCGCCCCAGTCGTCGGCGATCGCGAACAAGATGTTGGGCGGTGACGCGGGCGCGGCGCCCCGGAGGTGGGCCAGAAGGGCGAGAAACAGGAGGGGCGGCAGGCGGGCGGGGTCCATCCCCGTACCGTGGCGCGCCGCCGCCGCGTTGTGAACCGAAAATCCCGCCCGGCTCAGAACTCGCGGCGCACGCGCATCAGGCCGGAGATACCCAGCGCGCCAGCACCGTAGACGCGGTCGTCGAAGCCGAGCGCCCGGTGGCCCATCGCCGGCGGCCGGGAGTCGAAGACGTTCGTCACGCCCACGGTCACGGAGGTCTTGCGGAAGCCGCGGTAGGTGACGGACGGGCTCACGACTGTGAACACGTTCTCGCCCCAGCCGGCGGCGGTCCAGTTGTCGTTGAAGTACTTCCCGACCACATCGGCGACCACGCGCGCGCTCCACGCCCGGCGGCTCCAGCTAAAACTGTAGTTGTAGCGCCACTCGACGTCGAAGGCCAAACCGGTGTTGTCGAAGAATCCGCCGCCTGTGCCCGCGTCGGATCCCTTCTTGAGCACGTGGCTGGCGGTCGCGTCGAAGGTGAAGGTGCCGAGGCGGGTGTTGCGGAGGCCGTAGCGCAGCCCGTAGTCGAGGCCGCGGTAGAGCTGGAAGCCGAGGTTGCCCGAGATGGTGCCGATGCGCGTGATCCGGCCGGGCAGGCCGTCCGCGCCCGCGGGCTCGCGAGTGATCTTGTCCGGGAACAGCCGCCGCCCCTCCGCGCTGAGAAGATAGGACGCGCCGATCGAGCTGATCTGGTTGCGGATCTTCACGTCAAAGTAGTCCACGCTGAAGCTCAGGCCCTTCACCGCCGGCACCTCGAAGACGGCGCCGGAGTACTGCACCTTGCCCTCCTCAGGCTTAAGTTCCGGGTTGCCGCCGACCGTGGATGGCATCTGGCGCGCGGCGTCCAGGGGCCGCAGCGGGTCGAGGAAGGCGGTGGTGGTGACGGCGCTGGACTGCGGGGCGTAGAGCTGCCCGAGATCCGGGGCCTTGAACGATTCCGAATAGGATCCGCGCAGGAGGGTGCCAACAAGGCGGTTGGCGGGCAGGCGGAGCTTGGCGGCGACCTTGGGCTTGGTGGTGGCGCCGAAGTCGCTGTAGCGCTCGTGCCGCAGCGCGAGTTGCACGTCGAGCCAGCGCTGCACCGGCGCGGAGAGCTCGGCGTAGGCCGAGTGGCTGTCGCGCCCGCCGCGGTACGGGGTGGTGGCGGTGAAGCCGATGAAGTTGTTCGGCTCCGGGTTCGAGCTCAGGGTGTCGTGGCGGAACTCGTAGCCGGCCGCGACGCCGGGCTCGCCGCCGCCGCGCCACGGCAGGCGCCGCAGCGTGCCGGAGACCGAGGCGTCGAGGCTCAGGCTGTCGATCTTGCCGTCGAGCCCCCGCGAGCGAGTGTAGAGCGAGCGCTCGATCTCCGGGTTCTCCGAGGGGCCGAAGGGGTTCCAGGCGGTGGCGCGCGTGGTGCCGTTGAGGGCCGCCTGCAGGTCGGAGGCCTTGATCAGGTCGGTGTCCCGCGTGGTCTCGTTGCGACCGTAGCTGACGCCGGCCTCCCAGCTCCAGCCCCTCCCGGCGGTGCCGCGCAGGCCCGCCACGGTCGTAAGCGTGGTGCTGCCGACCTCGCGCTTGGGCTGGTAGCGCCCGCGGAAGACGTAGGGGAAGGAGGTCGTGGTGGGCGTGAGCGAGAGGCCGGTGGGGTTGTAGGGGTTGGTCGCGGGCAGGGTGATGCCGGCGAGCGAGTTGGTGAAACCGTAGGGCTGCAGTTCGTAGTGCGTGAGGCTGCGGCTGTAGAGGACGTTGGCGAAGCCGGTGACCCACGGCTGGAACTGGCGCTGCAGGCTCGCGTAGGCGCCCCCGCTCTCGCTCGAGGGGTAGAGCATCGTGACGTTGGCGAAGTCCTGCCGGTTCTCGTTGGTGAAGGCGGCGGTCGAGGTGCCGACGTACCGAAAGCTGGCCTTCGTCGGGTTGGCCACGCCGTCCGGCCCCGGCACGATGTAGAAGCCCGCGGCGGTCCCGAGGCCCGACGCCGTCGCCTGCGCCGCGGTCAGGCTCAGGTAGGACGGGTGGTAGATCGTGCTGTTCTGGTTGATGCCCTTCGGCCCGAGGTACCGGTAGTCCGTGGTGGTGGCGCCGTAGTCCTTAATGAAGCTGGAATTCCGGGCCTGCAGCGTGAACCCGCCCGTGATCTCCCAGCCGTCGCGCGCGAGGCCCGTGAACACGCTCACCGTGCGCCGCAGGGTGTCGTGCCGCAAGGTGTTGGAGAGCGTGACGTCGACCGACGAGCCCTCGTAGTTCTTCTTCAGGATCAGGTTGAACACGCCGGTGATGGCGTCGGAGCCGTAGATCGCGGAGGCGCCGTCCTTCAGGTACTCGACGCGTTCGATCGCGGACGACGGGATACTGTTGAAATTGAACACCGTCTGTGGCGTGCCGCTGGCGCTGTTGGTCAGCGCGTAGGGGACGGCGCGGCGGCCATTGACCAGGGAGAGCACGCGGTTGGAGCCGAGGCCGCGGGGGTTGATGGTGGCCGCCCCGGTGATGAAGGCGCCGGTGGTGAACTCGGAGACGCCGGTCGAGTTGTTGTAGGGGAGGCTCTGCATGAACTCGCCGAACGTGGCGTAGCCCTTGTCCTCGATGGCGGCGGCGGAGAAGGTGACGACCGGCGCGACCGTCTCGTAGTCGAGCCGTTTCACGCGGGAGCCGGTGACCTCGTAGGCCTCGAGCTGCTGGGGGGCCGCCGGCGGGGCGGCGGGCGGCGGGTTCTGGGCGGGGGCGGAGGTGCCGAGGGCGAGGGCCGCGAGCGCGGCGCGGGCCGGAAGAGGGCGGAGGTGCATGGTGCGTTTGAGATCGCGTCAGCCGGGCCGTCGGGGGGCCCGATGGCAAAGGAAATGTGTGGTTCGCGGGGTGGGTCAGCCGGCCGCGGGCTCGCGCCAAGTTGCGGTAGCACTTGCCTCCCAAGGTTTGGCGCTTTTTACTCCGCCATGGCTTACCCATCAACTACTCTGGGGTCCTCGGCGCGTTCCATCGTCACGCTTTCCGCGGCCTCGCTGCTTCCCGTCCTCGTTCCGGCCTTCGCTGCGCAACCTGCCGCAACGCCCGCCGCCCCCGCGCGCGATGGCGCCGAAGTGGTGCGGATGGAGGCGGTGGTCGCCACTGGCACCCGCTTCGCCCCGCGCACCGCGACCGAGTCGCTCGTGCCGATAGACGTCCTGAGCAACCTCGACCTCAACGTGGGCGGCTACACCGAACCGGCCCAGATGCTCCAAGCGCTGGTGCCCTCTTTCAACTTCCCGCGGGCGACCATCGGAGACGGCACCGACCACATCCGCCCCGCCACGCTGCGCGGCCTCGCGCCCGACCAGACGCTCCTCCTGGTCAACGGCAAGCGCCGCCACACCAGCGCGCTGGTCAACGTCAATGGCTTCGTCGGCCGCGGTTCGGTCTCGATCGACCTCAATGCGATCCCCGGTTCCACGATCGGCCGCATCGAGGTTCTCCGCGACGGCGCCGCCGCGCAGTACGGCTCCGACGCCATCGCTGGCGTCCTGAACGTCGTGCTCGACCGCACCCCGGGCACGATCTTCAACGCGACCTATGGCTTCACGAAGCAGGGCGACGGCATCGTCCGCGAGGTGTCCCTCGCCCATGGCGTGTCCCTAGCGGAGAAGGGTTTCCTGAACGTCTCCCTCTTTTCCCGGGAGCGTGGTGGCACGAACCGTTCCGCGCCTGACACGCGCCAGCAGTACTTCGGCCGGGTCGCTGCCACCGGCGCGCTCAACACGCTTAACGGCAACTTTAACTCGGGCTTCGTCCCGACCGCCGGCTCCGGTACAGGCGCCGCGGCCGCGCCGGCCACGACGTTCGCGCTCGACCCGCGCGAGTCCTCCTTCCCTCGCGTGAATCATTGGCAGGGTGACTCGGACACCCGCGACGAGGGCGTCTTCCTCAACGCCGAGTTGCCGCTCGACAGCACCGTCACCGGCTACCTCTTCGGCGGCTCCACTCGGCGCGACGGCAAGTCGGCCGGTTTCTTCCGCCGGCCCGGCGATGACCGCACGGTGCGCGCAATTTATCCGAACGGCTTCCTTCCGAAGATCAACTCCGACATCACCGACAATTCGGTCGGCGGTGGCGTCCGCGGCCGCGCCGGCTCCTGGAACTGGGACGCGAGCTCGGTCTGGGGCGCGAACGGCTTCGCGTTCACTATCACTGACACTGCGAATGCCACCCTTGGCGCCAACAGCCCGACCCGCTTCCGCGCCGGCAAACCCAACTTCGGGCAACTGGTGAACAACCTCGACTTCTCCGGCAAGGTGGACGCCGGCCTGCGCTCCCCGCTCCAAGTCGCCGTCGGCGCGGAGTTCCGTCGCGACCGCTACGAGATCGAGGCCGGCGAGCCGGACTCCTACCGCGATGGCGGCGCGCGCGTGCTCGATGGCCCCAATGCCGGCGCTCTCGCCGCGCCCGGCGCCCAAGTTTTCCCCGGCTTCCGCCCGACCGACGCCACCAAGCAGAAGCGGAGCAACTGGGCCGCTTACGCCGAACTCGAGGGCAAGCTGACCGAGTCCTTCACCGGCACCCTCGCGGCACGCCACGAGGATTTCACCGACTTCGGCGCCAAAACTACCTTCAAGGCCGCCGGCCGTCTCGCGCTCTCCAGCGCTGCCGCCCTCCGCGGCTCGGCGAGCACTGGCTTCCGCGCCCCCCACCTCGCCCAGCAATGGTTCTCCTCCACGGCTACGAACTTCATCGGCGGCCTGCCCTTCGACAACAAGACCTTTCCCGTCGCCGATCCCGTCGCCCGCGTGATGGGCGCTAAGGCACTTGAGGCCGAGTCCTCCGTCAACTACTCGCTGGGTGCGACCTACGCCGCGCGCGGGCTCTCGTTCGCCCTCGACTTCTACGAGGTCTCAATCGACGACCGCATCGTCCTTTCCTCGACCTTCATCGACCCGTCCGGCGTTACGCTGATTCGGGAATTCCTCGCCCGCAATGGGCAGCCGCAGGCGATCGGCGGTCGGTTCTTCACCAACGCCGTCGACACCCGCACGCAGGGCGTCGACCTCGACCTGCACTACACCATCCGACCGGCGGGCCTTGGCAAGATGACGTTCAACCTCGGGGCGAACCACAACCGCACCAAGGTCACGCGCGCTTCCGCGACCCCGGCCGCCCTCCAGGCGCTCACGCTGATTCCGCTGTTCGATGTCACCGAGCGCACGCGGATGGAGAAGGGCCAGCCCCGGCAGAACCTCAATCTGGCCCTGCGTTGGGAGCCCTCCTCCGCGTGGTCGACCCACCTGCGCCTCGTCCGCTACGGCGAGGTTACCGCCTCCGCCACCGACAACAGCGGCTGGGCGCAGGCGCGCGTTGACGCGCTGGCCGGCGGCTACCAAGTCGCGTTCGAGCCCGCGGTGCCGAGCATCAGCGCCACCGGCGCCCCCGTGCCGACCACGCAGCGCCAAGTGCTGCAGACCTTCGGTGCGAAGTGGGTTACCGATTTCGAGGTGACCTACCGGATGGGTCGCCGGCTCACGGTGTCCGTCGGGGCGAATAACCTGCTCGACGTCTACCCGACGACGAACATCCGTTCGTCCTCGGCGTTCCAGGGCAGCGACAACGCGGGGATCTTTCCGTATAACGGCATTTCTCCCTTCGGCTTTAACGGCGCCTTCTACTACACAAAGGTGGCGCTCCGCTTCTGAGCGGAGTCCCGTCGCGCGGGTGGATTCCCGTAAATTCGCCCGCGCCTTCCGCTGGCGGCGCTCCTGCCGGGCGAGTTCACTCCGGCATTCGGTCGCCGTCATTCGGGCACGCGAGGCGTTCGATGTCCTCCCGCCGCGCCGGGTAGGCCGCGGTCAGCGCGGCCCGGGTGCCGCCCTCGAAGCAGTCGGGCGTGAAGCCCGGGGCGAGGGTGCAGCCATATAGGGCGTACAGCCCCCCCGGCTCGAGGTGCCCCGCCTGCCAGACGCCGGCCGGGATCAGGTACTGGCTGTGGTGCCCGCGGAGCGGATCGGGGCCCAAAATCACGTCCTCGGAGGAGCCGTCGGGGCGGAGCAAGATGAGCCGCAGCGGGTCGCCGGCGTAAAAGTGCCAGAGCTCGTCGCGGGTGAGGCGGTGGAAGAGGGAGCGGCTGGGCGGTTCCTCGCAGTAGAGTCCGATCATCGCCGTCCCGGCGGGCACGCCGGGCGCGAGTTCGTGCGCCGAGCGGTAGGTCTGGGCGAAGAGCGTGCCCTCGCCCGGCAGGGGCGTGAGGCCGTGGAGCGCGATCAGGTGGCGGAGGGTCGGGTGCATCGCGCACGGTGCTCCCCGCACCCGCGGGCGGCGAGACGGATCGCCGCCTGTCGCGGCTAGGTGGAGAGCGGAGGTAAGCGCGGCGGATGACGGAGGGGCCCGTAATTTTACGCGGCGGGACGGCGCTGCCCCGTGGGTTTCACACGTGCCGGGCACGGGAACAGGACGGTTGCCTAGCCCCGTCCTCGCGTCCCCGCGCTGCGGGATTGCCTGCCCACGCGGGTCGGCCACGGTCGATACCACACCCCCTCACCGCGATGAAGTTCGAGCACTTCGCCCTCAATGTCCCCGACGTCCTAGCCCACGCCCGCTGGTGGACGGAACACGTCGGTTTCCGCGTCGTGTGGCGCAAGGAGGAGGCACCGTTTACCCACTTCCTCGGGGATGACACGGGCCGCGTGGTGCTCGAGCTCTACTCGAACCCGGCGGTGCCCCGCTGGCCCCTAGCCGACCTGCCCGCCCTCAGCTTCCACGTCGCCGTGGTCGCCCCCGACGCCCGCGCCGAGCGCCGCCGCCTCGAGGCCGCCGGCGCCACGTTCCAGTCGGAGGACACGTTCCCCGACGGCACCTGCCTCGTGATGCTGCGCGACCCCTGGGGCGTGTCGCTCCAGCTCTGCCAGCGCGCGCGGCCGTTCGCCTGACGGCGGGTCAGCGCCGCCGGCCGGGCCAGGCGCCGGGATGCGCCCAGAAGTCGCCGCTCCGGTCCCCGTAGAAGGAGGTGAGCGCCGCGTCCATCACGGCGGAGGTGCGCCGCGCGGACTGGGCCGTGCTCGGGCAGGTGCCCCAGCCGAGCAACTCGTCCACCACGGTCTGGATCAGCGGCTGCTGCACGTGGGGCGGGTGCGGGATCTCCAGCGCCTGCGTCTCGCGGCCACGCGTCAGGCGCACGGGCGCCGCGTCGAACACCGAGTATTCCACGCACCCTTCGGTGCCGCTGATCCGGCAGATGTCGCGCGCGGCGTCGGTGGCGAAGTTCCACGAGGCCACGCCATCCACCCCGCCGGCGGTAAAGTGCAGCACGACCGAGTCCTCCGCCTCCTGTGGCCCGCCCGCGTGGCGCGCGCGGCCGGACACGTCGGTAAGGGGTCCGAGCAGGAAGTCCAGCAGGTCGAGCGCGTGGGATCCGAGATCGAGGAACAGCCCCGCGCCGGCGGTGCGGACGTCCGTGCGCCAGCCCGCGGCGGCACGGTGGGCGGGGGAGGCGAGATGGCAGTCCACGCCGGTGATCCGCCCGATCGCGCCCTCGTCGAGCCAGCGTTTCACCTGCCGGAAGCGGGGGAGGGCGCGGCGGTAGTAGGCCACGTACAGCGGGAGGCCGCGCGCGGCGAAGGCGGCGATCATCCGGTCGCATTCCGCGACGGAGCGGGCCATCGGCTTCTCGACGTAGGCCGGCTTGCCGGCGGCCGCGACCTGCCGGGCGTAGCTCTCGTGCGAGTCGGGCGGCGTGGCGATGTAGACCGCATCCACCTCGGGGTCGGCGATCAGGGCCTCGGCCTGGTCGTACCAGCGGGGGACGCCGTGGCGCCGGGCGTAGTCGGCGGCGAGGGCGCCGTTGCGGCGCATCACCGCGACGAGGCGGGAGCCGGCCGCGAGCCGGAACCCCGGGCCGCTCTTGACCTCGGTGACGTCGCCGCAGCCGAGGATGCCCCAGCGCACCGTGCCGGGTTCGGGCCGCGGGCTGGCGGGGAAGGGGAAGGGAGCCGGATGGGACATAAGGGGGGGGGGGGGGGGAGCGAACACGGGCGCTGCCCACGCTCAAGGGCGATCGGGCGGGGCGACCGGCGGCGGCGTGGCTGGGTCTTCAGGCGGGGTCCGGTCCTTAATAGTTAACAAAGGCGGCGTTTCAGTCACAAATAAAGCTAAACAAGCGTGGCGCGTCGCGCGGCGGCGCGGGCCGGGCCGCGCGGGCGGGGTCGTGCCCTAGCCGGGCGCCGCGGGTTTCCCGGGCACCCACGCGGTGATCCGGCGGCCTGATTCGCCCTGGTGAGGCGCGAGGGCGAACTCCGGCCGGTCGAGTCGCAGGCCCGAGGGATTGCCCTTCGTGTCCGGCCCGTGGCACCGGAGGCAGGTGTTCGAGAGCAAGGGGGCGGACGTCGCGGTTGAAGTCCACCGGCTCCGGTGCGGCCCCGCGAGAGGGGGACGCCGCGCTGAGGATTGCGGGCGCCAGCGCGAGGGCGGCACCCCAGCCCCGGCCGCCGGCGCGGAGCGGGCGCGGCTGGGTGGGCACATCACGGGTCGGCCGTTCAGCGGTGGCCATGGGCGGAGTCGGGAGGGGGCCGGGCCGGCGGGGATTTTCGCCGACATGCGGAGGCTGGGCCCGGCGGGGCCCGGCGCAACCGGATTCCCGGGCCCCGGGAGGCGGGCGCGCCCCGGTGGCCGGGGCGCGCGGGGCGGGTCCGGCCGCCTTAGTATTTCGCGGTGGCGCTGAAGTAGACCGTCCGCGGGGCGTCGACGGTGTTGCTGCCCGGGGCAATGGCGGCCTGGACGAAGACGATGTTGGTCAGGTTCTCGCACGTGAGGGCGAAGTCCCAGTTCCTGCGGCGGTAGTTCAGGCCTGCGTCCCAGCGGGTGCCGCCGGCGATCCGGTAGGTGTTCTCCGCGATGCCCCAGACGGAGGTCTGGTAGACCATCCCGGCGCGGATGGAGAATCCGTTGGCGCGTTCCCCAATGAAATCGTACTTGGCGAAAGCCTGCAGCTTGTGCCGGGGGATGCCGCGGATCTCGCGCGGGGAGCGGCCGTCGGAGCGGAAACCGGGGGCCTGCGTCTCGGTGTAGGCGTACCCGCCGACGAGCGCGAGGTCGCGCCGCAGGCTGCCGCTGAACTCGAGCTCCCAGCCCTTGGCCATATTGCCGCTCTCGATGATGTTCTGGGAACCGCCCGGCACGTTGACGATGTCGTTGCTGGTGTTGTTCCGCACGTTGTCGACCTGCACGATCTTGTAGTGGGCGAGGTTGATGCCGAAGGCGCCGTTGAGCAGGCTGGCCTTGAGGCCGAACTCGTCGTTCGTGGTGAGCGGGGTCACGGTGCGCAGGATCTGCCGGGGATCCGTCAGCGGGATGTTCGGGAAGATCGCTACCTGGCGGCTGGCCGCGCCCGCCTCGCTGTAAACCGCATAGGCGGACAGCCACGGCAGGGGTTTGACGGTGAGCCCGTACATCGGGCTCTCGACCGTGGGCGTGGTCGGAACGTTGGTGTAGGCCCCGGTGAAGTTGTTGCGCGTCCAGGAGGCCTTGCCCTGGTCGCGCCGCAGGCCGCCGGTGACCACCACGCGCTCGTTGAAGCCGGTCAACTGCGCGTTGGCGAAGTAGCCGTAGTTGCCGCCCTTGGAGACGTTGTCGACCGTCTTGAGCATCGGGGTGCGCAGCGGGACCCCGTAGACCGGGCTGCTGATGTTGATGGGCTCCATCTGTCCGGTCGTGGTGGTGCCGGCGCTGTCGGTGCGGCCGAGGTCGTAGCCGAGCAGCACGGTCGTCCCGAGCTTGCCGCCGAGCCACTTGCGCGTGCCGACGAGGTCACCCTGCGCCCGCACGATCTGGCTCGAGGCGGTGTTCCGGGTGGCGTTGCGCTCGTAGATGATCTCGCCGTTGGCGTTGTAGGTGAAGAAATTCGCCACCACGGACCGGTAGAGATTGGAGGAACTGTCAAAGTAGGAGACGGCCTGGCGCACGGTGAACACCTCGTTGAACTGGTGCGTGAGCGTCGTGAAGATCGAGTAGAGGTCCGCGTAGAAGCCCATCCCGGCCTCGCCGCTGGTGTTCAGGGACATCGGCGCCCACTGGCCCAGCCGGAAGCGCGGCGTCACCCCGGGGGGCACCACCACCGCCTGGGGCACGCTGACCGCGCTGGTCTGGCTCACGGTGTTCACCGGCGCGATGTAAGGGGTGCTGAAACCGCCGGGCGTCAGCCCGTCGTAATACTCGAGGTCCACCGAGAGCTGCGTGTCACGCGAGATCCGCCAGAGGAAGGAAGGGTAGAGGGCCGTCTTCCGCAGCTTCTCATTGTCGCGGTAGCTGTCCGCGGTGAGGTGCACGGCGTTCAGCCGATAGGACAGGCCCGTGCCGGCCACCGGGCCGGTCGCGTCGACCGTGCCGCGCAGGTAACCCCGCGACCCCACGGTCGCCGCCGCCACGACCGCCTCCTTCGCCTGCGGCCGCTTGGTGATGATGTTCACGTAGCCGCCTGACTCGGAGGAGCCGGCGATCGAGGCGGACGGACCCTTGATGATCTCGATGCGGTCCACATTGATCATATCCGTCTCGAAGCCCGGGACGAGGAAGCCGTTCCGGTACCGGTTCGAGACGATGAACCCGCGGATGACGCTCCCGTCGCGCACGTTCTGCCGCTGGGTGACACCCGGCGTGTAACGCACCGCCTGATCATACGAGAAGGCTGAGATGTCCTTCAGGAGCACCTCGTTCAGCACGCTGATCGTCTGCGGCACGTTCTCCGCGGGCGTGTTCAGGCGGGTGGCGGAGGCGAGGTTCGACGAGCCGTAGGCGCGGGCCGGATTCTCCCGGACCGTGAACACGTCGAGCCGAACCGCCTCGTCGCGGGCCGGATTCGGGGCCGGCTGGGCAAACGCGAGGGGCGCGAGGGCAAGGGCGGCGGCGTGCGGGGACAGGCGGCCGCGAAGTCTCTGCAGGGGTTGGGATCTCATCGGTGGGGGTTAGACAAAAGGCCGGGGCAGGGTCGGGGGTGAGGGAGGCCGCCGGGCGGCGCAGGGCGCTTCGGCGTCGGTGGGATCGGAAAGGGAGCTAAAAATCGTCAACAATCGGGTCAAGGGAATTTGTTAACAAACGCCAATCCTACCTCGAGGGTAGGGCAGGGCGGTGACTGATCGTCGACAATTTGCGGGCCGCCCGGGCGGGGGCGGGCTCAGCCGGCTGGGGGCGGCGAGGGGCGGCGCGCGGCGAAGAATTGGGCGAGGCGGGCGGGGGCGTCGCCGTCGCGGAGGCAGCGTTCCGAGGCCGCCGCCTCGATGTCCGCGCTTTCCGCCACGGTACCCTCCGCGCACGCGGCGAGGATGGCCTTCGTCTCGCGCACCGCGGCCCGGCTGTTCGCGGCCACCGCCACCGTGAATTCCCGCACGCGCGCCTCCAGCTCCGCCGCGGGCCCCGCCCAGTCGACCAGGCCGATGCGCGCGGCCTCGCCGGCCTCCACCAGGCGGGCGCTGAAGGCCAGCTCCTTCGCCCGCGCCAGCCCGACCCGGCGCGCAAGGCGATGGCAGCCGCCCCAGCCGGTCACCAGCCCCAGCTTGACCTCGCTCTGGCCGAGCCGGGCCGTGTCCGACGCGAAAATCAGGTCGCACGCCATCGCCAGTTCCAGGCCGCCGCCCAGCGCGTACCCCTCCACGACCGCCACCACCGGCAGCGGCAAGGCCTCCAGCCGGTTCATCAGCCGGTGGCCCTGGTGCACCCAGTCCGCCACGTTGGCCGCCGTAATCGTCCGCATCACCTCGAGGTTGGCCCCCGCGCAGAAGTGCCGCGCCGACGCGCTGCGCACCACCACCGCCACCAGGGTCCCCGCCCGCGTCTCCACCTCGGCGCAGAGCGCGTCGAGGCGCGCGATCACCCCGTGGTCGAGCGTCGGCGGCTTGCCCTCCGGCGGCCGCAGGGTCAGGTGCGCGATCCCGTCGCGGTATTCCAGTTCAACCTCGGTGCGCATAGGTCAGTTCGATCCCGTGGAGGCCGCGCTTGAGATAACGGGTTGTCAAACGTATTGTTGACAAACTACAATCAGGCCGTGCTAGTCCCTCGGGGATGCAAGCTTCCGAGTCGGCGCTGGGCGGGATCCGGGTCCTCGATTTCACCCACGTTTATCAGGGGCCGGTCGGGACGCAGATCCTGGCCGACTACGGTGCCGACGTGATCAAGGTGGAGCGGCCGGGCGCGGGGGACTGGAGCCGTCGCTGGGGCCCGTTTGTCCACGGGGTGAGCCTGCCGTTCGCCGGGCTGAACCGGAACAAGCGCAGCGTGGCGATCGACGTGAAGGATCCGGCGGGGCAGCAGGCGGTGTACGACCTCGCGGCGCGGGCGGACGTGGTGGTGCACAATTTCCGCGCGGGGGTGATGGAGAAGCTGGGTTTCGGTTACGAGGAACTCGCGCGGCGCAACCCGCGGCTGGTCTACGCGTGGTCCGGCGGCTGGGGCGACCACGGGCCGTCGGCGGACCGGGCGCGGGGCGGGCACGACCTGATGGCGCGCGCGGAGGCGGGCTGGTTCGTGCAGCCGGACCCCGCGAAGCCGCCCATCCCGGCGGGCATCTCGGCCGACTACGCCGCGGGCCTGATGCTGATGCAGGGCATTTTGATGGCGTTGCTCGCCCGCGGGCGCACAGGCCGGGGGCAGAAGGTCACGACCGACCTCCTCAGCGTCGCCTTCCACGCCCACAGCTGGGAGGGTCCCGCCGAGATGAACGCGGGGCGCGTCACCGAGGTCTCCGGCGTGATCGCCAACGAGAGCACGATCGACAAGTCCTTCGCCACGCGGGACGGCTACCTCGAGATCTCGCCCGTGTTCAGCGAGAACGCGCTGCGCGACATCTCGGTCGCCCTCGGGCTCGGCGACCTCTCGTTGGACGAGCGTTTCCGCACCCACGAGTTGCAGGCGCGCCACCGCGCCGAGCTCAACGGCCTGCTCGCGGCGCGCCTGCGCACCCGCCCGACCGCGGAGTGGCTCGCCGAGCTCGAGGCCAAGGGCGTCCTCTGTGCCCGCATCAACACGCTCGCCGAGGCCGCCGACGATCCCCAGGTCCGGGCCAACGGGATGGTGGTCGAGATGGCGCATCCCGCCGCGGGCGCGTTCCGCCTGCTCGGCACCCCGGTGCGCCTCCACGGCACCCCGCCGCGGGAACGCGTCTTCGCCCCGGAACTCGGCGCCCATACGCGCGAGGTGCTGCTCGAGTCCGGCTATGCCGCGGCGAAGGTGGATGACCTCGAGGCCCGCGGCATCGTGCGCACCGCCCCCCGCGCCTGAGCCGGACCGGCGGAGACCGCCCCGCGCCCGCGCGGCCGCGTCAGACGATGTGGCTCTTCAGCGCCTCGAGCGCCTCCCACTCGCGGCCGGCGTGCATCGCCCGCACGATGGCGGCGTGCTCGCGGTAACTCTCCATCAGGTCCCGGTGGCGCGAGTAGCGCAGGAACATCCGCAGCATTATCGGCAGCCAGAGGTCCACCAGGCTCCCCTGGTCCGCCGCCTCCACGATCAGCCGGTGGAACGCCATATCCAGCTCCACCACCTGCCCCAGGTCGCTGCCCCCGCAAGCCTCGCGGTAAAGCGCGAGGTTGTCGTCGAGCCGCCCCAGCAGGCCCGCGTCGCGCGCGCCGAACCACGCCGTCACCGCGGAGGCCTCGATCTCCCGGCGCAGGTGCACGATGACGTTCCGCTTGAGGCCCGACGGCTCGGCCGCGACCTTCACCCCGACGTTCGGCTTCGCCACCAGCAGCCCCTCCTTGGTCAGGTGCAGCAGCGCGTCCCGGATCGGCCCCCGGCTGATCCCGAACTCCTCCGCGAGCGTCTGCTCACGCAGCGGGGTGTCCGGCAGCAGTTGCCCGGAGAGGATTCGGCGGCGGAGGTGCGACGCGACCTGTTCCTGCAGGTTGGAGGCGAGTTTCATCAGGGAGCGGGGCAGCGGAATCCGCACCCGCGCGGAACGCAACGCCCGTGTGGGTATTGATTGTTGACAAATGACAATCAAGCGAAAATCTCTGCGACCGCCCGGGGTTCTTGGCGCCGCGCGCCCGGCCGCCCGCGGTTCATCGGCCCTCTTACCCCCGTCCGCCATGCCCCTCCTCCAGCGCCTGACGCCCGCGGTGACGCGCCGCACCTTCCTTCAGCACGCCGGGCTGGCCGCCGTCGCGGCGGCCGCCGGCCGCGCCGCCGCCCCGGCCGGCTTCTCCCTCCGCTACGCCGTCGCCTCGAGCCTGTACGGCGGGCTGTCGCTCGACCAGATCCTGCCGGAGGTGCCGCGGCAGGGTTCCACCGCCATCGACCTGTGGCCGCGCCGCCACGGGACGCAGCGGGAGGAGGCTGACGCCTGGGGCCGCGAGCGCCTGACCGCCACCCTGCGCCGCCACGGGGTCTCCCTTGCCCTCACCACCCGCTTCGACATCGGACCCTACGGGCTCGACGAGGAGATCGCGTTCGTCGCGTCCCACAGCGGCCGCCTCATCGTCACGGGCGCGAAGGGGCAGGCCGGCCTGACGGGCGAGGCGCTGAAGGAAGGGGTGCGGCGGTTTGTGGAGGCGATGCGGCCCACGCTCGAGCGGGCGCGTGCCGCCGGCGTCGATATCGCGGTCGAGAACCACGGCAGTATGTTGATCAACACGCCCGACTCCATCCGCTGGCTGCGGGATTTCGGGCGGGGTTTGCCGATCGGGATCGCCCTCGCGCCCTACCACCTGCCGCAGGATCCCGCGCTGATCGCCGGCCTGATCCGCGACCTCGGGGACCGCCTGCTGCTCTTCTACGCTTGGGAATACGGGCGCGGCTGCATGAAGCCGATGCCCCTCGACGAGGAACTGATGCAGCTGCCCGGCCGTGGCTCCCTCGATTGGGCGCCGCCGCTGCGCGCGCTGCAGGACATCCGCTTCGCGGGCTGGACCGAGATCTTTATGCACCCCACGCCGCGCGGCCGGCCGATCCTCGAGACGGCCCCGCTCGTCACCGCCGAGATCAACCGCTCGCGCGCCCACCTGGAGTCGATCCTGCGGGGGTTCGCGCGGTGATCCCCCGGCGCCCCGTGGTTCCCGTCCGGGTGGTCCGGGCCCTGCTGGCCACCTTCGGGTGCGGCCTTGCCGCCGTGCCGGCCGCCGGCTCCCCCGTCGTCGCCGGCTTCGAGCGCTTCCACCGCGCCGCGCCGGCCGCGGCGCCCGAGGGCGGGTTGCTCCTGCTCGGGGAGCTCAACTGCGTCGCCTGCCACCGGCTGCCCGGCGCGGAGGGTTTGCCGCCGCGCCCGGCCCCGCTCCTCGGGGATGTCGGCGCGCGCCTTGACCCCGCGGCGCTGGCCGCGTTCCTGGCGCACCCCGCGGAATTCAAGCCCGGCACGCTGATGCCGCGGACCACCCTAGCCGCCGCCGAGGTCTCCGCGCTCGCCGCCTACCTCGGCACCCTCGGGCGGCCGCGCCCTGAACCCGAATTGCCCGCGGGCTCGGTCGAGGCCGGTCGCCGCCTGTACCACGCCGTCGGCTGCGTCGCCTGCCACGCGGCGGACCCGTCCCTCGCCCTGCCCGTCGCCGCCGGGGAGGCGCGGCCGCCGGAGCCCTTGGGGGTGGTGCCGCTGGCCCTCGGGGCGCGCTACGACCGCGCCGCCCTCGTCCGCTTCCTGATCGATCCGCTCGCGGCGCGGCCCGCCGGGCGGATGCCGGACAGCCACCTGACCCCCGCCGAGGCGGCGGACGTCGCGGCGTACCTGCAACGTGCGCGCGGCGCGCCCGCGTCCACTTCCGCGGCGGCGGCGGTGCCGACCGCGCTGGTGACGGAGGGCCGCCGGCTTTTCACCACGCGCGGTTGCGCGGCGTGCCACGGGGATCCCTCGCCCGGTCCCGCGGCGGCGGCCCCGCCGGCGGCGCCCGCGCTCCGGGCGGACGACGCGGCGCTGGCGCGGGGTTGCCTCGCCGAGACGCCCCCGCCGCGTGCGCCCGACTTCGGCCTTGATGCCGCACAGCGGGACGCGGTGCGCGCCGCCCTGCGCCGGCTGGCGGGCGACGACTCCTTCCTGCGGCCCGGGGCGGCCGGCGACGTCGGGCGTTTCCTGACGCGGATGAACTGCCACGCGTGCCACACCCGCGGCGGCCGCGGCGGGGTCGAGCCCGCCCTGCAGCGCTTCTTCACCGTGTCTGATGCCACCGCCGAGGCCCTGGGCGAGATGGGCAACCTGCCGCCGGTCCTGGACCACGTCGGGCGCAAGCTCACCCGCGAGTGGTGGGCGAAGTTGCTCTGGGAGGGCGGCGGCGAGGTGCGGCCCTACCAGGTCGCGCGGATGCCGGCCTTCGGCCGCGCGGTGTCCGAGCCGGTGCTGGCGCGCTGGGAGGAGGCGGACCGGCGGGAGCCCCCGGTCGCGATCGACGTGAGCGGCCGCCAGCTGCACCAGCGCGCCGGCCACGGCCGCCTGCTGCTGGGCACGCAGGATGGCGGGCTGGGCTGCATCACCTGCCACGGGTTGCGCGAACGGCCCGCCGTCGGGATGTCGGCGATCCCGCTGGACGCGGCCGCGCGGCGGCTGCTCCCGGAGTATTTCAAGGAGTTGCTCCTCAACCCGCAGTCCGTGCAGCCCGGCACGCGGATGCCGCCGATGTTCCAGGGCCGCCCGAAGGCGAACCAGGAGATCGAGCAGCTCTGGACCTACCTCAAGGAGGCCGACCAGCAGCTGCTCCCCGAGGGCCTGCTGCGCGGCGGCGAGTACGAGCTGCGGCCGGAGCAGGCGGGGCGCACGCTCGTGTTCCGCACCTTCCTCCAGGGCGCCGGGCTCGACGCGGTCGCCGTCGGCACCCCCGCGGGGCGCCACGCGGCGTTCGACGGACGCGAGGTCCGCTGGGCCCTCACCTGGCGGGGACGTTTCCTGGACGCGTTGACCACCTGGGAGGAGCGCGCGATGACGCCCGCCCGGCCGCTGGGGGACGCGGTGACGCCGCTGCCGGGCTGGACGCCGTTCGCGCGGGCGGAGGCCGGCGCGGCCGAGGTGCCCCACCGGTTCCGCGGGCACGTCACGGCCGCGGACGGGACGCCGACCTTCCGGTACGAGGCCGGCCCGCTGCAGGTCGAGGACACCTTGCGGCCCGACCCGGCGGGCGGGGGTTACCTGCGGGTGCTGCGGGTGCGCGGTGGCGGCCCGGGCTGGATCTTCCGGGGCGCGGCGCCCGGCGCGACGCCGCGGCCGATCGCGTTCGATCCCGCCGGCGAGGCCCTCCTCGAGGAGGTGCTGCCGTGAGCGCCGCACGTCTTGCCCGCGGGTCGCGGGCCGCGCTGCTCCTCGCGTTCGGCGCGGCCCTCGCCCGGGGCGCCGAGCCGGCCGCGCCCGCGTACGAGCTGACCCCCTACGCCCTCCCGACCGAGAGCAAGTTCGAGGTGAGCGGCATCGCGCTCCTGCCGGACGGGCGGGCCGCGCTCACCCTGCGCAAGGGTGAGATCTGGATCCTCGAGAACCCGCTCGAGGATCCGGCGCGCGCCCGCTTCAGTCGTTTCGCGACCGGCCTGCACGAGCCGCTGGGCCTGACGTGGCGGGACGGGGCCCTCTACACCGCGCAGCGCAGCGAGGTCACCCGCATCGCCGACCGCGACGGGGACGGCGTCGCGGACCTCTACGAGACGGCGGCCAAGGGCTGGGGCCTCTCCGGCAACTACCACGAGTACGCCTATGGCCCGGTGTTCGATCACGAGGGTAACCTGTGGGTGACGCTGAACGTGACGATCGGCGCGCCGGCGAAGATCGACGGCCACCGGCCCGCGGGGCCCCTGTGGCGGGGCTGGGCGATGCGGCAGGCGCCCGGCGGCGAGTTGCTCCCGGTGGCGGCCGGGTTCCGGTCGCCGTTCGGCCTCGGGGTCAACCTCGCGGGGGACGTGTTCGCCACGGACCAACAGGGAAACTGGTGGGGCACTTGCCCGCTGATCCACGTGCGGCCGGGCAAGTTCTACGGCCACGCGGACTCGATCCCTGAGACCCGGCGGCCCGAGTCGCTGGTCCGGGATCCGGGGCCGCTGCCGGCCGGCCTGACCATGGTGGAGGCGGCGGCGCGCATCCCGGGCTTCGCCCTGCCCGCGGTGTGGTTCCCGTACGCGAAGATGGGGCAGAGCACGACGGGCATCGTCTGCGACCGGACCGGCGGCGCCTTCGGCCCCTTCGCGGGGCAGCTGTTCGTGGGCGACTTCACCCTCGCGCAGGTCAACCGCGTGTTCCTCGAGCAGGTCGACGGCGAGTACCAGGGCGCGTGTTTCCCGTTCCAGGAACAACTCCAGTCGGCGGTGCTCCAGATGGCGTTCCTCGGCGACGGCTCGATGATCTTGGGCGAATCCAACCGCGGCTGGAATTCCCTCGGTTCCCGCTCCTTCGGCCTCGAGCGGCTGCGCTGGACGGGGAAGGTGCCGTTCGAGATCCAGCGGATGGAGGCGACGCCGGACGGCTTCCGCCTGACCTTCACGGAGCCGCTGGCCGGGGAGGCCGTGGTGACGCCCGCGTTGTTCACCTTGAGCAGCTACACCTACCTTTACCGCCAGAATTACGGGAGCCCGGAGACGGACCCCCGGCCGGTGACGGTCGAGGCGGTCGCGGTGGCGTCGGACCGGCGGAGCGTGACGCTGCGGTGCGGCGGCCAGCGGCCGGGCCACGTGCACGAGCTGGCGGTCGGGGACCTGCGTTCCGCGGGAGGCCAGCCGCTCCGCCACGCCCGCGCCTACTACACGCTCAACCGCATCCCGGGGCGCGCGCGCTGACCGCCGCGCGTCAGGAACCCGGCAGGACCGTCACGCGGCTCACGCGCCCGCGGCGGAGGTACTCGCGGGCCAGCGCCGAGAGCTCAGCGGCGGTAACGGCCTCCAGGTCCGCGGTGCGGGAGCGCGCCCAGTCGAGCACCTCGGGCTTTTCCTGCGCGCGCGGGAGGACGGCTTGCAGCCAGTACGCGTTGGTGCGGAGCGACTCGCGGGCGGCGGTCCGCGCTGGCAGACGCGCCCGCTCGAGCTCCTCGTCGGTCACCCCGTTCCGGGCGAGGTCGTCGGCGAGGTCCACCACGGCCTCCCGCACCTTGGCGGCGGCGGTCGGGTCGACGTCGATCGAGGTAGAGAGGTAACCGTACCCGGCGAAGGTGTCGCTGGAGGCGCTGGCCGCGCGGGGGCTGTAGGTGCCGCCCATCTCCTCGCGGATCTTCACCCGCAACCGGTCGCTAAACACGCCTGCGAGCAGAGTGAGGCGACGCGTGCGGCGGATGTCGGACGCATCCGTGGTGGGCCAGAACAGCGCGACCACACCCTTCGGGATCTCGGAGCTGATCCGGTACTCGCGAGTGAACGGCTCCCGGGGGAACGTGACCCGCCGCAGGTCCGCGAGGGCGGGCCGCTCCTCGCGCGTCGGCAGCGCGCCGAGGGTGCGGGCGACGGCGTCGATCGCGGTCTCCGGGTCGAGGTCGCCGATCAGCGCGACCTCGATCGCGCCGCGGGCGAGCTGGGGCGCGAGCCATTCCCGGACCTCGCCGAGTTCGCGGGCCAGGAGGACCTCGCGTGGCGGTACGCCGAAGCGGTGGTCGCCGCCCGCGATCAGGCTCGCGACCTCGGTGGAGAGCGGCCCGTTGGGCGTGTGCGCGAATCCGGTGTACATCTGTTCCATCCCGGTGCGGACCTGCCGCAGCGCCTCCGGCCGGTAACCGGGATCGGTGAGGTGCGCGGTCAGCAGTTGGAGCGTAAGCAGCAGATCTTCGCGGGTCGTGCCGCCCCCGCCGCCGCCCCGGCCGCCGCGGCCACCTCCGCCGCCCGCGTTGCCGAGCTCGAGCGCGTCCTGGCCAACCCGGAAACTGATCCCCGCGTTGCGGCCCGCGAGCACCCGGCGGAGGTCGTCGACCCCGTGCCGGCCCAACCCGCCGGCGGTGAACGCGCTGTTGGCGAGCATCACCAGCCCCCGCCGGTCCGCCGGTTCGGTCAGGCCGCCGGTGCCGACGCGCGCGCTCACCCGGATGCCGGCCTCGAAGTCCGTGCGCTTCAGGTTCAGGCGCACGCCGTTGGCGAAGGTGACGAGCGTGACGTCGAGGTCCGCGACGTGCTCCCGGCGGACCACCTGTCCGGGGGCCCCGAAATCGGTGTAGGCCCAGCGCGCCTCCGCGGCGTCCGCGGGCGGCTCCACGGCGACTCTAGCGGAAGCGGTGTGCGCGGCGAGGATGGCCGCGGCGGCGTCGCCGGGCAGCGTCACGTTGCCGCTGACCATCAGGTGCCGGCCGTTGCCGGTGAACGCTTCGCGCAGCCCCGCGAGGCACTCCGCTGCCGTGATGCGCTCGACCGCCGGCAGGTAGAGGTCGCGGGTCGCCGCCGGGTGCGTGAACACGCGCTCGTCGAGGATCGACTGCGCGATCTCGCCCGCGAGGTTACCGGAGCGCCGCGTGGGGGCGCCGCGGACGGCCTGCTCGACGGCGTTGCGGTACGAGGCCTTGGTCTCCGCCAATTCGCCGGCCTGGAACCCGTGCTCCAGCGCGCGCCGCAGCTCCTGCTCCCCGACCGCGAGCGCGGCGGCCCACTGCTCCGGCTTGCAGGTCAGGTCAACCGTGGCCTCGCGGTAGATCCGGTAACCCTCGTTGACCGAGACGCGGGCGGCGCTGAACGCGGTCCCCTCACGCCGGGCGAGGACGGAGAGCCGGCGGTTGAGCATCGACACCGCGAACTGCCGCGGCAGGCGGCTCACGCGCTGGGCGGCGTTGTCCGGCTCCGCCCGGTGAGGCGCCAGCACGGCCAGCGACACGCTGGTGGCGGTCGCCTCCGGCTCCGGGTGGAAGCGCGCCCGCACGCCGTCGAACCGCGTCACGCGGCCCCGGTCCGGCTCCGCCGGGGCTGGGCCGCGGCCAGTGAGGGGCGCGAAGGCCGCGCGGACGAGGCGTTCCGCGAGGTCGGGGTCGACGTCGCCCACGATCACCGCGGCCATCCGTTCGGGGCGGTACCAGCGGTCCCAGAAGGCGAGGAAGCGCTCGCGCGGGGCGCCCTGGATGACCTCCGCGACGCCGATGGGCATCCGGCGGGGCAGGAGGGTGTCGCCGAGCATAAACTCGAACTGCGCGACGGCGGTGCGGAAGCCGACGGTGTCGCGCGCACGCTTCTCGCTGAGGATGATGCCGCGCTCGCGGTCGATCTCCGCGGGGGCGAGCAGGAGGCCGGCGGCGTAGTCGCCGAAGACGCGGAGGCCCTCGGCGAGCGTGGCCTCGGAGGTCTCGGGCAGTTCCAGCAGGTAGAGCGTGCGGTCGAAGCCGGTGGAGGCGTTGGTGTCCCCGCCGAAGCTCATCCCCATCCGCTGGAAGAATTCCACGAGCGTGCCGGGCGCGAAGTTGCGGCTGCCGTTGAAGGCCATGTGCTCGAGGAAGTGAGCGACCCCGCGCTGGTCCTCCTCCTCGTGCAGGCTGCCGGCGTGGATCAGAAGGCGGAGCGAGGCGCGGCCCTTGGGCTCGGCGTTGCGGAGGACGACGTAGCGCAGGCCGTTTTCGAGCTTACCAAAGCGGGCGGCCGGGTCGGGCCGGAGGTCGCTGTCCTCATGGGCGAAGCGGGGCGCGGCCGCGGGCAGGGTGAGGGCGCCCAGCAGGAGCGTGGCGAGCAGGCGGGTGGGTTGGGGCATCGCCAAGAGCAAACGGATTCCCTGCCCAAAGGCTAGCGCCGAGCGCGGCGCGCCCGGCGCCGGCCTCAGCCGGACTCATTCAGTTGGACGGGTCGCCCCGAGACGATTGGACGGCACCCTTCGGTCTGCGTCAGCCGCTCCACCTACCCTCCGGGTAGGCGTCGGGCTTACTCGACCGAAATCTGCTCGCCCTCTCGCCCCGCTGCTCAACCGCCAACTGAATGAGTCCGGCTCAGCGGTGCTCCTCGTAGCGGACGTCGATCCGCGCGAGGAAGGCGCGCCGCTTCGCGGCACCCTCGAAGCGGAGGCTATGGGTCCGCTCGTCGTAAACCCAGCCGTCCTGCGGGCCGGACGCGACCTCCCGGCCATCGACCAGCACCCGCAGGCTCTTCCGGTACAGGGTGGCCCCGCCCTCGACCGGCTCGAGCGCGACCGTGACCGTGTCGGCGATCCGGTCGCCCAGCGCCGCCAGGGGCCCCGAGAAGTCCTCCTCGATGTTGAGCACGGTGCCCCCGGTCAGTTCCGCGGCGCGGCGGTGCGAGACGTTGCCGGGTGCGACCACGGCGTGGATCTCCAGCCGGCCGCGCCGGTTGCCCTTCGCGATGATGAACGGCCGCAGCACCCATTGGTTGATGTACCCGTCGAGCGTCTGGCGGGCGCCCGCGGGCGCCCGCGCGTTGAACGCCTCGAGTAGCGCTGGCAACTGGCCGTCCTCGATCCACTCGGCACGCGGCGCGCCGCCGCCCTGCTCCTTCCACGTGGCCATCCGCGTCTCCTCCTCATCCATAAAGAACACCACGAAAGTGGGCGCCTCGGGCCGCAGGAACGCGTGGTCCCCGTTATGGTATCCGGCCACGAAATTATAGGTCGCGGTGAAGGCGGTCCGGTTGCTGTCCCCGTTGGTGCCCACCTGCACCAGCTCCGCGAAGACGCCGTCCGGGGTCCGGGGCGTGACCCACGGCTCGGGCAGCTCCGGCAGGGTGACGAGGAGGCCGTTGCTGGCGACGCGCTTGGTGTAGGTCTGGGGGCGCCCGCGCGCGTCGGTCACGGGTTTGCCGGCCGCGTCGAGGCGCACGGCGCGCACCTCCTTGTAGAAGCGCTGCTGCCCCGGTCCGCGGGAGGGGTCGGCGTTGACGAAGTCGGTCGTCAGCACCCCGATGCGGTAATCGAGGTCCCGCGCGTGGAAGAGCTGGCGGAACCGGGCGAGGGTGGCGACGAGGCGATCCTGGTGCTTGCCCATCGAGCGCGAGTTGTTGATCACGAGCACGAGGTCGACCATGCGGCTGCGAGAACGGTCGACCGAGAGCTCGCGCACCAAGCGGATGGGCTCGACGCTGACCAGGACGACGTTCTCGGCCCCGAGGTGCGGGTTGTGCTCGTCAACCGTGTAGTAGCCGAAGCGCTCCTCGCCGATGAAGCCGGGGTGGGGCGCGTAGGTCAGCTGGCCGGTGGCCCGGTCGAGGCGCGCGACCCCGTTCCGCGGGCCGTTTTTCGCGTCCAGCACCCAGGCCACCTTCGGGGCGGGGATAAGGGCCCGGTCAGCCGGCGCCATCGCGTCCTCGTGACTAGGCAACGGAGACGACACGGGGGTGTTGGGGCGGGTGACGAGGGCGACCGCGCGGACCTGCGGCGGGCGGGCGCGGGCGGCACCGACCTCAAATTTCTCTAACACCACGGGCGGCGGCGGGAGGACCGTGAGCACGACCGTGTTCCGGAAGGTGAGCCCCGTGGTGGAGTTGCGGACGGTGTAGGTGAAAGCGTCCTCGCCGGCGAAGCCCTCGCCCGGGCGGTAGGCGAAATAGCCGAGGCGCGAGGTCTGGGTGCGGAAAAGGTCGCCCTCGTCACCGCCGGCGAGGCCGACGCGCCCGTGCAGGGGTGCCGCGACGATCGTGTAGACGAGTTCCGCGCCGGCATCCGGGCCGACGAGCTCCGGCGCCACCACGAGTTGCCCGTGGGCCCCGGCGCCCTCCACCTCAAGGGTCATCGGCGCCGCGGCCGAAATCAGGTCGCGGTCCGCGACCGCGGGCCGGGACGGCTGGCCGGCGCCTGACGCTGCGGCCGATGGTTGGCCGGCAAGGGCGAAAGAACCCAGCAGCGCGGCCAGCAGCAGGGTGACAATCTGGCGGGGGCGGGCGGGGGCGGCAGAAGGGCTCATCAGGCGCTGCGACAGCGAAGTGTCCGTGGATGTTTCCGCAAACTTGCCGCGAAATGTTTCAGCGCCCCCCGGCGACCGGTCCGGTCACCGCGGGCGGGACCCGCGGGGATCGAAGGACGGTCGAACGAGAACTAAAGGAGAAGCCGGGACGCGAGCGGGGGAGGACCGCGGCTTTTGACGCGGGGTCTCAGGGCTCGGCGGAGCGGCGCCGCAGGAGGGCGTCGAGCTCGGCGAGGCCCTCGTGGGAGCCGATCTCGTAGAAACGTTGCTTCATCTCGTAGCCGGCCAGCTCGCCGCGGGCGCATAGGTCCGTCTGCACGGCGGCGAGGTCCACCACGGCGTCGCGCGGCTGGCCGGCGAAGGCCGCGGCGCGGAACACCCCCAGGCCGTAGTCGATGTGGTGCATTTCGGGGCGGCACTGGCGCTTGTCGTACACGCGGATTCGGCCGTCCTCGTACCACACGTTGCTCGTGTCATAGCGGCCGCGATTTTCGTAAACGGTCATCAGCCCGAGGCACCCCGACTGCTGGAACGCCGTGCCTACGGCGCCGTAGTCGATCGGCAGGTAGCTGTCGCCGTAGAGGACGTAGAAAGCTTCGCCGAGGAGCGGCAGGGCCGCGACCAGCGCACCGCCGGTGCCGAGGAGCCGGGGTCCGTCGAACGCGTAGTCGATGCGGACGCCCCAGTCGCGTCCGTCACCGTAGCGCTCGACGATCCGCTCGCCGAGGTGGCCGACGCAAAGGACCAGCCGCCGTAGCCCGGCCGACCGGAGCAGCCGCAGTTGGTGGGAGAAAAAAGGTTCGCCCGCGATCTCGACCAGCAGCTTGGGCACCTTTTCGGTGATCGGCCGGAGGCGGGTCGCGAGGCCGCCGGCGAGGATGGCGACGGGCAGTTCGGGAGCGGTCATCATGGCGGAGTCAGCGCAGTCGCTGCCGGGTTGGCAATCGGGGTCTGCGCGCGTCCCCGCACATCCTTCCCGCCGTCGGACCGTCCAGCGCACGCGGAGGTTGACCTCCCTTGACGCGTGTGCCGGAGTCGCGATGTTTTCCCCCGCGAAAGTCCGCTCCGGCCCGGCGCCGGGGCGGAGCCCAGCCACCCTTTCCCCCAACCCTCAACCGTTCCTCCCCTATGAATCACTGGACCCGCAAGGAATTCCTCAAGACCTCCCTCGTCGGCGGTGCCGCGCTCGCCGGCACCCGCCTCTACGGCCAGGCCGCCCCCGCCGCCGGCAGCGCCAACGGCGACCTCCGCGTCGCCGTCGTCGGCCTCCGCTCCCAGGGCCGCGGCCATATGATGGACCACGCCACCAAGCTGAAGGGCTCCCGCCTCGTCGCCATCTGCGACGTCGACTCCGAGGTGCTCGCCCGTCGCAAGGACGACTGCGAGAAGGCCGGGGTGAAAGCTGCCACCTACGTCGACTACCGGAAGCTGCTCGAGAGCAAGGATATCGACGCCGTGGTGCTCGCCTCGCCCAATCACCAGCACTCCCTGCAGACGATCTGGGCCCTGCAGGCGGGCAAAGATGTGTACGTCGAGAAGCCGCTTTCCCACAACGTTTGGGAAGGCCGCCAGGCGGTCGAGGCCGCCCGCAAGCACCCCAAGAACATCGTCTTCGCGGGCACGCAGAACCGGTCCTCGGAGGACGTCTACGACGCCATCGACTTTGTGAAGTCCGGCCAGATCGGCCGCATCCTCTGGGCCCGCGGCCTTTGCTACAAGACCCGCGACAGCATCGGCCAGACCCAGGGCGCCCAGAAGGTGCCGGACTCGATCAACTACGACCTCTGGACTGGTCCCGCCGACCTGACCCCGCCCCGCCGCAACTCGAAGTCCAACGGCACCGTGCACTATGACTGGCACTGGTTCTGGAACTGCGGCGGCGGCGACATCACCAACCAGGGCATCCACCAGATGGACGTCGCCCGCTGGTTCCTCGGCGAGCCGGGCTTGCCCCCGACCGTGATGAGCTTTGGCGGCCGCTTTGGCTACCGCGACGACGCCGAAACGCCCAACACGCTCGTCTCCGTCTTCGGCTACACCAAGGCTCCCCTGATCTTCGAGGTCCGCGGCCTCCCGATGAAGGCTGGGATGCGCGCGATGGACAAGTACCTTGGGACCGACGTCGGCGTCGTGGTGCAGTGCGAGAACGGCTACGTCACCATTGGCTCCAACGGCGGCGCGCTGGTCTACGGCAACGACAAGAAGGTGATCCAGAAGTTCGCCAAGAACACCCTCGGCCAGCACCGCGCGGCCTTCGTCAAGGCTGCCCAGACCCGCAAGGTCGTCCGCTCCACCGTCGAGGATTGCCACTACTCCTCCGCGCTCTGCCACTTGGGGAACGTCTCGTACTTGCTCGGCGCCGAAATGGGTAACGCCGAGCTGGCCGAGGCCATCAAGAGCGACAAGGACACGCAGGACTCCTGCAACCGGATGCTCGAGCACCTGAAGGCCAACAACGTGGACACCGCGGGCACCAAGACCGTGGTCGGCCCGAAGCTGGTCCTCGACGGGAAGACCGAGCAGTTCACCGGCCCCAACGCCACCTTGGCGGCGGCGGCCAACAAGAACCCGCTGCTGAAGCGCGCTGGCCGCGGCGCCTTTGCTATCCCGGTGTTTAAGGCCTGAGCCGCTTTACCGGCTGCGCCAGGCCCGTGCCCCCTGGCGGGGGCCGGGCCTTTTTTGTTAGCCGGGCCGCAGGCTCCGCCAAGGCTCAGCCGGACTTGGCCTTCCGCTTGCCCTTTCCGGTATCCCCCGGGAGCGGCCCGGAAAACGGAGGGCGCTCGAAGGTGAGGCCGTCGCCGGTCACGCGCGGATCGCCCGCGGTGGTCAGCTCCCGCATCAACTTGGCGGCCAGCTCGGCCTTGGTGGCCGCTTGCGCGGGGTCCGCCGCGACGTTGCGGGTCTGGTCCGGGTCGCGGCGCAGGTCGTAAAGCTCCTCCGCCGGGCGGGGGCCGAAGGCGTGGTCGAAATGCCACTTCCAGCGCGGGTCCTCGCGGTTCCGGATCAGCCACGCCTTGGTCGGGCTGCTGTCCATATCCGCGTAACCCACGCGGGTCTCCTCGACGAGGGTCGCGGCGGCGAGCACCTCCGGCTTCAAGGCGTCCTTCGCGTCCCCCATCGGCATCCGCTCAGCGGCGAAGTTGCGGATGTAGATGTAGTCCTTGGTGCGGAGCGCGCGCATTGGGTAGGGCAGATAGCCCTCGCGCGCGTTCTCCACGTGCCGCTCCCGGCCGGTGATCACCCAAGTCCGGGTCGGATCCACCTGACCCTCGCGGTCGGAGCGGAGGACGCCAAGGAGCGAGCGGCCGTAGAGGCCGGCGGGCGGGGTAACGCCGCCGATCTCCATAAACGTGGGGGCAAGGTCGGGCAGGCAGACGAAGTCGTCCACCACCCGGCCGGGGCGGGCACCGGGCACGCGGGCGACGAGCGACACTGCGGTGCCGTGGTCGTACAGGTTGCACTTGCCGGAGGGGACGCCGGGCATCCCGTGGTCCCCGCTGACGATGATGAGCGTGCGCTCCAGCTCGCCGGCCGCCTCGAGGCGTTCGCGCAGCACCCCAAGGTAGGCGTCGACCGCCTGGCATTCGCCGAGGTAGTCGGCGACGTCCTCGCGCACCTCGGGGACGTCGGGGAGGAAGGCGGGCAGGCGGCCGCGGAGGCGCCCCGGGTCGATGCCCCAGAGGGCGAGGCCGGAGCCACGGACCCATTTGCGGTGGGTGGTGGTGGTGCCGAAGAAGTAGTGCCAGGGCTGGTCGGGCTTCCGGTCGGCGAGGAAGGCGTCGAAGTTGCCGCGCACTTGGGCGAAAATCTCCTCCCGGGCAGCGGCGAGGGGCTGGCCGCGGGCGACGCGGGCGGTGACCTCCTCCGAGAAGTTGTTCGGGGCGCGGCCGGCCTTCTCGTAGGCGTGCCGCTGCTCGCCGAAGGGCGCGTCCGCGGGCGTGCCCGGGCTCCACACCTTGTAGCTCTTGCCGATGTGGTAGCCGGCGTCCCGCAGCCGCAGCGGGAAGGTCGGGATCGCAGGGTCCCAAACGGCCCCCTGCAAAATCGCGCCGCGGCCGGTGTTGAAGAAGTACCGTCCCGAAAGCAGGGAGCTGCGGCACGGGGTGCAGGACGGCGCGTTGACGAAGGCGTGGCGGAAGGTGACGCCCTCGCGCGCGAGGCGGTCGACGTGCGGGGTGGAGATGACTTCGTTGACGGTTGGGCGGCTATCGACTTTCGCGTAGGCGGAGGCGTAGCGCCCCCAGTCGTCGGCGAAGAGGAACAGGATGTTCCAGCGGGGCGCGGGGTCGGCGGCCCGGAGGCTGGCGGCGGGGAGCAGCAGGAGGGCGAGGAGGAGGGCGGGGTAGGGCATAAACGGGGGCCGTCTCAGGCGCGCCGGCCGAGGCCGACGGAGGTGCGCAGGAAGGCGAGGGAGCGCTCGAGTTCTGCGCGCTGGAAGTTCTGGGTGGCCGCGCGGCCCTCGGGACCGGCGGGCGCCTTGAAGGGGGCGATCGGCTGGCCCCGCTTCGCCAGCGCCTCGAAGCGCGCCAGTTTCTCCGGGCGCCGCTCGTAGTGGTCCCAGAAGCCGGGCTGGCGGTACGCGAAGGTCCGCGGGTTGCCCGATATGGTCTCGATGATCACCGGCGTGCGCGGGCAGAGCGCGCGCCAGCGGTCCGCGACCGCGCGCCAGTCCAGCAGGCCCTCGCCCGCCGCCGTCCACTGCATCGTCGCCCCTTCCGGCGACTCCCAGACCATCGCGTCGCGCAGGCTCGAGCAGAGCGCTACCGAGCCGAGGGTCTCGAGCACGTCCATCGGGTCCTCAAGGGTCCAGAAGGCGTTGCCGGTGTCGAGGTTTGCGCCCACGAGGTCGTGGCCGGCCTCGTCGATCAGGGCCCGCAGTTCCCACGAGTGGAGGTCGCCGGCGTGGTTCTCGAGGGCGAGGCGCACGCCAGAGGCGAGGATGTCCCGCCGGCAGGCCCGGATCACCGCGAGGGTGTCCGCCATCCGCGCGCGGATGCCGCCGGGTGTCTTGCGGTCCTCCATATTGCCGAGCACGACGCGGAACACGGGGGAACCGAGGGCGCGCGCCACGCGGAGGCCGAGGCGGACGTGCTCCTCGGCGGTGCCCCAGGTGGGTTTGAACGCCTTGGAAGTCGGGCAGATGCTCCAGCTGCCGACGTAGAGGCTGATGCCCGCTGCGTCGGCCTGGCGCCGGACCTCCCGTAACTCCGCGTCCCCGAGGGGGCCCACGGCGTCCAGATCGGAAATGAGCAGCACGTCGCACTTCTGCGCGGCCGCGTATTTGATCAGTTCCGGGGCTTTCCAGCCCATCGCGCGGACGGCGAAGTTATCGAGGCCAAGCGCGATCGGCGCGGGTGCGGCGGCGGCGAGGCGGGGCAGGAGGGGGGCGGCGGTGGCGCCGGCGAGGCCGGAGAGGAAGGAGCGGCGTTTCATCGGGGGTGACGCGAGGCAAGCCCCGCGCCCCGCCGCTGTCGAGCAGCGGCTCGCGCGAAACGGCGCGCCCGGCCCGTCTACCGGCTTAGACGTGGAAGCCGGTCCGCGGCGGCCGCGGGGGCGGCGCGGGCGGCGGGCTCAGGTCGGGCGGGGGCCGCAGGGTCTCGACGAGGCGGCCGACGGCCTGGCACATCCGATCGACCTCCTCCTCGCCGCCGGTGCCGGGCAGCGTCGCCAGTACATCGCCGCCGCGGATCCGGTCCGCCGCGGCGCCGACGGAACGCAGCCGGCGAGAGATCCGGCCGGAGGCCAGCCACGCCGCGCCCGTCGCGAGCAGGGTTAGGACGATTCCCGCCACGGCGACCTGCCGCCCCAGCGCGCGGGCGGGAGCAAGGGCCTCGGCTGCGGGCTGCCGGGCGACGGTCACCCAACCCAGTCCCCGGTGGTCGCGGAACCCGCGGCTACGCGCGTAGGCGCTAAGGTAGCTCGCGCCGTCCGCGGCCGTCTCGGTGAACGATCCCCGCCAGCGCCGGCCATCGGGCAGCGCCGGCAAGTCCGGCGGCTGGCTCCAGCCGGAGGCCTCCGCGTCGAGGAGCACCGTCCCCGCCTCCGCGTAGACGGTCGCGCCGATCCGAGCCCGCCGCACCGCCTCGGGCAGGGCCGCGCGCAGGGCGTCCCGCGTCCAGTCCCACCGCAGGCCCGCCGCGAGGACGCCGGCCGGGTTGCCGTCCGCGTCCGCCACGGGAACCGCCAGTTCCAGGGCGCGGGGCGGGCCGTCGAGAGATTCCTCCCGGTTGGCGCGGGGTGGTAGTGTCGGGCTCTCGCGGGGGTCGCTGGCGAACGCCTGCTCGCGTGCACCGCGGAACCACGCCTGCAGCGCGACGTCCGCGCCTTCCGCAAAGACGGTGGTCGCCGCCCTGATCCGACCCTCAGCGTCAGCGAGGGCGAGCCAGGCCAACTCCGGCTGGGGATCGAGGAGATCGAGGAGCGCTTGACGTTTCTCGGCGGGGGCGGCCGGTGCCCGCACCACCCGTAGGGACGCGCCCGTCCGCAGCACACGGAGGTGTTCCGCCACCGTCTGGTCGAGCCGGTCCCCGAGTTGCTGGGCGGTGGCCTCGAGCAGGGCTCCCGTGCGCGCAATGAGCTCCCGTTCGAGGGCTCCTGTCGCCAGCGTCGCCGCGAGCGCGGTCAGCGCCGCGCCGGCCGCCGCGGCGAGCAGGGCGGCCCGGGCCCGCAGGCTGACGCGGGGATCCAGCACCCACCAAGACGTGAGGGGGGAGGCGGAGGAGGGGGCCGGAGCGCGGTTCATCGGGTCAGGGGACGTCCGGTGAGGGGAAAGGTCACGGGGCTCGCGGGCACGCCCCGGACGCGCTCGGCCAGCTTCAGCTGCCAGCGGAAGAGGTTGTAGTGGACCGCGGTGAGCTGCCAGCGGGCGCGGAAGCGGGCGAAAAGCCCGATGACCCGCAGGTCGGCCGCCGCCGCGGCAAGGGCGGGAAGAGCCGGGGTGGGGCCGAGTGCCGCGATGGCGGGCTCGATACGCCCGACGTGGGCGTCGAGCCAGCGCCTGGGGGAGTCCGAGGTGCGCTTGGCCGCGATCCGGGGGAGGACGGCTCCCGCGGCAGAGGCCCGCCGCAGCGCGCCGTCAACAAACCGGGCGAGATCCGGCCCCTCCGCGCCTCGCGCTCCGTTCAGCGCCAGCAGCAGCAGGAGCTTTCGGAGGACGCACATCAGGCGGGGAGCAAGGCGGCCGCGGGCGCTCGGCTCAAGAAAATCCCCGGCGGAGATTACCTCGGTAGCGCCCCCGGGTTGCTTCGGTCGGAAAGGTCCTCGCGCCGCCTCGCGCGGCGGCGGCCGCGCTGGCCGCCGCCCTCAACGCCAATGCCGCTCCCGCTGCGCGACCATCCTGCGGCTGATGTGCGACCGCTGCCTCAACTACGCCGCCTTCTCCCACGAGTTGGGCCTGGGGTTAACCAACGCCTACGCGGCGGAACTGGTTAAGAAGACCTCCGTGCGGAAAGGCTCGTGCGGCTGACGTTCGGAGGCCCCGAGGTCAACCCCGCTGGTCAGCCCTTGCTGCGCGGGATCGTGATGCGCTTCGAGCCGCGGTTCACCGGGGCCCCGTCCGTCACGCGCCGGTGTGCCGGCGCACCGCGGCGGCGAGCCGGTGGCCGGCCGTGATGCAGTTCGGGAGGGAGATCCCGTCGCGGCAATTCCCGCCCACAAACACGCCCGGGGCGGCGGCCTCGAGCCGGCTGATGGCCGTGAGGAAGCGTTCGTGGCCGGGCGCGTACTGCGGGATCGCCCGAGGCCAGCGCTGCACGCGGACGATCGCGGGGGTGCCGCCGACGCCCAGCAGTTGCCCGAGTTCCTCGCGCACCAGTGTGGCGAGGGCCGCGTCGTCAAGCGCGGTCAGTTCCGGCTGCCGGGTCCCGCCGACGAAGGTCGTGAGGGCCACGTGCCCCTCCGGCGCGCGGCCGGGGAAGAGCGTGCTTGAGAACAGGGTGCCGAGGACCCGCCTGCCCTCGACAGCCGGCACGAGCAGACCGAAACCGTCCAGCGGGTGGGTCACGTCCTCGCGCCGGTGGCCGGTGAACACCGACACGACGGGCGGGTGGGGGATCTCGGCGAGGAGGCGCAGGCTGGCGTCCGGGGCGACATCGGGAAAGTCGAGGGCGGCGAGCGCGTCGGCGGGCAGCGCGCAGACTACAAGGTCGAACTCCGCTTCCTCCGGCGTCCCCCGTTGGTCGAGGGTTAGCCGCCAGCTGGCGCCGGCGCGCCCGAGCGCAGTGACCCGGGTGCGCAGCCGGACCGGATCGATGAGCCGGGCCTGGAGCGCGCGCGGGATCTCTCCGAGGCCTTCGGGGAACGAGAAGATGCGTTCCTTGGATCCACCGCTGAGGCTGCGCCGCCGGAGCGTGCCGAGCAGCAGCGAGCCGTGCTCCTGCTCCAGCGTGTGCAGCCGCGGGAAAGCGTGCCGCAGCGAAAGCTGTTCCGGGTCCCCGGCGTAGACGCCCGCGACGAAGGGATTGATGGCGTAATCGAGGAACTCCTGCCCAAGCCGGCGCCGCACAAAATCGGCGAGCGACTCGTCGGCGCCGGCCGGCGCGCGCCGCCGGAAGGGTTCCAGCAGCAGGCGCAGCTTGGCACCAGCGGAGAAGAGGGGGTTGCGCAGGAACGCCCCAGGCGAGGTCGGCAGGGCCACCGGGCGGCCGCCACGGACGAGGTAACGTTGCTTCGCCGCGGGCGCGGCGTAGAGCCTCCGCGGCGCGAGGCCGACGTCGTCCACGAAGGCCGCGATCTCCGGCGAGCCTTCCAGCAGCGAGTTCGGGCCCAGTTCCTGCAGCCAGGCCCCCAGTCGCTGCGCGCCGACGACGCCCCCCGCCCGCGCGCTGGCCTCGAGCACGGTGACCTGGTGGCCAAGCCGCTGGATCTGCCAGGCGGCGGTCAGCCCGGTGATCCCGCCGCCAACGATGGCGACGCGCAACGGTTTCCTCGTGGAGAGCATTCAATGAGCCTAGGCGTCCCGCGCCCGGCAATAGAAGCCAATTGGCACGGCCCCGCGACCGAACGCAAGAAACGCCCAGCAGTTGGCACTCGCCGCGCCCCCGCGGGGCCGCCCAACCCGCGCCTCCCCAGTCATTACCCCCCGCACCACCCCGCGCCTGAGTCGTCGCCAGCCCGCTCCATTTCGGCCGCCGACGCGGCGTTGGCCGAGCACGGGACCTGGCAGGGCACGACCTTCACCTATGCCCTCCTCTGGCAGGTGAACCGCGGGCTTGGGCGCTCCCACCCGCAGGGCCGCTGAAGGACGAATTCGCGCCTGCGCTGCGCGTTGCGCAAGCGGTGCGCATCGGCATGCTCAGCAGGTGCGACAATCGCGTCGACTTCCTAGGCGTGCGGGCGAACGCGTGCGCCCCGCTCGGGGCTCGCCTGGAGGGCGATGCTGGTGAAGCTCGCGGGCTGCCGCGCCGCCGCCCGCGGTTTCCCGGACTTCCGCAAGTCCTAGCTCCAGTTCGAGTACGACCGCTGACGTCCGTGCGGCCGGGAGGTTGTTTGCCAAAAAGGTGTTTCCCCGGCCGCTGCCGCCCGCCAGCATCCGCGGCTAATGAAGAAAGACGCCATCCTCGCCAAGTTCCGGGCCGAGAGGGTCATCGCGCTGATCCGCGCCGATTCCTCAGACGGTCTCCTCGACTGCGCCCGGGCGCTCGCTGCTGGCGGGCTCACCAGCATCGAGCTCACGATGACGACGCCGGGGGCGATCCGGATGCTGGAGCGCGCGGCGACCGAGCTACCGGACTTCCTCTTCGGTCTCGGGACCGTGCTCGACGCCGAGACCGCGCGCGTCGGCATTCTCGCGGGCGCCCGCTTCATCGTCACTCCCGCGCTGCGGCCCGACGTGATCGCCCTCTGCCGCCGCTACGGCGTGCCGGTGCTCTGCGGGGCGTTCACCCCCACCGAGATTCTCACCGCGTGGGAGGCCGGGGCCGACGCGGCGAAGGTCTTCCCCGCTGAGTTCTTTGGCCCGGGCTTCATCAAGGCGGTCAAGGCGCCGCTGCCTCAGATCGAACTCGTGCCCACGGGTGGGGTGAACGAGACCAACGTAGCGGAGTTCCTCCGCGCTGGAGCCTTCGCCACCGCGGCTGGCAGCTCGCTCGTCGACGCCAAGGCCCTGCGCGAGCGCAACTGGGGCGCGATCACCGCCAAGGCAAAGGCATTCGTGGCCGCCGCTGCGGCCGCCTGACGCGCCCCCGGCCGCCGTGCGCCCCGCGCTGCCGGACTGCGTCCTTTTTGTCGTGCGCGTCCACGCGCTCGTCGGGACCGCGATGCTAGTCGGGCTCACCTTGCTGACGCTGGCGACGCGCAGCCTGCCCGGAATCGGTTTTGGGCCGGTCGCGCCGCTCGCGGCTGGTCTGCTTGGTGCGTTCTATGGTCTGGCCGCCGGTTTGGTCTGGCGCGGGCTGCCGCCGGGCCGGGCGCTGAGCACGCTCGCCAGCCTGCTGTACGTGGTGCGGCCGCCACTCGCCGCGCAGGTGCGTGCCGCGATGCGCGATCCCGCCTTCGTCGCGCACTTCGCGCGCTGATGGGTCCGGTCAGCCGTTGTTCAGCCGCGGCTACGATCCAGCCGAGAGTCCAGCACTTGGTTGGCCGGCGGCGTCCGCGTCGAGGATCGCCGCCACGTCCAGGATTTCCCGCACGCGCCGGCCGCCGCTGCGGCGCTCGAAGTAAGGATCCTCCGCCGGGGTCGCGGTCAGCTCCTCGTCGTCGTCCACCGGCTCCTCCTCGGGATCAACCTCCTCGCCCTCGGCGTTGGTGAAGACCCATTCGGGCTCCGGGTCAAAGGCCTGCGAGACTCTCCGCGCCTGCGGCTCGAGGATCAGCGCCGGGTTGCGCACGCGGCCGGCCTTCACCAGCTCCAGAATGCAGGGCAGCCGCTGCTCCTCGAGGTGGCGGAGGAACCCGCTCACCCACTTGTTCTCTAGGCCCTCACGCCGGTGGAGCAGGACGACGTCCGAGAAATGCACGCAGACGTCGTACCACATCACCAGCGTCGGCTGGCGGGCCGCCATTTGGCCGTGGACCACGCAGATCACGCGCGTGAGTTCCAGGCGATGGACGGCGAACCAGGCCTTGAAGGCCTCCAGTTGGTCCACCGGGTTACGCCTGCCCGCGGTGAGGATGAACAGGTGCGAGACGCCCCGGGGGCACTCCGCGGCGATCGTGCCCTCGTCCCAGCGCCAGCGGGCGGTCCGGGGCAGGCCCGCTTCCGCGGGGGTTTCCGGTTCCTCGTCCGGGAGCAGGACGGCAGGGGTGTCTTCCGCGGCTAGGCCGTCGGAGAGGAGGTCGGTGAGGATCTCGCGGCGGCCCGAGCCGGGGACGCCAAGGAAGAGATAAACGAGCGGCTTCACCTCAGAAGGTGAAGGTCCGGTTCTGGCCCGCGTGGCGGAGCCAGTGGTCGAGCAGCACGAGGGCGGTCATCGCCTCGACGATCGGCACGGCGCGCGGGACAACGCAGGGGTCGTGGCGGCCGCGGCCGATGAGCTCGGTTGCCTCGCCCGCGGTGTCGACGGTCGCTTGACGCTGGAGGATGGTCGCGGTGGGCTTGAAGGCAGTGCGGAAGACGAGTTCCTCGCCGTTGCTGATGCCACCCTGGGTCCCGCCGCTACGGTTGGTGCGGGTGCGCACGCGTCCGTCCCGCACCTCGAAGGCGTCGTTGTGCTCGCTGCCCCGCAGCGCGGCGCCCGCGAAGCCGCTGCCCAGCTCGAAGCCCTTGGTCGCGGGCAGCGAGAGCATCGCCTTGGCAAGGTCGGCCTCGAGGCGGTCGAAGACCGGTTCGCCGAGGCCCGCGGGCAGGCCGCGCGCCCGGCACTCGATGATGCCGCCCACGGAGTCGCCCTCCGCCCGCACGGCCTTGATCCGCTCGATCATCCGCGCGGCCGTCTCCGGGTGAGGGCAGCGGACCGCGGTCGCCTCGACGTCGGCCAAGGTGGGGAAGGCGGCGAGTGCCTCGGCGGGCGCGGCGATGTCGTGCACCTGAGTGAGGAAGGCCCGCACCTCGACGCCTCCGGCCAGCGCGAGGACCTTGCGCGCGATGGCGCCGGCGGCCACCCGGCCGACCGTTTCGCGCGCGGAGCTGCGGCCGCCGCCGCGGTGGTCGCGCAGGCCGTACTTGGCCTGATAGGTGAAATCGGCGTGGGAGGGACGGAACTTGTCCCGCAGCTCGTCGTAGGCGGCTGGGCGCTGGTCTGCGTTCCGCACCAGCAGCGAGATGGGGGTTCCGGTGGTGCGGCCCTCGAAGACCCCCGAGAGAAACTCCACTCGGTCCTCCTCCTTGCGCGGCGTCACGATGTCGCTTTGCCCGGGCCGGCGACGGTCGAGCTCGGCCTGGATGTCCTCCGCGGTGAGCGGGAGGCGGGGCGGGCAGCCGTCCACCACCGCGCCCACAGCGGGACCGTGACTCTCGCCCCAGGTGGTGACAGTGAAAAGAGTGCCGAACGTGTTCGCCATCGGCGGCGGAGGGTTGGCCCCGCCTCTCGACCCCGCAAGCGGCAAATCCCTCTCCCGGCGCCCCCTCAGCTGCGGATGACGCCCGCTTCCTCGTAAACGCCGAGCCGGCGGAAGCGCTCGTAGCGAGAGTCGCACAACTGTTCCGCGGTGAGGCCACGCAGGTCGTTTAAGTGCTTCTGCAGGGAGTACTTGACCGCCTGGGCCGTCTGGGCCGGGTCTTGGTGCGCGCCGCCGGTCGGCTCGGGCACGACCTCGTCGACCACGCCGAGCGCCTCTAGGTGGGCGGCGCTGAGCTTGAGGGCTTCCGCTGCCTTAGGGGCGGCTGCGCCGTCCTTCCAGAGGATCGCCGCGCAGCCTTCCGGGGAGATGACCGAGTAGTAGCTGTTCTCGAGGATCAGGACGCGGTCGGTGACCCCGATGCCGAGGGCGCCGCCGGAGCCGCCTTCGCCGATCACCACCGAAATCGAGGGGGTGCCGAGCAGCGCCATCTCGCGCAGGTTGACGGCGATCGCCTCGGAGACGTGGCGGGCCTCGGATTCGACGCCGGGGAAGGCCCCGGGAGTGTCGATGAAGGAGATGAGGGGCAGGCGGAACTTCTCTGCGAGGCGCATCAGGCGGAGGGCCTTTCGATAGCCCTCGGGCTGGGGCATGCCGAAATTGCGGGCGATGCGTTCCTTTGGGTCGCGCCCCTTCTGCTGGGCCACGATCATCACGGCCTCCCCGTCGAGGAACGCCGTGCCTCCGATGATGGCCCGGTCGTCCTTGTACTGCCGGTCACCGTGCAGTTCCTGGAAATCCTCGCACAGGGCGGCCACGTAATCCAACGCGTAGGGCCGGCGTGGGTGGCGGGCGATCTGGACCCGCTGCCACGGGGTCAGGCTGGAATAGATCTCCCGGCGGGTGGCCTCAATCTTGGCCTCAATCTCGCGGGCCTCCCGGTCGAGGTCGACGCTCGTTTCCAGCGAGCGCTGTCTGAGCTCCTGCAGCTGCGCGGACAGCTCGCGCAGCGGTTTCTCAAACTCCAAGGCGTACGCCGGAGACTCCATCAAAGGAGGTTAGGGTTCGCGCTTCCCCGCTGTCAACGGAGCGGCGGAGGGGGTGGCGGCGCCTTTAATTGCTCCTTCCAGCCTTGCATCCGCGCCTGGGCCCCGAAGTGCTCTGCCCGCGACTTGTCGCCGCGTTCCATCCAGATGCGGGACAAGGTGGTGTTGATGAATAGGTCGGCCGGGTCGAGGGCGTGGGCCCGCTCCGCAGCCGCGAGGGCCTCGTCGAGGCGCCGCAGGGAGAAGGTTACTTCCGCCAGCGCGTGCCAGGCGGCGAAGGAGCCCGGGGCGGCGGCGGTGGCGCGGGCAAGCTTGGCTAAGGCGGGGTCGTTGTCGCCGGCGGCGAAATCCGCCGTGGCCTCCTCGATCAGCGCCTGCATTTCGTCTTCGTTCATCGGGTCGAGAGTGGCGCGGGGCGGGCGAAAGCCAAGGCCTAGAGGATCAGCATCGCGTCGCCGTAGCTGAAGAAGCGGTACTCGCGCCCGATGGCCTCCTCGTAGATCTCCTGCAGCCAGTCGATTCCCGCGGTCGAGCCGGGAGTAAGGAAAGCCGACACCAGACAGAGCAGGGTTGACCGGGGCTGGTGGAAATTTGTGATCAGCGCGTCCACCCCGCGGAACTCCCGGGGTGGCACGATGTAGATACTGGCCTCGGCAAGGCAGGGTTGCGGGAGGGGTGCGGCGTGGCGGGAAAGAAAATCCTCGATCGTCCGGACCGACGTGGTGCCGACGGCGACACGGCGGCCGGGGAACGACGGAAACAGGCGCGGCTGGGTTGCGATTGGGATCTCGTAGACCTCGCGGTGGATGGCGTGGTCCTCGACGTTCTCGGTGGCGATGGGCTGGAAGGTTCCGAGGCCCACGTGCAGCGTCACGTCAGCGGTCCCGACGCCAGCGGCGGCGAGGCGGGCGAGCAGTTCGGGGGTGAAGTGCAGGCCGGCCGTGGGCGCAGCGGCGGCAACTTGGCGCGAGGGCTCCGCGTAGACTGTCTGGTAGCGTTCGCGGTCCGGGAAAGCGCCGGCGCTCGTCCCCCCGGCGGCTTCCCGCGCCCGCTCGATGTAGGGCGGCAGGGGCACGGCACCGACGCGGTTGGCCACTGCCGTGAGCGGCTCGCCCGCGGCGGTGGTGAAGGTAACCTCCGCCGTTCCGTCCTCCCGGCGGGCCTCGATCCGCCCGGAGAATTCCCCGCCGGGCGCGGTGAAGGTCGCCCCGGGCGCGAGCTTGCGCCCCGGCCGCACGAGGCACCGCCACCGCTCGCCGCCGCCCAAGGGCTGGAGCAGCAGGCACTCGACCTGCCCCCCGGTGGGCCGGAGGGCCCGCAATCGGGCGGGCAGGACCGAGGCGTTGTTGCGCACCAGGAGATCCCCCGGGCGCAGAAACTCGCCGAGCTCCGCGAAGGTCCGGTGTTCGATCCTTCGGGAAGTGCGATCAACTACCAAGAGTCGCGAGGCGTCGCGCCGCGCCGCCGGCGTCCGGGCGATCAGGCGCTCCGGGACAGGAAAATCGAAGCGGGAAGTCGGGATCGGCGGCACGGGTCCCGGGAGCAAGTTGCCCGGACCCGCGGTGTCGAGCTCCGAACTCCCCCGCCTCGCTCCGGGGTCGGGGTGGGGCTGATCCCGCCCGGCGCGCGCGGGAGCAAAACTACCCTAGTGGCGGCCTCGATCGGCCTGGTGAGCGGGCTCCTGTAGCTCCGAGTGCTGATGACCACCCTCTCGTGTTTGACGCGGTGGGCCGGGAGCGCGCGGTCGCCGTTGGGCACGGAAAGGTCTCGGGTCATCCCCGTGGTGGCCGGGCCAGGGGCGGGCGGAGCAGCCCCGCCTCATTCCCGGTGCTCGCCGAGCTCCGCGGCGAACCCCGCGCGCAGCGCCGCGGGATCGGCGCCGCGGGCGCGCAGGGTGCGGAGAGCGAGGGCGTCGTGGCGCTTGGCGAGGCGGGCTCCTTGCGCATCGCGCACTAGCGGCAGATGCCGGTACCGCGGCGCGGTCGCCCCTAGTGCTTCCAGCAGCAGCTGCTGGCGCAGCGTGCTGCGCAGCAGATCCTCCCCGCGCACGACCTCCGTCACCCCCAGCTCCGCGTCATCGACCGCGCAGGCGAGCTGGTAGCTCGGGGTGTCATCTTTGCGCCACACCAAGAAGTCGCCGAAGTCCCGCCCCGCCACCGCCGTCTGCGGTCCGGCCACGCCATCGACGAACCGGAGCTCGCGTCCGTCGGGGACGCGGAAACGCCAGTTCACGCTGATCCGCTCCCCGAGGGGTGGCGCCGCGGCGTCCTCCGGGGGGCGGAAGGCCGGCGGGTACACGGGCTCGTCGTCCGGCCCGCCCTCGTGGGGCGCCGAGGAGGCCTCGAGGACGTCGCGACGGGTGCGGACGCAGGGAAACAGCAGCCCGGCCGCGTACAGGCGCTCCAAGGCGGCGCGGTACCTTGAGCGCCGCGCCGTCTGCACGAAGGGCGGTCCATCCCAGTCCAGCCCCAGCCACCGGAGATCCTCTTCGGCGGCGGCGATGAACTCGGGCCGGCAGCGGTCCTGGTCAAGGTCATCGTGCCGGAGCAGCAGCCGGCCGCCGGCGGTGCGCGCGCGTGCGTGGGCCGCCCAGAAGGTTCGCGCGTGGCCCACGTGCAGCCAGCCGGTGGGCGAAGGCGCGAGGCGGCCCACGGAGGGTGAGGAGGAAGGCGGGGGAGCGGAGGACACGTTCGCGCTGGGATTGGGTTGAACCCAAGCAGCCGACGGCTCACCCCTCAATCCCATCCTCCGATGCCGAAGCTCCTCTGCGTCTACTGCGCCTCTTCCGACCGGCTCGACGCCAAGTACCTTAACCTCGCGGACGATCTCGGCACCCGCTTGGTCGCGGAGGGCTGGGGCCTCGTGTTCGGTGGCGGGCGGACCGGAATGATGGGCGCGCTGGCCCGGGCGGTGAAAAAGGCCGGCGGGCGGGTGGTAGGCGTGATCCCCGAGTTCATCAAGGTCCGCGAACTGGCCTACGGCGAGGCCGACGAGCTGGTCACGGTCGTCACGATGCGCGAGCGCAAGCTGCTGCTGGAGACGCGGGCTGACGCGTTCGTCGCGCTGCCCGGCGGCTGGGGCACGCTCGAGGAGATCGTGGAGATCCTCACCCTCCGGCAGCTCAACGTGGTGCGGAAACCCTGCGTGCTACTCAATTACGGGGGGTTCTACGACCCCCTGCTGCAGCTTTTCGACCAGATGCAGGAGCAGCACTTTTACAAGGACTCCAACCGCTCGCTCTACCGCGTGGTGGGTGCGGTGGCCGAGGTCTTCCCCGCGATTGCCGCCGGCGCCGCTCCTGCGGACCCGAAGTGGTACGAGACGCGTTGAACGGATGCACCGCGGCCCCGTCCTCGCCCTACTCGCGGCGCACGAGCCCCGCGCCGCACCCGGCGCCGAGGCCGCCGCGCTGCGGGAGATCCTCGCCTTCGTCCGCACGCATCCCGACTGCCTGGAGCGCCACTGCGCGCCCGGGCACCTGACGGGCTCCGCGTGGATCGTCAGCCCCTGCCGCCGCCGCGTGCTGCTCACGCACCACCGCAAGCTCGACCGATGGCTGCAGCTGGGCGGGCACGCGGATGGCGACGGCGACCTGCTCGCGGTGGCCCGGCGGGAGGCGGCGGAGGAGAGCGGCCTCGCCGGGTTGCGGGTGGTTTCGCCGGCGATCTTCGACGTCGACCGCCATTGGATCCCGGAGCGGCCCGCCCAGCCGGGGCATTTTCACCACGACCTGCGGTTCCTGCTGGAGGGCGATCCGGCGGAGCCCCTGCGCCTCACCCGCGAGTCGAAGGCGCTCGCGTGGGTGGAACTGGGCGCCGTTGCTGCCCTCAATCCCGAGGATTCGATCGCTCGCCTCGTCCGCAAGACCCCCGACTCGGCCGGCGCCGCCGGCTGAGCGTTCGCGACGCCGGACCTTGCGTCACGGGGCGGCGCCGTGCATCCCGGGGGTCGTCGCTCCCCTCCAGCTTTCCCCGATGCCCCCTTCCCGCCTCCTTGCCGCCCTTCTCTTGCCGGCCCTCGTCGGCCTCCCGCTGCTTCGCGCCGCCGCGCCCGCCCAGCTCGCCTTTGACGGTCGCATTGAACGGCTCGACCCCGCCTTCGACGCGCTGGTGGCGCCGGGGGCCGCGATTGAGACGCTCGCGGAGGGCTTCAACTGGTCCGAGGGACCGGTCTGGTTCGAGGGCGCGCTGCTCTTCTCCGACGTCCCGGAGAACGTGATCCTGCGCTGGGCACCGGGCCGGCGGGAGGCCGAGGTGTTCCTGAAGCCTAGCGGACTGCTGACGCCGACGCCCGGATTCCGGGAGCCGGGCAGCAACGGCCTCGCCCGCGACGCTCAGGGTCGCCTGCTGGTCTGCCAGCACGGCGAGCGGCGGGTCGCGCGCTATGAGGCGGGACGCTGGGTGACTCTGGCCGACCGCTACGCAGGTCGCCGGTTCAACAGCCCCAACGACCTTGCGCTGCGCCGCAACGGCGATCTCTACTTCACCGACCCGCCCTACGGGCTCGAGAAGCTCAACGATTCCCCGCTCAAGGAGCAGCCGCACAACGGCGTCTACCGGGTGGAGCCCTCCGGCCGCGTGACCCTGCTCACCGCCAGTCTGAGTTTCCCGAACGGCATCGGCTTCTCGCCGGACGAGCGCCGCCTCTACGTCGCCGTGAGTGACGGGCGGGCCCCGCGTATCGTGACCTATGACGTGGCCGCAGACGGCACCCTCGCGGGCGAACGGCTGTTCCTCGATGCGCTGCCGCTGCGGCAGCCCGGGATCCGTGGTTCCTGCGACGGGCTGAAGGTCGACCACCGCGGCAATGTCTGGGCCACGGGCCCGGGCGGCGTCTTAGTGCTTTCGCCGGAGGGGAAGCTGCTGGGCCGGATCTGGACCGGCCAGGCGACCGGCAACTGCGCGTGGGGAGACGACGGCGGCACCCTCTACATCACCGCCGATATGTTCCTGCTGCGCGTCCGCACGCTCGTCCGCGGGGCGGGACCGGAGTGGGATCAGACCACGCCCGCCTCGCGGAAGCTGTAGTAGCCCTTGCCTAGCGGATCGGCCCCTGCGCGGCCGAGGATGACGTGGTCGAGCAGCGCGATGTCGAGGGTGCGGCCGGAGTCGCGGAGCAGCCGCGTGACCTGCACGTCGGGCGCGCTGGGTGCCGGGTCGCCGCTCGGGTGGTTGTGCGCGCAGACGATTGCGGAGGCGCCCTCTCGCACCGCGAGGCCGAACACCTCGCGCGGGTGGGCGAGAGTGGCGTGGGCCGTGCCCGAGGTGAGTTCCACCCGGCGGAGCAGACGGTGGCGGCGGTTGAGGCAGAGCACCCAGAATTTTTCCACCTCGAGTCCGGTGGCCAGCGGCAGCAGGTAGTCGCGCACTTGGGAGGGCTGATCCAGCAACGGGGCCTCGCCGTGGGGTGAGAGCAGCAGGCGCCGCGAGAGCTCGATGGCGGCGACCAGTTGGAGGGCCTTCACTGGGCCGAGTCCGCGGAGGCGGCGGAAGTCGCCCAGCCGCCACCGCGCCAAGCCGGGCAACCCGCCCGCTTCGGCCAGCACGCGGCGGGCGAGCGTCAGGACGTCCTCGCCGCGGGAGCCGTGGCGCAGCAGCACGGCCAGCAGTTCGGGATCGCCCAGCGCGGCGGGGCCATCGCGGGTGAGGCGTTCACGGGGCAGGTCGGCGCGGGGCGGGGCGGGCGGAGGCATTGCCCCACGCTCTGCGGCGCGCGGGTGGGCGGCCAGCCGAAGGCAGGCCCGAAACCGGGGACTCAGTAGTACTTGACGAACCCGTTCCGGCGGAGCCGCTCCAGCCAGCGCTCTTGGCTCGAGCGGCTCATCTGCTGGATCAGCACGCGCTCGATCTGGTCGCGGACCTCGTCGATCGGCTGGATGCCGGCGAAGCGGCGATCCTCGGCGTAAAGGATGAAGGCGCCCTCGGGCAGCAGGATCGGGTCGGAGGCCTCCCCCTTCTTGAGGGCGAAGGCAACATCGCTGAATTCCTTGCGGAAGTCGGAGCGCTTGAGCCAGCCCCAGTCGCCGCCCTTGCTGCGTTTGAGGTCCTTGGAGAACTGGCGCGCGAGGTCCTCGAATTTCTCGCCCCCCTTCTGGCGGACCACGATCCCGCGCCCCTGCTCCAGGAGCGTGGCGTCGGTCTCCGATTCGGTGCGGGTGATTTGGATCAGGCGCAGATGCACCTCGTCCTCGCGGTAGAAGCGGTCCTTGTTCTCATTGTAATAGGTCTCGATCCGCACCGGGCTCACCACGCTCTGCGACTTGCGCTGCTGGCCCTGCATATAGCTGAAAATGATGTTCTCCTCGATCTCCTTGCGGTAGTCGCGGATCGTCTGGCCCTTGGCCCGGAGGTAGGCGAGGAACTTGGAGCGGTCGCCCTCGAAGCGCTCGGCGATCTCGTCCGCCATCGAGTTATCGATGTACTGGACCGGGATCTGGCGCTTCTCGTCCTTACGGAACTCCTTCACGATCAGTACCCGGTCGATCAGGTCCTGGATCGCGCTGTCCTGCAGCTGCTCAAGGCGCTCCTGAAACTCCTTCTCATTGCGGGCCTCGTTGCGGAGCTGGGGCAGCAGGGGCCCGATGTACTGCATCACGTCGGCGACGGTAATGATCTTCTCCTCGGCCACCGCTACGATCCCGTTGGCAAAGCGGAGATTGAGGTTCTGGGCGACCGGATCCCCGGGGCCGGCCGGGGCGTTCCTCTGCGCGGAGAGGGAGGCGACCGACGCGGCGGCGAGAACCAGACAGGCGAGGCGGCGGCGGAACGTCATAACGGCGGCAGTTGTTCGAGGAACGCGGAGATTTCACGCAAACGTAGGAGGGGCTTGGAGGCGGTCAACCTTGGAAACCGCGCGCCCACCTGCACCCAGTCGTCGCGGCCCCCCGCCCGGCGCAGGCACTTCAGACGGCCCCCTTCGGTCTCGACGGACAGCACGCCCCGCTGCTCAGCGCGCACGCGGATCTCCGTGACCTGCAGCAGCGCCTTCACCTCGTCGCCGAAGCGGCCAAAGCGGTCCCGCAGGTCGGCCTCGATCTGCTTGAGCGCCGGGAGGGAGTCGGCAAGCGCGAGCTTGCGGTAGAGGTCGATCCGCAGGCGCGTCTCGGCCACGTACGCCACCGGCAGCCGGGCTTGGATGAGGGCGACCTCCGTCGCCCCGGTGTCCTCGGCGTCGCGCAGCGCGGTGTACCCGTCCTCGTGGCGCCGGGCGCCGCGGGCCGCGGGCTGGCCCTCGCCGACGAACACGAAGTCGAGCTTCACGTTCGCGCGCACGGCCGCTGCGGTGCGGTCCCCCTTGAGCCGCGCGACCGACTGGCGGAGCAGCTGGCAGTACAGCTCGAAGCCCACGCCGACGATGTGCCCGCTCTGCTGGGCCCCGAGGAGGTTGCCGGCCCCGCGCAGCTCGAGGTCGCGCATCGCGATGCGGAAGCCGGCCCCCAACTGGTTGTGCTGGCGCATCGCGGTCAGCCGTTGGCGGGCGATCTCTAGCAGCCGCGTGTGCCGGTGCAGCAGGAGGTATGCGTAAGCTTGGTGCCGGAACCGCCCTACCCGCCCGCGCAACTGGTAGAGCTGAGCAAGCCCAAAGCGATCCGCGCCCTCGATGATGATCGTGTTGCTGTTCGGGATATCCAGCCCGCTCTCGATGATGGTCGTCGCCAGCAGCACCTGGTGCCGGCCCGCGACGAACTCCGTCATCACCCGCTCGAGCCGCGTCGCGTCCATTTGCCCATGGCCCACTCCGATCGCGACACCCGGCAGCAGCTGCCGCAGCCGCGACGCGACGAGCTCGATCGTCTGCACGCGGTTGTGCAGGTAGAACACCTGCCCCCCACGCCGCAGCTCGAATTGGATCGCGTCCACCACGACCTGCTCGTCGTAGGTCTTCACGATCGTCTGGATTGGGTGGCGGTCGACGGGCGGGGTGTCGATCACGCTCAGGTCGCGCGCCCCAGTCAGCGCCATATAAAGGGTGCGCGGGATCGGGGTCGCGCTCATCGAGAGGACGTCGACCGTGGCGCGCAGGCGCTTGAGGGCCTCCTTGTGCTTCACCCCGAAGCGCTGCTCCTCGTCGACCACGACCAGCCCCAGCTCGCGGAACACCACGTCCCCCTGGAGCAGGCGGTGCGTGCCGATCAGAATGTCCACCTGGCCCGCCGCCGCCGCGGCGAGCACCTGCCGGACCTCCGCGCGCGAGCGGAAACGGCTGAGCATCTCGATCGCGACGGGGTAGCCGGCCATCCGCTCGCGAAAGGTGTTGAGGTGCTGCTGGGCGAGGATGGTGGTCGGCACCAGCAGCGCCACCTGGCGCCCAGCCTGCACCGCCTTGAACGCGGCCCGGATCGCGACCTCGGTCTTGCCGAAGCCGACGTCCCCGCAGATCAGCCGGTCCATCGGCCGTTCGCGCTCGAGGTCCGCCTTCGTCTCCTGGATGGCCCGCAACTGGTCCGGGGTCTCCGCGTGGGGGAACGAGGCCTCGAACTCGCGCTGCCAGTCGTTGTCTGGCGGGCACGCGTGCCCGGGCTGCGCCTCGCGCGCGGCTTGGAGTCGCAGTAGTTCGGCCGCGAGGTCGACGGTCGACCGCTCCGCCGCTTGCCGCGCTTTCTCCCACCGCCCCGAGCCGATCCGGCCCAGCTGCGGCCGCGTCTTGCTCAGGCCCACGTAGCGGCTGATCAGGTGCGACTCGGTGAGCGGCACATGCAGGGTCACTTGGTCGTCGAACTCGAGGGAGATCACCTCGCGCTGGCCCTGCGCGGTGTCGAGTCGGGTGATGCCCCGGTAGTGCGCGATGCCGTGCTGGAGGTGCACGACGAAGTCGCCTTCCACGAGCTCCGCGAAGTCCAGCAGCTGGTCCACCTGCGCCCGGTGCGCCACGGCCCGCCCTGGCCCCGCGGCGCGGCGCGGCCGGCGTCGGCCGAAGAGCTCCGTTTCCGTGACGACCACGAGGTCCCGGGCCGCCTCCTCGCCGTTGGCGCCCCGCCGCCCGCGTCGGCCCGCCTCCGCCGGCAGGGCCAGCGCGGCGTCCGCCCGCGCGGTGAGGCGGAAACCCTCATTGAGCGCCCCCCGCCACCACCGGGGACGAAGCTCCTTCCAACCTGGCGCCGTGGCCAGCAATTCCTTGGCGCGCTGCTCCTCGCCCTCCTTCGATATCACGATCGCGACCTCGGCCCCCGCGCGGCCCCACGACGCGACCAGCGCCAGGAATTCCCCGCGCGCCTCCTCCTCGGCAAACAAACGCTCCTGCGCGATGAGGCCCTCGCCGGGAATCCGCCGGTGGTGCGCGAGCGCCTCCGTGTCCCACGTCACTTCCTCCGCCGCGGCGGCCAGCAGGCGGCTGGCCTCGTCAAGGTCCCCGAGCCCGTTCACCCCGGCGCAATGCGCGGCCAGCGCCGCGAGCGGGTCGGCGCCCCCGGCCGGCAATAGCGCGGCCAGTTCGGCCTCTAGGGTCGCTGGCTCCACCAGCACCAGGCGAGCGGTCCCCGGCAGGTAGCCCGCCAGCCCGGTGACCGACGTCGCAAGGCGCACGCGCGGCGACGCGGGCACGGTCACGCTCTCCACGGCGTCCCCGGAACGCTGGGTCACGGGATCGAACCGGCGGATCGATTCGATTTCGTCCCCGAAGAAATCGACCCGCAGGGGTCCGGAGGCGGTGACGGGGTAGATGTCGACGAGGCCGCCGCGGACGGCGTAGTGCCCGGGCGCCTCGCAGACGGCCTCGCAGTCGTAATCTAGCCGCCGCAGCTCCTCTAGCAGCGTCTGGAAGGGTAGGGTGGCCCCGCGGGTTAGCGAGAGCTCGCGCCGCGCGAACTCCTCAAGGGCGGGCACGGGCTGCAGCAGCGCCGCGGGGGTCGTCGCCACCACCAGGGTGTCCGGCGCGGCGGCGAGGCCGCGGACCGCGCGTAGGCGCGAGAGCACGGCGAGGCGGTCGCTGGACGCGGCGAACGCCTCGCGCATTTCCGCGGTATCCTGCACCGACTCGGGGAACACGAAGGCGGCAAGCGATGCGGGCGAGCCGAGCGCGCGGTGGAAGAAGGCGGTGTCCTCCGCGAGCAGTTCGGCCTCGCGCAGGGTGGGCGTGACGACGAGCCAGACGGGCGCGCGTTCACGGTGCGTGAGCGCGGCGAGCACGGCCCCGCGGGCAGGCGGGCAGACGCCCGTGACGCGGCGGACAGGCGGGGCTTCGGCCATCGGGCGGGGCGCGGAAGCCTCAGGTGACGGCCAGCGCGGCCTGGGCGGCGGCCTTCTCCGCGGCCTGCTTGGAGGATCCGCGGCCCGTGCCCAGCGGCTGGTCGCGGAGGTAGACGGTAACGGTGAACGTGCGCGCGTGGTCGGCCCCCTCGGTGGCCACCAGCGCGTAGCGGAGTGCGTCGTTGCCGTGCACCGGCTGGATGCGTTCCTGCAGTCGCCCCTTCGGGTTGTCGGCCTCGTCGGCTGCGAGGCGCGGTCCGAGCGGGCCGTACAAGGCGTGGACCGCGCGGCGGGCGCCTTCGATCCCGGCCTCGAGGAATACGGCGCCGAGCAGGGCCTCGAGGGCGTCAGCGAGGGCCGCCGGGCGCGCGCGACCGCCCCCTGCCTCCTCGGAAGCGCTGAGCCGCAATACCGTGTCTACCCCGGCCTCGCGCGCGAGACCGGCGAGGCAAGTGCCATTGGCGAGTGTGGCGCGCAGCCGGCTGAGTTCCCCCTCCCGCTCGCCGGGGAAGGCTTGGAATAAGGCCTCGGTGAGCACCAGCTGCAGCACGGCGTCCCCAAGGAATTCGAGGCGCTGATTGGTCGCGGGTGGGACCGGTTCCTGCCGGAGCGATGGGTGCGTGAGCGCCTGGTTGAGGAGCGTGCGGTCGCGGAAGATGTGGCCGAGGCGGACCTCAGGCGGGGTGGGGGAGGCGCTCATGAGCTGGCGCTGGCGTAGCGGCGGAGCCCGCGGTGGAAAACGAGCACGGCGAGTCCGAGCCAGAGCGCGGCGAACCCGGCGAGACCCAGCGCCCACACCGGCTCGAAGCCGTGCAGGAGCACCCGGGCGGGCGCGTTGCTCACCACGACGACCGGCAGCATCCAGACGAAGATCACCTCAGCGGCGCCGCGGAACGCCTCGCGCGGCATCCGCGAGAACTCGATCAGGCTGAAGTAGCCGCCCTCCACCCCTTGAGCGCTGGTCAGCCAGAAGACGCTCGCGGTCGAGAGCATCAGCACGCTGTAATGGATCACGAGGCCGCAGCCGACGAGCACGGCGTAGAGCGCAAGTTGCCCGAGGTCGGGCCGGAGTCCGAGTTCCCCGGCCGCGTAGATCACCAGCCCGAGCGCAACGACCGAGTTCACGAGCCCGTCCGGGTCCAGCTTCCGGGTGGAGACCATGAACATCACGCTGCCAGGCTGGGCCAGAAAGAAGTCGAGGTGCCCATTGCGGACGTTGCGCCCGAGGTCGTAGAGCCCGCTCCAGAAGAAGCCCATCAGCAGGCGCTGGATGAGCAGGGAGGTGCCGAGGAGCAGCAGCATCTCGGCGCGGTTCCACCCGGCGATCGAGTCCGTATGCCGGTAGATGACCTCCACCAGCAGCAGGTTGACGCCCATCCAGAACAGCTCGACCAGCGACCAGATGATGAAATCCCCGCGGAACATCAGCGCCCGGGTGAGGGAGTAGCGGGCGCTGGCGGCCCAGACGCAAAGGTGTTGCGGGAGAGCGTTCATCCCCCGACGGCGGTGTGGCGCCGCAGTCCCCGGACCCACAGCGCGTGCGCGATCAGCAGCAGCAGCACGACCCAACCGGCTTGGAGGGCGAGGCCCTCGGACGCCTCGGCCGGCCCGATGCGGCCGGTGAGGATCGCGGCCGGGAAGTACATCTGGTAATAGAAAGGCAGGAAGCGGGCGACTTCGTGGAGGGCAGGCGGGAGCAGGTCCAGCGGGAAGATCTGCCCGCCGAGCACCGCCTCCACCGCCATCGAGAGCACGACCAGCCCTTGGATCTCGAGGAACCAGAAGGTCAGCAGCCCGAAGCAGTAGGCGATGGTGAACTGGACGAGCGCGGATAGCACCAGCGCCGGCAACGCTGCCACGAGGCGCCAGGGCTCGCTGGGGAACGCCATTGCGTCGTGGATAAACGGGTACGCCGCGGCGAGGGGCAGCAGGATGAGCGCGCCGGAGACCAGCCGGGCGGCGGCGAAGATGCTCAAGCGGTAGAGAAAGTAGTTGATCGGTTTGAGCAGGAACTGGTTGATCAGGCCCTGACGGATCTCCTCGCTGATCTGGTAGTCCTCGTTGAACGCGCTGATCAGGAACTGGAGAAACAAAATGGTCGTGAAGTAGGTGAGCGTCTGCCGGAGGTCGAAGCCGCCCACCTGCTCCCGCCCCGCGAAGGCCGCGCCCCAGAGGATGAAGACGGCGGCGAGGTGAAACAGGGAGAAAAATCCACGCACGGCGAAGTTCCAGCGGTACACGAGGCTGCCTTGGAGCCCGAGCAGGAACGCTTGGCGGTACTTGCCGGCGGCGCGCAGCATCGCTGGCCTCAGGGCTCCAGACCGAAGCGCTTCACCACCTCGTCCGCCAGACCCCGGTAGGCGGTGGATCCCAGCCCCTGCGGATCGTAGGCGAGGATCGGCTTGCCGAAGCTCGGCGCCTCGCTGAGACGGATGGTCCGGGGGATCAGCGTGTCGAAAACCTTGCCCGGCAGGTGCTGGCGCACCTCCTCCACCACCTGGCGCGCGAGTTTGGTGCGGCCGTCGTACATTGTCATCACGACCCCGCCCAGCTCAAGGCGGTCGTTGAGGTGCGCTGCCTTGAGCCGCTCCGCGTTGCGGAGAATCTGGCCGAGGCCCTCAAGGGCCAAGTACTCGCACTGGAGGGTGATGAGCAGGTAATCCGCGGCCGCTAGGCTGTTCATCGAGAGCAGGCCCAGCGCGGGCGGGCAGTCGATGAGGATCACGCGGTAGCCGTTGGAGTCGCGCACCGGTTCGAGCACCCGCCGCAGCCGCGCGAGGTAATCCTGCCCTTGTGTCAGCTCGATCTCCGCGGCGGCAAGGTCCTCCTCGCTCGGAATCAGAGCGAGGCACTCGTGCGCTGTCGGGGTGATCATGTCGAACGCCGAGCCCTCCCCATGCAGCGGTCCGTAGAGGCTGCGCCCGACCTGCTTCTCCACGCCCACCGCGCTCGTCGCGTTGGCCTGCGGATCTAGGTCCACAAGCAGCGTGTGGATCTTCCGCTCGGCCAGCGCCGCGGCGAGGTTGACCGCGGTGGTGGTCTTGCCGACGCCCCCCTTTTGGTTGGCGATGGAGAATACGAGGGTGGGCATCTGTGGCGTCGCTGATAGGCGCTGCCGCGCGCGGCGGCAAGCGCGGCTTCGCCGCTTCCCGCTGGGGCCCGTTCCCCGCCCGCGCTTCACTCCGGGGATGGAATCACCGCCGGTCGGCCCGGGGACGGCGGCCACTCCCGGTCCTTCGGGCGAATTCTCCGGGGAGTTGGCGTTGCCCGGCGGCCCCGGCCTGTGCGTGCGTCCGATCCGCCCCGCCGGCGAGGCCTGCCTCCCGCGGTTCCACGCCGGGCTCTCCCACTCTAGCGTCTATCAGCGCTATTTCCGGCCGATCCCCGTTGCCCAGCACGCCCGGCTCAGCCACCGGCGCGGCTTTGCCCTGCGCGCGGCGCTGGCGGCGAGGTCACCGCAGAACGGGACCTCGTCCCTTCCGCGCGGCCGGATTGAGGCGCGGTGGCCCGCTTAACCGCCACCGAGGCGCGACCAGACGACCGTCAGGCGCTCGCGCAGCAGGCGGGCGCTCGCGGGCGGCAGCACCGCGGGGGTGAGCGGGACGTTCTTGGTGTCCTCGCGGTCGAGCTGGTCGGGCAGCCGGCCGTACTTGTAATCGCGGTCCAGCCCGCCGTCGGGCGCGAGGCGGACGCCGGGGAACCCCGGGCGGGGTACGGACAGGTAGAACTGGTCGCGGGCGATCACCGGGTTTTCCCCCGCTCCGAGCCGCAACCGGGCCCGGGCGAGCTCACGGAACAATTCCCGCGCGGTGAGGGTGGCGGGATCGACGAAGGCGAGGCGGGGCGAGACGACGGCCCGCCACGACGGATCCGCGGCGAGTTCCGCGAAGGCCTGCTCGATCTCCGTCTTGGCAAGCGGATAGTGGGTGCAGCCGAGTACCACGGTCTCGAGCGGCCGGCCGGGGCGCAGCTCGCGGTAGGCCTCTGCCAGCGCGCGCACCTCGCGGCGCGCGTAGACCGCGACCGGCTCGGTGAAGGCCGCGTCCCCCTCGATCGCCCCAGCGAGCGTCGCGCTGCCCTGCTGCGCGATGGGCGGCGGGCCGAAACCCGCGCGGCCGAGGGTGGCGCCGATGGTCCGCGGGTACACGCCGCTGGCGCAGGTCCCGACGGTAGCCATCACGCCGATGCCGCCGGCGGGATTGGTCTCGAGCACGCCGCGCGCGCCGGCCTCCACCACGCCCACCACGATGACGGGGACGCCCCACGCTGCGACGGCGGTGCGGATGTCCTCGAGGCCGTAGGCGGTGGCGGTGTTGCAGGCGATGACCACCGCCTTGACCGGGGGCTTCGCGAAGTGGGGCGCGTCGCCCCGGGCCGGCCACGCGCGGCGGCCGAGGAGGAAGATCGTGTCCTTCAGGATCAGCTCGCGCAGGTAGTCGGTGCGGCCCGCGGCCCCGTAGTTGCCGTAGGGCATATTGGCTTGGTCCCCGAAATACACGAAGCGCTCTTTGGCGAAGTCCGGCACGCCGTCCGGGCCGAGTTCGAGGGTCTGGTTGTTGAAGGCGTCGAGCGAGAGGATCGCCTCCAGAACGGTCAGCCCGCCGATCCCGGAGTCGAAGACGCCGATCGGCAGGCGCCGCACGGCGGCGGGATCGGTCCAGGCCCCGGCGTCGAAGGTGAAGGCCGCGCGGCCGTCGCCCGCGGCGCGACGGACAAGGGTGCCGGTTTCCGCCCCCGCGGCGCAGGCGGCGAGGAGGACCGGTAACAGGAGGGGGAGCAGGCGCATCGGGGATGGATCAAGGGCGCGCCCGGGCGCGGGCAAGCGGGGCGAAAAAAAGCCCCCCGCGCGGGCGGAGGGCGGAGGCTCACTTCTTTGCCGGTACCGGCGCGGCGGGAGCGGCGGCGGGCGTCGACTTGATGTCGAGCAGCTCGACGTCGAACACAAGGGTCGAGCTGGGGGGGATGCCGGGCCGGCCGTCGTCACCGTAGCCGAGCTGCGGCGGGACATGGAGGCGGATCTTGCCCCCCTTGTTCATCTTCTGGATGCCCTCGGTCCAGCCGGGGATGACTTGGTTAAGAGGAAACTCGGCCGGCTCGCCGCGCTTGATCGAGCTGTCGAATTCCGTGCCGTCGATCAGCTTGCCCACGTAGTGTACGCGCACCGTGTCGGTGGCCTTGGGGGCGGGGCCGGGGCCGACCGAGGTGATCTCGTAGCGGAGCCCACTGGGCAGCTCGACCACGGCCTTGTTCTCGCGGAGCTTGGTGAAGTACGTCTCGTTCACCGCCGAGTTCTTGGTCTTCAGCTTCGCGGCGTAGGCGCTCTGCTTCCTCTGCATGAAGTCGTCCATCGGGGGCCCGATCTTCTCCAGCTCGTAGGGCGAGTCCTTGCCGGCGGCGGCCGAGCGAAAGCCCTTGATCAGCGTCTCCAGCTCATCGTTCGAGAACTCCAGCTCGCCGAGGCCGACGCGCTTGCCGATGAACCAGCCGAACTCCTCGAGGATCTGGGCGTCGGTGAACGTGGGTTTGGCGGCCGCGGCAGCGCCGGGGACGGTGATCTTCGCCTCCTGCGCGGCAAGGGAGTCGGCCCCGAGCAGGGCCAGGCTGAAAAGGGGGAGGAACGGGAACTTCATGGATCGAGGTGAGTGAAAGGGAGCGCGGTCGCAAGGGGCGGTCCGCGGAGCGGCAAGAAGTGCCAGCCGTTCCGGCGGAAGGCAATCTCGTTCTCCCCGCTTGTGCCGGCGGCCACCCGCGCCCACGGTGAAAGCACCCTTCCGATGCACCCCGCGCAATTCTGGACGAGTCCCGACGGCCAAATCCTTTCGGTCAGGAACAAGGACGAGCGATCGGTGCGCGTCACCCTCGCCTTCTGGCCGCGCCACCCGGCCGAGCTCGAGGCCCTCCGCCCGCTCCTCCCGCGCCTGCGCTTCTCCCTCCGCAGCTCCCTCGCGCGGATCGGCCTCGAGGTGACCCTGACCGGCCCCCTCCGCGCCGAGGGCGGTCGCCTCGAACTCGACGCTGAGGCCTTCCTCTATGACCCCAGCTTCCCGCACGCCGCCTTCTGGAAAAAGCTCCTACGCGTCGGCGCCCCGGCCGGCCGCCTCTACCACGCGCCTGCCGAAGCCAAGCTCACCACCGCCGAGATCTGGAACGCCCTAAAGGCGAACCAGCTCAAACTGCCCAACACCATCAGCATCGACTCCGAGGGCCGGGTCTATCTGACCCCCCACCAGGTAGCCTACACGCTCAGCCCCAAGCTGCAGCGGGGCGACCTAGAGCGCGTCGTCTCTGGCGTGCTTGGGCGCGGGTTCCTCGATCGCGTGCAGGTACGCCGCGAGGCGGCCCCGCTGACGATCGCGCCGCGCGCCGGCATCCTCACCAGCTGCTCGATGTACCTGAAGGAGCACTACGTCGTGCTCAACCAGGGCGAGGGCAACTTCGGCATCCATACCAGCGCGGTCCTGCTCGACCCGTTGAAGACCTTCGGGACTAACGTGATGCTCGAGATCTACAACCCCGGCGAGCAGCCCGTGGTCAACCCCCTCGTCTCCGTCGAGGTGTTCCGCGCGCCGCAGGTCGAGGACCCGGAGGTGCGGACCCTCGCCCGCAAGCGCACCCGCCTGCTCGCGACCGCCGCCGGCCTGTTCAAGGCGATGGACGACTGCCCCGCCTGCGTCGCCGACGAAGCGCGCCCCCGCACCCGGCTGTCCGTGCGCGGCCAGTCTGGGGCGGTCGACAACCGCGCGCTCGTGGTGCGCGCTGGCGCGGACGTCCGCCGGCTCCTGGAAGCGAAGCGCAGCTCTCTCGGCCACCGCACGATGATCCAAGCCCTCGACGCGGCCGATCCCGGCGCCGACACGCTGGTCACGGAATACTTCCCGGGGCTGATGGAGCAGGTGGAGCTCTTCGCCCGCCTGCCCGAGCTGGGCCTGCGGCGCGTCGTGTTCCGCCAGGCCTCGCGCACCCACGGGTACTTCTTCTCCAGCCACGCCCACGGGCGGCTCGACACCCTCCGTTCCCTGGGCATCGACGCCTACTGGTACGACGAAACGACGCGGGACCTCTACGTCCACACCTACAAGCGGGAGCGCGGCTTCTTCGTGCGCGAGGAGGTCGCCCGCCGGTTCAACGAGTCCACCATCCTGGCTTTTTACGGCTCCGCGGTGAACCTCGATCCGGGCGATGCCGGCCGCATCTCCGCGCTGGTGGACAAAGTGACGGGCTTCATCGGCCACAACCTCGGCGTGCTGACGGGCGGCGGTGGCGGGGTGATGCGCCTCGCTACTGAGCAGGCGCGGGCCAAGGGCGCGCTTACCGGCGCGTGCTTCTTGCAGTTGGAGGCCCAGCCCCCGGAGCTCGGCGTGGACTTTTTCAACACGTTCCAGGAGGACTCGCGTCACTTCCGGCAAAAGTGGTTCGAGGCGGCGGATTTCTGCGTCTTCAACGTCGGCGGCGTGGGTACCCTCGAGGAGGTCGGCATCGAGCTCTGCAACCTCAAGCTGGGGATTCGTCCGCGCGTGCCCTACGTCTTCTTCAACGCTGAGTTCTGGCAGGACCTCCGCCGCCAGCTGCGCTTGATGATCAAGCAGGGCCGCGCCCCAGCGTGGATGACCGACTACATTCTCTTCACTGACGATCCCGACGAGGTCGTGGCCTTTTACCGCCGCAAACTGCAGGTGCTCTGACGCCGCGCCAAATTGGGGGTTGCGCCGCCCTGACCCCTACCCATCGTGGACGCTGGCCAGGTGCCATGCATGGGTAGGCGCGTGAACTCCGCCAGGACCGGAAGGTAGCAACGGTGACGACGTTGATCCAGTGCCGTGGAGTGCCTGGCCACTTTTTTTGCCCGCCGCTGGCGCCCGGGACCGCAGGCGACGATTTCGACTCGCGCCGCCCCGTCCGCCCCGCTCAACCTCCCCGCGCTTGTCCTCCGCCTACCAGGTCATCGCCCGCAAGTGGCGCCCCCGCACGTTCGCCGACGTCGTCGGCCAGGACCACGCGGTGCGCACGCTCCGGAACGCGATCGCCCGCCAGCGGATCGCCCACGCCTACCTGTTTGTGGGACCCCGCGGCACCGGCAAGACCTCCATCGCCCGCATTTTCGCCAAGGCCCTCAACTGCACCGGCGGCCCCAAAGCCGACTTCGACCCGGCCGATCCCGCCTGCATCGCCATCGCCGAGGGCTCCCACCTTGATGTGATCGAGATCGACGGCGCCTCCAACAACGGCGTCGATCAGGTCCGCGACCTCCGGGAGACCGTCCGCTACGCGCCCGCCCAAGGCCGGTTCAAGGTCTACATTATCGACGAGGTCCATATGCTCTCGGCGGCCGCGTTCAACGCGCTGCTGAAGACCCTTGAGGAGCCGCCAGCCCACGTGAAGTTCATCTTCGCGACCACCGACCCGCAGAAGGTCCTGCCGACGATCGTCTCGCGCTGCCAGCGCTTCGACCTCAAGCCGATCCCCGAGGAGCTGATCGTGACCCGGCTCCAGCTGATCTCCGCGGCCGAGGGCATCCAGGCCGATCCCGCCGCGCTGGCGTGCATCGCCCGGCTGGCCGACGGCGGGATGCGCGACGCGCAGTCGATCCTCGACCAGATGATCTCGTTCTGCGGGACCACGGTGACCGAGCCCGACGTGCTCGAAGTCTACGGCCTCGTCTCCGCCGCGCAGGTCGGGGAGCTCGCCGGGGCCGTGGCCGCCGGGGACCAGCGGCGCATCGTCGCGCTGGTCGATGCCTGCGACGCCGCGGGCCGCGACTTGGTGCGCCTGCTCACCGACCTGCAGGCCGTGTTCCGGGCGGCGCTGCTGGACGCGATCGCGCGGGGCGGCCGCAGCGACGCGCTCGGCGGCATCGCCCTGACGACCGAGCAGTTGACCCGGCTCCTCGACGCGCTGCGCGAGGGGGAGGGCGGGGTGAAGCTCGGGCTGGCCGAGAAGATCAACTTTGAGGTCACGCTCCTCCGCGCGGTCGAGGCGAGCCGCGCCCGCGCGATCGACAGCCTGCTCAAGGAGTTGACCGCCCTGGCCGAGGAGGCCCCGGCGGCCGAGGAAAAAAAAAAGGCCTGATTGACCGGCTGGAGGTCCGCTTAGCCTCCGCTGCCGCCGCGCGCGCGCAGCCGTCGCTGTCCGTCGCCCCGCCGGAAAACCCCGCCGCCGCGGCCGCCCCGCCTGCAGTTTCGCTTCCGCCCGCAACGGAGCCAGTGCCCGTTAAGCCGTCCACTCCCGTCGAGGCCGCCCCGCCCGGCGAGTCCGATCCCGCTTGGCCGGATGAGTCGGCGGAGGCGCAGTTCCTCGCGGGGGCTCGCGAGCGCGGCGAGGCGGTGTCGGCCACGCCGACGCCAGCCGCGGAACCCAAGGCCGCGGAAACAGAGCTGGCCTGCCCCATGCCTGAGCTCGACGACCTGGTCGCGCGCCTTCCCCCCGCGGTGAGGGAAACCCTGGACGAGCTGTTCCGCGCGCGTTTCGTGCGCGTCACCCGTCTGCCCCGGAAGACCCTGACGGCGGCCAAGGGTTGAGCCTCGGCCGTCGGACCGGCGCCCCGCTTCAGACGGCGTGCAGGGCGCGCTTGTCCACGGCGAGCGCGGCCTCCTTGACCGCCTCGCTCAGCGTCGGATGGGCGTGGATGGTGCGGGCGAGATCCTCGGCGCTGCCGCCGTACTCAAGGTGGGTGACAACCTCGCTGATCAGTTCCCCGGCGTTGGGGCCGAGGATCTGGGCGCCGAGCAGGCGGTCGGTGGTGGCGTCCGCGATGAGCTTCACGAAGCCCTCGGCGGAACCGGCGGCCAGGGCACGGCCGTTCGCAGCGAAGTTGAAGCGGCCGATGCGCACCGCGCGGCCGGCGGCCTGGGCGGCCTCCTCGCCGAGCCCCACCGAGGCGACCTCCGGATGCGTGTAGATGATGGCGGGCACGAGGTCCCAGTTCACGTGGCCGGCGCGCCCGGCGATCCACTCCGCCACGGCCACGCCGTCCTCCTCGGCCTTGTGCGCGAGCATCGGCCCGGCCACGACGTCACCGATCGCCCAAATGCCCGGCGCGCTGGTGCGCAGGTGGCCGTCTAACCGGATGCGCCGCCGCTCGTCCAACTCGACGCCTGCACGCTCGAGGCCGAGCCCCTCGGTGTAGGGCCGCCGGCCGACGGCGACCAGCACCCGGTCAGCGGGGAGCTCGAGCGTCTGGCCGCCGCGCTCGGCGGTGAGCACCGCGGGGGAGCCGGGGCGCAGGCCGGTCACCTTGGCGCCGGCCTCGATCCGCAGGCCTTGCTTCTGCAGCATTCGGGTAAACGCGCGCCCGACGTCCTCGTCAAACGAGGCGGCGATCCGCGGGAGCGATTCCACCACCGTGACCTCGCTGCCCAGCCGGGCCCAGACTGAGCCGAGTTCGAGGCCGATCGCCCCGCCGCCCACCACGACCAGCTTGCCGGGCACCTCGGGCAGGGCGATCGCGTGGTCGCTGGAGATTACCGTCCGGCCGTCGAAGCGCAGGAAGGGTAGCTCCACGGGCGCGGAGCCCGTCGCGATCACCAGGTGCGCGGCCTCGAGCGCCTGCGTGGCGCCGTCCGCGCCCGTGACCGAGAGGGTCTTGGGACCGGTGAAGGCGGCGTGGCCCGTGACCACCGTGACGCCGCGGGCCGCGGCGAGCTGGGCGACGCCCCCGGCGAGACGGGAGACGATCTCGTCCTTGCGCCGCAGCAAGGCGGCCAGGTCGAGGCTTACCCCGCCGAGGCGGATGCCGTGGGCCGCGGCGTCATGCCGGGCCCAGGCGAAGTGCTCGCTGGAATGCAGGAGCGCCTTGGACGGGATGCACCCGACGTTAAGGCAAGTTCCGCCAAGGGCGGGGCGTTTCTCCACCAGCCCGACCTTGAGGCCGAGTTGGGCTGCGCGGAACGCGCAGACGTAACCGCCGGGTCCGGCACCGATCACGATCAGGTCGAAGCGGGTCATCGCGGGGCGGGTCATAGGCCGATCAGCACGCGGGCAGGATCCTCGATCGCCTGCTTCACCTTGACTAGGAAGGTCACCGCCTCGCGGCCGTCGATCAGGCGGTGGTCGTAGCTCAGCGCGAGGTACATCATTGGGCGGATGACGACCTGCCCGTTGGCCGCGATGGGCCGCTCGTTGATGGCGTGGAGCCCGAGGATGGCGCTCTGTGGCGGGTTGATGATCGGCGTTGAGAGCATCGAGCCGAAGACGCCGCCATTGGTGATCGTGAACACGCCGCCCTCGAGGTCCCCGAGCGTGATGCGGCCCTCGCGCGCGCGCGTGGCCGCGTCGGCGATCCCTTTCTCCACCTCCGCGAGGCCAAGCCGATCGCAGCCGCGGATCACCGGCACCATCAGCCCGCGGTCGGTGGAGACCGCGACGCCGACGTCGTAGTAGTGGTTCTCCACCAGCGTCTCGCCGTCGAGCTGGACGTTCACCGCGGGCACCTCGCGCAGGGCGTGGACGACGGCCTTGGTGAAGAAGGACATAAACCCGAGCTTGAGGCCGTGGCGCTTGACGAACTCGTCCTGGTAACGCGCGCGCAGGGCCATCACGGCGGACATATCGACCTCGTTGAACGTGGTGAGCATCGCGGCCTGGTGCTGGGCAGTGACGAGGCGCTGCGCTAGCCGGGCGCGCAGGGGGGAAAGCTTGCGGCGTGTCTGGCGGGCGGCCGGGGCCGCGGACGTCGCGGGCGCAGCCGGCGCGGGGGCTGGTGCGGCGGGGGCCGCGGGCGAAGCGGCCGCGGCGGCGAGCAGGTCTCCCTTGGTGACGCGGCCAGCCTTGCCGGTGCCGCTGACCTTCGCAGGGTCGAGGCCGGTTTCCGCGGCCACGCGTCGGACGGCGGGCGATCCCGTCGCGGGAACTGCGGCGGCGGCCGGGGTGGGAGCGGGGTTTGTGGCGGTTGCGCCGACCTCGATCGTGGCGACGTCTTGGCCGATGCGGACCTCATCGCCGGCCTTGACCGCGATGCGGATCACCCCGGCCGCCTCCGCCGTTGCCTCCGAGGTGATCTTGTCGGTCTCCAGCTCAAACAGCGGCTGGTCCCGGCGCACGGTGGCGCCATCCGCGGCGTGCCACTTGGCGAGGACTCCGGACGTGATGGACTCGCCCATAGGAGGAATCTTGACGGGTAAGGTGGTCATCGGGGGGCTCAGATCGTGAAAGCCTGCTTGAGGAAGGCGGCGAGTTCGAGGCGGTGCAGCGCGAGGGTGCCGACGGCGGGGGAGGCGGAGGCGTCGCGGCCGGCGTAGAGCGGTTTGCGGCCGAAGATCGTCTCCAGTTGAGGGCTGATCCAGGTCCACGCGCCCATGTTCTCGGATTCCTCTTGGGCCCACACCAGCTGGGCGGAGCCGTACTTGCGGGCGATGGCTCCCAGCTTTTGCCGGTGGAGCGGGTAGAGTTGCTCGAGGCGCACCAGCGCGGTGTCGCCGTGGTCGTGCTTGTTCCGGTGCTCCGCGAGGTCGTAGTAGACCTTGCCCGAGCACAGGATGAGGCGCTTGACCCCGGCAGGGGCGCCGGGGTGGAGCGGGTCGTCGAGAATCTCCTGGAAAGCCCCGGTGGACAATTCCTCGAGCCGGGAGGTGGCGGCCGGGTGGCGGAGGAGGGACTTCGGCGACATCACGATGAGAGGTTTCTTCACGTCGCGCTTCACCTGGCGGCGCAGGGCGTGAAAGAAGTTGGCGGGACTCGTGATATTCGCTACTTGAATGTTATCCTCGGCGCAGAGCTGAAGGAAGCGCTCGAGGCGGGCGGAGGAGTGTTCGGGGCCTTGGCCCTCGTAGCCATGCGGGAGCAGGAGCACAAGGCCGCTGGTGCGGTGCCACTTCGATTCGCCCGCGGCAAGGAACTGGTCGATCACGACCTGGGCGCCGTTGGCGAAGTCGCCGAATTGGGCCTCCCAGATGCACAGCAGTGCGGGGAAATCGAGGGAATAGCCGTAGTCGAAGGCGAGCACGGCGGCCTCGGAGAGGAGGCTGTTGTAGACGCAGAACCGCGCTTGGTCGGGGGCGAGCCGATGGAGCGGCGTGTGGGTCGCGTTCGTCGCCATGTCGTGGAGCACGGCGTGCCGGTGGCTGAAGGTGCCACGTTCGCAGTCCTGCCCGCTGAGGCGAACGGGGATGCCCTCGAGCACGAGCGTACCGAAGGCGAGCGCCTCGGCGAAGCCCCAGTCGATCGGGCCGCCGCCGTGGAAGGCGGCCGCGCGCGCGTCCAGAAAGCGGCGAATCTTGGGGTTGGGGCGAAAGCCCTCCGGCAGCGTCGTCAGCCCGGTCGCGGCACGCGCGAGGAGTTCGGGCGCGGCGCCCGTGGGGACAGGAGTGAAATGAAAATCCGGCTGGAACACGGCGGTGGAGCCGGCGAAACGTCGGGCCTCGGCGGCGGCGGCGCGGCGGGCGGACTTCGCCGTCTCGCTGGCCTTAGCCTTCTCCAGGTGCTTCTCGAGCGCCTCGGAATACTCCGTGCGGATCGCCTCGGACTGGGCCTCGCTGACGACGCCCGCCGCGGCGAGCCGCCGCGTGAGCACGGCGGAGATCGGGGGGTGGCTGGCGATGCGCCGATAGAGGAGGGGCTGGGTGAAGGCGGGCTCGTCGGTCTCGTTGTGCCCGTGCTTTCGGTAGCACACCAAATCGATGACGGCGTCGCGCTGGAATTTGACCCGGAACTCAAGCGCGAGCCGGGCAGCGTGGCAGACCGCCTCGGGGTCATCGCCGTTGACGTGGAAAATCGGCGCCTCGATCATCTTTGCGACGTCCGTACAATACAGGGTGGAGCGGGAGTCCCGCGGCTCAGTGGTGAAGCCGATCTGGTTGTTGATCACTAGGTGCACGGTGCCGCCGGTGCGGTAGCCGGGCAGCTGGGAGAAGTTGAGCGTCTCGGCCACGACGCCTTGGCCGGCGAAGGCCGCGTCGCCGTGGATCAGCAGGGCGAGCACGCGCCAGCGTTCCTCGGTGGCGCCGCGCATCCGCTGGCGGGCGCGGGTCTTGCCCTCGACCACCGGGTTCACGATCTCAAGGTGGGAGGGGTTGGCGGCCAAGCGCACCTCGAGTTTTCCGCCGGAGGCGGTCTCGAGCACTGCCTCGTAGCCGAGGTGGTACTTAACGTCACCGTCGCCGCCCACGGTCTCGGGGATGTAGTTCTCGGAGAACTGCTCGAAGAGCACATCGAAGCTCTTCCGCATCACGCTGGTGAGGATGTTCAGCCGGCCGCGGTGGGCCATGCCCATCACGACCTCCTCGACGCCGAGCCGCGGGCAGGCCTCGAAAAGCGCGTCGACGGCCGCAACCATCGTCTCGCCGCCCTCCAGCGAGAAACGTTTCTGGCCGACGTACTTCGTGTGCAGGAAGCGCTCGAAGATCTCCGCCTTGTGGACGCGGCGGAGGATGCGGATCCGTTCCGCGGGCGTGAAGTCCGGCTGGTTACGCGTCTGCTCCATCCGGGTTTCCAGCCACTGGCGTGCCTCGACATCCTGGAGGTGGGTGTACTCGACCCCGATCCGCCCGCAGTAGGTGGCCCGCAGGTTCTGCAGGATGTCCTGGAGCTTCATCTGCCCACCGCCGAGATAAGTCCCGAGGTCGAAACTGGCGTTGAGGTCCGCCTCCCCGAGGTCGAAGCGCGTGAGCGCCAGCTCGGGGTACGCGGGCGGCGGATCCGCCAGCGGATCCAAGTGCACTTCCCGGTGCCCCAGCGTGCGGTAGGCGTTGATCAGCTGGTGGACGCGGGACTGCTTCAGGCTGTCGAGGATCGGGGCGTTCGCGCGGGCGGGTTCCCCGGCGGCGGCGAGCGCGGCGAGCGCGTTGGCCTGGGGCAAGCCGTGGGCGCCGAGGCTGAATCCCTGGAAGAAGGCCCGCCACGTCGGGTCGACCTGATCCGGCTCCAAGAGCCAGGTGGCGTAGAGCGACTCGATCAGCGCGGCATTGGCGTTGAGCGGCAGGGAAGGGCGTTGCATGCGAGGGAGACAGATTCCGCAGCAGGCCGGAGCGAGAACGCTTCGGGGGCCAGCGGGAAAAAAAAGGGCAGGGAGGCAACCACAACCGGGGCGGTGGCTCAAGCGGCGACCGGACTTTCCAGGGGATTGCAATCGCGCTTAACATCCGTAGCACGCGGATAAGCTTTTTCTTGTTCCCCGCCTATGCTCGACCTGCTCAAGGATCACCTTAACCGACTGATGACCGCGATTAAGGACGGGGATGGCACTGGCATCAACGCCGCGATGGGCGCGGTCGACTCGGTGCTGGAGGCCAACCGCGCGGAGCTGCACCCGCAACTGGCGCACTTTCTGGAGCAGCGGAGCTACGCCAAGGCCCTGCTCTTCCTAGGAGGCGCCGAGGACATTCCGGTCGGGCGTTGCAGCGGGCGGGCGGGGAGGGAAGGGCGATGAACCAGGGTAAGGTCCCCATGGACGGAGGGAGCGGCCTCGCGCAAAGTCCTTTTGCGAAGCTGAACGCCAGTGGGCTCCCCGAGGGGCCTCAATCGCCGGCCGCGACCAAGATCGAGGCCGCACCGGGCCGGAACCGCGGGCGCGTCGACATCCGGCGGGAGACTGGCGGCCGGGCGGGCAAGACGGTGACGGTGGCGGACGGCTTCATCGGGATCGCATCGCCCGAAAAGGAGCAGTTGGCGAAGCGGATTCGGGCGGCGTGCGGCACCGGAGGCACGGTGAAGGAGGGTCGGATCGAGATGCAAGGCGACCACCGGGAAACGGTGGCCAAGGTCTTGGCGGCCGCTGGCTTTCTCCCGGTGTTAGCCGGGGGTTGAATGACTTTCCTCGCCCTCGCCTAGGCCGCAAACCTCCGCTCAAGCGGCGAGTCCGGCGGAGAGGGCGAGGGCGCCGCCCGCGCGATTGAGAATGTAGAGGTGGTATCCGGGCGCACCGTTGGCAAGCAGCCCGCGGATTTGATGCAGCGCCCAGTCGATCCCGACCATCTCCATGACGTCTGGATTGTCCGCCGCAACCTCCAGGCGCGCGGTCAATTGCGCTGGGAGCGTCGAGCCGCAAAGTTGGGTGAAGCGCTGGATCTGCTTCAGCGAAAGAACCGGCATTATTCCCGGCACGATGGGAACGGTGATGCCCTCGGCGCGGCAGCGCTCCACAAAGCGGTAGTAGACCGCGTTATCGAAAAACAGCTGCGTGGTGATAAAGTCCGCGCCGGCGTCCACCTTGCGCTTGAGGTGCGTGAGGTCGGCCTCGAGGGAGGGCGCCTCCGGGTGTTTCTCGGGGTAGCCAGCCACGCCAAGACAGAAATTCGGATGGCGGCGCTTGAGGAGGGCGACCAGCTCCGCGGCGTGCCGGAAGCCGTCGGGCAGCACCGGAAATTCGGTGACGCCCTTCGGCGGATCACCCCGCAGGGCCATAATATTGCGAAAACCTTGCGCGTGGATCTGATCGGCCAGCTCCTCCAAGTCGCCCCGCTTGTGCCCGACGCAGGTCAGATGCGGCATCACCGTGAACCCGAACTCACCCTTGAGCAGCGCGCTCACCTGCGCGGTCCGATCCCGGGTGGTACCGCCCGCGCCATAGGTGACCGAAACGAAGTCCGGACCCATTCGACGCAACGCCTCTGCCGTGACCCGCAGGGCCGCAACGCCGGCGTCGTCCTTCGGCGGAAAGAACTCCAGCGAGCGCAGGTGCCGTCCGCAGGCGAAAAGTTCGGCGATCGGTCGATCGGGGTTCATAAAGCTGATGCATCAACGTATACGGAATCGTTGATGCGTGTAAAGGCCGGGCTGGCGCGTAGTTTTACCGCCCCGGGGCCCCGACCCGCGTTTTGTCCGGTCCGGCGATGGGCGCGGGCGGCCGCTGGGGAGGGGCGGAAACGAAGCGGCCCGGCGAGGAGCCGGGCCGCGGGATTCACGGTTTTTTCGGGGCCTCGGCCGGCGGGGCGGGCACCGGTGCCGGTGCGGGTGGCGGGATCGGCTCAAACAGTTCCTCCGCCTTCTGGGGCAGGCTGGTGAACGAATACTCCGCGATCTGGAACGCGCGCTTCTGCATCAGGGCGTTGATCGGCTGGCTGCCCTCGCTGTGCGTGATGTGGGCGAAAACCGGTCCGGCCGGGATGGTCTCGAATTCTGGCGCCAGCGGCTTGTCGTCCTTCTTGGGCTCCCCGGCCTTGGCGTCGTCCTTCTTCGCCAGATCCGCCACGCTGCCCAGGGCGGCGGGGCCGCTCTTGCCGTCCGCGCCCGGGGTGGGCGCCTTCAGCTTCTTCTCCTCGGGCTTTCGGCCGAGGGCGAGGGTCACCGTCTTGCTGTCAAACGTCGTGACCTTGAAGGTCCGCTGGTTGGCCTTCGCCGCCGCCGCGTTGGCGTCATCGGTCGCCGTCGAATCGGTGAAGCGCACGGTGGCGAGCGTGCTGAGCAGCGAACCGATCTTGTCGGCCTTCACGCGCTGGCCTTCCGGGGTGCGGTCGGCGGTCCAGGCGTCCTCCTTCTTGGCCCGCGAGAGGACGAGGGGGCCGCCCTCGGGGAACGGGATCTCGACGCGCGCGAGGTCGTCCAACTTGAGGCTGATCAGCTCCGGGTTGGCCCAATTTCGCGCTTCGCCGTCAATCCAGGCATTTAGGCTGGCGAGGTAGGCCTTGTTCTCCTCGCCGAAGCGGACGAAGCGACCGCCGCCGGTCTCGGGATTCTTCCCGAGGGTGACGAAGAAGGTGGCTTTGCCATCCGCGCCAAGGAGTTCGATCTTTGTGTCCTTGAACTCGAGGCGGGCGATCCTCTCGGGGTTTGAGGTCACGAGGCGCTGCAGCTTGGCCTCGGTGAGGTTGCCGACGAAGCCGGAAAGCTTGCTGAAGTCGGCAGCCATATCGTGGTAACTCGGCACCTTCCAAGTGCCGTCTGCCTGCCGGGCCAGTTCAACGGTCTTGCCGGCGTCGGAGAGGCGCACGCGGGCCGCCTGCTCGATCAGGTTTGCGGCGACGAGGGGCTGCTGGAGACGGACGTCCGCCGCGGGGGGCGGGGCGGGCCGGTTCAGGAGGTAGGCGCCGCCAGAGAGCGCGGCGAGGAGGAGGACGGCAACGGCGAGGGACTTGAGTTTCATCGCAGAGGGTGCGGTTGGGCGGCGGCTTACTTCTTTCGGTTGCGGTAGAACCAGATCCCGAAGCCGCCGATGAGGAGGGGCGTCCCGAGCAGGTTCAGCACGAGCAGGCGGTTTTCGAGGCGGTCGATGTCCTCCCGCAGGGCCCGCCGGATCTCCCGGCGTTCACCGCGGATCTTCGCCTGCTGTTTCTGGAAGTCCTCGATGGCCTTGGCCATGTCGGGCGTGGCGACAAGGCGGTTGCCCTCGCCCTTCTTGCCCTGGAGCTCGGTCAATTTCGTCTGCACCTGCTGCAGCCGGCCGTCGAGCTCGGTGAGCTTCGACTGGTACTGCTGCTGCGCGGAGGCTTCCATCTTACGCACCACGGTGAAGGGTCGGATCGAGGAGCCCTTGCCGCGGATGGAGATGAGGTCCGGGGAACCGCCGAGCAATTCCACGGTGTTCGCCGCGAGGGCGAGGTTATCGTTGAGGGGTTGGGCGGCGGTCTGCCCGAAAAAGTTGAACTTGCGGACGCTGTAGTCGTCGAAGAGCCAGTCTGTGTCCGCGATGACGAACAGGGTGGAGGTGGTCGCGGACTCCTTCAGCCCCTCGCCGGCGGGCGGGGGTGCGGGCGGGGTGGGGGAGGCGCCCGAGGCGTCCACCGGCTTTTCGTCCTTGGGCGCGCCGTCGGGGAAGGCGGTCTTGAACTTGCCCGTCACCAGTGCGGCGACGGTCTTGCGGCCGCTGGGCGTCAGCTGCTTGGCGACGTCATCGGGTTGGGCGAACTGGAGCATCATGCTCGGCATATCGCCGGTCTGCGCGGAGGTCTCGATTAGCGGGGTGAAGGTGAGCGAGCCGCCGGCCTTGTGGGCCAGACTGCCGGGCTCGATGAACATCACCGAGTTGAGCTGCGCGGTGGCCTGCGACTTGGAGTTGAACGGCGCCCGGCCGGCCAGGCTGATCCACACCGGGAAACGGGCGATGCCGCCGCCGCCGGTCTGGACTTGGGTCGCGTTTTCTAGGTCACCGATGACCTTCTGGGAATCATAGGCCACCTCGTACGCGCTGAGGAGGACGGAAAGGTCGCTGGAGACGTTCTGGACCCCGCCGCCCATCATCATCTGCTGCGGGTTGCCCTGCCGCTTGAAGTGTTGGGACGAGGGATCGATGGCCACGATCACCGGCTTCCCACGGAGGAGGAACTGGTCGATCGCGTACTGCAGGCGCGGCGAGACGCCTTGGGGGTGGGCGATGAGCAGCACGTCAAGGCCGACGGGCAGCTCCGTCGCGGAGGCTTCCACGGTCACCACCCGGAAGGACTGCTCCAGCTCCGTGATGACCATCTGCGCGGGCTGCGGCTGGCGACGCATCATCATCATCATCTGCATCTCCTGCGGACTGGTGCCCTGAAGCGGCAGACTCGTGATCAGCCCGAGCTTCCGCTTGTCTATCTGCTGCACCGAGTAGATCAGCTTGGACAGGTCGTACTCGAGGAACGGCTCCCGTTGGGGGGTGAAGGCGGGAATGTTCTTCTGCAGGTCCACCTGCGTAACCACGAGGCCGAAGAAGAATTGTTCCCCGCCCTGCTGGGCGACCTGCGGGGTCAGGCCCGCGGCGGTGGCCTTCTCCTCCTCGGGCGTGTCGGGACGCGGGTTGATCACGTTGAGCGCGACCTTGCCCCGGGAGGCGCGGACGTACTGGCGGAGGGTTTCTTGGACGCGCGCGGCGTAGTTCTTGTAGGCGATCGGCAGGCCGTTGGCGTCCTTCGTGAAATAGAGATCGACGGTGACCTGCTCCTCGATGCGGCCCAGCATACGCCGGGTACCGTCCGAGAGGGAGTAGATCGACTCCTCCGTGGCGTCGAGGCGCACGGGCACCGAGGAGGCAAGGAAATTGATCAGGACC
>Ga0194117_10000136_pt1 | contig 102338 bp, 87 predicted proteins | sample TA2MahsurfametaG_FD_160579 | JGI IMG/M metagenome (GOLD analysis project Ga0194117, IMG submission 160579) | Freshwater microbial communities from Lake Tanganyika, Tanzania - TA2015009 Mahale N1 surface | ecosystem: Environmental > Aquatic > Freshwater > Lake | place: Tanzania: Lake Tanganyika... | reverse complement strand
CCCCTGGGCAGCCAAGAGCTCAGCGTACTCCGGCAGCGTGCGCCATTCGCCCGGAAAATAGGGGGTTCCCGAATCCTCAATCACCACCCGGTAGGGCAAAAAGGTCGATCCGAGCATCGGACCCACCCATGCGCCGGGGTAGGTCGCGCGAAGCGCGGCCCATTCGGCCGCAAATGCGTGGGGGTCGGCATGGGATTCGGTTTCGAAGTAGCCGAAGGCCCATGTTGTCCCGGCCGCCGCCGGAAGGGCATAAAGGCCCGCCACAAAAGTTTGGCCGTCGTACCACGCGGCCTGGGGTTGTTCCGTAAAAAAGGTCCAAGCGTGGCGGAGCACGGTTTCGTCCGCGTCGTAGTCGGCAAAGCCGGCGTAGTGGATGCGCCTCAGTTCAAGGAGTCGGCGCGGAGGCCTGGCGTCAATCATGGGTGCACGGATAAAGGGTTCCTGAGGTGGCGTCGAGGACGACGCGGTCTCCGGTACGCAGATGAAGGGTGGCCCCGTCGACCCCGACGAGGGTTGGAATGCCAAGTTCTCGGGCCACAATCGAAGCGTGGCTCAGAAGGCCACCTTGCTCAATAACAAGCCCTTTGGATTGGGCAAGGAGCAGGCTCCATCCCGGGTCGGTGTGGCGGGCGACCAAAATGTCGAATTCCGGCCAGGGGCCGGGCTGAAATTCGGGCATTACGAGCACGCGCCCTTCCATTCGGCCAGGCACCACGCGGCGGCCGGTCATCGAGGCGGAACCTTGGCCAGCTTCTGTCTGGGGCGGTTCTTCGCCGGGCATCCAAGCAAAGGACCGCGGAAGGGGTTCGCCGCGGTAGCCGGCATAGGCCGCTTGCCGCCCTTCGGCGGCTGCGCGCCACGTGGCGGGGTCGGCTTCGAGCCATTCTTCGCGGGTGAGCCAAAAGATGTGGTCGCGGTGGTCGAGTAGGCCTTGGGCCGCAGCGAGGTCGCCGGCGCGCAGCAGGAGCCGACGAAGCCAGCCAAAGGCCGTGGAACGCAGCAAGCGCAGCTCTTCGCGCTGGCGGATGAACTGGCGCAGCTTGCGGATGCCCCACGGGAGCGAACGCTCGTCGGAGGGTTGGGGTTCGGGCAGCGCATGCGCGGCAGCCGACAAAAGAGTATGGGCCAGCAAACCAAACGAGTCGAGGGGGCTCGGCTGCTCGAGTTTGAGCTCGTTGGGAAAGCGTCCGCCAAATTCTGCCAAGTAGGATTTGAGCTCCGCGGCCGCGCGAGGATCGGACTGCAGCGCTGCATAAAATCGTGCTTCGTCGCCCCGCTCGAGGGCATCGGCGGCTCCGGCCGTCTGAAGGCAGGCTTTGGCCACTCGGTGCAGCGTGCGGAGCTGGGCCACGCTTGGCGTCTCCATGCGCAGGTAGGTTTCGAGCTGTTCAGAGCCGAATTTTTTTTCAGCCCAGCCGAGCAGGGTCATCAGGGCGGTGTCGTTTTCGACCGTGAGGTACCAGCGCCGCAGCCAGTCCGCTTCGAGTTCGCGCCAGATTTGCTGCACGTCCTGGGCGCTGAGCTGGGCCCAGTCGAGGGCGTCGAGGCGTTTAAATCCGCGGCGCACGTCGCGCGCAAAGCTGGTGCGCTTCGCCGTGAATGTGAGCAATTTGTGCACGACAATCGGGTAGTAGGTGGCGCGGAGCCACACGCCGGGGCGAATGGATTCGGGCAAAAAAGGTTGCGCCTTAGTCTGCGCCGAAATCATGCGCTCGAGGTTGACTTTGTTGCGGCCGTAGCCGGGCAAAAAGGCCATCATGGCGTACCAGTGGTTCATCACGTAGTACATGCGGCCGTGGACCGCGGTGACCAGGTGGTCAAAGATCTGCGCGTGGCGTTCGATGTTGGGGCGCGAAACCCCACTTGCCGCCAGCAAATCTTGGTAGACCGTGCGGTAGAGGTTGGCGGCGACCGAAACGGTCATGGGCTGCACCACCCCGGCGTAGGACTCGGCCAGGTTGGAGTTGTCGAGCAGCCAGGGTTCGTGGTGCCAGTCGGCGGTCACTGGGCGCGCTTGGAGCATGGTGAGTTCGCGACCGTCCCAGGTCCATTCGGCGTCCATTGGGCGCCCAAAGTGCTCGTTAAGTGCGCGGTAGGCCTTATGCAGCGCGCGGTTCAGTGCAGGGCTCCAGGGGCTTGGGCCGGCGGGTTCGGTGCGGAACGCTCCCGTGCCGGGGTTCATGCGCAAGCACTCGAGTCCTTCACGGTGGTCGGGTCGGACGTACCAGGGATGGCCCGAGGGATAAAAGCCGCGTTCTTCGACGGGGTGACCGTTGACCACGTGGGCGCAAAGTCCCGGCGCAAGGGCTACCGCGTAGCGATCAGGGTGGGTAAACAGCACGCCGGAGGCCACGGCCTCGGCGACCATGGGTTGGATAACCACGCCATGGGGCCCGCCTTCGTGGGGAAGGCTTTCAGCTACCCGAAGTATGGCGTCGGCCAAGCCCTCAAAGGCCACGCCCAACTCCGTGCGAAAGGCACCAGCTGCTGCGGAGGTTTCGGTGTCTTCGGTGGCCGAAGAGCTGCGCACGGCAAACCAAGCGGGGCCGCCCAGCTGCGCCCGAAGGGCGTCTAGGGGCAGGGGTTGGCCGGCCCGAACGGCGTCGGCGTCGACGGAACGCATGGGCAGCGTGCGAAATCCGCCCTGCGCCAGCCGCTGCAATCCCAGCGCTTTGTTGCCAAAGGTTCCGAGCACCGATTAAGGGATAAGGTTGGTGAGCAGGTAGGCGAGCACGGCGGTGCCTTGAAGCGCTTGGCTTCGGCCGTTATTGGGCTTGAGCGCGTAGGCTAGGGCGCCGCAGGCAACCGAAAACATCGCCAGCACGGCCGGAACGAGGCTTGGATCGGTCGCTGCCCTGCACATGGTTCCCACCGCGAGGGCCGTGACGGCCACGGTGAGAAGGGCACTTCCCCAGGTTCCGAGGCGCGACGAGTAGCTGTCGCGGTAGCTCGTTTCCTGTTCGGGGGCTAAGCATTTGCGCGCAATCTCGATTTGGGCGCTGAGGGCCCAGATGCTCATGCCGTGCCACCAAATGGCAGGGCTCCAGTCGAGGCTGTGGGTCAGTGCCGCGTAGGCGATCCATTGCAGCAAGAGCATTTGAGCCAGCATCACGACGTTGTAGAGGTAAAACCGGGGCTTGAGCCACTTGAGCGGACCGATTTCGTAGCGCGCAATGAGGCTGTAGGCGAGCAGTCCTGCCGATAAAAGCCCCGAGAGGGGGTCGAGAAGCGCGTGGAGGGTGATGAAAATTCCACCGTTGGCGAAGCCCACCCGAGTGAGTTCGGCCTCTGAAACGAGTCCGCGCTGCAGCGGTCGGTCGGGATGGTGCACGTCGTCGACGGCGCGGTCGCGCAGCTCGTCGGTGATGCGGGTGTGCAGCAAAAAGCTAAGCCCAGCCACGCCCAAGGCGGCGTACTTCACGAGCGGAGCCTCGATTCCCTGGTCGCTGAGTATCGCCCAGGTGGAGTAGAGCACGGCCAAGGTCGTGGGAACGAGGGCCACCAACGGAAAACGCTCGGTCTGGTAGCGCCACAGCCGAAGCGCCAGGGGTTTAGGATTTGGTGTAGGCATAAACACTATGGTAAAAAGGTACGCGGTCGGGCGGCAGGTCGCCAACGGGGGTCCAGGTTTGGAGCCACCATTCGGGGAATTCGGTGCGGAACCGGTGGTCCCAAAAGATTAGGGTCGATCCGGCAGTGCTGGCGCGGTCTACAAGTTCAAAAAATCGATGAACCTCGGCCGGGGTGCGGCCCTCGAGGATGTCTGACGCGTGGATTCCGCGCCGACCCGGGCCAGCTAGTGTCAGGGCGGCTTCGAGGCTCGTGGCGTGCAACTTGAGTTGCTGAAGGGCGCGGTCGCTAAGTCCCTCTTCGAGGTAGGGTATGCGCGAAACGCGGTAGCTTCCAAAAAGCGGGTATTCGGTAAAGGGGTTGTCGTCGAGGGCGTGGGTGCCCAAGGCCGTGCGAAATTGAGCGAGATAGTTAATGGGCTGCTTGACGCGTTCCGATTCGGTGGTGAGCCCGGGGTGGCGCGCCCCGTCTACGCGCTGGGGTTCAAAGTACCGATGGGCGGCCCAGCGCCAGCGGGCGGTTTGCCAGGGGCCGTCCCAAAGTGCGAGTTGGGCCTCGGGGGATTGGGCGGTGCGGAGCGCTTCGCGCGTTCGGTTCGAAACCAGCAGCGGCAGTACCCGCCGCGCAAACATGCTTAAAAAGCGCTCGAGGCGCCCGTCGTGCAGGAGTCCCTGGGTGGCGTTTCGGTAGCCAAAGCGGGCATTTCGTTCAGATTCAGGTCGGTGGAGGGCGTTCTGCTTCGCTTGCACGTGGGCGAGTTGCGCGGGTTCCACGTCGTACAGGTCGAGGTTTCGGTAGCCGCGAAGGGCCAAGTCCAGCGCGTGGTCGCCGCCTGAAGCGATGAGGTGGTAGTGGTCTGCGGGGAACCGAGCCCACAGGTTGTGGAGCAGGCGCGGGTCTTCCCAAGACTGGGCGTAGTGCGGTCGTGCGGGCATGTTCAAATATCTGCAATTGCCCGTTGGGATTGGTGGTAGTTTATGCGGAATCTTGCGTGTTCCGTAGGATTTTCTGCGGAATCGCGCCGTATTTTCGCGCTCCACTCGTCCAAGTGGTGAAATAGGTAGACACGAGGGACTTAAAATCCCTTGGCCAGTGATGGCCGTGCGGGTTCGATTCCCGCCTTGGGCACTACAGGACTCTGATTTTCAGATTCTTGGAACTTCGCTAATGAACGAGCGTGTTAATATTTTTGTGCTGTCGCGTAATCGTGTTTTAAGCGATCACTCGGGTTGCGCACAGTACTACAAGTACATCGCAAAGGTTATCGTTGGTAGGATGAACCGCCCCCAAGAACCTTTGGTTTTGATGGGGTTATTGTAATCATATATTGCCAAACCGCCCAAGTTTGGATCCTGGGTATCAACAAAACCGTCTCCGTTTATATCGTATCCTAAGATTGCGTACTCGTAGTCGTATTGCCTTTGTGCAAAATTTGCAAAGCCAAAGTTCCAATAGCGTCGGTCGCGGTTAGTGTAAATTCTAAAGTTTGGGGTGATGATTGCCGTCTCGGTTTCAGGCAAATACCATGCTTCGTACACGATGCCAATTCGACTTCCCATTTTATGGTATCCGCCAATGTTTAGGGCAGCGCCATTGATCTCAATATCGTCGTTATTAAAGCTTGTGTAGCCTACTCCAACGCTGAATTGGTTGTCGGGTGAACCATAGGTACCCACTGCAAATGGAAGGAGAAACGTACCTCGGCCGACGGTCGGAACCCCCGCAAGTAAGCCCGTTTTGAACGATATTTTATCACTAATTTGAGCATGATAGGAGGCAGTTCCATAAACACCTAAAAAAAGAGGTGTTCCGATTCCGACCGAGAGGTTGTCCGTGATGCCATATTGAAAGTCGATTAATGGACCAACTACGTTTAGGTAGGCGCTGTCTTTTTCAATTCCGAAGCCCGAAGGTGAAAAAACATAGCGGCTTGCGTGACCATTAGATGTCTGCCCAAACGATATTTGGCCTAAAGCGAGGACGAAGAATAGCGAAATCCACTTTTTCATTGCATTGTGTGTTTAATGTCTTCTAAGTTAATCAATTCCTAAACTTGTTCAATTTGCTAATTCCGTGTAAGAAAAGCCCTTTTATGGCGAAGGTTGCAAAAAGTTAAAGGCGCTTTTGGGTTTGCCAATGCCTGCGAATTGTACTCCAGGTAAGGGACTGTATTTTTGAATTATGAGTCAAGGTCGATTTTTATGCAGTTGGATGTTGATAATGTGCATTTTGAGTACAAACGCCCAAACGCAAATGGCGACCTTTTCATCGCGTGAGCTAGACACCGTTTGGAGGCCAGAAGTCCTAGCGTATTTTCGAAACACCGAGTTTTTTCATCCTGCCGAAGAAGGCCGAACGCGCTTTGGGGCATTAGTTGGTTTGCGTCGAACCTTTACCATGGGTACCTCCCGTACCGCTGAAGTTGGGGGCTTCGTCCATCAGTCGTTTGGTGCCATCCCGAAGTTTGCTCCTTGGGTAGCGCTTCGCTATCAAAATGATTGGAGTAAGGTGTCATTTGGCAGCATTTTAGAACGGAGCCACAGTCTTCCTCGACAATTGGTCAATCCTGATTTGCGCTATGCTGTTCCGATTGTGTATGGAATGAGCGGAACCGCCACAGGCGGCGGATTTAGGGCCCAATACTGGGTGGAGTGGCTGTCGGCCATTGACTACGGAAGTCCGGTTAAAGAACGCATTCACGGCGGAGCAATAGCCGGTTGGGTTGGCAAGCGGGCGCGACTCGAGGGAGTCCTGCAGTACCATCACGTCGGCGGGCAAATTGACACGTCGCCCGAGGTAGACGGAAACCGATTGAATTTCGGCCTAATGGGGCGTATCAACGCCGGACCATTGGAGGTGCGTGCGGCCCACCTGAGGTACGCGGATCCGCTTGCGCGTTTTGGGCCTGAAAAGTCAGGGCACGGCTCGTCGCTAGAGGCCCAGCTTCGCATGGGTAAGCGCGCATCGCTTGACGCGAGCTACTGGCAGGCAGAGAATTTTCGGGCTCCGTTGGGTCAGGGACTTTTTCAGAGCCGCAACCCAGAAGATCCTATGTCGTGGTACCGCAAAGATTCCCAGATTCTGGGCCTTGGTCTCGGATGGGAAGGGTCGTCGTCGTTGCGCATTCGCGCGTGGTACGACATAGCGGAGCGCAGCCTGCAGCCCTCGGTTACTTGGGTTCGGTACGTAGTGTTGGATCCGATGGTGGCGACCAAGCATAAAACAAGCCAAGGCCGATAATAGCATGATTACCTGCTAAACGCATTCGCCAATTTCGAGTAAGCTCGTAGTCTAAAGTTAAGTTCGCACCAGCAAATACCCCACCGTCGGGTCCGTCAATGGACATGAGTGATCCCCGTTCAAGTGTGTGTAAGAGATGGTAGCCCGACAAGGCTCCGATTTGAAGGGCTGCTCGCATTTTTGGATGGTATCGGTAACTCGCTTCCCCGCCAAACATAAACGAAAGTTGATGCCATGAATTCCACATGGCGCATTGCATCAAAAAGAATTGCCAACGTGCATCAGGATTGGATGTAAGTCGAATCCTACTTGTAAACATGGGGTGGTGGTGGTTGAATGCGTACTTCCATGAAGTGTCTCGAAACGTAAACGCGTACTGACTTGAACCTGGAAAGTTTCGGGGGTCTTGCCAAGTTTGCGGAACTTGAATCCAGTCCTTTCGGGTAATGAAGGGTTCCACATGCCAGGACCTGAGGTAGCCTAATTCCAACTGAATCAGGGGTGTTCGAACCGAAGTTTGGTTTTGTCCAAATAGTACGGGTCCGAGTGCCACGAGTATGAAAAACAGAAGAATAGAGCGGTGCATATGAAATAACTTTTTCAGTTCAATTAATAAAGTGTATCAATTACGCTTAGTACATTTACGAATATGAAAGTACACAGCTTTGTTCTTCTTTTGCTTTGCGTTAGCGCCAAGGCACAGATATTATCTGTCACACCGGCTTTTCCGACGCAAAACGACACGGTGACGATCGTGTACGATGCGACCCAAGGCAATGCGGCCTTGGTTGGGACCACGCCCGTGTATGCTCATGCTGGACTAATTACTTCGGCGTCCACTTCGCCTACCAACTGGCAGTTTGTGCAGGGCACGTGGGGGCAGCCTACTCCTAAGGTGCTGATGACCGATTTGGGCAGCAACAAGCACCGAATTAAGTACCACATTCCTACGTTTTATGGGTTTCCGACGGGCACTCAAGTGCAGCAGCTTGCGTTTGTGTTCCGCAATGCGGGAGGAACTGTGGTGGGCCGAAGTGCCGACGGCAGTGACATTTACTACCCGATTTATCCCGCCAACAGCGGGTTACTTGCCGCCTTTTTTGCGCCGAGCGGACCGCAGATTGCCAATCCGGGGGATACACTCAAGCTCGTGGCAGCCTCCAACCAGACCGCAACGCTCAAGATTTACGACAACGGGGTGCTTAAAACGACGGTGCCCAATGCTACAAGTCTGAATTATAATCTGGTGGTTACCTCTGCCGGGGCCCACACGGTAGTGCTCGAGGCGACCAGCGGTACGTCGACGGCCTACGACACGGTTCGGTACACCGGTAACCCGATTCAGTTGGTGGCGGCTGTTCCGCCGGGCTGGCTTGATGGCGCAAACTATTTGAACGACAGCACGGTGGGATTGGTACTGCGCGCACCGTTTAAGCAGTTTGCCTACGTGCTCGGTGATTTTAATAACTTTTTGCCGGAGACCAACTACTTCATGAACAAGTCACCCGACGGCGAGCGCTTTTGGTTGGCGGTTCCCGTGACGGCAGGACAGAAGTATGCGTACCAGTACTGGATTGACGGAACGCTCAAGGTTGCCGATCCCTTTGCGGAGCTGATTTTGGATCCCAATTCAGATGGCAGCATTCCTGCGGCTACATGGCCCGGCCTGCATCCGTATCCCACGGGTAAAACCACCGGATTTTGTGCGCTTTTGCGCCCTGGTGCCCCGGAGTATGCGTGGAAAAATTCCGCGTTTACCCCGCCCGGAAAGGCCGATTTGATCATTTATGAGTTGCTGATTCGCGATTTCACAACGGCGCGGAACTACCAGTCGCTCATTGATACGTTGGGCTACCTGCAGCGCCTGGGTATTAATGCGATCGAGCTGATGCCCAACAGCGAGTTCGAGAACAACGAAAGCTGGGGGTACAATCCGAGCTTCCACATGGCGCTCGATAAGTACTACGGCACCCCCGAAAAGTTCAAGGAGTTTGTGGATTCGTGCCACAGCAAGGGCATCGCGGTACTCGCTGACATGGTGTTCAATCATGCGTTTGGGCAGAGTCCGCTCGTGAATATGTACTGGGACGCGGCGAACAGCCGGCCGGCCGCGAACAGCCCGTGGTTTAATGCGGTGTGTCCGCACCCGCCGTACTGCTGGGGGTTTGATTTTAACCACGAGAAGCAGGCCACGAAGGATTTTGTGGACCGAATCACGACGTTTTGGCTTCAGGAGTACCGCATCGACGGAATTCGCTTTGACTACACCAAAGGGTTTTTGAACGGCAACGCCGGGAGTTCCGCGGTCCGCCAAGCCATTATTAAGCGCATCGGCGACACGATTTGGTCGGTGAATCCCAACGCGCACGTGATTTTGGAGCACTGGGCCGATAACAGTGAAGAAAAGGCCCTGGCGGACTATGGCTTCATGCTTTGGGGCAATTCGACCTACAATTTTCACCAGGCAGGGCAGGGTAACGCGCAGAGCAATTTTTCGTGGGCCTACCACGGGGCGCGCGGATGGTCGCAACCCGCCTTGGTTTCGTACCCCGAAAGCCACGACGAGGAGCGTCTGATGTACGAGGTGCTTACGTACGGGAATACGTCAAACGCCAACCACAATCCGAAGCAGTTGGCCACGGGGCTTCGCCGCGCTGAGGCCGTGAACCTGTTTGCGTACCTGATTCCGGGGCCTCGAATGATTTGGATGTTTGGCGAGCTGGGCTACGACGTGTCGATAAATGTTCCGTGCCGGGTCTGCAACAAGCCGTTGCGCTGGAACTACTACCAGGTTCCGGAGCGCCGCCGCCTGTACGACGTGACGTCGGCGGTGTTTCACCTTCGGCGCGCGCATCCGGCGACGTTCCGCGACGGACAGTTTGCCTACAGTTTGTCGGGCACCACCAAGCGCATGGTGTTCAACAGCAGCGGAATGGACGCAGTGGTCTTGGGCAACTTTGGCGTGACGACCCAGACGATTATTCCGGCTTTTCCGGGGGCGGGAACGTGGTACGAGTACTTCAGCGGCGATACCCTTACCGTGACCGACGTTAATGCGAGCCTATCGCTGGCTCCCGGCGCGTACCGGGTGTACACCAGCGCCAAGCTGGCCCAGCCGCAGATCACGCTCGATGTCGAAGAGCTTCCGGGTGCGCCCCTGACCCGCGTGTACCCGAATCCCGCTTCAAACGGATTTTGGCTGGAGCGTCCGGCGGCTGAAGGGCACGTGGAGTTGGTGGACGCGCAAGGCCGCGTACTTCGCCACTGGGAGCGTTCAGCTGCGGAGCTCGAGTACCTAGACCTCGGCGGACTTCCGGCGGGGTGGTACGTGGTTCAGGTGCACGATGCCTTGGGCAGCGAGCGCCAGACCTTGCAGGTCCAGTACTAGTGCTCATGATACGCGTTTTTTGCCTGCTTGCGTTGCTGTCAGCGCAGGGCCTTTGGGCCCAACTTCCCTACCGTCTGAGCTTGCGGACCGACGGCTTGGTGTATGGCGCCAGCGCTGCCCTAGCCGGTTGGAACGGGTATGCCGCTGGCCAGCATCGCGGATTCAGCGAGTTTGAGCTTGCAATGCTCGGCGCGCCACGTGCGGTGGGCTTCGATCGGGTTGCCCTGAATCGCTGGAACGAGGCCGCCGGACAACGGTCGGATTATGCCCTGTTCGCCGCTTTTGGCGCCGCGGGCATCACAGCGCTTGCCCACACCCGAGCCGACCACCGCATCGCCGATGCTGCCGTGCTTGGAAGCATGTGGTTCCAGGCCAACCTCAGCACCTTGATGCTCACAGACGCCGTCAAAAATGTGGTACGTCGCAACCGCCCCTTCGTGTACTTTGACGGGGCACCCCTAGCGGAACGTATGGAGGCAGATGCCCGCAAGTCCTTTTTTTCGGGCCACGCGAGCCTCACGGCCTGCAACACGTTTTATGCGGCCAAAGTGTGGAGCGACCTGCACCCGAATTCCCGGTGGAAGCCCGCAGTGTGGTCGGCCGCAGCGGCGGTTCCCGCTTATGTGGCTTGGCAGCGGGTTCAGGCAGGAAAACACTACCCCTCAGATGTGCTGGTAGGGTTCGCAGTGGGAGCCGCGGTCGGATACCTCATTCCGCAGCTGCACTTGACGCGCTGATCCACCGAATGGGTGCTGCGTTGGGCACAAGGGATATCCAAATCGGACACGTTGCATTGGGTTTTAGCTCCAAACTGTCGCCTGGTAGCTCGAGCCTCCAGCCCTTTGGAGCTGCACCGGTAACTAGATAACGGCCCGGAGGAATATGGTCTTTCCATTGCCGTTCCTGAGCAATCAGGATCACGCGCTGGCAGCTTGTTCCGCGAAGTTCGAGCTCAACATTTGGAGGTTGACCGTAGTATGAATACGTCACGTCGAGCCAGCAGACAGGGGGTTCTAGGAGTTTTTTGGGTTCCAATCGTGCTTTTGGCACAAATTCATGCCGCGCAAAAATTTGAACACTGAGGTTTTGCTGATAGGGATTCCAAATTGCCGTTATTCCCCGCCCGCGGTGCGTGAGATTAAGTGTTGCCGCTGAACCCCATTCGACGAAGCTCCCTCGCAAAGGGCTTTGGTCTGGAACTTGGAATCGTACTTGAGCCTGACGTGGGGAAAACCCCAGCATGAACTCGCCCCATTCAGGTTGGCTGAAGCTTAGACGAGCTAGAGTCTGGGCATGCTGCCCGTGGACCAAAAGTTGGACCCAAAGGCGGCTTGGTCCCCAACCGGTGCGAAGTCCAAACTGGTGTTGGGAGCCATTCTGGAGTTCTGAACTCCGCCATTCAAGGAGGTTTGAGCCATGCCGCAGTCGAAGTAGATCCGTTGTGCCCATTGAGGTTCTACTCCGGCGCCATTCTAGATCCCCATGGCGAATGCCCAAACTGCGTCCAATCGGGCCCCACTGCACTTCGAATCTGGATGCATCCCACGACCACCCTAATCCGTATTGGCCCTGGTAGCTGCGGACCAAGCTTAGACCCTTAGTTTGAGCCCGTGCGGTCCAACCCAATGGAGACCAAGCGGCCGAGGCATCCCAAGCGCAATCCCGCCAGGTTCCGCGAGTTTGAGCTGAAACCCCAAGCGTACGGTTTGGCGACCACCAGATGCCTAGGTTTTTGGACTGAAGGTGCCAAGCCCAACCCTGAGGATGGGCCCCATAGCGAAGCGAGTTTTGCTGGTGCTGCAGCGTGAATTGCGGCCGACCTCCAGGTAATTGAGGCGTTTGCAGCCACCAGTGCGTTGCACCAATAGCCCCTGAGGTGCCAAGGCTGGGCCATAGTCCGCTCGGCAGGGCAAAAAGCGCCCACCAAAGGGCAAAGCTCATGGCCTCAAGCTGGCAACGACAGCGCCATCCACGCGCTCGAGCCATATTCCTTGAGCCTCATGAGGCACCGTCCAGACTCGAAGCTCACCCGGGCGAAGCACGCCTCCCGCAATTCGGCGTGTGCCCCGCGTTGATCCCGACAGGGGATAGCAGACGCCCGCCCAAAAGTCGCTACCGCTGTTTTCAACATGAACCGCCCCATCGTGCCAAATCACCTTGAGGTCGTCGGTAATTCGACCGCGGTACAGGTCCACGGCATAGCGCGTGGAGAGCTTTACCCGGAACATTCCGTCGAGGGATTCGGTCGCTGGGTGCTCCGCTATACTGGAAAGAAAGACCCGCAGTCCTTGGCTCGTGGAATCGGTTCCAAACCACTCGTAGGGTACGGATGTGCGCTCTTTTGGCGCCATTCGGACTTCGCTGGGGATTCTCAACGGGTGCTGGACGCCCCACAAGCTGTCCGTGTGTACGAGTACCCGTTGGCTGTCGTCGCTAGAATTCAAGAGCACAATGTGGCCCACTGCGGGCTCGTTCCATGGGTGAAAATGCCCAAGCCCATTAACCACGACCACTTGCGCGGAAAGCAAGTGCGACGACGTACCGAAAAGTATGGCCCAACCCATGCGGATTGGGCCATCTAGGTTGACCACCATCAAATATTGCTTATCGTGAACTGTAATGAAACCACCCCGTCTGTCGCCGCGTCGAGGTTCTCGGTGGCGTAGTTTAGTACGTAGGTCACGGGAATTCCTTGGCCGGCATGCGTTCCGCTGTATGCGGAACCGAGCCCACTTAGAAGCACGGCGGATGTCTGGGAGTTGGTCAGCGTAACTTCTTGACCTACACCGGTAGTTCCGGTACCCGCAGCCGCAGCGGCAAGTGAAAGACTCACCCCAGCTGGAAAATCGCCACCAATTACATCAACGGATATCTGGCGTTGGTCGTCAGGCGCGGCACCCTTCACCGTGGTATACTGTAAGTACATTGTTTGACTGGCTACTTGGGCAAATGGAGCACCTACGGTTCCTGGCGCCACAATGTTGAAGGTTAAGTCAGTTAGGCTAGAACCTTGGGCGTTCACCGCCCGGATCATTGCTGCTTCGTCTACATTGATAATGGCATCTACGTAGTCCGCATTTTGAGCAGAGACTGAGAACGCAACCAGAACCGAACTGGCAAAAATTAACGTACGCATAAATTAGAGTTTTAAGGTTAGCGCTCCCCACCGCGGGGAACAACCCAAAACTCCAACCGCCCTCGGGTCCGAGTCGGTTCCAACGGCTACGCTAGCCGAGGTTAAACGTTAAAAGATAGCTAGTACGGTGCCAGCACCGGTTTGTTGCCCACGATTCCTTCGATGCGTTCCATCACCTCGGGGGTTAGGAGCGCGACGGCCTCGGCCGACTTGAGGTTTTCATGCAGTTGCTCGACCCGGGTAGCGCCGAGCATTACCGTCGACACGTGCGGATTTTTTAGGCACCACGCAATGCCCAATTGGGCTGGCGTGATGCTGAGTTCCGCGGCGAGGTCGGCCAAGCGGCCGGCAATGGCAAGTTTTTCTTCGACCACGTTTCGGTCCTTGAGCCACGAAAGCTCGTCGCGGTTCAGGCGAAAATCTTCGCGCAGTCCGTCGCGGTACTTGTTGGTCAAAATGCCCGACGCAAGGGGCGACCAAATCGTGGTTCCGAGGCCAATTCGCTCAAAAAGGCGCAGAAACTCGGACTCCATTTTTTCGCGGTGCAGCAGGTTGTACTGCGGCTGCTCCATCGTCGGGCCGATGAGGTGGTGCTGGTCGGCAACGCGCTGGGCGTCCATGATTTCTTCAGCACTCCATTCTGAGGTGCCCCAGTACAGGATTTTGCCCTGCATGATCAGCTGGTGCATCGTCCAGACCGTCTCATCAATCGGTGTCGCTTTGTCGGGGCGGTGGCAGAAGTACAGGTCGAGGTAGTCAACGCGAAGTCGTTCGAGGGCTTGGTGGCAGGCTTCGACGACGTGCTTGCGGTGCAGTCCGCGCTGGGTCGGAAGCTTGCCTCCGGCGCCAAAAAAGACCTTGGACGACACGGTGTAGCTGTCGCGGGACCAACCTACCTCGCTGAGGATGCGGCCCATCACGCGCTCGGACTCGCCGTGGGCGTAGACTTCGGCGTTGTCAAAAAAATTGACGCCGGCATCGTAGGCCGCCACAAACAAGTTTTTGGCGGTCGCGTAGGGGATTTGGTTGCCGAAGGTGATCCAGGTTCCGAACGAAAGCTCGCTTAGCTGCAAGCCAGAGCGACCTAAACGACGGTATTCCATGGCTTTAGGCCTGGTTGAAGAGTTCGAACTCGAAGCTCTCCATAATCGGGTTGGCGAGCAGTTTTTGGCAGGCCACCGTCACTTTTTCGTGCGCCTCGTCTTTGCTGGCGGCCTCCACCTCCAGGGTGATGTGCTTGCCGATGCGCACTCCGCCAACTTCGGGCAGTCCGAGGGACGGCATGCTTTGGCTCACGGCCTTGCCTTGGGGGTCCAAAAGTGCCTTGTGGGGCATTACGTTGATTTCAGCGCGGAATTTCATAAAAAGCGTTTTTCGAGGGCAGAAACTACAGGCAGCAAAGGTACGGCAACCGCCATCGCGGCCAAGCCCCAAAACGCAAATGCCGTGAGCGATACCGCAAGCCAGGCCAGCCTAAATCCGCGCGACCACCAACCCGACGGTAGGTCCTTGAACGAAGCCACAGTAAACGAGGCATTCAGGCTGTAGACCGACCACGCCAGCGCTACCAAAAAGAAGGCTGGGTGCATTGGAATCAGCTCGGCGTCAGCCGCATACAGGAGCCCAAGTGCAAATGCGGTATTGGCCGGGGTAGGCATACCCAAAAAACCGGGATGGTCCTTCATGTCTGAGTTGAAACGTGCCAAACGGTATACCGACGCCAAAGTGACCGCCCAGCCGAGCACCGGCAGCGCAGGCCAACTGTAGGTCGTGTTCATCCACATCGCGAGCTGCATCCACATGAATCCCGGAACCACCCCAAACGTGATGGCGTCGGCCAGGCTGTCAAGCTGCACGCCGAACTCCCCGCTCACGCCGACCTTGCGGGCGGCCCAGCCGTCCAGGCCGTCAAAGACAAAGGCCAGCACTACGGCGGCCGTGGCGTACTCGAAATTCTGGAACATCAAGTACCAAATGGCGGCCATTCCGCAGGCCACGTTGCCCAAGGTGAGGGCGTTCGGAATCCATCGCATTCCACAAAAGTACGGCGCTACCTTTGGGGTCATGGCGACGTTAAACCGACTTCCGAACGGGGCGCTGGCCCTGCTAACTCCGCTGCTGCTGTGCCTCGCATGGCCCGGAACCTTGGGCTACCATGAATTCCCGGTGCTGGCGCCGCTTTTGTGGGTGTCAATGGTGCCCATGCTGGTGCTCGAATCGCGGATGCGCGAAGGCAAACTCCGCCATTTTGCCGGGTGGGCTTTGGGCAGCATGGCCCTGTTTACCTTGGCCACAACCTGGTGGGTCGCCGGTGCCCACTGGTCTGGTGTGCTTGGCGCAGTGCTCATCAACGGAACCCTCATGGCCGGCGTCTGGACGCTGTACAGCTACGCGGCACGTCAGGTCGGCGTCCGCACCGCGCTTTGGATTTGGGTCACGGGCTGGTTGGCTATCGAAATCCTGCACGACGACTGGGCCTTTAGCTTTCCGTGGCTGAATTTGGGCAATGCTTTTGCGGAGGTTCCGCACTGGGTGCGCTGGTACGCCTGGACCGGGCCGCGGGGTGGAAGCCTTTGGCTGCTCATCGCCAACGTGGTGGTGTGGCAGTTGGCCGATGGCGGAACCCGGCGCCTGCGCCGCGTGCTCCTGGCCACCGTGCTTGGTCCCATCGCCCTGAGCTATGCCGTTGGTGCGTGGCTTGACGCCCAAAAGCCCAGCGGAAGCCTGCGTGCGCTTGTCGTGCAGCCCAACGTCGATCCCTACACCGAGAAGTTCCAAACGCCTGATTTGCAGCAGGCCCGCTACTGGGCGGCACAGGCTGCATCCGTGGCGGATTCCGCCCCGGGCCTCCTGGTGCTACCCGAAACCTTTTTGCACGAGGGACTTGACGAGAACTACGCGTCGAATTGGCCTTCGCTGCTGGCGTTTGAGCCGCTGCTGCGCAAAAATTGGGCGGTGGTACTCGGTGCGACCACCTACCGACTTCACGGCGAAGAGCCCAGCAACCCCGCGGCTCGGCGCATCGATGACCGCCGCTACGTGAGCTACGCCAACGCCGCAGTTTTTGCCCGAGCGGGCCTCCCGCTGCAGATCTACCGCAAGTCCAAGCTCGTGGTAGGCGTCGAAACCATGCCCATGGCGTCGACCCTGAGTGCGGTGCTGGGCGACCTGACGCTTTCGCTGGGGGGCACCAGCGGCACCCTCGCCACCCAAACCGAGCGCAGCGTGTTCGAGGCCGGTCCCGACCTGCCCCGCATCGGTGCACCCATTTGCTGGGAACAAGATTTTGGTCCCTACGCCGCCGAGTTTTCGAATGCCGGAGCCGAAGTGCTGACGATCATCACGAACGACGGCTGGTGGGGCAACACCCCCGGCCATGTCGCCCACCTGCACTACGCTCGGCTGCGGGCTGTTGAGCAGAATCGAGCCGTGCTGCGCAGCGCCAATACGGGAATTTCAGCGGTCATCGGCCCAGACGGGCAGGTGCAGCAGTCGCTGGGTTGGGACCAGCAAGGCATGCTGCGCGCCACGGTGCCCACATTCAGCGAATCGACGTTTTTTGTGCGCCACGGCGACATTATCGGTCAATGGGGGCTTTTTGTCTTTGGATTCTTGGTGCTGAGTTTGGTGGTGCGCCGGTTGCGGGGGCTTAAAGCCGTTTAGCGCTAGGGTACAGGGCGGAATTCCTCACCGTGCGCCCTCGCGCACGCCCGTGAGGCCTACCTTTGCCGCATGGAATTCGATGTACTCGTTATCGGCGCCGGCCCCGGAGGCTACGTGAGCGCCATTCGCTGCGCCCAGCTCGGTTTTTCAACGGCTTTGGTTGAAAAAGACCCCACCCTCGGAGGCACCTGCCTCAACGTCGGATGCATTCCGTCCAAAGCCCTCCTGGATTCTTCTGAGCACTACTACAACGCCACCCACGCGTTCGCCGAGCACGGTATCGAGGTCGAGGCACCCAAGATCAACTGGGCCCAAATGATGGCCCGCAAAAAGCAGGTGGTCGACACGACCTGCTCGGGCATCGACTTTTTGATGAACAAAAACAAGGTTACGGTCCTCAAGGGCCTCGGGTCGTTTGTCGACGCCCACACCGTCAAGGTTTCGGGTGCCGAAGAGCACACAGTGAAGGCCAAGCACATCGTCGTCGCTACAGGATCAACCCCCATCGAACTGCCGTTTGCCAAGTTTGACGGCGAGCGCATCATCAGTTCGACCGAAGCCCTCAGCCTTCCCGAGGTGCCCAAGCGACTGATCGTGATCGGCGGCGGCGTGATCGGCCTCGAACTCGGCAGCGTGTACACGCGCCTTGGCGCTGAGGTAACCGTCGTCGAGTTTGCCGATTCCATCCTCGCTACGATGGACGGGTCGATCGGTAAGGAGATGCAGCGCGTGCTGCGCAAGACCGGCATGTCGTTTCACCTCGGAACCAAGGTCGAGGGTGTCAAGCGCCACGGCGACGTGGTGAAGGTAAAGGCTACCGACAAGAAGGGCAATGCCGTTGAGATCGAAGGCGACTACTGCCTCGTGGCCGTGGGCCGCAAGGCTAATACCGCCGGGCTTAACTACGAAGCTGCCGGCATTACGGCCGACGAGCGCGGACGCCTCAACGTGAACGACCACCTGCAGACGAGCCAGCCGCACATTTATGCGATTGGCGACGTGGTGCGCGGGGCGATGCTGGCGCACAAAGCCGAAGAGGAGGGCGTAGATGTTGCCGAGCAGATTGCCGGCCAGAAGCCGCACATGGACTACAATTTGATTCCGGGCATCGTGTACACGTGGCCGGAGGCCGCGAGCGTCGGCCAGACCGAGGAGCAGCTGAAGGCCAGCGGCCGCGGGTATAAGGTGGGCAATTTTCCGATGCGGGCTCTGGGCCGCAGCCGCGCTTCAGGCGACACCGACGGGTTTGTGAAGGTTTTGGCCGACGCCAGCACCGACGAGGTGCTTGGCGCCCACATTGTGGGTGCCCGTGCGGCCGACTTGATCATGGAACTCGCGGTGGCCATGGAGTACCGCGCCTCAGCTGAAGACGTAGCGCGCATCTGCCACGGACACCCGACCTACACGGAGGCCATCAAAGAGGCGGCCCTCGACGCGACGGCGAAACGAGCCATACACATGTAGTCTCATGGGCTGGAGTCAACGCGTTTGGTCCAACCCTCCGGCGGACCTCGCGGACGAACTTCAGCGCCGCGGGTCCGGTGAGGACTTCTTTGCTTTTTTTGAAACCCACCCGGCTGCCCCGGCGGAGGAACTGAATTCCCTGCGCTGGATTGCCGCGGGCGGCTGCCGCCGCGTTCACCGAGTCGACCGCGCGACCCCCGAGTCCTGGGGAAAAGTGGCCGCTGCGTGGCGTGATCAGCCCACGTGGTGGTTTGGTGTGCTGGGCTACGACCACAAGAATGCGTTTGAACCCTCGTTGCTTCCGCGCGGTGAAGCCTGGCACGGTATGCCCGACGTGGCGATGTGGGAACCCGAGTGGGTTCTCGAGTGCCATTCCGACGGAACGGTCGTGGAGCACGGCGACGCGCAAGCCTGGCTCAAGCAGTCCGGTCGCCAAAAAGAAATTAGGAGCCAGCAACCGACTCATTGGTCGATGAGCTGGTCGGCACCGGACTACCTTGAGCGTGCGGAATCGCTCCGCTTTCACTTACATCGGGGCGACATTTACGAGGTTAACCTTTGCGTGGACTCCGAAGCTAAAGGCGAACGGGACCTCGGTCGCCTCTTTACTAAGCTGCGGGAACAGACCGAAGCGGGCATGGGGGGCATGATTCGTTGGGGTGATTTCTCAGTAGCGAGTGCATCGCCTGAGCGTTATTTAAAGGTTACGCCTGATGGCAAAATTTGCAGTCAACCCATTAAGGGCACGGCTTCACGAGGTTTGAATGTTGAGGCGGATGCGGCCGCCGCGGCAGAGTTAAGGTTCGCCGAAAAGGAGCAGGCAGAGAACATCATGATTGTGGATCTGGTGCGCCATGACTTCAGCCGGGTGGCATCAAAAGGGACGGTGGCGGTTCCGCGCCTTCTCGAACTCCAGAGCTTTAAAACGGTACACCACTTGGTGAGCACCGTTGAAGCTCAGCTCAAGCCGGGCCTTGACTGGCTCGACGCGGTGGCCGCGAGTTTCCCGATGGGCAGCATGACCGGAGCGCCCAAGCTGCGCGCCATGGAACTGATCGACGCCCACGAGCCGCGCCCGCGCGGCTGGTACAGCGGGGCCATGGGCTACGTGCGGCCCGACGGAAGCGCTGACTTTAACGTGCTGATTCGCACGCTGTTTGGCCATGTTCCGTCGCAGTCGTGGCAGGTCTGGGCAGGAAGTGCGTTAACGCTTGCCGCCGATCCCGCGGCCGAATGGGACGAATGCCTCCTCAAGGCGGCGACCCCTCAAAACGTGTGGAATGGGTGCCTGGACTAAGGCGTCGCCCGCGTTTCAAGCCGCCGTCCGGGCGGAATTGAGCAAGCTGTTGGGCCAGCCGGCCAAGCCCGTGGTGGTGCTTGTTTCGGGCGGACTGGACTCCATGGTGCTTGCCGAGGCCTTGAGCGCCCACGGGTACTCGATGCAGGTGGTCCACGTGAACTATGGCCTTCGCGGCGAAGCGTCGGTTGCCGACGAAGACTTGGTGCGCACCTGGTCAGAGCAGGCAGGCTGTGCGTTTCGTGCGGTTCACGCTCCGACCGACTTTGGTGCGGCCCCCGACCTACAGGCACGAGCCCGCAGCCTGCGCTACGGGGCGGCCCAGCATGAGGCCGAACAGGTTGGCGCCGAGTTTATCGTCACGGCCCACCACGCCGACGACGCAATCGAAACCTTTTTGCTTTTTGCGGCCCGCGGAACGGGCATCGACGGCCTGGTCTCCTTGGCGCCCCAAAACGGCATGCTCCGGCGGCCGCTCTTGGGTTTTCACAAATCGGAACTCCGCACCGAAGCCGAGCGCATGGGGCTGAATTGGCGCGAAGACGCCTCCAACGAAGGCGACAAGTACACCCGCAACCACCTGCGCCACCACGCGGTGCCCGCCTTGGAGCAGGCGATTCCGCAGGCCCGCGACGGAATTCGCACCACCATGCGCCACCTGCGCAACCTTCAGAAATTTGCGGAGGTCGCCATTCAGCGCGAGTCAAGCGTGTACACCGCAATGAGCCGCCGCCTGCCGGGTGCCCGCGTGCTGTACCGAGATGCGCTGGCCCATCCGCATTCAGAAGTTATTGTGCACCAGCTCCTGAAACCCTATGCGCCCTTTGACCTAGAGGCGCTTCGGCAGCTGACCGAGGCCCAAGTGGGGGCCTACCTCGAGCGCGACGGCTGGCAAATTTGGGCCGACCGCGAAGGTCTGCTGCTGCTGCCCTCGAGCGAAGCGGACTTTGCGCCCCGCCCCGCCGAAGGCCGTGTGGAGCTGCCGCTGTGGTCGGGTGAAGTCTGGCACGCGCGGGTGCAAATTTTGGCCATCGAAGGCACGCAGCGGCCCAAAAACCTTGGCAACGCGACCGAGCCGGTCACGCAGCAGCTACCCCGGGGCGCCTGCTGGCGCACGTGGTTGGAGGGCGACGTTATCCATCCGCTCGGACTCAAAGGCCGCAAGAAGGTTAGCGACGCGCTGACCGAAGCCAAAGTTCCGGCTCCCGTTCGCCGCCATGTAGTGGTACTCGCGCGCAGCGAACAGCCCGGTGAAGTACTTTGGATTCCGGGAATCCGACTGAGCGAAGCCCTCGCGTTGGATTCAGAACCGGGCGCTGTGGTCCGTTGGACTGTGAACTACCTTTGAAACTTATGAACCGATTTCTTCTCGCGGCGCTCGCCCTTGCTTTTTCGTGCACGATGGCCGTGGCGCAAATTCTGCAGCCGGTGACGTGGAGCACTTCAGTGCGGACCGCTTCTGACGGCACGCTGAATCTGGTGGCGTCCGCCAAAATTGACGCCGGCTGGCACGTGTACTCGCAGTTTATTGGCAGCGATGGACCGATTCCAACCGCATTCACGCTACCCGCGTCTAAGGACCTCAAAACCGAGGGTCCCGTGCGCGAGCCCAAGCCCATCAAGGAATTTGACAAAAATTTTGGCATGGAGCTGGCCTACTTCGCTAAAAAGGCCGACTTCGTGATTTCCGCCAAGCGCAGCAACCCCAAGGCCTTTACGTACACGGCCGAGGTCGAGTTCATGGTGTGCGATGACGAGCGCTGCCTTCCTCCTGACTACGTGAGTTTGGTGTTTAAGGTTCCGGCCGCAGCAGCGCCCGAGTTGGGCGGTGAAGAAATGCCGCGCAAGACGGCCGAGCTCAACGAGCAGCAGCCCCAGGCCGACGAAGCCCCTTCAGCTTCAGTTGAGGGTCCAGATGGAGCGAATCAAGAAGGCGAGGCCCCTGCGGCCGAAGAGGGGCAAGAGCAGGTTGGTTCCCCCAGCCAGGAGCCAGAAACCGCCGATGCCGTCAACCTCTGGGCCCTGTTCGGCGCCGGAATGCTCGGCGGTTTTTTTGCGCTGATCATGCCCTGCATTTTTCCGATGATTCCGCTGACCGTCAGCTTCTTTCTCAAGCAAAGCAAGTCGAAGGCCGACGGAGTGCGCAAGGCCATCCTCTACGGGGTAAGCATCAACGTGATCTACGTGGTTTTGGGGCTTCTCGTCACGGTGGTTTTTGGTTCAGATGCGCTCAATGCCATGGCGACCAATCCGTGGTACAACTTGGCGTTTTTTGCCCTGTTTGTGGTGTTTGCCATCAGCTTTTTTGGGGCGTTTGAAATCACGCTTCCGTCGTCGTGGGTCAACAAGGCTGACGACCAGTCGCAGCGCGGCGGACTCCTCGGAATCTTCTTCATGGCCTTTACCCTGGCGCTGGTGAGCTTCAGCTGCACCGGTCCGCTGATCGGACAGCTGCTCGTGGCCACGGCCGTGAGCGGCGAGCTGCTCGGTCCCGCTGTCGGAATGTTCGGGTTCAGTTTCGCCCTCTCGCTTCCGTTTGTGCTGTTTGCGGCCTTCCCCGGGTGGCTGAAGGGCTTGCCCAAGTCGGGCGGATGGCTCAACACCGTCAAGGTCACTTTAGGCTTCCTCGAGCTGGCCTTCGCGCTGAAGTTCTTGAGCACGGCCGACATGGTATGGCAAAAGCACTGGCTTGAGCGCGAGCTCTTTTTGGCCCTTTGGGTGGCCATCGCGTTTGCAACGGCGCTGTACCTCTTTGGCGTGTTTCGCATGCCCCACGACGACGAGCCCAAGGGCGGACTCGGAGTGGGCCGCATGCTCACGGGCCTCCTCTTTTTGGTAACGGGCTTTTACCTACTTCCCGGAATCTGGGGGGCGCCGGTAAAGCTGGTAGCCGGATTTCCTCCGCCCACCTTTTATGCCGAAAACCCCAACGGATTGGGGTCAAGTTCCGCAGCTTCAAGCGAAACGAAGCTGAGCGAAGACGCCCACTGTCCGCTGAACCTGCCCTGCTTTAACGACCTGGAAGAGGCTCGTGCTTACGCCCTTGAGGCCGGCAAGCCCTTGTTGCTCGACTTCACGGGGTGGGGCTGCGTCAACTGCCGCAAAATGGAAGAAGAGGTCTGGTCGCGCCCCGAGGTGCGCCAACGCCTTGCCGAGGACGTGGTGCTGGTGTCGCTGTACGTCGACGAACGCTCGACCTTGCCCGCAGATGAGGTCCGCGTCAGCGCAACGACTGGCAAAAAAATAAAGACGGTGGGCCAAAAGTGGGGCGACCTTCAGGCTCAGTACTTTAACGCCAACGCCCAGCCCTACTACGTGCTGATGGATCCGGCGGTCGAGGCACCGGCAGCGATCAATGGGCACACGGCCTACGACCCGGACCCCTCGATTTTTTTAAATTGGCTGGATGCCGGACTCAAAACGTTTAACGCGGGGAAGTGACGCTCGAACGCATCCTTGCGCTGCTCGAGGCAGCCATCGAAGACTACCACGTGCTCGACCGCTGGGACGCTCCGTGCCCGACGGCCTACAAAGCCGGCAGCCTGGATCAAGCTTGGTACGCCAAGGCATGGATCGACACGGTGCAGTGGCACCTCGAAGACGAAGTGCGGCGCACCGACCTGCCGTCTGATCAGTTGATGGCCATAAAACGCCGAATTGACGCCCTCAACCAAGAACGCACCAACGCCGTCGAGGCTCTTGATGTGTGCCTTGCGGCCCTGCTTCAGCCTAAGGTTGCTGTTGGCGGCGCGTTGCGGACCGAGTCGCTTGCCTGGGCCCTTGATCGTTTGTGCATTTTGCAGCTCAAGCGCTACCACCTTCGCGCAGAAGTTGACCGAAGCGACGCCCCTGACGCGCATCGGACCGCGTGCGGCCTGCGCCTTGATGCGGCGGACGCCCAGCACGTTGACCTCATGACCGCCTGCGCCGGACTGTGGGCTGAGGTGGTTTCGGGTTCGGTGCGCTACACGCCCTACCGCCAGTTTAAGCTGTACAACGATCCGGCAACGAATCCGGCACTTTATGGGGCTCAAGGCTAAACGTCACCTCGGCGTCGTGCGGTTTTCGGCCTTAGGCGACGTCGTTTTGCTTCATTCGGTGCTGTCGCAGACGGTAACGGATGGCGACCGCATCACCCTATTTACCCGACCGCGTTGGGCGGAGCGCCTGCCGGCGCACCCCGGTATCGAAGTGCACGGGCTGGATGTGGACCGCGGGCCCTACCGCCGCTTTTTTGCGCTGATGTGGTTTTGGTGGGGGTGGATGCGCTCGGCGGACCTCACCGCGTGGTACGATGCCCACAGCCACGTGCGCACCCGAAGCAGCCGCTGGATCGCAGCCCTGCTTCAAATCCCTTGCGGACATGCGACCAAACCGCGGGCCGCGCGAAGAGCGCTGCTTGCCGGAAGAACGAAGTTGGTTCCCAACGCGTACGATCTTCACAAGGTGGCGTTGGAGAAGTTAGGGTGGCCGAGTGTCCGCCCTTTGGAAGCCCCTGCGCCGCGCGAAAATCTGATTCTCGTGTCGCCCTACGCGAGCCGCGAATCCAAGCGATGGCCGTTGGACGAGGCATCCCGGCTAGGGCGGCAACTCCAAAATGAGGGCTACGAGGTGGTGTTTCTCGGAGGTCCAAACGAACGTATCCCCGAAGGTTTTGCGTCGGCTTTCGGGTGTTCCGCCCACGAGGAGGATGCGTTGTGGCGCCGGGCTCGGGCCGCGGTTGTGTGTGATTCGGCGGCGCAGCATTTGGCTTATCGGTACCAGGTTCCGGCCGTGGCCCTTTGGGCAGGCACGCATCCGGCGGGAGGGTTCGCTGCGCCCGGTCCGGTGGAGCACCTGGCATCTGAGCCACGTTTGGACTGCCAGCCCTGCAGCATTTTAGGGTCCGATGGGTGCCGTCGCGGCGACTGGGCCTGCCGTGCGGAACTAAGCGCCGACGCCGTTCGGTTGGGGTTGAAGCGATTGGGGGTTTAGCACGCAACAATTTAGGCGCTTGGGGGTTACCTAAGTAATGATTGAGCTTCGCTACCGACTGCGCGTCGGAGAACGCATCGTGGGGTACCTGCGAAGGATTGAAGGCACGGATTTTTATTCACCCGACGGTTTTTGGTGGACCGGTAAGCCGTTGGAGTACGAGCACGTCGACGAGGCGGTGGGTTTGCGGGACCGCCACCGCACGCATTTGTATGAATGGGATATTGTGAAGTTCAAGCCAGTGCCCGATTCGGCCGAGGAGCTGGGCGTTTTTCTTTGGAATAAGGGCCAAAAGCGCTGGGTGCTCCGTAGTGTGGAGTCTGAGGTGGACTACCATTTAGAGCTCAATGGCTACGCGCTGTTTCAGTCTGCGGACCTGCTCGTGTACAGCCACGTGTTTCTAAATCCAGAACTTCAGCGTTCGTGGGGCTTAGAGGAGTGAAGGCGCACGAGCGATCCGAACTAAACGACTAAATCCATTTGCTACCGACTGCCCCAGTGATGGGGTCGTTGGTTTGCGCCATGGTAGTTTCATTATTGACTTGGGTATGGGCCGAGGCCCGCTGGCACGAGCTGCGCATTGACGTCGCGGCTACGCCGGGATTTTCGTTTCACATGGTCGGAACCCGCGATCCAACGGTTCGCGAGGCGCCTAACCGAATCCATGCGGCCCTCCTTGAGGTGGGCGCCAAGTGGCCCGGAAAGCGCATCACCGTCTCCTTTCACCCGTCACGCCCGTGGCAGTTGGGCAGCTCCATGGACTTGCCCATTGCGCTGGGGGTTCTAATGGCTTCGGCGCAAATTCCCTTTCGAGACGGCCTTTGTGCTGTCGGAACCTTAGACCTCAAGTCCCGCGTGAGCTGGGTTGACCAGGATCGCCCCGCTCCGCCCGGGGATGCGGGACTGTTTATTTATCCGAGCTCCGCCTCGTGGAAGCAACAAGGTACTTTGTGGTCGCCGGTGCGGACGTTGGCCGAAGTGCTCGCCGTGGTGCGTACGGGCCGACCGATCGAGGGCGCTGAAGTACCGGCGCGAATTCGCACGATTCCGACGTGGCCTAGCTTGGAGCTTAGCCCCAAGGCCTTAACGGCTCTTGGACTTGTCGCGGCCGGTCGCCACCCCGCGTTTCTGCACGGTGCCCCGGGTGTCGGTAAAACGGAGTTTGCACGGGCCGTGCACCTGCTTCGAAGCGCGGTAGAGCCCAATACGCCGTACGTGGAACCTCCATCAAGCCTCACGCCGGTGCAACTCGTCGGGGCCAACGGCGCATTTTGGGCGGCGGGCTCAGGTGTTCTTTTTCTTGACGAACTGGGCGAAATGCCCGTTCGCACGCTTGAGGGTCTGCGCAAACCCATGGAGGCATTGTGGGCGCGCAACGCGCCGCCAAGTCCGTTGGTTATTGGGGCAACTAATCCCTGTCCGTGCGGGTTCACGGGGCACCAGCACGTCAAATGCACCTGCTCCCCCAACCGAATCTCTCGCTACCAAGAACGGTTTTCGGCGCCGTTTCTTGACCGGTTCCACGTTGCCCTGGCCCTTTCGATGCGCGACGAACGAATTTCAGTCCCTTGGGATGAGTTGGTTTTTAAACTGCGCCATGCTGTGGATATTCAGCGCAGTCGTGGCCCTTGGATGGGCAACGGCGCAATGCCCATAGAGTCCTTTGCGCTGGATGGTGGATTTTCGCGAGACGCCCTTGAAACCATGCATAGCTGGCACAAAAAGAGCGGTTTAGGCTTGCGCGCTCTTCATCATGCAATGCGGGTGGCCCGAACCTCGGCCGATTGGAGCCAGCGCAGCCGCGTGACCGCGCACGACGCGTGGCTCGCGATCTCGTTCCATTCGAGTCAGTTTCGAACTACTTCCACGTCCGATCCTTGGGGTCCGGAGCATTCTTGGTCCAAAGCAATGGGCCTTCGCAACCCTGAACCTCAATAACGACCGATGAAGCCCCGCCGAAGTAGGTAAGCAGGCGCTTACGCCAAGTTCGAAAACGGTCTAAGTCAAACTGACTGCAAGGGAGGGTGAGCACCGTGATTACGGTCCCCTCAACGATGACAATCGAGGGGTCGGCATGCGGTAAGGTTTTGGAGTCTCGCCCGGGCCTAACGACATTGTGGTCGATGAAGTCAGGCATCCACCGTTTCATGGCCCAGTTTAAGTCGTCCATTGCGTCGAACTCAAATATCCGCACATGAACGTTGAGCTTTGTACTGCGGCCGAGGTTGTCTTCGCTTTTTTCTTTGGCCTCCAGCTTGAAGTGAGTTTGGAAGGCAGGCTCCTCTTTTTCGAGGGCTCCCAGAGATTCGCCTTGAAGGTTAAGCGTTTTTACCGAATAGGTTGTAGCTAGTTCCGATTGAAAGCCCTTGATTCGCTGCTGGAGGTCATCAGATTGACCATAGGCCGGGGCGCTCAGCGCCAGGAAAGCGGTAAAAATTCGGGTTGCAAGCATAATGCAAACATACGCGCGGTATGATTTAGGTACTTTTGACGCATGAAACTCTGGATGCTTGCCGCAATCGGACTTTGGTCGACGGTGCTCCGTGCTCAAATCGTTAATGTCGAAGCCATGCGAGGTCCCGCGGAGCAGGATACGACCGAAGATGTTCACGGCCGGGTAGACGGAGGTTTTTACCTCGGGGGCACGCAAGCTCTTCTCCTCAAACTCAACGGCTCAGTCAATGCGACGCGTCGGGTTGACGACCACGTTTGGTACGGAATCGCCAGCGCCAACTGGGCAACGCGGCTGGGCGATAGCAAATTTGACTTTGAGCGTAACGGTATGCTTCACGTGCGGTACAACCGTATTTACAACGATAAACTCACGGCAGAGTATTTTGTGGAGTGGCAGAGCAACTTGCCGATGCGCATCGCGCGGCGCTTTAACCTTGGGGGTGGCCCGCGCTATACCGCGATTTCGGCGCCGGGGGTCAAGCTGTACATTAATCCGTTGCTGATGTATGAGTACGACGTCGAGTCGTTTTCGGCCAAAACGGACCACGCCCTTCGGTTGAACACCTACGTTAGTTTGGATCGGCAATGGGACCAATGGCGTTGGACTACGGTGGCATACTACCAGCCTAGATTTGGGCGATTTGAGGACATTCGGGCCATGATTAATTCGAGGCTCTCCGCACCACTTAGGCCGGACCTTAGCCTCGTGGTTATTGGGCAATTGAACTACGACGCTTATCCGGCTGGAACAGACGTTCCTCAATTCACCTTGTACAGCACGACGGGCCTCAGCTGGAAGTTCTAGCTGACACGGCACGTTGTTTGGTATAAGCGGCGCTATGGCAAAAACTAAATCATCGGAGGCGTTGGAGCGCCTATTTTCCTTGCTTCGGTGGGATCGCAAAGACATTTTGCGCATTCTTTCCTTTGCCGTTTTAAGTGGAGCTTTCAGTTTAATGCTCCCATTGGGCGTTCAAGCGCTAGTGGGTCAGTTAATGGGCGGTCGTTTGTCCTCTACCTGGTTGATTCTAACCGTGCTTGTTGTAGTTTCAAGCCTTTTCATGGGGCTTTTTGGGTTATTTCAAATGCGCCTTTCGGAGTGGGTGCAGCAGCGCATTTTTGTTCGCAGTGCTACCTACTTTATGTCGGTCATGCCGGCGGTGGTGCCCGAAGAAGACCAAAAGACCTGGTACGAGCGCGTCCACCGATTTTTTGACACAATTACCATTCAAAAAGAACTACCAAAAATTTTGGTAACGGCCTCTGCGGCCATCCTTCAGCTGCTTTTTGGCTTTTTGCTCTTGATGCTGTACGACTTCATGTTCGTGGCGGTTTCGTTTCTGATTTTGAGCATTGCGGGCATTATGATTCGCATCGGGTTTTCGCGCGGACTTGGCTACAGCATCGACGAAAGTTCCGAGAAGTACCGTATCGTTGACCAGATTGAGCATTTTGCCCGCGAGCGATCGGGTGCGCCAAATTCTCCGCCCCCCTACGAGTCGGTTTCGCGCCTGCTGGTCGGCTACTTGCGCAACCGCCGGGACCACTTTTGGGTCGTCTACCGCATGAATACCATTATGGTCGGCCTTCGCCTCGCTTTTACGGCCTTACTGCTCATTGCGGGCGGATGGCTCGTGGTCGACCGAAGCGTTTCAATCGGTCAATTTGTTGCGGTTGAGATCATCTTTTTAACCATTTTGACGAGCCTTGAAAAACTCGTTTCAAGCGTGGAGTCGCTGTTTGATATGCTCACTTCGGTCGTCAAACTCGACAAGGCCTTTTGGACCCGCGACCTCAAACCTCAGGCGTTCAGCGACTTTGACATTGAACACGCCGACATACCCGAGGAACTTCGCCAGATTTGCATGGAAACTCGGGCTACGGATCAGTGGGTGCGTCCGCGGCGTTGGATTGTGGCCGTTTCGGTTTTTGTCGTGCTTTCGTTCTTTTTACCGTGGACCCAAACCGTGGCCACGGAGGGCTCGCTGGTCTTTGACGACCCAATGGACCGCATGATGCCCTTGGCGATGGCCGAAGACGGCCGACTGGCAGCATGGCTCGTACGCGAGGGGGATGCGGTCAAGCAAGGAGACACGCTGGCGTTGCTCGAAGAAACCAAAACGGAGTACATGGACCCCAACGTGCTGAGCAATACGGAGCTGGGCCGGGATGCCAAATCAAACGCCGTAGACGGGTACCGACAAAAAATTTCTGCCCTTGAGGTACAAATTCAGCAGGCTCAAGCCGCGATGCCCCTTCAGATTGCGGCAGCATGGCGCAAAGTCCGCGCCGATAGTGCGAAGTACCAAGCGGCAGCCCTTGAGGCCCGATACACGGGGCTCCAGGCCCAGCGAGCCGACAGCCTGTTCCGTTGGGGTGCTTTGAGTCGCCTCGAGTGGGAGCAGCGCCAAACCAAAGCTCAGGAGGCCCGATCTAAGGCTGAGTTTACGGAACAAGACTGGCAATCGTCGCGCCTAAACGCCCGAAGCAAGTCTGCAGAATGGCAAGAGAAAATTGCCAAACTGCGCAGCGAACGCGCCGCGGCGGCCGCGGACATGGCCAGCGCTCAAGATGCCTTGGCCGATGCGCAAATCAAGGTGGGCGGAGTTCAGCGCCGTCAAGGTAACCGTGCGCTGCTGGCGCCGCGCAACGGATTTGTCGTGCAGTTGAGCTACGTAGCTCCTGGGGCTTCGGTAAAAAAGGACCAGCCCTTGTTGTTTTTGGCGCCCGAGGGTGCTCCTTCGGTGGTCATGGCCAAAGTAAAGCCGTTTGACATTCCCCTGCTTTCAGTCGGAGATTCCGCGCTTTGCGCCCTTGACGGTTGGCCCATCCTTCAGATACCTGGATGGCCTCGTTCTAGCGTCGGCCTTTTCTCTTCTAAGGTTCGGTACATTGCCTCTCAAGCGGATGCCGACGGCTTATTTGCCGTGGTGCTCGAGCCCACTGAGCGATGGCCAGATAATGCACGACCAGGAACCCACGTAACGGCAACCTTGCTGCTTAACGATGTACCTATGTGGTTTGAGCTATGGCGCCAGTTCAATGGCTTTCCGGCCAACGGTCCGGGCGAGCGCAATCCATCTGCCGGGCAATGATTCGCGCCCTCATGCTTTGGGCCGTAGCGGCCGCGTCGGCATCGTCGCAGGTAATGCCCTGGAACGAATTTGTGGTCCTTGCGCTCGAGCGCTCGGGTGAGGTTCGCGTCGCCGAGTCCAACGTGCGAATCGCACAAGCCAAGAGAATGGCGGCTTTTGCTGCATTTGAGCCGCGGATTGACCTAGCAAGCGAGGGTAAAGATTACGGTAACGACCTGCAGTACCGACTTGATCGAGCTGAGGCTCGCGTTGGACTTCCCGGCGGAATCGACCTTGTTGGCGGAGCCTCGCAGGCTTCGGGGGCATTCATTAATCCCGAGCGCAAAACGCCCGTTGAAGGATTGCTTAATGTCGGAATTTCGGCACCACTCGGTGGCGGCCTGGTTTTTAGTGATCGGCAGTATGCATGGGGTGCGGCAAGCCGTGAACTTGAAGTTGAACAGGCTAAGCTCGACCGGGTAGAACGCAAGGTTCGGCTCGAAGCCGTCAAAGTCTACACCTTTTGGCAGGCGCAAAATGAAGTACAGGTAGCGGTAAATGAGGCACTTGCGGTCGCTGAGGAGCGCTTGCGGCTGGTCCGCGAAGCCTTTAGACTTGGAGAGCGAAGCGAAATGGATACGCTCGAGGCCTATTTGTCGTGGGTTGACCGCCGTTCAGATGCGGCCAAGCAGCAGAGCCTATCGGTTACTGCGCGCGCGGAGGTCGAACGGTTAATCCTTGGCGCCGACGAGCCGTCGGCCGCTATGGTGGGGTTGTTACCTGATATGCGTCAGGTAGTCCTGCTTCAATATCCCGTTGGAGCGCTTGATCAACTCACGAACGATGGGGTGCCCGAATTAAAGATGGTCGCATCGATCCTTCGTCGGGAACGGCTTGCGACCACCACGGCCTGGGCTCAGTGGCTCCCCGCGCCCTATATAGACTACCGAATGCTCCAATGGGGCGGGAGCACGTGGAATCCGGAGGCGGTTCAATGGAGGGTAGGACTGGCCATTCCATTATTCAATCAAAAAGCGCGGGCTGACCTCGCGGGTGCTCAAGGTCGCCTACGCGCAGCCGAGGCCCAGGCGGCAGCCACCCAAAACCAATTTGACGTACTTCGCCGCCAACTAGTCCAGCAGGTCGAAGCCCTGGATGTCGAGCTCAAAGCCTTGATTGGAGCGGAGGCTGCAGCCTACGCGCTACTTCAGCAGGAACGTCGCCGATTCTCCCTAGGCGAAAGCACCATGTTCATCTTGGCTAGCCGCGAAACAAAGTACTTGGAGGCGGTTCAAAAGCGCGCGATCGCTACGGCCAAGCTTCAGTCCCTTGAGGCGGAACGCCGCTTGCTGACCCGTCCGTCCCTGTAGGCCGCAAGGGCATCAGCGACCACAAAGCTCGAGCCTCCCACATAAATCGCTTGAAAACCGTCGGCTTTAGCCATATTGATGGCGTGGGCAACCGAAAGGCATTCAACGACGTTGCGCCCGGCGGCCCGAAGCTGCGCCGCCCAGTCGTGCACGGCTAAGGCCCGGGGAATGTCGGGCGCGCAGGCATACACCCGGCAGGCCTGAGGGATCAAGGCGATCAGTTCGGCCGTGTCTTTGTCGCTAACCACCCCCAGAACCATGGCAGACGTGCTCCCGGCCCGCACGCGGTTCCACTGCTTCATTACCGGAATCCACGCGTGACCGTTGTGCGCGGAATCGACCACGACCAACGGATTCTCCGCCTCGAGCACGTCCCAGCGGCCGCGAAGCCCAGTATTGGCCACTACCCGCATAAGTCCGCGCCGAATTTGGTGGTCCAAAAGTCGGTGCCGAGCAACCCGAGCGGCCATGATCGCGGTTCGCGCATTCTTTACCTGGTAGTCGCCCTGCAGGTCCGTCGGAAAAACTTCGTCGTGCTTGCCAATCGGGTACACGTAGCAGCGGTCGAGCGAGGCCGCGACCTCCTCAAAAACGGATAGGATTTCAGAATCCGATTCACCAACGATCGCCATCACCTTCGGCTTGAAGATGCCTGCTTTTTCGCGGGCGATGCTGGCGCGGTCCGGACCCAAAAAGGCCATGTGGTCGAGGCCAATGCTGGTGATTACAGACACCAGCGGCGTTACGACGTTGGTGGAATCGAGGCGTCCACCCATGCCCACTTCGACCACGGCGAGGTCCACCCGCGCGTCGCGAAAGGCGGCAAAGGCCATGCCCACGGTGGCTTCAAAAAAGCTCAGGTCGAGCTCTAGAATGTCAGCGCGGTGCGCGTCGACAAAGTCGGCCACCCAGCGCTCGGGGACCAACCGGCCTCCGACGCGAAAGCGCTCGCGTAGGTCGAGCATGTGGGGCGAAGTGTGCAGTCCGACGACCATGCCCGCTTCGTGAAAAATGCTCGCGAGCATATGGCACGTGGATCCCTTGCCGTTGGTGCCCGCCACGTGAATGCAGGGGTAGGCACGGTGGGGGTTTCCGAGTCGTTCAAGCCAAGCCTCGGTCTTGCTGAGGTCGAGTCGGTAGGTTGCTGGGGTGCCGCCCTGGCGTTGAAACATGGGCAGCCGCTGGACGAGCCAGTCGCAGGCCGCGTCAAAACGGTTCATGGCTTAAGTCCGCTGAAAATTGTAGCGAATAGTACCCACCTGAAGTTCAAGGGCCGAGGGGTCACCTTGCCAACGGGTTTTGAGGGCCGCCTCTTCGGCGCGTCGAATCAGGCATTCCTCGGAGGTCGTCGAGCCCTTTTGGCCTTGGCCGTCGGCGCGCTTTACGACACCGTTGCGATCGACATACACTTTGACGACGACCACGCCTTCACCGTCGCAATCGTAGCGTAGCTTGGGGCGTTCTAGGGCGGACCGGGTACCCAATTGGTAATTGCCGCCGCCGGCGCCTCCGCTGCCGTTGCCTGTTCCGCTTCCGTTGGGGGAACCTTGGTCGCCGCCGCCGGTCGTGCTGCCCTGGCCGCTGCCGGTTCCGCCTTTAGTGCCTCCCGGTTTACCAAATCCTTTGAGGCGGTTGGAGAGCTCGTTCGACGGCTTGGGTGCCTGCTCGGCGGGCTTTTCGACAGGCTCTTGAACAGGAAATCCCTTCGAATTAAATGCTAAAGATGTTGGTGTGCTCTTTGATTGAGAAATTCCTCCTCGATGTACTTCATCATCAATATTTTGAAAGCTTCCGAATTGGCCGATGTTATTGAATGCATTGGTTTCAATAATATTTTGAAAGACAAGTGAATCTTCTCTTATATTGAATTTTACAATAACGTACTTTGACGGACAACAATCTGCATCAGAATTTTCCCACAAGTCTAATTTTAAAACTAAGCTTGAGTCTGAAATACTTAAAATCTCAGGTTGCCCATTATATCTTGTCTCATAATCATTGATTATATTAAAAGCACGTGGATTTAAGTTAGATATCTTATAATTATAATTCTTAAAACTTAACAAATACAGGTCATCCCATACGGCATTCCCTCCGTTTGATACTGTTACGTTTGTAACTAACTTAAAGTCTAGTTTAGAATTCGTCTCAACTAGTTCCCAGTCATTACAGTTTACCGAGGCAATAAAAGTACGCTCTATTAAGTCTGTTGATAATTGGATATTACTGTAAATGTTGAGGCTGGAATTCTCATATACTGTGAAAACATCTGAGCTATTTATATCCAAATCTGGATTTCTAAGGATGAATTCATTTGTGAAGAAATCTTTGATTACACTTATGGGTATTGAATATTCTTGACTTTTTGAATAGATGTTGACATACTGAGTTTCTTCCGATATATCAATTGAGTTTTGGCTGGAACAACTGAATAATGAAATTACAAAAAGAACAGAAAAGGTTCTTATTGTGATTAATTCCAATATTATTGAAGATTTCACAAAAAGTTATGTTCTGTTGAATTTGTAGCGAATCCAACCCACCTGAACTTCAAGGGCCTTGGGGTCACTTTGCCAGCGGGTTTTGAGGGCCGCCTCTTCGGCGCGTCGAATCAGGCATTCCTCGGAGGTAGTCGAGCCCATTTTGCCTTTGCCGTCGGCGAGCTTTACGACACCGTTGCGATCGACATACACTTTGACGACGACCACGCCTTCACCGTCGCAGTCGTAGCGTGGCTTGGGGCGCTCGAGCACCGAGCGGTTGCCCAGATCGTAGTCGCCGGGGTTGCCGGTTCGGTCATTGCCGTTGTGGGAACCTAGGTCGCCCCCGCCGGCCGTGCTGCCTTGGCCGCCCCCGGTTCCGGTGGGGCTGCCGCCCGATTTTTTATTTTTAATATTATCCAGCGCATTCTTTAAGCGTGGGTCTTGGGGCTTATCGGCAGGTTTTTCCACGGGTTTTTCGACCGGCTTTTTGGGCTTATCGGAAACCGACGGAGCGTCCACGAAATCTTGGGTGGTAACCTCAGATTCGGCTGAAACGGGTTCTGCGGCCGACGGGGCCTCAGCACCGTCGGGGGCGGCCACGTCGTCGCCCGAGCCGTCTAGCGAATTGCCAAAACTCACGGGGATGCCATACTCGGGCGGCGGATCTTGGTACGTCAGGCCAAAAAACGCAAAGAACAGCAATAGCACGGCGTGCACCGAGAAGGTGGTCGCAAGCGCCTTGTTGCGGTCTTTTTTGTCGTGTTTTTGCTGACCCATAACGGCGTACAAAATTTACTTAGGGTCGGTCGCCAGCACCAACTTCAGTCGGTTGCGGTAGGCGATGTCCATAATCCGCACCGTTTCGCCCGTAGGGACCGATTCGTCGGCGCGCAGGATTACCACGACTTCGGGGTCTTGGCTGGCCAGAGTGAGTAGCTGCGTTTCGACCTGGTCCATGGCCACGATGTCTTCATTGACGCTCACTTGGAGGTCCTTATTAATGGTGACGGTAATCGAGGCCTTGTTGACACTCTGCGCTTTGCTTTTGGGCAAAATGACGTCGAGCGCGCTGCTGGTTACGAGCGTCGACGTGAGCATGAAAAAGATGAGCAAGAGGAACACGAGGTCGGTCATCGACGACATGCTGAACTCCGCGCTGACCTTGCTGCGGCTGCGTAAGTTCATGGCTAAAGCGGTTCGTGAAGGAGGTCCAGAAACTCGGTGGCGCTCACCTCCATCTTGTAAATGACGGACTCAACCCGCATTACCAAGTAGTTGTAGGCGAAGTAGGCGATGATGCCGACGATGAGGCCCGCCACCGTCGTGGTGAGAGCGACATAGATACCTTCGGCAAGCATGTCGACCTGAACACCCGCGCCGGCGTTTGCCATTTCGCGAAACGACAGAATCATACCGATGACGGTTCCGAGGAATCCAATCATGGGCGCTCCGCCCGCAATCGTCGCGAGGTAGGGCATGTTGCGCTCCAGCTGCTGAATTTCGAGCTTGCCTTGGTTTTCGATTGAGGCAGAAATGTCTTGCAGCGGCTTGCCGATGCGCTTGATTCCTTTGGCGATCATGCGCCCCACCGGGGTGTCGCTGCGCTCGCAGGTATTTAGGGCGGACTGCATGTTGCCGGCGGCAATGAAGTCCTTGATGTCGCGCATGAACTTGTCGTCGAGCTTGTTGGCGCGCTGGATCGCGAGGTATCGGTCGACAAAAAGGTAGACCATGAGCACCGAGAGTGCCAGCATGGTTCCCATGATGACTTGGCCACCGATGCCCCCGGAGAACATCAGGTCAATAATCGTCATGGTTTTTTCGGTTACCACCGGTTCTGCTGGGAGGGCGCTTGTCGCGGCCTCGGCAGGCAGTTCACTTTGAAGAAAAGGCACGTTCATAGGGCACTAAATTCCGAAGACTTCGGAACAAATACAGTGCCGAAGCCCACAAGTTATTAACCGAAGATAATCCAGCGCTGCACGGCATAGACGGCAATGCCCGCCAAGTATCCCAGCAGCGCGAGGAAGGAGATTTTCTTGAGGTACCAACCAAACGGAATTTTTTCGAGCCCCATTACTGCCACCCCGGCCGCAGAGCCGATGATGAGGATGGAGCCGCCCGTTCCGGCCGTGAAGGCAAGGTACTTCCAGAAAAAGTCGTCCTGCGCAAAAAAGGTTCCCGGAACCATGTCGTACATGCCCATGGCAGCGGCCACAAGGGGCACGTTGTCAATAATGGCGCTAAGGACGCCAATAATTCCGCCCACCAGATACACGCCCATTTCGGTGGTGGTGTCGAAGGCGGAATCGAGGCCGTTCGCGAGGTCCTTGAGCTGTCCGGCCGTTTGAAGGCTGGCGACGGCGAGCAAGATTCCGAGGAAGAAGAGGACCGACGGGGTGTCAATTTTGCGAATCACCCCGAGGATACCGAGTTCGCTGCGCACGCTGTCCATTTTACGTCGGTGCATGAGGTCGGTAACCACCCACATGACGCCGAGGCTGAGCATCATGCCCATAAAGGGCGGAAGGTGGGTCACGGTTTTGAACACGGGTACAAACAGAAGTCCGCCGACCCCGACCGCCAGTGCGCGCATTTTCTCACTGGGCATCACCGTGGCGTTGTGCGCGTGCTGGACGTGCGATTCTGGGCGTTCAAATGTTCCTTTAAGCGTGAAGGTCAGGTAGATCAAGGGGGCGAGCAGCACCGCTACCGAGGGTAATAAGATGAAGCTGATCAGGGTGCCGGTGGACACATATTCGCCAATCCATAGCATCGTAGTGGTAACGTCGCCAATAGGGGACCAGGCACCTCCAGCGTTGGCGGCGATAATGATGATTCCGCCAAAAACCCAGCGAAGTTGCTGCTCTTTAACAAGTTTGCGGATGAGCGAAACCATGACAATGGAGGTTGTTAAGTTGTCCAGAACGGCGGACAGGAAAAACGTCAGCCAGCCCAAAATCCAGAGAAGGACCACGGTTTTGTCGGTTTTAATGCGGTCGGTAATCACCGAGAAGCCCTGGTGGGCGTCGACCACCTCGACGATGGTCATGGCTCCAAGCAAGAAAAAGAGGATGGAGGCGATTTCGCCCACGTGCTCCAGCAGGTGGTGTTCGGCGGTGTGGAGGTCGGCTCCGCCCAAAACGTAGACGGCCCAGAGCACCACGCCCGTGATGAGGGCCGAGGCGGCCTTGTCGATTTTAATCGAATGCTCAAAGGCGATGGCCGCATAACCGATCACAAAAAGGGCAATCATTAACGTGTACATGGGGAATAATGTATAGGCAGTAGTAAGGTAGGGGCCGCAGGTTAATTTATGCTTCCCTTAGGGTTAGGTTTTATGCGGCGCTCCGAAAATCGTGCCGTCGCAACCGTCGCCTTGCCCTCCAGCGTAGCTCGCGAGCACGTTGGGTTCGCCCCGAAGCCGCAGCAGCCCTAGGTAGGCAAATGCGAGGGCCTCTTTAGCCTCGAGCACGTCGAGGGGCGCAACGGTCCAGGTCCATTCGGGGCCGTAGGCGGTCAGTCGGCCCACGAGGTCGGTGTTGTGGGCGCCGCCGCCGCTGAGCAGGGCGGTTCCGGGGGTTGCTGCGGCAGTGCGGAGTCCGTGGACGATGGACCACGCGATGTGGTCGGCGGCTGTGGCCAGGGCATCTTCAGGTTGATCGGGGCGTTGGGCGTTGAAGGCGGGCCAAAATTCGCGCTCCATCCATTCGCGACCCAGGCTCTTCGGGAAGGGCGCGGCGTAGTAGGGGAGGTAGCGGATGGAGTCAGCGGCGTCGGGGCCTCCGAGCGGCACGGCCACCCGGCCTCGCGCGGCGTAGGCTCCCCCCGGATCGAATTCGAGCCCGAGTTCAGCCGCCAAGGGATTGAGGAGGCCGTTGCAGGGTCCGAGGTCGCCCGCGCGGCGCAGCCCGCGGGCGTCGGTCCACGAGGCGTTGGAGAAGCCGCCCAAGTTGACGCATACGGCGAAGGAGCCGAAGAGGTCTCGGTCTGCAAGGGGAACGAGCGGCGCGCCTTGGCCGCCGCGGGCCACGCTCGCGCTGCGAAAGTCGCCTACGACGGGAACAGGACTTTGGTCAAAAACCGAGGCTTCGTGGCCGATTTGCACGGTGATTCCGCGCTTTGGGTCGTGCTCCACCGTGTGCCCGTGGTGGGCCACCGCCTGTGCTCCAAAGGCGTGGCGCCGGTCGAATTCGAGCCACTGATCCTGGCACCATGCGGCAAAGTCGCGGCTGGTTTGGGCCCGATGGGCCCCACGGTCGCGGTAGGCGGCGGTCAGACGTTGAGGCCAGAGGGTTCCGCGGTAGGTCCGCGTTTCGTAGGCCAAAATGCGGTAGGTCCACCGGTCGCCAAGGCGTTCAAATTCCGCCGCGCAGAGGTCTAAGCCGTCGAGCGAAGTTCCCGACATGACGCCCAAGAGGCGAACGGGTCCGTTTGAGGTCCAAATTGGCGGTTGCACCGAACAAAGGTGGGGCTTGCCGGTGTTATTTTTGCCTTATCAACCTTTGATATCATGCATTTTCAGCTTACCGAGGAACACCTCATGATTCAGCAGGCCGCGCGCGATTTCGCGCAGACGGAACTGCTTCCCGGCGTCATCGAGCGCGACGACCACCAGAAGTTTCCCGCCGAGGGTGTGCGCAAAATGGGCGAACTGGGTTTCATGGGAATGATGGTGTCGCCCGAGTACCACGGCAGCGGAATGGATACCGTTTCGTATGTGCTGGCAATGGAAGAGATTTCTAAGATCGACGCATCGGCCTCGGTTTCGATGAGCGTCAACAACTCGCTGGTGTGCTGGGGACTGGAAACGTTTGGTACGCCCGAGCAAAAAGAAACGTACCTCAAGCCGCTTGCTGCGGGTCAAGTGATCGGCGCGTTTTGCTTGAGCGAGCCCGAAGCGGGCTCAGATGCTACGTCGCAGAAGACCACCGCCATCGACATGGGCGACCACTACCTGCTCAACGGCACCAAAAACTGGATTACCAACGGAAATTCCGCCAGCATTTACCTCGTTATTGCGCAGACCGACGTGGCCAAGGGGCACCGCGGCATCAACGCGCTGATCGTTGAAAAGGGTATGCCGGGATTCATCGTGGGCAAGAAAGAAGACAAAATGGGCATTCGCGGCAGCGATACCCACTCGCTGATGTTCACGGACGTGAAGGTTCCGAAAGAAAACCGCATCGGCGAAGAAGGATTTGGGTTCAAGTTTGCGATGAAGACCCTGAGCGGCGGACGCATTGGCATCGCCGCGCAAGCGCTGGGAATTGCAAGCGGAGCCCTAGAGCTCGCCGCCAAGTACGCGACCGAACGCAAGTCCTTTGGCAAGCCCATTGGCGAACACCAAGGGGTGGCCTTTAAGCTGGCCGATATGGCGACCAAGGTCGAGGCCGCGCGCCTTCTGGTGCTCAAGTCTGCTTGGCTCAAGGATCAAGGGTTGCCGTTTGACAAGGAATCGGCGATGGCCAAGCTCTATGCGTCGGAGGTGGCGATGGAAGTGACGACCGAGGCCGTGCAAATTCACGGCGGATACGGTTTTGTGAAGGAGTACCACGTCGAGCGTCTGATGCGCGACGCCAAAATCACGCAGATTTATGAGGGTACCAGCGAGATTCAGCGCATCGTGATTTCGCGCGCCGTACTCAACGAGGCCGCAGGCATCTAAGCCCTCGCGGTACCTCACAAGCCCATAAAAAAACCCGAGCGCGAGCTCGGGTTTTTTGTTTGCGGCCGTGGCCGGGTAACGTCCGTGGCCGGGTAACGACCGGGCAAGGGCCGGGTAACGGCTTACTTCTTGGCGGGCGCTTCGTCTTTGGCTTCGGGCTTTGGGAGCTTGTTGAGGTACTCGGCCAACTTGGTCGTGTAGTCGAGGGCTTCGCTGCCATAGAGCACGTTGGTTTCGTAGATCAGCACTAAGTCGATTTGCTCTTCGCCTTTCATGGCTTCAATGGCTTTGTCGACCTGCTCTTTCACGGTTTCGTTGATGGCCAGCTCCATTTGCTGAAGTTCGCCGCCCTTTTGCTGCTCGAGCATTTGGTAGCTGTTTTGAATGCGCTGAAAGTCCATTTGGGCTCGCTCGAGCTCCACCTTACTCAGGCCCGGAGCGGCGCGCTGCAGCACGTCGTACTCGGCCTGAAGGTTTTGCTGGCCGCGGACCAACTCGGACTCGGCCTTTTTGGCGGCCTCTTCGTACTTGGCCGACATTTCTTTGTGGTACTCATACAAGTTCACGAGGCTGTCGAGGCGCACGTAGACGATGCGGGCGCCGCCTTCGGCGACGGGGGCGGATCCGCCAGACTGGCACGAAAGAGCGCCGGCGGCCAGCAGGGCCGCGGCAGAGAGGGCAATTAATTTTTTCATGGCCGTGAAGGTAGGATTAAAAATGTTCCGAAGCGACGCGGTTAATAAGCGCGTCGTCGGCCAGCGCGGGGAGGGTCACTCGGAGACCTGCGCTGCGCTCGAGCTCGCGGCGAATGGCGGTCAGCGCTTCGGCGTTTCGGGCCCAGGCGCGGCGCGCGATGCCGTTGTTGACGTCATAAAAAAGCATGCGCTCGAGCTTGGTGTCGGCCTCGGCGCTTCCGTCGAGCAGCATGCCAAATCCGCCATTAATGACCTCGCCCCAACCCACGCCGCCCCCGTTGTGCAGCGAAACCCAGGTCGCCCCGCGGAAGCTGTCGCCAATGGCATTGTGTACGGCCATGTCGGCGGTGAAGCGCGATCCGTCGTAAATGTTGGAGGTTTCGCGGTAGGGCGAGTCGGTTCCGCTCACGTCGTGGTGGTCGCGACCGAGGACCACGGGCCCCAGTTCGCCCCGGCCGATGGCCTGGTTGAAGGCCCGCGCGATGGCGATTCGGCCCACGCTGTCGGCGTAGAGGATGCGGGCTTGCGAGCCGACCACGAGGCGGTTTTGCTCGGCCTGCTCGATCCAGCGCAGGTTGTCTTCCATCTGCAGGCGAATGTCGTCGGGTGCTTCGGCTGCCAGGGCGCGGAGCACGTCGGCGGCGATGCGGTCGGTGGTGCGCAGGTCGTCGGCGGAGCCGCTGGCGCACACCCAGCGGAACGGTCCAAAACCGTAGTCGAAGCACATGGGGCCGAGGATGTCCTGAACGTAGCTCGGGTAGGAGAAGTCGAGGCCGTTTTCGGCGATAACGTCGGCTCCGGCGCGGCTTGACTCAAGCAGAAACGCGTTGCCGTAGTCAAAAAAGTACATGCCTCGAGCATGCAGCGCGTTGATGGCGGCGACGTGGCGGCGCAACGTGGCCTGAACCTCGGTGCGGAATCGCTCAGGATCCTCAGCCATGAGGCGATTGGATTCTTCGTAGCTGTAGCCCTGCGGGTAGTAACCGCCGGCCCATGGGTTGTGCAGCGAGGTTTGGTCTGAGCCCAGGTCGACGTGAACGTTTCGTGCCACTAGGCGCTCCCAGAGGTCGACGGTGTTGCCCACAAAAGCGATGGAGGAGTTGCCCTGCACGGCTTGCGCGGCGAGCGCGAGGTCGATGGCCTCGTCGGCCGAGTAGGTAAGGCGGTCTACCCAGCCTTGGGCGTGGCGCTTTTCGGCGGCGGTGGCGTTGATCTCGCTGGTGATGCTGACCAGGCCGGCGATGGAGGCGGCCTTGGGTTGGGCGCCGCTCATTCCGCCCAAGCCCGCGGTCACAAACAGCTTGCCTTCGAGCGGACCCTTTGTGAACTTGCGGGCCGCGTTCAAGACGGTGATGGTGGTTCCGTGCACGATGCCCTGCGGGCCGATGTACATGTAGCTGCCGGCGGTCATTTGGCCGTACTGGCTGACGCCGAGAGCATTAAACTTCTCCCAGTCGTCGGGCTTGGAGTAGTTGGGGATGACCATTCCGTTGGTTACCACGACGCGCGGAGCCTGCGGCGACGACGGAAAAAGCCCCTGAGGGTGCCCCGAATGCATGTGCAGCGTTTGGTCTTCGGTCATCGTTGCGAGGTACTGCATCGTCAGCAGGTACTGCGCCCAGTTTTGAAAGACGGCTCCGTTGCCGCCGTAGGTGATGAGCTCGTGCGGGTGCTGCGCCACCGCCGGATCCAGGTTGTTTTGGATCATCAGCATGATGGCCGCGGCCTGCGGCGTGCGGGCGGGGTAGGCTGCAATGGGCCGGGCGTGCATCGCGTAGGTCGGTCGAAACCGGTACATGTAAATGCGTCCGTAGCTGCGGAGTTCCTCAGCGAATTCGGGCGCCAAAACCGCGTGGTGGCGGGGCTCAAAATAGCGGAGCGCGTTGCGAAGGGCCAGTTTTTTTTCGTCGGCGCTCAGCAGGTCTTTGCGCACCGGGGCGTGCGAAACCGAGGGGTCAATTCCGGGATGGGCGGGGAGCTCTGCCGGAATTCCGGCCAAAATGGATTCAGCGAAGGATTGCATGGCGCAAAGGTCGGGCAAAACACCGCTTCGGCACCTTCCAAAGGCATCGTTGGGCCCCGCGCCGGCCGACTACTTCACGGGTTCGGTCACCGCCTGGCTGGCGGGGGCCGCAGGCCAAGCTCTCCACGTCAAGGTCCAGCGGGCGCGTTCGCCGTCGTCTTCGCGCAGGATCCAGAGGTCGCCGCCGCGTCCGCGCAGCAAGTCGGCCTGGATGAAGTCCCCGTCAAAATCAACCGGGTCCAAGCGGAACGCGACGTTGCGCTCAAAGCGGAGCGTGTCGTCCGTGCTCACCCAAACTTGGCCGTAGGACTTGGTGTACTGGTACTGTGGGTAGGCGCTGGTCCAGCGGTCGGTAACCGAATCGTGGTGCGTCCAATGGGGCAGGTAGTGGCTACTGTCGGCCCACTGTTGCCAGCTCGCCAAGACAAAGGGAACCCGGCGGATGTAGGTTTTCCAGGCACCTTGCCCCGACCCCAGCGATTCGAGTTCGCGTTCGTCGTCGGTAAAGCGCACGGAATTTCCCGCCACGGCCACCGTCGTGCTGTCCACGGGCGGCAGCTGCACGCGGCCGCTCGAACGAAGCGGCGTGGCGGTGCTGTCGGGGTAGCGAACCTCGGAACTCTCCAGGCTCCGCGGCCCGTTCCATTGAAACGTAAGGGCGCTGGGGGCCCCAAAGGCCGAAGCGGCTTCGGCCCCGTACACGATTCCGCCGTCGGGAAGCGCTTCGAGCAGGAATTCGGTAGCGCTGTCAATCCGGCCCGGGCTTTGGTTGCGGCGCAGGACCTCCTCGAGCAGGAGGTCGCTGGTGGTGATCCACAGGTATTCGTCGGTGCCGGCTGCAGCCCAGCCGTCGCCTTCGTACAGGCTGGTACCGTTGTAGGTGCGCACCTCATAGGGCTGGCGCAGTTGGTTGGGCGACCAGCTTCCGCGCGGAGCGGTTAGCATCCACGAGCTTCCCATTTCGCCGGTGCGGTGCATGCTGAGGAGCGCGCGGCCGTCGGGCCAGCTGTTCACGGCCTGGTGGATAATGCGCAAGCCGCGGTAGGCATCGCCTAGGCTGTCCAAGATTCCGGCCTGGGAACTGGCGGTTGCGACCGACGGGACGTCGGCCATCCACAAGGCGTTGCCGGCCACGCCGGGACCCATGGGATGGTTGCCGGTGGGTTCGGTGGCGCAGGCTCCCGCCAGCATGAGCGCGGTCGCAGAACGTGCGGCGCGCACGGCGAAGCAGTTTAGGTTCATAGGTCGAGGCTTAATTGACTTGGTTTCCAGGCAAAACTACGGCGGTGCCAGGGGCTGGGGCCGTGCACCTCGAGCGCCGCGCGGTGGCCGGGGCTCGGATAGCCCATGTTGCGGTCCCAGGCGTACTGCGGAAAGTCCGCGTGGAGCTCACACATGATGCGGTCGCGCTCGGTTTTGGCAAAAATCGACGCGGCCGAAATGCAGGCGAATCGCGCGTCGCCCTTGACTTCGCAGCGGTGGTTGATGCCTTCGTAGGGCTTGAATCGGTTGCCGTCGACGAGCAGCAGCCCCGGCTTGGGGTTGAGTTGGGCAATGGCTCGGTGCATGGCGAGGTAGGTGGCCTGCAATATGTTGATTTCGTCGATTTCGGCGGCGCTCGCGATGCCCACGGCCCAATGGCCGCGTGGCAACAGATCCTCGAGTTCGGTGCGCAGGCGGTCCCGATGGCGGACGCTCAGTTTTTTGGAATCCGTGAGACCGTCCACCGCATAGCGATCGTTCCATATCACGGCGGCAGCGACCACCGGACCCGCGAGGGGCCCGCGGCCGGCTTCGTCGACCCCGGCGGTGTACTTCATGGCGCTGGGCGCAGGGTTTCGAGGGCGGAGCGCGCGGCGGCGGCACTGCGGTCCCAGTCGTATCGGGCGGCTTGGGCTAATCCTCGCTGAACCCATTCGTGCGGATCTTCGGTTGCCGCTCGGTAAAGCAGTTCCGCCCACGCGTCGGCGTCGTCAGGCGCGGCGTATCGGGCGGCGTCGCCAGCGATTTCGGGCATGCAGCTAGCCGTGCTGCTGAGTACCGGACAGCCCGAGGCCATGGCCTCGATCAGCGGAATTCCGAATCCCTCAAACTTCGAGGGGAAGCAAAACGCCACCGCCCCCGAATACAAAGCGTTCAGGTCGCTGCCTTCGGCGCGACCCACCCAATGCACGGCGGGGCCAGCCGTGCGCGACAACTGTTCGAGTTCGGCGTCGCGGTGCAGCGGATTCCCCACCAGCACGAGCTGCTCGGGCCGCTCCGGATGGCGCGTTTTAAACGTTTGAAACGCGCGAATCAGGGTAGCTACATTTTTTCTTGGGGTGAACGCCCCAACAAACACAAAGTAGGGGTGGCCCCCTGCCCAGCGCCTGCGGGCTTCGTCGACGTTGGCCAAGGGCTTAAAGTCTTGCTGGGGCGCATTGGGCGTTACGACGATGCGCTCCAGGTCGGCCCCGTAGGTAGCCGCGAGGTCGTTTTTGGACGTTTGCGACACCGTAAAGAGCAGGTTGGCCTCGGCAACTCCGCGCGACACCACGCTCTGGTAGTACTGGCCGACCCGAGGCGGAATGCCCTCGGGCTGGTGCACAAAGTTCAGGTCGTGCACGGTCACCGCGAGGGGGAGTCCGCCCAAGCCCACCCGCTTGAGGGCCCGTCGCGACGGCAGTAAACCGTCGGGAGACCAGTACGCGTCGGCCTTGATGCGGCACAGCAGCCAGGGAACCGATCGCTCGTTCCACAGCTTCCAAAGCCAAGGGTGGCGGGCCGGGAGCCCCACGACGTGCTTCACTGCTCCGGGGTAGTCAAAGCCCTCGACGTAGCGGTCAAAAAAGAGGTGCACTTCCCAGCCGGGCGTGGCGCACAGCCGCTCCAGCAGGCGGTGGCTGTACCACCCGGTGCCCTCCAGCGAGTCTGCAAGCAGCCACCGTGCGTTAACCGCCAGTCGAAAAGGTCGGGGGGCATGGGCCATGCCGCCAAAAGTATGACCTTTGCCGCATGCCGTATTCATGGTCGCCCCGTTTGGATGCCTGGAAGCTGGTCTTGCGCCGCTCCGGCCTCGTGCTGGCGCTGAAGGTGGTCGGTGCGCTGGCGGGTTATGCCTTTGCTTACTTGGCGTTGCGCCGGTTGGGTGCGGGCGGATACGGCTACTTCGAGCTGGCGTTTACCGTGCTGAGCATCGGGTCGGTGGCCGCGAAGTGGGGCTTAGACGGACTGCTCGTTCGCGAGGTTCCCGCCCGCGAGCCGCAAGCCGCCCAGCACTTTATCGACCAAGCGATGACGGCGTCGCTGATGGGTTCAGTTCTTGTGGGAGCCGTGCTTTGGTTTGCCGCACCCTTCCTGACCGAACACTACGGGGGATTCACGGGCCTATGGCGGAGTGCCGCGCTGGCCATGCCCGCCTGGACGGCCATGCTTGTTTGGTCCGAAGCCAAGCGCGCCCAGCACCGGTACGTGGCGTTTGGCCTGCTTCAAAGTAGCATTTTGTTGGGGATCGTGGCCTTGGCCATGGCGCTGCTGCCGGACCTTAATCGGCCCGAGTACGCCGTGGGCGCGTTGGCGGCCGCTGCGGTGCTGGGGGTGGGTCAGGGATGGCGTCGGGTGCGCAACGTTGAGCTCCGCAGCCTTTGGGCGTTGCGCGGAACCGCCACGGCCATGTTCCTCACCGGCACCCTGTTCATGGTCATGACGTGGACCGACACCCTTATGCTGGGCTATTTTCTGGATCCAGAAGACGTGGGCGGCTACCGGGTTGCCTTCAAAATCGGAACCCTCATCACCTTCGCCCAGTTTGCCATCAATGCCTCGCTGGGGCCCAAAATTTCAGAACTCTGGACCCACGGCCGCCGCGATGAGCTCCAAGATGAGGTGCGGCGCGTAGCCCTTTTAAATGCCGCGGTCAGTATTCCGGCCTTTCTGGGCATCATGCTGTTTGCGCCTTGGTTGCTGTCGTGGTTTAGCGAGGACTTGGTTCCGCTCGCGGGGCTCCTGCGCGTCCTGGCACTCGGCCAAGTGGTCAACGCCTTGTGCGGCCCCGTGATGTACTTGCTCAACCTGACGGGCCACGAGCAGTCCGCCCGGCGCACGATGACCGTTGCCGCCCTCGCCAACGCCGCCGCGAACCTCGCGCTAATCCCGTGGCTTGGATCCACCGGGGCCGCCTGGGCGACGTCGGGGACCATGATCTTATGGAACGTTTGGGCCCTTGTCGCGGTGCGCCGCAAAACCGGAATACGAAGTCTGGTACTATGGCGTTGAATTCCGTGATTGATGCTGCGCTAATCGGAGTCCCCAAGTCGGGGAGCACTACGCTTGCCGATTGGCTCAGCGCCCATCCGGGGGTGGCCATGTCACGCATCAAAGAGCCTAATTTTTATGCTGCTGAGCTCGATCCAGCTGCGTTTAGTGCGGCTTTTTTGCGCGTATCGCCCGACGCCCCTGCGGACTACTGGGCCCAAGCCGACCCTCTGCCCCTGCGGCACCAGGCCTTTGTCCGCCAGCCCGAGCACTACACCCGCCTGTGGGCCCACGCCCAACCTGACCTGCTCCGCATGGAGGCTTCGACCAGCTACTTCTGGAGTGCGTCGGCTGCGCGTGCTCTTCCCCAAGCCAATCCCGGGGTCAAGGCGATAGTGGTCCTGCGCAATCCGGTGGATCGGGCTTTTTCGCACTACCGAATGGCGCGCAAGTACGGATTGGTGTCGGCGAGCTTTGCTGACGAGTTGGCCCGCGACGCCGCTCGACCCGCCGCCTGGGGTCAAAGCGAGAACCTGGTAGCCCTTAGCCGCTACGCTGAGTCGATGGAACGATGGATGCGCTCAGGCGCTCAGCTCCATGTCGCGCTGTACGAGCAAGCGTTTGAAGCGCCAGAAGCGTTTTGGAAGGAGGTGCAGCACTTTTTAGGGCTTGAAGCCGTGCCCTTGCCGCACGCGGAACGGGTGCACGCCGCCCACGACGTGCGCTGGCCCCAACTGGCTCGCTTTGCGCAGCACCACCCCGTTGGTCGCTGGCTCAGAGAACGACTGCCCGAAGGCCTGAAGCGGAGTGCCCAATCGGCCACGGCCGCCGCCAAGCCGCTCAAGCTGACATCCGAGGAACGCGCGGCCGCCTGGACCTACTTTGCCGACGACGTGGCGCGCCTCGAAGACCTGCTTGGCAAAAACCTATCTTTGTGGACCTGAATCCCGCTTTACTATGGACCCCAGCTCGCAGAATTTGCTGCTTTTTTTGTTCCGCAACCGCAAGGCGCTGATTGCCGCTCCGTTAATTGCCGCGGTCGTCGCCGCGGTCGCCTCGGGCCCTTGGTTTATTACGCCGCTTTATGAATCGTCGGTAGTTGTTTTTCCGTCGACGACGAATTCCGCGTCAAAAGCCCTGCTGCCCCAGAACACCTACCAAGACGAAGACTTTCTCGAGTTTGGCGCCGAAGAACAGGCCGAACAGCTGCTTCAAGTTCTTTCATCAGACGCCATTTTCGATACAATCACGGCTCAGTTCAACCTAATCGAGCACTACGACCTTGACCCGTCGAGCCGAACCCTTCGCACCGATTTGCACGAAGAGTTCAGCGACAAAATTTCGTTCGAGCGCACCCAGTTCATGAGCGTGCGAATCAGCGTGCTTGACCAGGATCCGCAAATGGCCGCCGACATCGCTAACGCCATCGTCGACCTGCTCGACCGCGTGAAAAGCCGCATCCAACGGGAGCGCGCCGCGGTGGGCTTGAATCTGGTTAAAAACGAGTACCAAAAAATCCGCAAGGAATTGCGCGACATGGAAGACGAAATCAAGGCGTTGCGGGGCAAGGGCGTGCACGAGTACGAAGGCCAGTCCATGGTCGTTTCGGAACAGTACGCCACGGCCATTGCCGAGGGCCGCAGCGACAAAACCATCAAGCAGCTAAAGTCGGTCCTCGACACGCTGGCCAAGTACGGCGGCCGCTACGTGGCCCTTCGCGACGAGCTCCACCTCATGAAAGAAGAAGAGGTCAAGGTAAAAACTAAGCTTGACCAAGCCCGCGTCGACGCCCAGCAGGTGCTGCCGGCAACGTTTCGCGTGAATGCTGCTGTTCCGGCAGATAAGAAGAAGTACCCCGTGCGTTGGCTGGTGGTCGTGGTGTCGGCCCTGTCCGCATTTGTTGCAACCATGGTCGTCATTTTGGGCGCCAACACATGGAAGGAGCTCAAGGAAAAGCTTCCGTCTTAAGCGGACGCGCCGGCCGTTGGGCGGCAATCGTCCTAGCGGTTGCCACAGGAACCGCGGTGGCGCTCGAGGCATATGCCGTGGCCGCCGTGCCGTTTGCCCTGGCCGTCGTTTTGTGGGCGCTGTACCACATTGAGAGCTTGCTCCTGGCTGTAGTGGCGCTCACGCCCCTTTCGATCACGCTCAAGGAATCCGACTTCAACCTCGGGCTCAGCCTGCCCGGCGAAGTGCTCTTGGCCGGCCTCACGTTTTTTGCGCTTGTTCGCTTTCTCCACCAAGGTCGGGTGCCTTGGCCCATCCTCAAGCAGCCGCTCACGGTGGTCATACTGCTTCAGCTCGTGTGGATGGCGTTCACGGTGCTCTTCAGCGAAATGCCCCTGGTCAGCTTCAAGGCTGTGCTGAGTCGGCTGTGGTTTTTGGTGCCGATGTACTTCATGCTGGGAACGGCTTTTGAACGTCCGTGGGCGCGCCAGCTGGTTTTTCCGCTCTACGCGTTTAGCTTGGCCGTTGCAGCGCTGTGGACGCTGTATGTGCATTCCCAGTACGGATTTTCGAAGGAGACCTCGACCTGGGTCATGTTTCCGCTTTATAAGGAGCACACCGTGTACGGCATGGCGCTGGCCTTTGTCTTCCCATGGTCCGTGTGGGCACTCACCCGGCCGCAGTCCTTGTTCTCGCGCTTGGTGCACCTCGGACTTTGGTCCTTGCTGACCGTAGCCTTAGTTTTTTCGTACACGCGGGCGGCTTGGCTGAGTCTGGCGGCCGCTGGTGCCGTTTACCTGGTGTTTGCGTGGCGGATTTCGGCGCGGCAAATCGCGCTGATTGCGCTGCTCGGCCTTGGCGCCCTGTGGGCCACGCAGGACCAGTGGATTCGCGTGTTTACCAAGAACGACACGGTCTCGAGCGACAACTTTAGCGAGCACATCCAGAGCGCCTCCAACATTTCGACCGATGCGTCCAACCTCGAGCGGCTCAACCGCTGGGCTTCGGCGCTACGCATGTGGCAAGAGCGGCCGCATACAGGCTGGGGCTTAGGCACCTACCAGTTTCAGTACGCCCCCTTTCAGCACTCCTCGCAGCTGACCATCATCTCCACCAACGCGGGCGATTTGGGCAACGCGCACTCCGAATACATCGGCCCTCTTGCGGAGCAGGGCTGGCCCGGCCTTGTGCTGGTTGCGGCGCTGCTTTTCGTGCTCTTTCGCACCGGATCACGTGCCTACCGACGCATGCCGCAAGGGGAAGACCGCAGCGTGCTTTTAGTCGCGATTCTGGGTCTGGTCACCTACTGGGTGCACGGAGTGCTTAACAATTTCTTAGACCTTGATAAGGGGGCCGTGCTCGTGTGGATGAGCGCCGCCTTGGTGGCTTGGGCGGACCGGAGGGAAGGTTAGATTGTTCCTTGAGCTCTTGAGTGAGCTTCATGTCATTTTTTATTTTCTTCAATCCAAACGGAAAAAATGACTATCTTGAGTTCACTTTAACAATTCATTAACACTTATGAAACGCAGAACAACTTTTTTTGCTTTTGTTGCAGCGGCCCTACTGTCCGTGTCTGCCTTTGCGCAGCGCACGGTTTCCGGTACGGTCACCGATGCAGCTTCGGGCGAAGCCCTACCCTCGGTATCGGTCCGGGTCAAGGGAACTAATGTAGCTACGGTTACAAATTTTGAAGGGAAATACTCCATTTCAGCGGCTGACAAGTCAGTAATTGTCTTTTCGGCTGTAGGTTATTCAGGACAAGAAGCTACCGCGACAGGTGCCCAACTGAACGTAAAACTCGTACCTCAAGTTACTCGCTTGGATGACGTTGTCGTTACGGCTGGTGGAGTAGCGAAGCAGCGTCGAGCGTTAGGTTTTGGGGTCGAAGAGATCAAAGGATCGGCGGTAAAGTCTTCCGGCGAATCCAACATCATTTCGGGTCTTTCTGCGCGCGTCAGCGGGGTCCAAGTGACCAACTCTTCAGGTGCTTCCGGTGCTGCCTCGTACATTAAGATTCGCGGCAATGCGACCTTCACGTCCAGTGACAACCAGCCGCTAATTGTAGTTGATGGGGTTCCTATCGACAACTCCATGACGAATACCGAGGACCTTCGCGCAGGGGTTGCGTATTCCAATCGCGCGATGGATATCAACCCTGACGACATCGAGAACATTTCGGTACTTAAGGGTGGAGCTGCTGCAGCATTGTACGGAACGCGTGGGGCCAACGGGGTAATCTTAATTACTACAAAAAAGGGCGCTTACGGTCAAGCATTCCGTGTTGACGTGAATTCGTCCATGGAGATCACGGAAGTCAACAAGCTTCCTTCACTGCAAACAAAGTACAGCCAAGGGCTTGGTGGGGTGTACCGAGGAGGAACCTCATCTCCATTCTCATGGGGCCCGGCCCTTTCAGAACTAGGTTATGATGCGCAAGGAACGATTGTTCAAGATCCCGCGCTATTCGCGGGTCCTGCAGGTGTCACCCCGTATGATCAATACGCCTTTTTTAAGCGCGGCATGCGATTGAATAACTCGGTTACGGTATCGGGCGGTACCGACAGGGCAACCTATTACCTCTCAGTTTCGAATCTTGCCGACGAAGGAATTATTCCACTTAACCGTTTTGATCGTACGACCGTTCGTATGACAGGATCAGGACAGATTACACGCAAGCTTAAAGCGACTGGTTCTTTGGCGTACACCTCCTCAGGGGGTTATCGCGTGCAGCAGGGATCCAATATTTCTGGACTCATGTTGGGCCTCCTTCGCACTCCTCCGAGTTTTGATAATTCCGATGGATATGAAAAACCAGATGGGACGCAACGCAACTATCGCAACGGTGGCGGATACGACAATCCATACTGGACTGTGAATAAGAACCCATTTCAGGACAAAGTATCTCGTACGTTCGGTTACGTCCAGATGGATTATGCCCCTTCGGACAAGTTGTTGATCAACTATCGAGTGGGTCTAGATGCCTATAGTGACGTTCGTACCCAGATTATGGCCAAATACAGCCGCTCTCTGCCGGTTGGTAGTATTTACAACGACAACTACAATTGGGAGGAGTTGAACCAAGATCTAACGGCGCGATACACCGACAAGTTTGGCGACCTCGGATTGAGTGCAATGGCCGGATTTAACACGAACCAGCGCCAACTTCGCAACGTTTGGGGATTTGGTTCAGGACTAGTAATTCCAGACTTCTACAACATGTCCAACGCCACGAGCCAGCAGACGGGCGAAGGAATTACCCGTCGTCGCATCTGGGGCATGTACGGTGAAGCGACCTTGGATTACAAAAGCTATCTGTACTTAACCCTCACCGCACGCAGAGACCAGGCATCGACATTTGGTAATGTGGGTACCACCATTTTATATCCTTCAGCAAGCCTTGGTCTTGTGATGACGGACGCGCTGAACATTAAGAGCGACGTACTGAGCTTCTGGAAGTTAAGAGCAAGCCAAGCGAAAGTTGGTATTGAGCCCAGCTTTGCTTCTAACGCTACTTACTTTAACCGAACCTCAGTGGGCTCCGGTTGGGTAACGGGGTTGGACTTCCCATTTATGGGTCAGACAGGGTTCACCTACAGCAATACTCTAGGCAACGAAGGCTTGACTCCTGAGTTCACGGTAACATCTGAAATTGGTACCGAGTTCCGCTTGTTCAAAGATCGACTGAACCTTGATCTCACCTACTACAACCAGGAATCGCGTGACTTGATCATCGCCGTTCCCGTTGCTGGTTCAACTGGATTCACCTCAGCTTTTGTAAATGCTGGTACCATGTACAACCGAGGAATTGAACTGGTCGTTGGTGCGGATTTAATAAAGACCGACGATCTTACGTGGAATGCAGGGTTGACCTACACGAGGAACAGGAACAAGGTTACCGCGCTTGCACCAGGTGTCGACGTGATTTCGCTTCCGTGGGGATTCTTTGGTGCTAACCAACGCCTTATGGTGGGCCAAGCTTACGGAACGCTATACGGTGATGACTGGGAGCGCAACGAAAACGGGACTCCCCTGGTGGACGAGTTTGGTTACCCGATTTACAGTTCGACCGAGGTTGTGGTTGGAGACCCAAACCCTGATTTCTTACTGGGCGTAAACAACGACATTCGGTACAAGAATTTCAGCTTTAACATGCTCTGGGACATTCGTCAGGGCGGAGACATCTGGAACGGTACACGCGGCGCGTTATACTATTTCGGAACCCATGGCGACACCGAATTGATGATTGACAGCCAAGGAAACGAAGTGGAGCGCGGCGAGAACTTTGTCTGGTACGACGCAGTTAGCGGTACGAATGGGGTTTACGCGCCGGGTACGACCATTAATAACGTGGATGTGAGCGGTCAACCGAACACAACGCCCATTTTGCATGACTTCGACTCCTACGCTAACGGTCCCTTAAGTGGATTTACTGGCGCATCCCGTCCGTTCATTGAAGATGGAAGCTGGATTCGACTCCGCCAAATTGGGGTCAGCTACACATTGCCCGAAAAACTCCTCGCTGGCTCAGGGTTCAAAGGCCTTAGCCTCGGAGTCCAGGGTCGCAACTTGTGGTTGAGCACGCCCTACACGGGAGTAGACCCAGAAACGAACCTCTCCGGAGCAACGAATAGCCAAGGTGCGGATTACTTCAATATGCCGAATACTAAGGGTTACATCTTCACGCTAAAGGCAAATTTTTAACAACTACGTGTCATGAAAAAATTATTTTTAATTTCCTTGTTCGCAGCCGGGATCTTCACGGTCTCGTGCACTGATGAATGGCTTGAAGCCTATAAACTTGACCCCACACGTCCCAGTGATGCGCCAATGAGTACGCTATTGCCCTCGGCGCAAGCTTCGTACGCGTTTGTGCAAGGTGACGTCCTGCCGCGTCTAACGTCCATTTTTGTTCAGCAAATGACCGGAATTGACCGTCAGTCATTGGCGCATACTCGGTATGCACAAATAGGCGAAGGTGACTTCGACACTCCGTGGGAGAATGCCTACGCGGGAGGAATGTACGATTTGAAAATCGTTATCGAAAAGGCAAATGCCCTTGATGCTCCAGCATACGCAGGTGTAGCCAAGATCATGACGGCCATGTACCTCGGTACGCTGACCGATCATTTTGGTGATATTCCCTATGAAGAGGCACTTCAAGGTTCCGACAATTTCAAACCCGCATTCCAGAGTCAAGAGCAGATCTATGGGGTAATCGCAACGTTGCTACAGGAGGGCGTGACAGATCTTGACAAGCCAAGTACCCTTAAGCCAACGAGTGACGATTTAATCCATCAAGGAGATCTTGCAAAGTGGAAAGCGACAGCCGCTGCTCTAGGCGCAAGGTACTTGAACCACTTGTCGAAGAAGTCGACATATAATCCTGCCAATGTAATTGCTGCAGCCAATCTGGCACTGTCGACGGGCGCCACGACGGAAATTCCCTTCCAATCCGAAGCACAGAATCAAAATCCATGGCACCAGTTTACCGTGATTGATCGCGACGGATACATTTCCCAACATGGAACCATGTTTAATATCATGCGTGCCAAGAACGATCCACGGTTGACGGTTTACCGTTCCTCGGATTCTGCTTACTTGCCATTCTATGGAGCGGCAACCGCTAAGCTGCCGATCATCACGAATCATGAAGTTCTGTTCATCAAAGCAGAAGCGCTTCAAAGGGCAGGTCAAACGGCGGATGCGCGCAGTGCTCTCGAAGATGCCATTTTATCGAATATGGCATATTTGGGCGTTAGCGCCACAGACGCGGCCTCTTATGTAGCAACACTTCCAGCAACGACCAACCTTGAGTTGATCATGAATGAAAAGTACGTGGCAATGTTCACGCACGTCGAAGCTTGGACCGATTGGCGTCGAACTGGATATCCTGCAATTTCAGCTCCCTCAGGGGCGAACTTGTCCGATGTTCCGCGCCGGATGCCGTACCCTCAAGGTGAATACCTATACAATTCCGCAAACGTTCCTATGCCATTGACGTCAACCCCTGACGAGAAGTTTGGGGTTGAGCCTACCTACAGAGTGTGGTGGGATAAGAACTAATCCGGGAATCTGATTTGGGAAGGCCCCGTCCGCAAGGACGGGGCTTTTTTTTTTTGCGCGCGTTACGGAGGTAAAAGAAAACCCGCTGGGAACGCCAGCGGGTTGGGGTGCGGGCGCGGTGCCCGATGCTCTGTGGGGGGGTTACTTGGCGCGCTCCTTGTAGGTGCCTTCGGCCGTGTTGATCACGATGCGCTCGCCGGTTTCGACAAACAGCGGGACGCGGATTTCGGTTCCGCCCTCTACCGTGGCCGGCTTAAGGGTGTTGGTGGCGGTGTTTCCGCGAATTCCGGGCTCCGTGTAGGTCACTTCGAGGATTACTGTTGAAGGAAGCTCCACCGAAAGGGGGCGGTCCTCATCGGCGTGAAACATTACCATGCACTCCATGCCGTCTTTAAGGAACTGCGGCGCGTTGATCACTTCTTTAGGCATGGGAATTTGCTCGTACGAGTCCATGTTCATGAAGTGGTAGCCGTCGGCGTCGTTGTAGAGGTACTGGTAGGTGCGGAACTCAATTTTGATCTCGTCGAGCTTGGTTCCGCTCGGAAAAGTGTGTTCCAGCACGCGGCCGTCGTTGAGGTTGCGCATCTTCGTGCGTACAAACGCGGCGCCCTTGCCGGGCTTCACGTGTAGGAATTCGATGATTTGGTACGGCGCGTGGTTGAAGTGAATGCACATGCCGTTCTTGATGTCTGCGGTCGAAGCCATATCGCTAAAATTTTGGCAAAGGTACGGAATCGCCCTGCGGCGATAAGCCCGATTGGCAGTGGGCCACTTCGACCGCTTGGTGGTTGCTGGCCACAAAAAGCATGCGGGCCGAACCCGGCGCCGCGTCGAGCTCGGCACCCAGCGTGTCGTGGAACCAGGCCTGGCCCTCGGCGTCAAGGTGGTTGCAGGGCTCGTCGAGCAGCAAAAGGGGTGCTTCGGTGCAGATGGCTACGGCGAGCAAGAGGCGCTGCCGCTGTCCGCTCGATAGGCTTTTGAGCGGACGCTTCCAAAGGGGGCTTTCGGCGTCGAGGTAGGCCCAGGGACTGCGTCGCCAGCGCCGCAGGGAGCCGTGGAGCGCCACCCAATCGCGCCCGGTAGCTTCGAGCGGTGGCTGCACGTTAGGGCCCGCCCAGCTGACCTGCTGCGCCCAGGTTTCGGCATCGAGAAAAGCGGATTGGAGCGAGCCGACCGACGGCGGCATTTGTCCGCTAAGCAGCTGAAGCACGGTGCTCTTGCCTGATCCGTTGGCACCGAGAATGGCGATGCGGTCGCTTGGGCCCCATTGTGCGGACCACGGAGCGATGAGCTCGGTACCCGAAATCCGCTTGCCGACGCCGTTCCAGTGAAGCCCGAGCATGGCGCTTACTGCTTGCGCACGATTCCGCGGTCGGAGGCGAGCACGAACTTGATCAGCTCGGTGCGTTCCGGACTCGCGGGCACCTCGCGTTCGATTTCGCTGACTGCTTGGGTCGTATTAAATCCGCTTTGGTAGAGCAGGCGGTAGGCGTGGTGAATTTCTTCGATGCGGGCGTTGCTGAATCCGCGCCGGCGCAGCCCAACGGCGTTCACGCCTTCAAACGTGAGCGGTTCGCGGGCCACGGTGATGAATGGCGGAATGTCCTTGCGTACCAGCGAACCACCGCCTACCATCACGTGGGAACCGATTTTAACGAATTGGTGCACCGCAGAGAGTCCACCTAAAATGGTCCAGTCGCCGATTTCGACGTGCCCGGCGAGGGCGACGTTGTTGACCAAGATAACGTGGTCGCCAATGATGCAGTCGTGGGCCACGTGGGCGTAGGCCATCACCAAGCACTCTTTGCCAAGGGTCGTTTTGCCGTATGCTTTGGTTCCGCGGTTGATGGTGGCGCATTCGCGAACAATGCAGCCGTCGCCCAAAAAGACTTCGCTGTATTCGCCGCTGAACTTGAGGTCTTGGGGCATTCCGCCGACGACGGCGCCCTGGTGGATGCGGCAGTTTTTGCCCAACCTAGATCCGGCCATGACGTGTCCGCCCGACATGATCCAGCTTCCGTCGCCGAGCACCGTATCGTGTTCAACGACCGCAAAGGCGTCGATGCGCACGTTGCCCGCGATTTTGGCGTCAGGGTGTACTGAGGCTAATGGGGAGATCACGCTACTTGTCTTTAGTGATGAGTGCCGTGAATAAGCCCTCGCTGACGAGCTTTTGGCCGACGAAGGCTTCTCCGCGCATTACGACAATACCGCGCCGAATCGGCTGCGTCAGCGTAAGGTGAAAGTACAGGGTGTCGCCGGGCCCTACCTTGTTCTTGAACTTGACCTCGTCCATTTTGAGGAAGTAGGTAAGGTAGTTTTCGGGATCGGGAACCGTGCTGAGGGCAAGGATTCCGCCCACCTGAGCCATGGCCTCGAGCTGAAGTACGCCCGGCATTACCGGCGCCCCGGGAAAATGACCGACAAAAAACGGCTCGTTCATGGTCACCGCTTTGCTGCCCCAGATGTCGGACTCGCTCATCGAGTGAATGCGGTCGACCAGCATAAAGGGCGGACGGTGAGGCAAAATCGACATGATTTTGGTGGCGTCCATAAGCGGTGCCGCGTTGGGGTCAAAAAAGGGCACGGGGTTGGCGGAGTCGATTTGTTCCATAAGGCGCTGGGCTAGAAGGGTATTGATGCGGTGGCCAGGTTTAAAAATACGAATTTCAGCGGCTACCGGTCGACCCAAGAGTGCGAGGTCGCCGAGCACGTCGAGCATTTTGTGGGCCGCGGGCTCGGCCGGCATGCGAAAGGGGGTGAGGGGTAAGGCTCCAAGAGCGCTGCTGCGCTCGATCGGCTGCTTGATAAACAGCTCGAGGGCGGACCAGTCCGCGTCGTGCAGTTCTCGGTCGATGACCACGATGCCCGCGCCTTCTTGGGCTCCCTGCAGCAGGCCGCGATGGATCATCGGGAGCAGGTGGCTGACCAGCGTAAAGGTTCGGGCAGGCGCAACCTGCGCCGCGTAATCGGCGCCGTAGGTAAAATGGCAAACGTTGGTGCCCACGGCTGCAGAGGCGTGGCTCAGCGCCACCGAATACTGGGGGAGGGCCGCGGGTATGGCTTCTGCCCAAGCGCCCGTCTCGGGGTCTTCGACGCGGACCGCTTCGCGCAGCGCAAAACCGTGCATGGGGCCGACGGGATGGCGTCCGGCTTCGAGAATGGCCTCGACCCAGGGTTTGGCCGAACCGTCCAGAATGGGCAATTCGGAGGCGGAGCAGTGAATTTCGGCGTCGAGGATGCCCAAGCCGAAGAGGGCCGAGAGCAGGTGTTCTGCGGTATGCACCGAGACCTCGCCGTTGCTCAAGGTCGTGCAACGGTCGGTCTCGCTAACTCGCAACGGATTGATTGCTAAGGCAGTACTCCCTTCGAGGTCGCTGCGCACGAGTTGGTATCCGCTGCCCGCGGCGCCGGGGCGAACCCGAACCGTGCAGTCTTGGCCGCGGTGGATTCCGCGACCTTGGGCAGTAAATTCTTGATTAAGGGCAAATTGGATCAACCTCGTGCGGACTTTTGGGCTGCAAATAAACGGCGGAATTCGCGGGCGTCCACGGCCGGGCTTCCAAGTACTTCGGTTCCCGCCGGAACGGATTTGCCCACGCCGCTTTGGGCGCCGATTCGGGCCCCCCGGCCGATGCGCAGGTGCCCGGCGATGCCCGCCTGTCCTCCAACCACGACGTAGTCTTCAAGCACGGTGGAGCCGGCGATCCCCACCTGTCCGGCGAGCACGCAGTGAGCGCCGATGCGCACGTTGTGTCCGATCTGGCAGAGGTTGTCGATTTTGCAGCCGTCGCCGATGAGGGTTTCGCCGACGACTGCGCGGTCCACGCACGTGCCGGCACCCAGTTCGACGCCGTTGCCGATGCGCACGCGCCCTAGGTGCGGGATTTTGGTCCATCCCGGCTGCGCGCCGTGGGGCGGAACGAATCCGAACCCGTCAGCCCCCACGACGGCGTTGGCGTGAATGATGCAGTCAGCGCCGACCACGGTACCGGGGTAGAGCACCACACCGGGGTGTAGTACGGTTCGGGCGCCAACGGTAACGTTCTCGGCGAGGTGAACGCCGGGGTGAACGACTGCGCTAGGGTCGACGCCGTCGGGGCGCTCGGCGGACCATGCCACCGGCTGAATGCCGCTGCCCAAGATGTGCGCCCAAGCGGCATAGGGGTTGGCCACGCGGACCACAGCACCCGCAAAGCCCTCGGGCCGCAGGGTTTCTAGGGCGGCGACGACGGCACTCGCCGAACTTTGCGCCCAGGCCTTGCGGTAGCTTGGGTTGGCGATAAAACTGATTCCGCCCTCGCTACCCGACTCCAGGGTGCAGGCAAAATGGAGTTCGGCATCAGGTCCCTCGAGTACGCCGCCCAAATCGGCGGCCCACGCCGAGGCGGTGCGGGGAGGCAAGGGGCTCGCCCCTAGCGGATCCATGGAAGTTCTTTGGGCCAACAAACGAACGGACGGGTGATTACTTGACTATAAACGCTCAACGGAAGGATTTCGGATGCCTGCGTCAACGGAAGTACGGTTCCGTTGCGCTTTAGAAGCTTAATTTCTTGTTTGTCAGACGCATAGGTTTTGTTGGAAGCCACCCCTTCGAGCACAAAGTGGGCGGAATCTGCGGGCGAAAGCCCCATTGCCTGGCCAACCGAGACCTCAAGGGCCCGACGGTCGTCGACCGTTAGGGGAGCGTCCAAAAACTTGATGCGAAAGAGTTTGCGCTCGATGATGCGCCGACTTAGTGCGCTGAGCACCGGGTCGCCGTGGCGCTGCCACTGCTTAATTGCGCTGAGGATGTCGCTGTCGTCGAGCTGGGTAAAGAGTTCGAGGAGCTCCGGTTCTTCGGTGAATTCGGAGTGGTTGGGGCGGCGGCGAAGCAGGGTGGAAAGCTCCGTTCCGGCAAAAAGCGAATCGCCGCGCTGGGCGAGCATCGAGGCCCGTCGCAGCACCTCGACGAGCATGTGTTCGGCGCTGAGCACCGTTTTGTGCATGTAGACCTGCCAGTACATCAGGCTACGGCTCATCAGGAACTTCTCGATCGACGTAATCGCCTTGTGCTCCAGAACAAGATGCCCGTCGGCCACGTGCAGCATTTCAAGCAGGCGGTCGCTGTTGATGGCTCCCTCGATGACGCCGGTGTAAAAGGCGTCGCGCTTGAGGTAGTCCATGCGGTCCATGTCGAGCTGCGACGAGATGAGTTCGTGCAAAAAGCGCTTGGGGTGGCTGCCTTCAAAAATGGCGATGGCTTCGTCAAGCGTTCCGCCGAATTCGTCGTTGAGCCGGCGCATAATGAGGCGCGAAACCGTTTCGTGGTGCACCCCGTCGAGCAAGGTGTGCTCCAGGGCGTGGCTAAACGGACCGTGGCCGACGTCGTGAAGGAGGATGGCGATTTGCGCGGATTCCGCTTCAGACGCGGTGATTTCGACGCCCTTGCGGGCCAAAACCTGAAGCGCCTTGTGCATGAGGTGCATCGCGCCAAGGGCGTGGTGAAAGCGGGTGTGGTAGGCGCCTGGGTAAACCAAGTAGCTCAGTCCCAGCTGGCTAATGCGGCGGAGTCGCTGAAAATACGGGTGCTCAACCAGGTCAAAAATCCGCTCCGACGGCAGCGAAATAAAACCGTAGATCGGATCGTTAAAAAGTTTGAACTTGTTGGTCGCGGGAACGGGCGGCATGGAACGAGCTTGAGTACCCAAACTTAACCACAAAAACATGGAAAATTCGCGGATTTTATGGGTCGACGACGAAGTAGAGGCACTTCGTCCGCACATTCTCTACTTGGAGGGCCGCGGAATCCAGGTGCTCACGGCCACCAACGCCGCCGATGCGCTGGCGCTGATCCGCAGCGAATCGCTGGACGGGGTGCTGCTCGACGAGCACATGCCGGGGCCGAGCGGACTCGACGTGCTCCCCCAAATCAAAGCGCTGAAGCCTGCGCTCCCGGTGGTTATGGTGACCAAAAGCGAAGAAGAAGGCCTGATGACCGAGGCGTTGGGGTCGCAGCTGGCCGACTACCTGCTTAAGCCCGTGCAGCCGCGCCAAGTCTTGTCAACCCTCACCCGCATTCTGGGTCAGGGAGCGCTGCAGGGCGCACGAAGTGCAAGCCGCTACCAGCAGGAGTTTCGCGAGCTGGGTGCCCGAATTGCCGACGCCCACGACTGGGCCTCCTGGACCGAAATCTATCGGGAACTTCTGCGCTGGGACCGCGAACTCGCGGGCGGCGAGGCTGAGTCCATGCGCGCCATGCTCGACCACCAGCGCGAAGAGGCCAACCGCTTGTTCACGCGGTGGTGGTCCGAGGCCTATCCGCGTCTGCTTCACGACGACGAGTCTCCCTGCCTGTTCAGCCACCAGCTCCTCGACGTGCGCGTTAAACCCTTGCTGGACCGCGGCGAAAAAGTAGTCATGCTGGTCTTTGACAACCTGCGCCTCGACCAGTGGCAAGAGATCCAGTCGCTGATGACGGGCAAGTTCCGCGTCGAATCCGACGATTTGTATGCGAGCATTCTGCCCACGGCTACGCAGTACGCCCGCAACGCGCTCTTGGGCGGAGCCATGCCTTCGGAACTCGCCAAGCGGCACCCGGACCGCTGGGTGCGCGACGTGCTCGACGCCGAGGGCGGACGAAACAGCCACGAAGACTTTTTTTTGGCGCACTGGGCGACCCGCAACGGTCTGGCTACTCCGGGCTACGCGAAGCTGACGCACGCGACCAGCGAGCAGCGCTTCGTGTCGAAGTGGCGCGAACACCGAGGCAAGTCCCTCGTTGCCGTGGTCGTGAACTTTATCGACCGCATGAGCCACGCCAAGACCGACGAGGTCATTTTGCGCGATTTGGCCCGAGACGACCGCGGGTTTCGCAGCCTTACCGCCTCGTGGTGGACGCATTCTCCGCTCCGCGCGTGGGTCGACGATTTGGCGCACGACGGCACCACCTTGGTCGTGACCACCGACCACGGCACCGTTACCGTGCGCAAGCCGGTGAGCGTGCGGGGCCCCCGTGAGCTCACGGCCAACCTGCGCTACAAAGTGGGCCGAGGTCTTGAGTTCAAAGAAAAGGAGGTTGCCCTGGTCGATGAACCCGAGCGCTTGGGGATTCCGGCCACTAACCTGGGCGATAAGGTGCTGTTCGCGGGGGAGCAAGATTACTTCGCGTACCAGAGCCAGTACCACCACCACGTCGAGAAGTTTGACGGGAGCTACCAGCACGGCGGAATTTCGCTCGAAGAAGTCATTGTTCCGTTTGCCGTGCTGCGTCCGCGTGGCTGACCTTTGCCACCGATGAACACGACCGTTTTGACCCACCCCGACGACTGGCTGAGTTGGGCAGAGGCCCACCGCGAGGCGCTGAATGGCACCGTAGCCTTGCACGGAGGGATGGGCGCCGGAAAAACTACGGCAGTCGGCTACTGGCTGCGCGTTTTGGGTTCGCACGACCGGGCGAGCAGTCCGACGTTTGCGCTGGTGAACGAGTACGCGGCTCCCGCCGGGCCAATCTACCACTTTGATTTGCACCGGTTAGACCGCCCCGAACAGGTGGCGGCCATGGGCTTTGAGGACTACGTGGCGAGCGGACAGCCCTGCTGGGTCGAGTGGCCCGATCGGGCGGGCGAATTGCTGCCCGAAACGGCGTCTGAGGTCCGCATTGAAGTGGGGGAGGATGGCTGCAGAAAGGTTACCTTCGTAGGACCCCACCGCTAATTCCCCCAGGTTTATGGAAGCCGCCCCCGTGTTTCAAACCCAAGAAGAACGACTTATGGTCGATGCCAAGGCGCAGCGCCTGCGCATCGGAATCCCCTTGGAATCAACGTGGGCCGAGAACCGGGTTGCGTTGACCCCCGAAGGCGTACACCTGCTGGTTTCGCAAGGCCACGAGGTCGTGCTCGAGTCCAATGCCGGGGTGGCTGCGCGCTACAGCGACCGCGAATATGCTGAGGCGGGGGCCGAGGTAACTACCGACCGCCGGGTGGTGTTTGGCTGCCCCGTACTCGCTAAAGTAGAGGCGCCCAGCGAGGCTGAGTGGCCGCTCATGGCTCAAGGCCAGGTACTGTTTTCGACCCTTCAGCCGGGCACCCTGTCGGCGCCGTTTCTGGCCGCCCTCAAGGCCAAGCGCTGCACGGCATTTAGCTACGGAAGCATTTTGGACGAAGAAGGTCGCGCTCCCTTCGTTCGTTCCATGGCCGAAATCGGCGGTGGCCAAGCGATAACCGTGGCTATGGAATACCTTTCGACGTGGTCCGGCGGCAAAGGCTACGCAATGGGTGCCGTAACGGGGGTTCCGCCCACCGAAGTGGTGATTTTGGGCGCCGGAACGGTCGGCACCACCGCCGCCCGGTTGGCAACGGCCTTGGGTGCAGCCGTCAAAGTCTTTGACTCGTCCCTGACGCGGCTGCAGCGGCTGCGCGAGCGAGTAGGCGATGTGTACACCTGCACGCTTCAGCCCCAAATTTTGGCCAAGGCCCTGCGCCGCTGCGACGTCGTCATTGGGGCCCTACGCCCCGTGAACGGCCGCACGCCGGTAGTGGTGAGCGAAGCCATGGTCGCCGGAATGAAGCCGCGCAGCGTCGTGGTTGACCTGAGCATCGACCACGGCGGCTGCTTGGAAACGAGCGAGGTGACCTCGTGGGACGCTCCGGTCTACACCAAATTTGACGTTACCCACTTTGCCGTGCCCAACATAGCGTCGCGCGTAGCGCGCACGGCCTCGTTCGCCCTCAACAACCTCACGTCGCCCTTGCTTCGCGACTTGGCCGATGCGGGCGGCGTCGATGAAGCCTTGCGGGCCAAACCGCACTGGCGCCGGGGCGTCTACCTCTACCACGGTCAACTGACCAGCGCATCCCTCGCCCAGAGCATGGACCAGCCCTTTACCGACTTGGATTTGCTGCTGTGAAAAAGCTCCTTCGGCGCCTGCTGTGGTACGGATTCGGAGTCGGGTTGGGCGTACTGCTCGTCGGCTTTTTGTTTCGCGACCGCGATTTTGAATGCTCCTACTTTCCCAACGATCGGGTGCTCGCCGAACTTCACCGCAAGCCGGTGTGCGGCGCGGACTCCACGCTTTGGAACCAGCTAGGGGCCGATTCGGCGGTGCTCCGCGCTTTTTTGACCCTGGGCGAAGTCGATTTTAGCGAAAGCCAAACGCGCACCCGCCACGACGCTACGGTGCCCGCGTACTGGATCGACGTGGATTTTCAGGACCGCCGTTGGCGCGGACTTTGGGAGGTTCGCCGCGACAGCGCGTGGCTCGTTCGCCTTGAGCCCTGAGGGCCTACCGAAGCGCTTTTCTGCGCGCGGACTCCTTTCGAAGCATCATGAGTTCCCGACCGGTCTGGCCCGCCACCGAAGTGTTTTCTTCGGCGCGGCGCAGCAAGTAGGGCATAACGTTAACAATCGGTCCAAACGGTAGGTACTTGGCTACGCGAAACCCGTGGTGCCCCAAAATGAAGCTGATGAAGTCGCTCATACCGTAAAGCTGAGCAAACCACACGGGGGCTTCCTGCGGATTCCACCCCTTTGAAACCAGGATCTCGGCCGCCAAGCGGGTGCTGTCCTCGTTGTGCGTGCCCACCACGACGGCTGCACGTCCGGGTTGTTCGAGCGTGCCGATGGCGTCGAGCATTAGGCGAAGGCAGGCATCGTATTCGGCGTCGGTATGGGCCTTGTCGGGCTGAATCGGCGAAGCATAGCCCATAGCGTTGGCGCGGGCGCGTTCTTTTTCCATGTAGGCTCCGCGAACGAGCTTAACGCCGTAGCAGTAGCCGTGGGCGGACGCATGCTCCAGGTCGGCGCGCAGCTGGTCCTGACGACCCACGCGGTAGCACTGAATCGTCGTCATCACCACTACGCGGTCGGTGTTGAACTCCATCATGGCCTCGCGGGCCAGCTGATCAATGGCGCCCTGGATCCAGGTCTCTTCGGCATCGATCATGAGCGTACGCCCTGATTTGGCGGCGAAATGCGCCATGCGGCGTATGCGAGCGCGAACTTTTTGGAGCTGCTGCGCTTTTTCGGAGGTCAGTTCCGCCCCCAAGCTTAGGTGCTCGAGCAGGTCGTGGGGCGCAATGCCCGTCATTTTGAACACCCCGAGGCTCAGACCGGGTTCGTGGGCGGCAAGCGCCAGCGTCTGCAGGGCCACTTCCACCGTTTGGTCGAACGCGGCGTCGGTGGTTTGGCCTTCAACCGAATAGTCCAAAATGCTGCCCACCTTGGCGTTCCACAGGCGCTGGATGGCGGGGCGGCTTTCGGCAACCGTTTCGCCGCCGCAAAATTGCCGGAACACCGTTGCGCGTACCAGCCCTTTGACCGGTAGCCGCCACTTCAGGGCCCAAAGGCTCAGGGCTTTTCCGGCCGAAACCAAGTTGGGCGAAGCGAGCACGCCAAAGATCATGCGGGCACGCCGCAGGTCGGCAGGTGAGGCGTGCTGGAAGGCCAGCGCGGTATCCGAAAAGTCGAGCTTCACAGAACTAAGGTTTCAAGGTTCGTGCAAAGATATGGGCCGACATGCTCGACCTTTGTGGAATGGAACTTCATCCGGTGCGTGCCCTGGGGCCGACAGCGTGGAACGAGCTCAGCGCGTGGCTGTTGCAGCGCGCGGGATCCTACACTTCGTACCACATCCTTGTGGACAGCACCACCCACGAGTGCGTGCTGCCGCGGTTCATGGCCGAAATCGAAGGCCTGGCCGACGCCCACATTCTCGAAGTTGAGCCCGGCGAGGCCTCCAAAGACTTGGCCCTGGTCGAGCAATTGGCCTTGGGGCTTCGCGACGAAGGAGCGGACCGCCGTGCCCTGCTCATTGCCTTGGGCGGAGGTGTGGTCTGCGACCTCGCCGGCCTGCTGGCGACACTGTACTTGCGGGGAATTGACCTCGTGCTTGTGCCGACGTCGCTGCTGGCGATGGTCGACGCGGCCTGGGGCGGAAAAAACGGGGTGGATTCCGAAGGCACCAAAAACTTACTCGGAACGTGGCGGCCCGAAGCACCCGTCTTTGCCGACGTGCGGGCCCTTGAAACCCTTCCCGACCGCGAATGGCGCCAAGGCTGGGCCGAGCTGCTGAAGCAAGCTTGGATTGCCGGCGGCGGCCTGTGGCAAACGGCGTCAACGGCTGACTGGACGCAGTCCGCGCTGCTGATGGCCGAAGCCGCTCAGGTCAAGCTCGAGGTAGTCGCCCAAGATCCCTTCGAACGCGGAACCCGCCGGGCGTTGCTCAACATGGGCCACACGGTCGGCCACGCCGTGGAAAGCCTGGCACTTGAGGCCCGAGGAACGACCGGACACGGCGATGCGGTCGCCCTGGGGCTATCGGTTGAATCGCGGGTTCTCGACGCCCTTGGCCGCCCCGGGGCTACCGATCGAGACCTGCTGCGCCGACGCCTCGAGGCTGACTTTGACTTTGCCGAATTCCGCGGTCTTGATTCCCGCGACGTCTGGGCCCGCATGCAGCACGATAAAAAAAGGCTCGGCGGGCAACTGCGACTGGTTTGGTGCCCCCAGCCAGGCGAGGCCGAACAGGTCGAGGTTTTGACCGAGGCGGCCTTCATACAGGCTTGGACGACCGATGCGCTCCGTTGAACTCCCCTACGCCAAAAGCTTAGCGAACCGACAGCTCGTGCTGCGCGCGGTGCGGAACGAGTCGCTTCCCCTGCCCGACGCACGGTGGAGCGGCGACATGAACGCCATGCTTCGGGTGCTTCAGGCTCCCGCAGGGGCCGACGGAGTTCGGCGCGCCGACGCGGGGCCCGCCGGCACGGCCTACCGGTTTGGCATGGCCTATTGGGCGGCCCAGCCCGGCGCAAACGTGCTTCTTGTGGCCGAAGAGCGCTTGCGCGAACGCCCCATAGCGCCCTTGGTGGCGGCCCTTCGTTCCATGGGCGGCCAGCTTGAGCCCGATCCCAGCGGTTGGCGCATTCAGGGCACCCTGCTTCGGGGCGGAGTCGTCTCCGTGGATGCTCGATTGAGTTCCCAATTTGCCTCGGCCGTCCAGCTGATTTCGACGTGCTGCAGCGCGCCGGTGAAGCTTGAGCTTCCGCTGGGGGTTGCCAGCGCCCCCTATTTGGCCATGACCCAAGCGCTGATTGAAGGCAGCGCGCCGACTTGGCCGCCTGAGCGCGATTGGTCTGCCGCCTTGGTGTTTTTGGCCGCCGTGGGCTTGAGCGGAATCCCGATCCGCCTTGAAGGACTCCGCGGCTCGAGCCTTCAGGGCGATGCGCGTTCCGCCCATTGGGGGGCTGAACTCGGTTTTTCGGTCACGTCAACCGGCGACGAATGCCTGGAAGTTCACCCGGCTCCCTGGACGCGCGAAGCGTGGAATCCCGATTTTGGCGAAACCCCCGACCTGGCCATGCCCGCGGTTGTTGCCGCGGCATTGGGCGGACGTCCAGGCCGCGCGACGGGCCTTCACACGCTGAATACCAAAGAATCTCCGCGCTTGGACGCCACGGTGGCGTTTCTCTCCGCGCTGGGCTGCGGGGTTCGCCACGGGTCGGATTGGATCGAATGGACCCCCGGGGCTGCACCGACCGCGGGATGCGTGGTGCTCGACAGCCTCCAGGACCACCGGATGGCGTTTTGCGCGGCGCTGGCCTCGCTTCGGTACCCCGTTCAGCTCACGGGCGCCGAGGCGGTGGCCAAGTCGTTTCCCGACTTTTGGGGGCAGTTTCGCGCAGCTTTTGGCGCGGAACCGCTGCCAGGTCGCACTGCGCACTAAGGCTTGCCGACCATCCGCTGGGGGAGGACCGAAGTCGAATGCCCAGTCGGTTGGATTCATCAAGCCAAGCCACGGCAGCTTCAACCGTCGTTCCCGGCCGCCAAAGTCCCATGGGCCCAAGGGCGCGCGGAAGCACTGCCTCCCGTGCCGTCAGGGCCGCAACCCCGACGTCCCATTGAAGGCGATTTTGCTGCCGGCGCAGCTGCAGGGACGCCCCGTTCGCCCGTCCCACGTAGATCGTGGCCCTTAAGGTCAATGGGTCTGCGGGGGTACGTCGATCACGTCCAGGCCCGGGGCGCTCGGGTTGGAGTTGGGTGTTCGGCCCAGGCAGGAATCCGCGAACCTCCAAGTTTTGGCCCATGGACAGCTGCCCCGGGGTCCAAGAAGCGTTTTTTTGGCTATTTGCCCAGCTGGCGGATCGTCCGGATGAGGTCTGGGCCAACGTTAGTCGGCCGGCCCACAGCGGCAGCGCCGCGGTGGCGCGGTTCCCGCGCAGCGCTCGCCACGGCGTGGCGCTCGCCGCCGGCCGTTCCCAGGGCGCATCAATTAACCCATCGATTGGCACCTTGGCTTGAAGCGACCGGGGCGGCGCCGTGTAGCGTTCCCGTTGGGCGCTGACCAAAAGTCCGCCCGGACCGTACCACGTTCCCGAAACCAGCCACCAACCGCGGGAGCTCCCGCTCACGGCCACGGTGGCGGTCGGACTTCGGAGCAAAACTTCGCCCAACGTGCCAAAGGACGGTCCGCGGCTCACGGCCACGCGATCCACCCACCGTGCACAGTCCGGAGCGCCCGACGCAAAGCGTCCCGGATTCAGCGACAGGCCCCACGCGTCGGGATGCCAAAACCCGCGAAGCGGGGCATCGTCGCGACTCTTGAGCCCCCAGGGAATTAGGGACCACCGCGAAGTGCTGCTGGTGAATGCGAGGCGAAGTCCGCTTTGAATGCGCGCACCACCCCAATTCCCGTGAAGGCAATCGCTGCAGTTCCAGCCCCCCGCCACGGCGGGCTCGATCGTTCTCAGGCCAGACGGCCTGGGCGCCGTCTTGCTGCTGTGGTAAAGCCGCTGAAGCAGTTCCCGCTCCAGGGGGCTCAGGGGGAGGGCCCGCCACTCCGTGCTGTCGCGCGGCCAGCCAAACTGGGCCTGGTAGCGCTCGAGGGCGAACTGCTGGTCGGGTGCCAAAAACGCCAGAGCTTCGGCAGAGCGGGGTGCTCCGAGTTGCCCCCAGTGCGTCCAGGACCACCACGCCGAATCGCGCTGGGTATCGGTCCATTGGGGCTGGGTGCTGCGGCACAGCTCCGCCATGAGGACTAGGTCGCTCTGGGCCAAAAGCTTTGGTGCAGTAGCCGTCGCGAGCAGCAATGCGATGGTGCTGCAGCGCGCTCGGGCGGTAGGCTTGCGGCTCATGGCGCGTCGGGCATAGGGACCGGGGCCGCCTCCACCCCAAAGGAATGCTGGAGGATCGCGCCTCCGCCCAAAGTGACCCGAAACCGGGGCCGAGAAAATACCAGGCGCCACCGCCCGAGGGACGAAGCATATAGGGCCAAGTCCGCGCGTTCGACGCCGACGACCACCTCGCTTTGGCGGGCAGCAAGGTCTTGCCGAAGCTGGGTGCTGAAGGTCCAGCCCGAAGTCTGAAGTTGGCGCCAGCCAGCGGACCACCGGCCTGCCGTCGGCTGCACGTTCAGGGTCCAGGGTCCCCACGTGGCGCGAAGCAGTACCTGCGGACGGCGACGTTCCCAACCCAGCCCCGCCGAGGCCGTCAGGACCTGGGGCCCAAGGCTTTTGGCGTAGGTAGGTGTTCCGAGCTTCAGGGTGGCCATGGTCCACGCGCCGAATCCCAGTCCGTCGACCTGAATTCCGGCGTTCAGGCGCCGGTGGCGAGCTGCCAGGGTGCCTTGGGTCCATCCCGGCGAGGGGCCCGCGTGCTGCACCCAGGCGCTCCAGTGTCGCAGCAGGCTCGATTCAAACCAGGGTTCGGTGAGGAGTTGTGCGTGGGCCGGCGGCACGACCCAAAGCGTCACCAGGGTCAAGAGAAGCTGCTTCATGCGGCAAAGGAGGGTCATGTCCTTCTGGTGGCGCTGCGTGCAAACGAATGTTTCGGGCTAACGGGCTACCTTAGCTCGGTGCGTGCACTCGCTATTCTGACTCTTGGCTTGGCTGCCGTTCCGCTTTGCGGACAGCGGCTGTCTTTTGCCGTCGACGTGCGGACGGCCGACGCGCAGCTTCGAGGCCGCGAAGTGCTCGATGTGGCCGTAGGCCCCGACGGCCTTTGGTGGCTGGCTACCCAAGACGAGGGAGTGCTTCGCTACGACGGCGTGGCCGTGCTCGCGGCGCAGTGGCCGAGCGTTCCGCCCATTGTTTTGGGGGTGGCGCCGCAGCGTCAGGGGGCCTATGCGGCAACCTCTGACGGTTTGTATTGGGTGCCCCTAGATGGTCCTGCGGTCGCGGTAGACGGCATGTCGGGACCCGTCGTCGACGTCGAGGTCCACGGCGACACCCTTTGGGTGCTGAAGCCCGACGGACTTTGGACGCGCCGGGGAAGCGGAAGCTTTGCTAAAGAACTGCTTGAGTCGCTTGGCGGGGCCACGCAGTTTGGTCGCCGCGGCACAGCCTGGTGGGTTTCGTCGTCCCAGGGTCTGTGGGTTCGCGGAACGTCCGGATTTTGGGCGCGCGTTCGCGACCAGGCAGTGCGATCTGCGGCGGTCGACCCGTCGGGCGTTTGGGCCGAAACCGAGCAGGGGTTGGAGCGCCTAACCGACCAAGGCTGGACGTCGTTGGCCGCGCAGCTCACCGACGCGCAATGGGTGCCGGCACAGGACCCGTCGTCGTGGTGGCTTGCGAGCCGCGAAGGGCTGTTCTGGGTGGACGACGAGCTGCAGCCCATGTCGGCCTTGGGTGGAACTCCGCTCGACGCAGCCGCGGCCCTAGCGTCAGACGGCAACGGCGGGCTCCTGCTGGCGGCCCGCGACGGAATGCTGCGAATTCCGCGCCCCGAACAATGGTACGACGTGCGCACCGCGGCCTACAATGTGGGGCGCATCGTTTCAGCGGTTCGCTGGGCGCCTGATTGCTTTGCCGTGCTCTCCACGAGCGGACTCGAACTCATTCGCCCTGAGGGCCGCAGCAAACTCCCGCTTCCTGCTTCTGGCGTTCCTAAAGGACTCCTTGAAATTCCTGGGGGACGCTGGCTGCTGTGCGGAGAATTTGGCGCCCTCGAATGGACGGGCGGAACGTGGCGTGCTCGCCTCGCCGACTGGGTGCTTGACGCCGGTTGGGTCGGCGGTACGCCGGTGCTTCAAACCACGACCGGTTGGGTTTCGTGGTCCGACGGAGCCTGGATCAGCTGCCCCCCGCCCAAGGTAGCCCTGCGGCCCCGTACCCAATGGCTTGAGTCAGGCTATGCCTGGAATTGGGGCGAACGCGGACTTTTTGTGCGGTCAGCCGGCCGAGGCGTGGCGCCCCTCGGAAGCCCGCGCTGGGTGCTCCGCAGCTGGGAGGTTCACGAAGGCCGCCAAGGGGCTCAGGTGCTGCTGCGCGTGGCCCGTTTGGGCGACCCGCATGCTGAAGGCCGAAGCTTGCGCTACCGCCTCGACGGCGGGACCTGGATTGACCTCGGTGCGGGCCGAAGCATCGTACTGACGGGCCTTTCGTCGGGCGACCACCTGCTCGAACTTAATTCTGAACCGCTGCAGCGCTTTCGGCTGGGGGTGCCGCGTCCGTGGTGGGCTCAGCCCCGTTTTTGGGTTCCGCTGGCCTTGATCCTTTTGGCCGGCGGAGGCACCCTCGGGTTTTTGGGCCTTCGCCGCCGCCGCGAAGCCCGTACCTGGGCGCGCGAAAAGGCCGAACTCGAGCGCATGGCCTTGCGCTTGCAGATGAATCCGCACTTCACGTTTAACGCCCTCGAATCCATTTCGTCGTTCGTGATGGAGCAAAAGCCCCACGAGGCGGTCCAGTACCTCAATCGCTTTGCCCGCCTGATGCGCTACACCCTTGAAAAAGCAGATCAGGAGCGGGTTCCGCTCGGCGAAGAGCTCGACGCCCTGGCCCACTACGCGGCCCTAGAACAAATGCGCTTTGATCAAAGCTTCGATTACGTGCTCGAAGTCGACGACGACCTCGATCCCGCTGAGGTGGCCGTTCCGCCGATGCTGCTGCAGCCGCTGGTGGAGAACGCCATTTTGCACGGAATTCGCCCGCTGAACGGACGCCGGGGCCGGTTGACCTTGCGCGTGCTGCGCGCCGTTGAACCGCAGCGCCTTCGCATTGAGGTAGAAGACAACGGAATTGGCCGCGGCGCAGCCTCCGCCCAACGCACTGGAGATGAAGGCCAAAAGCGCTCGATGGCGACTAAAATTCTCGGCAGCCGACTCAAGGCCCTGAGCGAAGCAACGGGTAAACCGTTTACCCTGAGCGTAGCCGACTTGGATGAGGGAACGCGCGTGGTCCTTGCGCTCCCGAACGACGAAGTCTGGGGATCCTAGGTTAAGTTCGCATTGATGAAGGCCTTACTGCTCGACGACGAAGCCCCCAGCCGCAAGGCGCTGCGCGGCAAACTAGATTTGTTCTGCCCCCAAGTGCGCGAGGTTTTCGAAGCGTCGACGGTTGACGAGGCCTGGGAGTTGCTGCTCGGCCACAAGCCCGACCTTCTGTTTCTCGACGTGCACCTCACCGGCGAGCTTGGTTTTGATTTGCTTGAGCGCCTTTCGGTCGACGAGCCCGAGTGGTCCGGAGCCGTGATTGTGGTCACGGCCCACGACAGCTACGCCCTTCGCGCCTTCAAAGCCAGCGCCGTCGATTACCTGCTCAAGCCCATCGACCCCGAGGAGCTCGCCCGCGCCGTCAAAAAGGCCTCTGCAGCCTTGCCCTCGGCCCAGTTGGGCGCGCTGGTTGACAACCTCCGCGACCGCGGCGACAAGAAGCTCGTGATTTCGAGCACCGAAGGCATGCACATTGTGCGCATTACCGAAATCCTGCGCTGCGAGTCAACTTCAAACTACACGCAGTTTTTTATGCGCGGAGGCAAAAAGCTCCTCGCGTCGCGCACCCTCAAGGATTACGAGTCGATTCTGTCGCCGTACGATTTTGAGCGCGTGCACAAGTCGCACCTTGTCAACATGGACGTGGTCAAGCGCTACGTGCCCAGCGACGGCGGATACTTGATTCTCGAAGACGATTCCAACGTTCCGGTGGCCAACCGAAAGAAGGACGTGGTGCTGGCGCGGTTGAAAGCACTTTAGCAGCTAGTAACTAGTTGCTAGTTACTAGTTACTGGTTTTCCACCGACTTCGCCATGTCTTCCACGGCGAGGCGCAGCGTTTCTTTGTAGGCAGCAATTCGAGCGCGGACGGCGAGGTCTGAGGCGCCAAGAATCTGTGCGGCGAGGATGCCGGCGTTGGCTCCGCCGTTGAGGGCCACGGTGGCCACGGGCACTCCCTTGGGCATTTGAAGAATGCTGAGCACCGAATCCCATCCGTCGATGGAATTGCTGCTTTTCACCGGAACTCCGATGACCGGCAGCGGAGTGGCGCTGGCGACCATTCCGGGTAGGTGAGCGGCCCCGCCGGCGCCGGCAATGATCACCTTAATTCCGCGGTCGGCGGCCTGCTGGGCGTATTCGAGCATGCGCACGGGGGTGCGGTGGGCCGAAACGACCGTGATTTCGTAGGGGATTCCGAGTTCCTTGAGGAGGTCGGCGGCGCCCTGCATTACGGGGAGGTCGCTCTGACTTCCCATGATGATTCCTACGTGGGGGGTGTTTGTGCTCATAGCTAGTTGGTTTGCGCCGAAACGGCTTTTAGGGCATCGCGGGCGGAGGCAGCGCGGTGGCGCGCTTCGTCCACACTTTGGCCAACAGCCGTCCAGTGGCCGAGTTTGCGGAACGGACGTGTTTGCGTTTTTCCGTAAAGGTGCAGGTGGGTGCCCGGAACCGCCAACGCGCGGTCCAAGCCCTCGTAGGCGACAGGTCCACGGTGGCCATCGGCTCCGACCACATTGGCCATCACCGTGGGCTGGCGAAGTGCGGTCGACCCGAGCGGAAGCCGCGTGGCGCAGCGCAGCAGCTGCTCAAACTGCGAGGTTTCGCAGCCTTCGATGCTCAAGTGGCCGGAATTGTGCGGGCGGGGGGCCACCTCGTTTACCAGCCACTGCCCGTCGCGGGTGTAGAAGAGCTCGACGGCGAGGAGGCCAAAGATTCCGAGCGACGTGGCCACGCGAAGCGCGAGCTGCTCGGCCTCCGACAACGCTTCGGCGGGCAACGGGGCGGGGCAGACCACAAATTCAACTTGGTTGGCGACCGGGTGAAACTCCATGGCGACCGGCGGAAAAACCGCGGTGCTCCCGTCGGGGTGGCGGGCTACGATGACGCCGATTTCTTCGGCGATTTCAACGAGGGCTTCGGCCACGCAGGGTTGGTCGGGCAGCGCTTCGAGGTCTTCGGGGCGGCGCAGCACGCTTACGCCAAATCCGTCGTAGCCGCCCTGGGCGACCTTCCAGAAAAAGGGCAACGTCCATCGGCCCTCGTCCACGGCGGCCTTAAGCGCTGAAGTGCTATCAAATCGTTCAAACGCTGAGGTGGGAATGCCGTGTGCGGCCCAGTGGTCTTTTTGGGCGCCCTTGTTTTGGATGATGCGCAGCGCCGACGAAGGCGGGAAGCACTTCACGCCCTCTGCCTCGAGCTGGGCGAGGGCGTCGACGTTGACGGTTTCAATTTCGATGACGGCGGATTGGGCCCCCCGCGCAAAATCCAGCACGGTCTGGTAGTCTTTGAAGTCTCCGACCTCAAAGCGGCGCACGCCCCACCGGCAGGGTGCTTCGGCGTCGGGGTCGAGGGCGCGCACGCCCACGTCCATGCGCAGGGCTTCGGCAAGGAACATTTTGCCGAGCTGTCCGCCGCCCAGCAAGGCGATTTCAAAGTTGGGGTTGGCTAGGGCTGAACTCATGTGTCGGTGCGAACCGCTTCGGCCAGCGGGTGCACGGCAAAGGTACGGCCGGTTTTTTTCTCGGTGCAGGCGAAGCGTGTGCGCCGCTTGGGTCCTTTGCGAAACTCCATGCCGTTGGCGAGGCGAAACCAGGCACCCTCAGGAAGCTGTTCGACGCGCAGCTGATCGGAGTCGGCGCGAAGGGCGCGGAGCAGGTCGGGCGCGGCTCCGCACGAAGCCTTAGGCTTGTGGAGCTGGCGCTGTAGGGCACGGGCCACCGCCGGGCTAAACACCTCAGGCAGCCCGATGAAGGGCGCCAGCAGTTCGCGGTAGCGCTTTTGCCATTCCGTTCCGTGGGGCGCACAACCCAGGCCGTCCCAGGCGCGCACTTGGGCGTGCGCCAGCTCGTGCAGCAGCGTGATTAGCATGGCTTCGGGCTGAAGGTCGCGGTTTAGAAAAATTTTGGCTCCGAGGTCCGCACGCCAACGGTACGAGCCCCACTTGCTTGCTCGAGGCGGCGTCAGCACAATTTCGCCGCGAAACGCCCGAACGATGCGCGCCGCGTCGGCCTCGGCAGCGGCCGGAATCCGCCCCGCAAGGCGTCGCCAGTTTCGATCTAGGGCGTCCACGGCCGTAAAACTACGTGAACTAACTTGGTCGCTGCTACCGCAGGACCATGAACCACCTTTTGAACCACGCTTGGGCCCGCCGCGGGCTGATTCACCTGCCGATCAATGCCGTCCTGACGTGGACGTGGGTCACCCTCTACGAACACGGAACCGAGTGGATGACCGACTACGAGCCGCGCAGCCTTTCCCCGCTCCTGTGGATGATCTTGTCCCAAACGGGCGTTTCGCTGCTCGTGGCTGAGCGCACCGAGCCCAAATGGCCTCGCGCCGGAAGGCTCGTCGCGGTTGCGGTCGCCCAATTGGCGATTCCCCTCCTGCTGCTGGGCAGCTACGCCCTGGCGGCGTGGGGGATCACCCTCGATTAATTCCTAAAGTTGGGGCAGTCGCAGCCGCGGCTGGAACCGCACGATGCCACGGCCCCCGCGCAGGCGAGGGCGAGCATTAAGATCCAAAATCGTCGCTTCATGCCCCTAAGGTAGCGTACCTTTGATCACGATGCTCAGCGGATTTTTTCGGGGACTCGGTTCCTACTTCCTCTTTCTTGGCGCGGTGTTCCGCCGCCCGGAATCCTGGCGCGAGTACTTCAAGTCGTTTGTGCGCGAAACCGAGCTGCTCGGCATGAGCAGCATCCCCCTCGTCGTGTTCATTTCGCTCTTCATGGGTGCGGTCCTGACCATCCAGACGGCAATCAACCTTGACGATCCGTTCATCCCCGACATGTACATCGGTATCGCGGTTCGCGAAGGTATTCTACTCGAATTCGCTCCCACCATCGTGTCGCTCATCCTTGCGGGCAAGGTGGGGTCCAACATCTCTTCGTCGCTCGGAACCATGCGGGTTACCGAACAAATGGACGCCCTGCAGGTCATGGGCATCAATCCCGCCAGCTACCTGGTTCTGCCCAAAATAGGCGCGAGCTTGCTGTTTTTTCCCATCTTGGTCATTTTCAGCATCTTCATGGGGCTGCTGGGCGGATACCTCGCAGGCGACTGGCTGCACCTGGTCAATCCCGATGATTTTTTGCTCGGGTACTTTGACGAATTCCAGCCGTACTACGTGGTGTATTCGCTTACCAAAACCGTGGTATTCGCCTTCATCATCAGCTCGGTGTCGGCCTGGTACGGCTACCACGTGAAGGGCGGAGCCGTCGAGGTTGGCAAAGCCAGCACCAAGGCGGTCGTCGCTATGTCGTTCAGCATCATTTTGTTCAACTACATCCTCACGGATGTCATGCTTCAGTAGGCGGTGATCGAGGTGCGCGGAATCAAAAAAGCCTTTGGCGACCAGGAGGTTCTCAAGGGCATCGACATGGTCCTTCAGCCGGGGCAGTGCAACCTTATCATTGGGTCCAGCGGATCGGGCAAGACGGTCATGCTCAAGTCCATTGTGGGCCTCATTCAGCCCGATGCGGGCCAAGTCCTGCTCGACGGACGCGACTGGACCGCCATGAAGGAGCGCGACCGCAAGGTCCTGCGCCAAGAAATGGGTATGGTGTTTCAAGCATCCGCGCTGTTCACCAGCTTGAGCGTCGAAGAAAACGTGCGCTTTCCGCTCGACTTCTTTTCGACGATGTCGGCAGCCGAAAAAGACCAGCGGGTCGCCTTTTGCCTGGACCGCGTGCGGATTCCGCAGTCGGCCCTAACCAAAAACCCCGCGGAACTCTCGGGCGGAATGCAAAAGCGCGTCGCCATTGCCCGTGCCATCGTCCTCAATCCGAAGTATTTGTTTTGCGACGAGCCCAACTCCGGCCTCGATCCCGAAACGTCAATCGTCATTGACCAGCTGATTCAAGAAATCACCCGTGAATTTGGCATGACCACGGTGGTGAACACCCACGACATGAATTCGGTGCTCGAAATCGGCGACCACGTGGTGCTCATGCGCCACGGCTACAAGGTCTGGGAGGGCGCGGGCCCCGACATCCTTCAGTCGACCGACCAAGAAGTCGTGGACTACGTCTTTCGCAGTGCGCTGTTCAAGCGGGTGCGGTCAGCGCTTAAGTAGCTAGTTGCTAGTTACTAGCTGCCTGTCGGCAACCTTCCAAATCTTCGCCAACGTCTCGGGTTGGTCCCAGTTTTCGGCGATTCCGGGCCACTGCATTACCTCGGCAAACACGCGGTCCATTTGGCGTCCGCGCTCGAGGGCTACCGAGTAGGGAATGTGGCTGAAGGTTACCTGCGTATAAAGTGGAATCCATTGGTCGGGCCGCTCGGCGTGCAGCTTGGACTCAATCTTTTTGCGGAGCAAAAACTCGGGCTGGCCGGTCAGGTCGCGCATCTCGATGAAGTTCAGCAGGGCCAGCTCGGCGATGGCGTCGGCGTTGGGCTTGCGCTCGGCCTCAAAGGCGGGGAAGAGGGTCGCGGGATCCTCGCCTAGGGCGTCCATCATGCGGTTCAGTTCGAAGCAGTCTTCGAATCCCGAATTCATTCCTTGGCCGTAAAACGGAACGATGGCGTGCGAAGCATCACCAAACAAGACCACCTTGCCCTTGGACCAGGGCCAGCTGCGTACGATGCCGAGCTTGCTCACGGGGTTTTGGGCCCACTGCTCTTTAAAGTCGGGCATCAGGGCGAGGGCGTCGGCAAAAAATTCCGCAAAAAAAACCTCGGCGGCCTCCGGCGTGTCCAGCGCGGCGAAGCTCACTAGGCCCTCGTTCGGGAAGAACAACGTCATCGTAAAGCTGCCGTCGGGGTTGGGCAATCCGATCAGCATGTAGCTGGCGCGCGGCCAGATGTGCAGGGCTTCGCGCTCGATCAGCGACGTGCCGTCGGGTCCGGAGGGAATCAGCAACTCCTTATATCCGTGGTCAATGACCTGTTCAGTCCATTCCATGGCGCCCTCGGCTTGCAGGGCTTTGCGGATGCCGGAATTGGCTCCGTCGGTCGAAAACACGGCGTCAAAGCACCCCGAACCTTGGCCCTCGGGGGTGGTCCATTTAATGCGACCTTCGGTGGCGTCGTCGAGATCGGTTTCGTGTTCGAAGTGCAGGCGCACGTTGGCGTGCTTCTCGGCCTCGGTCATTAGGGCCATATTGATTCCGCCCCGCGAAACCGACCAAATGGCTTGGCCGTGCTCGCCGTAGGGCTGGGTCGTGATTGTTCCGTCGATGGCGTGCATGACGCGGCGGAACATGGGAATCGCTTCGCGGCGCACGGCCTCCGCTACGCCCACGGCCTCGAGGGCGCGCCAGCCGCGGTCGCTCAGGGCGAGGTTGATCGAGCGTCCGCCCTTATAGCCGGTGCGGCGCGAATCCGCACGGCGTTCAAAAACGTCAACGTGGTACCCACGCTGGGCGAGAAACGTGGTCCAAAGGCTTCCCACGAGGCCCGATCCGACGACGGCGGCGTGCTTAGGCATAGTTACTGAAGTAAGGATTCAGCGAGCAGCGCCTCGAGTAGGGCCAGGTCGCGGTAGGATGAGTAAAGCGGAGCCACGGCCATGCGCACGGTTCCGGGCTCGCGCCAGTCGGCGTAGACTCCGCGGGACACGAGGTAGTCGAAGAACCGGCGGTCCCGACCGACAAACTGCACGGAGACTTGCGAACCGCGGTGCTGGGGCTCGCGGGGGGTCAGCACCTTGATTTCTTGCCCGGTCTGCGCCGCCACGTGGTCGAGCAGCCCTAGGAGCACGTCGGTCATCGCCAACGACTTGGCGCGGTAGGCGTCGAGGTCGGCTCGGTCAAAGACGTCGAGGGCGGCGCGCTGGGCGGCCATTCCGAGCACGGGGGCGTTGGACCACTGCCAGGATTCTGCGCTGCGTTCCGGAACGAACTCGGGCGGCATTTTAAAGCGGCTCGCCTTGTCGTGGCCCCACCAGCCGGCGAGGCGAAAGGTTTCGGGTCCGTGGTGGCGTTCGTGGACGTAGAGTCCGGCGACACCGCCCGGGCTGGAATTCAGGTACTTGTAGGAGCACCAGGCGGCAAAGTCGACGCCCCAGTCGTGGAGCTTGAGCGGAACGTTGCCCATGGCGTGGGCCAAGTCCCAGCCGACGAGCATTCCCTGGGCCTGGGCGGCCGTCGTGATCTCAGCGATGGGGTAGGCGCGGCCGGTGAAGTAGTGGACTCCGCCAAGTAAAAGCGTAGCTCCGCGGCGGCCATGCTCGGCGATGGCCTGAAGTACTTCGTCGGGGGTGGGGGCCCCTTCAGGATCGGTTCCGCGCACTTCAAAAAGCTCGCCGTGGGCGTGCCACTGCGCCTGGCTGGCGAGGGCGTACTGGTCCGACGGAAAGGCCTTGGCCTCGCACACCAGCAGCGGGCGGTCGGCCGTAGGTCGGTAAAATGAGGCGAGTAGGGTGTGGAGGTTGCCGGTGAGCGACCCCATGGCGACCACTTCTGAAGGCTTGGCGCCGGCCAAACGGGCCAGCGAATCGGTCAGTCGCTCGTGGTAGGGCATCCACGGGTTTGGTCCGTGAAAATGCCCCTCGACTCCGTACTGGCGCCAGCTCAAAAGCTCGGTAGCGAGGGCGGATTCTGTGGCCCGCGGTTGGAGGCCTAACGAGTTGCCGGTGAGGTAAATAACCTCCTCGCCGTCGAGGGTAGGGAGGTGGAATTCCGCGCGAAGCGGAGCAAGCGGATCGGCGGCGTCGCGAAGGGCCGCTTCGTTAATGCTGATAAAACGGTTCATAAGGGCTGAACAAGCCTGCGCAAGGTAGGTTATACCACTAGTAATTTTGCTCGCTCAAACGCTTTAATTCAGCCCGCCATGCAGGGAAGTTTCGAAGGCCGCCACATCGGCCCCCAGTCTGAAGAACAACAGCAAATGCTTCAAGCAATTGGGGCGAAAAGCCTCGATCAGCTGATCGACGAAACCGTCCCTGCGGGGATCCGCAGTCCGCGCCCGCTCGACATCGCGCCGGCGATCAGCGAACCGGAATACTTGCGCCACATCTACGGAATTTCGCAGAAAAACCAAGTGTTTGCGAGCTACATCGGTCAGGGCTACCACCCCGCCGCGCTTCCGGCCGTAATCCAGCGCAACATTCTCGAAAACCCAGGATGGTACACGGCCTACACGCCCTACCAAGCTGAAATTGCCCAAGGCCGCCTCGAAGCACTGCTCAACTACCAAACGATGGTCATTGACCTGACCGGTATGGAGATTGCCAACGCCTCGCTACTCGACGAGTCGACCGCCGCCGCCGAAGCCATGACGCTCCTGCTCGCCGCCCGCAGCCGCGAGCAGCAAAAGCGCGACATCCTCAAGTTTTTTGTCGACCACGATGTGTACGCCCAGACCAAGGCGTTGCTGCAGACCCGCGCTGAGCCCATTGGGGTCGAGCTCGTGTTTGGCGACGCGATGAGCTTCGAGCCGACCGACGAGTTCTTTGGAGCCTTAGTGCAGTACCCAACCGCCAGCGGCTCGGTACGGGACTACGTCGACTTCAGCGCCGCCTGTGCCCGCCACGAGGTGCGCCTTGCCGTGGCTGCCGACATTTTGGCGCTGACCTTGCTGCCGTCTCCCGGAAGCTGGGGGGCCGACGTCGTCTTCGGTTCGACGCAGCGCCTTGGTATTCCGATGGGCTATGGCGGTCCGCACGCCGCGTTTTTTGCGAGTAAAGACGCCTACAAGCGTTTTATGCCGGGCCGGATTATTGGCCGCACGATTGACGTGGACGGCAACCCCGCGCTCCGCATGGCCCTTCAGACCCGCGAGCAGCACATCAAGCGCGACAAGGCGACGTCCAACATTTGCACCGCACAAGTGCTGTTGGCCGTCATGGCCGGTATGTATGCGGTCTACCACGGTCCCGAGGGCCTGAAGGCGATCGCCGAGCGCATCCACGCCAAAGCGAGCGGAATCGCGGATGCCCTAACCGCCATGGGTGTCACCGTGATGCACCACGAGTTCTTTGATACCGTGTCGTTTGCGGCTACGGACGCGCAGCGTTCCGCCCTTAAAAAAGCCACAGAGGCGCACGGAATCAACCTCGGCTACACCGATAAGTACGTGCAAATCAGCACGCACGAGCTGATGAACGGCGGCGACGCGAACGCCCTTGTTGCGGCGCTGGCTGAGGGCCTGGGGGCTAAAACCCCGGTCTTTGCTGACGGAGCTAAGCGATTGAAGCATTTGCGCACGGACGCCATTTTGACGCACCCCGTCTTCCACAACTACCGCAGCGAAACCGAAATGATGCGCTACATCAAGAAGCTGGAGCGCCGCGACATTTCGCTGAACCACAGCATGATTTCGCTCGGAAGCTGCACCATGAAGCTCAACGCGGCCGCTGAAATGCTGCCGCTAAGCTGGCCCGCGTTTGCCAACATGCACCCCTTTGTGCCGGTTGAGCAGGCCGCAGGCTACCACGAAGTACTTCGCAGCCTTGAGCGCGACCTCGCCGAGGTGACGGGCTTTGCCGCCACGTCGCTCCAACCCAACTCGGGTGCCCAGGGTGAATACGCCGGCCTCTTGGTGATTCGTGCCTACCACCGCAGCCGCGGCGACCACCACCGCGTGACCGCCTTGATTCCGTCGTCGGCCCACGGAACCAATCCTGCCTCCGCCGTAATGGCTGGAATGGACGTGGTCGTGGTGGGCTGCGACGAGCACGGAAACGTGGACCTCGCCGACCTGCGCGCCAAAGTCGAACTTCACAAGGACACGTTGGCTGCGCTGATGGTGACCTACCCGTCGACCCACGGCGTGTTTGAGTCGGGCATTAAAGAGGCCACGGCGATCGTTCACCAGTTTGGTGGCCAAGTGTACATGGACGGCGCCAACATGAACGCCCAGGTGGGCCTGACCTCGCCCGGAATGATTGGCGCCGACGTCTGCCACCTGAACCTACACAAAACGTTTGCGATTCCGCACGGCGGCGGAGGTCCCGGCGTGGGCCCCATTTGCGTTGCCAGCCACCTCGCACCATTCCTTATGGGGCATCCCGTGATTGCTTGCGGTGGGTCCCAAGCCATCGGTCCCGTCTCTGCGGCTCCCTACGGCAGTGCGCTGGTAACGCTGATTTCCTACGGATACATTAAAATGCTCGGCGGCGAAGGCCTTACCAACAGCACGAAGATGGCCATTTTGAACGCGAACTACATGAAGTTCCGCCTCGAAACGGCGTACCCGATTTTGTACACCGGAGAGAATGGCCGTGCGGCGCACGAAATGATTCTCGACTGCCGTCCGCTCAAGCGCGACACCGGCATCGAGGTGACCGACATCGCCAAGCGGCTCATGGACTTTGGGTACCACGCGCCTACGGTTTCGTTTCCTGTGGGCGGAACCATGATGGTCGAGCCTACCGAGTCGGAATCGCGCGTGGAACTCGACCGCTTTTGCGATGCGATGCTCGCGATTCACGCCGAGGCCATGGCCATTGCAGCAGGCACGGCGGACGCGCACAACAATCCGCTCAAAAATGCGCCGCACACCCAAGCGATGCTCGTAGCTGAAGAGTGGACCTTGCCCTACAGCCGCAAGCAGGCAGGATACCCGATGGCGGACTCCCTCGAGAACAAGGTTTGGCCCGCAGTGCGCCGCGTGGACGACGCCTACGGGGACCGCAATTTGGTTTGCACCTGTGCCCCAATTGAGTCCTACCAATCTTGATTTTTGAAACAGTTTCTGTCGTAAATTTGAAATTCTTCAACGCCAACAAGTGATTAATATGAAAAAATCTACACTTTTCTTAGGCGCGCTCCTGCTTTCAGGGGGTGTCTTTGCTCAACAAAGCCTGCGGACTTTGGCTAACGAGCGCACGGTCGACGAGGCTCCGGCCCGCCTGCTCAGCGCCGACGAGTTAGCTAAGTACTACCAAGGCGAAACCGTTATCTGGACCGAGACGTTTGCCAACGGCATTCCCTCAACCTGGATGAACTACGGCACCGCCAACGGCACCGCCGATCCCGACGCCAAGTGGGAGTACCGCGGAACGACGACGACTCCGTCGAACGCTACGGGTTCACGCGGAGCCTACGCCGGACCTGCTAGCACGGGCCAACTGCCCATCCAGAGCGCGACGGCTGCCAACGGTTTTGTCGTTTTTGACTCGGACTTCTTGGACAACAACGGGGTTGCGGGTAACTTCTGCGGAACCGGCGCCTTGGCGTGTGCTCCGCACGTAGCCAACCTCGAGACGGGTGTGATTAACCTTTTGGGCCACCCCACGGTGGACCTCGTGTTCACGCAGTACTACCGCCGCTTTGCGGGTCCGGGTGGTGTGCAGTCGGTTCCCGCTACCTACCTCGACTTCTCGACCGACGGCGGTCAGACCTGGACGGGCAACGTTACCCTGAACTCAGCCATCTCCGTGAACAGCGCCACGCCCCGTAACTCTGCGGTTGCGGTGAGCATCGGCCAGTACGTGGGCAACCAAGCCAACGTGAAGATTCGCTTCCGTTTTGACGGCGACTACTACTTCTGGCAGCTCGACGACATCCAAATCATTTCGACTCCGAAGAACCGCCTCACCTTCACGGTTAATTCAGACGGCGCTCCCCCCCGTGACATCGTGTACGGAGCTAACCAAGAATCCGCTCGCATGGGCCACATGACCCTCAAGCAAGTGCGCCCGGTTGCGTTTGACGCCAACTGCTTCAACAGCGGTCAAAACGCCCAGACCAACGTTAAGCTTCAAATGAAGATTTTCAACAACACGGGAGTCGTTCAAACGATCAACTCTCCAATCATTGCGTCACTTCCTGCGGGGGACACGGCAACGTGGAACCAGCTGAACACCTACACTACAAGTTGGACTCCGTCTGCTGCTGGGGTTTACGGTTTCACATACAATCTCCTTTCGGACTCGGTAAACATCTCTTCAGACACTTTGCAGTTGGTGGTTTCTGACTCGTTGATGTCTCTCGACTTTGGTGACTGGAACAATAGCATTGGTGCGTCATCCAACACCACTCAGTGGGGTGACGGTTCGCAAATGACCAACATGCAAGAACTGGTGAACGACGAAATGCTCTTTGGAGCCCGTGTGTACATCAGCGCATCAAGCCAGGCAGGTGCTATTCTCGAACTGAGCGTATATGACTCGTCAGGCTTCTTGGGCAGCAGCGGTGGTTGGGATGCCAACAAGCTGGTTGCCTACGGACAGCGCGTGCTGACGTCAGCCGACGTGACGAACGGCTACGTTCACTTCAACTTCGCCGACACCAATACTGGCCGTGGTGTGATTTTGAACAGCAGCAACATTGGTTACTACTTCAATTTGACGATGTACAACAACCAAGGTGCGAACACGCTGTTGATCCGCAACGACCAAACGTTTGCCGCTCGTTCAGGCACCAAGTACATGTACCTGGCCGCCTTGGGTAACTGGTATAGTGGCTACAGCAATTCACTGACCTTTAACAACCTGTGGATTCGCTCAATCAATTGCCCCGCCACGAATGCGGCCAATTGTATGGCTACTAGCGTAGGTGAGAACCCGCTGAATGAAGTGGTGGTTGCACCGAACCCAGCATCAGACTACGTGTACGTGAACTTCGGCCTCCTCTTCGGTGAGCACGCCATTGAGATTCTTGACCTTACTGGCAAGGTGGTTAAGTCAACCAAGGTTCAAGCTGACGCCAATGTGCCAGTGTTTGTGGGCGACCTCGAAAGCGGTCTCTACATGGTGCGCATCGCAAAAGGCGGAGATGTGAAGACTTTCAAAGTTTCTGTTATCTAAGCCAAAAGGCGCGAAAAGCCGAAGCGGCCCGAGGAAACTCGGGCCGCTTTTTTTGCATACTGCACTATAAATTCTCGTGCCTTTTGTGGGTTTGGAGCGCGCGAGCGTTGCGGTTAAGCTTTTGGCGCTCGCCCATTCAGAACGCTGCGGGTGATGAAGTCCCGCTCCAACGACCATCCGCGGGCCGGGCTGTATTCGCGCCCGTAGAAAATGATTTGCAGGTGCAATTTGTTCCAGAGCGCCTTGGGAAACAGTTTTTTAGCTTCTTTTTCAGTTTGCTCCACGCTTTTGCCGCGGGTTAGTCCCCATCGGGTCATGAGTCGATGAATGTGTGTGTCCACGGGGAAGGCGGGAACGCCAAAGGCTTGACTCATGACCACAGACGCCGTTTTGTGTCCGACGCCAGGCATTGCTTCGAGGGCCTCAAACGATTGCGGAACCTGGCCTCCGTGAAGGTTGACGATCATCTCCGACAGGCCCTTGAGCCCCTTGGACTTCATGGGAACCAGTCCGCAGGGCCGAATGATCTCGGCAATTTCTTCGACGCTTAAGGCAGCCATGGCCTCAGGCGTATCGGCTTTCGCAAACAGCGCCGGGGTAATGGTGTTTACGCGGGCGTCGGTACACTGGGCTGAAAGCACCACAGCACAAAGTAAGGTAAACGGACTGTAGTGGTCGAGCGGTATGGGAGTCTCGGGATACAGCGCTTCGAGGGCGTCCTTGATGTAGGCGGCTTTTTGCTTCTTGGTCACCAAACAAAGGTCTGATTGCTAGCGTTACCTTAGAAAACAAATTTTAATCGCACCATGACCCACTTGAACCCTGGCGACCTCGCCCCGAACTTTGAAGCTCAAGACCAGCACGGAACCACCGTTTCCTTGAGCCAGTTCGCTGGCAAAAAGGTGGTCCTCTACTTTTACCCCAAAGACGACACTCCAGGGTGCACTGCCGAGGCGTGCTCGTTTCGCGACGGCCAGTCTGAGCTCATCGCGGCGGGTTATGCGGTGCTTGGGGTGTCGCCCGACAGCGTGAAATCCCACGAAAAGTTCGCTACCAAGTTTTCGCTCAACTTTTCGCTGCTCGCAGATCCCGATAAAGTCATTTGCCAAGCTTACGGGGTGTGGGGCAAAAAGAAGTTTATGGGCCGCGAATACGACGGGGTTCACCGCGAAACGTTTGTCATTGGCGGAGACGGTCGCATCGAGCGCGTGATTACCAAAGTGGACACCAAAGAAGCCACAAAACAAATTCTCGCAGGGGCCTAAAAAGGGCGGAATTCTTATCAACCGCCGTTGCGGCAGCCGTGGCAAGCGCGTACTTTCGTTTAGCCGACGACTGCTCGTGACGGCGCCCCTACTTTTGGCCTAAACCATTAATAATTAAGCACTATGAGTCAAGAACGCGAAGCCAAACTGAAGGCACTGCGCCTCACGATGGAGAAATTAGATAAAACCTACGGCAAAGGGGCCGTGATGCTCATGGGCGACAAGGCGGTCGAAGAGGTCGAAGTAATCCCGTCGGGTTCGCTCGGTCTCGATATCGCACTGGGAATTGGCGGCTACCCCCGCGGTCGGGTGATTGAAATCTACGGACCGGAATCCTCGGGCAAAACGACGTTGACGCTGCATGCCATCGCTGAAGTGCAGCGCAAAGGCGGAATCGCCGCGTTCATTGACGCCGAGCACGCGTTCGACCGTTTTTATGCGGAGAAGCTGGGTGTCAAGACCGAAGACCTCATTATTTCGCAGCCCGACAACGGCGAGCAGGCACTTGAGATTGCCGACAACTTGATTCGCTCAGGAGCAATCGATCTGATCATTGTTGACTCGGTGGCTGCTTTGACGCCGAAGGCTGAAATCGAAGGCGAAATGGGCGAATCCAAGGTCGGACTTCACGCGCGATTGATGTCGCAGGCGCTGCGAAAGCTTACCGCTACGATTTCTAAGACGAACTGTACCGTCGTCTTCATTAACCAGCTTCGCGAGAAAATTGGCGTAATGTTCGGCAACCCCGAAACGACGACCGGCGGTAACGCCCTGAAGTTTTATGCTTCGGTCCGCCTGGACATTCGTCGTTCGACGCAAATCAAAGATGGCGACGTGGCCGTCGGCAACCGGGTCAAAGTCAAAGTGGTTAAGAACAAAGTGGCTCCTCCGTTCCGCACTGCCGAATTCGACATTTTGTACGGAGAAGGTATCAGCAAAGTGGGCGAGATCATCGACCTGGGCGTTTCAACCGATGTCATTTCGAAGAGTGGCAGCTGGTTTAGCTACGGAGACACTAAGTTGGGCCAAGGCCGCGATGGCGTAAAGGCCATTTTGAAGGACAATCCTGAATTGTGTGAAGAAATTGAAAACCAAATCGTTGCGGAGCTTCCTAACGTTTAGTATCCTTGCGGTCGCCGCGGTCGCATGCAGTCAGGCTCCCGAGCAGGAGGGTGCGGTTGAGGACGCTCGGCTGGACTCGCTCAATGCCGTGCTTAAGGAAGAGCCTGAAAATGTCTCGGCCCTAGTAGCGCGCGCTGACCTCTATCTTGAGACCAAGAACTTCCCGTACGCCAAGATGGACGCCATGGCGGCGTTCACCGTAGACAGCACCAACCACGACGCGTTGCGCGTGTTAGGGGATGCGCACTACGTGAGTAACGAAACACGAATCTCGCGCGATGCCTGGCAGCGTTGTGCCCAACTTTTTCCCAAAGAAGTGGAGTGCCGCCTCAAACTGGCCGAGCTCTACCAAGTCGTAATGGAGTACGAGAAGAGCATCAAGGTGGTCGACGAGGTCCTAGCGCTCGCCCCCAACAACGCAACTGCTTACTACATCAAGGGAATCAACATTCGCGACCACAAGCTCGACACCAATGTGGCCTTGGCCTACATCCAGAAAGCCATTGATTTGGATCCGAAGTACGAAGAAGCGCTCGATATGGCGGGCGTGCTCCACTCGGCGATGAACAGCCCCCTCGCAGTGAGCTATTTTGAGCGATTGGCGGAACTCCGTCCAAACGATTTCAATGTGTACTACAAGGTGGGTATGTACCACCTCAATACGCGCAACTGGAACTCGGCTATTGAAGCTTTTACGCAAGCCACGCAACTCAATCCAAAGGATGCGGAGAGCTACTACAACTTGGGATTCATACACTTGGAGCTTCAGATGTACCGCGAGGCGCGCCAGTACTTTACCCAAAGTATTGAAGCCCGCGCCGTGAACTACCGTGCGCACTATGCTCGAGCCTTCGTCATTGAGCGCTTGGGCGACCTTAAGGCAGCCGAAGCCGATTACCTCAAGGCACTCGAGTACAATCCGTCGCATGCCCCGTCGCAAGAAGGTCTTGGCCGCGTTCGCGCGGGCTTGGCCAGCTTCAAGAACTGATTTCAATGGACCAACCCCGAGTACCAAAGCGGCCCCATTTGCTGGAGCGGCACGACGACCTACGCACCGACGAATACTATTGGCTTAACGACCGGGAGAACCCCGAAGTGATTGCCTACCTCGAGGCAGAAAATGCCTACCGAGCGCACGAGATGCGTGGGCTTGACCCACTAATCGATTCGCTGTACACCGAGATGACCGGGAGGCTTGATCCGAACGAGACGTCACTCGCAGTGGAAATGGACGGTTTTTGGTACCAGTCCCGCTTCGAGGAGGGCAAGGAGTATCCGATTCACGTTCGCTTTGAAGGAGCTGAATCGGGGCCCGAGCAGGTCGTGCTGGACGTGAACGCCCTGGCCGAAGGCCAAGCGTACTGTTCGGTTGCCTCGATGGTGATGACCCGCGACCACCGACGCATGGCCTATGCCGTGGATTTTGTTAGCCGCCGGCAGTACACGCTGCGCTTTCGCGAGCTGCCTTCGGGCCAAGAGCACAGCCTTCAGATCCCCGATACGTCGGGTGCCTTTGCCTGGGCCGACGACGGTCAAACGTTTTTTTATGCCACTAAGGACCCCGTCACGTTGCGGGTGGATAAAATCTGGCGGCATTCCTTGGCCGGGAACGCCGAGCCTGTCCTCGTATTTCATGAACGGGACGAAGCATTCAGCTGTACGGTGTACCGAGGTAAATCCAAGCGCTTTATCATGGTTTCGACGTCGGCTACCAACGTGGATGAAGTGTGGTACCTCGAGGCGGCGCAGCCGTTGGGAGAATTTCGCTGCCTGCGCGCGCGGACTCCGGGGCTTGAATACTCCGCAAGCCACCACGGAACCTCGTGGTGGATTCGAAGCAACCTCGACGGGCGCACCAATTTTGCCCTGTTCCAGGCACCGCTCGACGAGCCCGGAGCATGGACTGAAGTGCTTGCGCACCGCAGCGAAGTGCTGCTCGAGGGCATTGACCTGTTTGACGAATACATGGTCCGCGAAGAGCGGGAGCAAGGCCTCTTGCGCATCGTGGTCCGACCGTGGAACGAGTCTGCGCACGGTCCAGAGTACGTGATTTCAATGCCCGAAGAAACCTACACGCTTTACACCGCGTCGAACCCCTCCTCGGCGACCACCATCTTGCGCTTCGTCTACACCTCGTTAACGACCCCGGCTACAACCTACGATTTTGACATGGCGACGCGCGAACGAACCGTTAAAAAGGTGCAGAACGTCGTGGGCGGTTACGATGCCCGTCGGTATGCTACGCGCCGGTTGTGGGCTACGTCGGCCGACGGAACAAAGGTTCCAATGAGCTGGGTAGGTCCGGCCAACGCCTCGGGGCCGGTTCCGACCCTGCTGTACGGCTACGGCGCCTACGGGATAACGGTAGACCCCGCCTTTAGCATCGCGCGTTTGAGCCTGCTTGAGCGTGGAATGGCCTACGCCATCGCCCACATTCGCGGAGGGGAGTATTTGGGCCGGTCGTGGTACGAACACGGCCGCATGGAGCACAAGCAGAACACCTTCAGCGACTTTATCGCTTGTGGGGAAATGCTGCGCACCGAGGGCTGGGCTTCGCAGCTTTTTGCCATGGGCGGAAGCGCCGGTGGACTGCTTATGGGGGCAGTAATCAACCAACGCCCAGATTTGTGGTCGGGCGTGATTGCCGCGGTGCCGTTTGTCGACGTGGTGACCACGATGCTCGATGACAGCATTCCGCTTACGACAGGTGAATACGACGAGTGGGGAAATCCCAACGAGCCCGAAGCCTATGCGCGCATGAAGGTCTATTCTCCTTACGACAACGTGGCGGCTCAGGATTACCCGCCGCTCTTGGTTACGACCGGATTGCACGACAGCCAGGTGCAGTACTTCGAGCCCGCCAAGTGGGTCGCCCGACTTCGGGATCGCCGCACCAACAACGCCCCGCTGTACCTGTACTGCAACATGGACACTGGCCACGGCGGAGCGAGCGGTCGCTACGCTTCGTACCGCGAAACGGCCATGGAGTATGCGTTTTTCTTGAGTTTAGTCGAAGCGAAGTAGACCGCGTTCGCGGACCTGCTGGTCGAGCAGCGCGAGCGCGCCCCGCTGGCGAATCGCCCAGTTGGCGTTTGGGGCGCGGCGTTCCATTTGGTCAAGCCAGTTGAGCGCCTCGTCGAGGGTGGTGACCGTCTGCGCCACACCGTCGCGCAGGGCATCTGCTGCTTCCCAGTGGCGGCCAATATGGGGGCCAAACGCAACGGGAATTCCCCACGAGAGGGGCTCGAGGATGTTGTGCAGTCCTTGCGCAAAGGCGCCGCCCACGAACGCGGCCTGAGCGCCTCCGTACAGTCCAAAAAGACTGCCGAGCTGGTCAACCACAAGTGCACGGGCTTCTTCGAGCTGTTCGTCGCGGTAGTTCGACCATTCGCTGCTGCGCAGGGCGGGCAAGGGAAGTTTGGCGCGGAGTTCTTCAGCCCTTGAGGGGTCGTGGGGGGCGAAGACAAATTTCCAGTGGGTGCGGCGCATGAGTACGGGGAGCCACACGGATTCGTCTTCGGGCCAGGAGGAGCCTAGGACAAGGACCGGTCGCGCGTCGGCGAAGCGGGACCAGCGTTCCGGAGGGCCTTCTCCGCGCGCGATGCGCGCGGCGGCGGCGTCCATTCGGCCGTCGCCCAGCACGAGGGCGTTGAGCCCAGCCCGCAGGGCGGGAGCAAGGCCCGAGGGGTGCTGGAGTCCCACAAAGACCGCACGACGCAGCAGGCGCCGATCCAAAACACCAAGGGCTGACCACCATCGGTGGCGCTCAGGAACGTGCGCAAAGGCCACTGCAAACGGTATGTCCCTTCGGCCTACCTCTCGGAGCATCGTGTGCCAGAGGTCGGTTTGCAGGACGAGTAGGGCCTGGGGCTGGATCCGCTCGATAAAGCGATGCACGTAGGGGTTGAAGTCGGGGGGCGCGAGGCAGGCTTCGACGCCGGGGGGCGGAGCGTAGCGGGTCCATCCGCGCAATCCGCTGGGCGAAAAAAACGTCACAAGAACGCGTTTTCCTGAGGCGGACCAGGCGCGAACCAGCGGCTCAAGCATCCAGTATTCGCCCCAAGAGGCGCCGTGAATCCAAAGGTCAAACGGGCCTTCAGGGGCCGGGGCGAGGCGTCCGGTCCACCATGCGCGGGCAGCTCGGTGGCCGCCCAGTGCGGCGATGTGGCTCAGGGCCCCAAAAACGACACCGGGGAAGCTCACTGGTAGTAGCGCACCTTGGGTTGGTTGGGCGCGGATTCGTTGGCGGTACTCAGTTTTTGGCCTAGCGGTAGAAACCAACTGAATTCGGCCCCGAAGAACCCGTCCCAATGCGGGTTGGGCGAGGGCGGATTCGCTCCGTAGTGCGTGCCCCGTACGTCGTGCGTTTGCGCCAAGCCGGCCCGCAGCGCAAGGCTAAAATTGATGACGTCGTTTGGATCTGCATGGCTGTAGCGCAGCGCTGCCTGAACACCCAGTCCTTGCCGCATTCGGTCCAAGCCATACACATAAGGTTTGGTGAGCAGCGGAACTCCACCAGAATTGTTGAACCAAATTCGGTGGGAGATGGCGTCCATTCCCAACTCGGCCGCAAGCGAATGGGCATTGACCATCCAAAGTCGTTGACCGTACCCCAGGGCGGCGCTGCTCCCGCGCCCTTCGAGGCGAATCAGGGCGGGGCTTCCGTCGTTGCCCATGATGTAGCCGTCTTCGTTCATCAAAAAGCCGATGATTTGGTTGGTGTTCCGCACTCCGCCGCCAAACCGCGCTCCGTATTCGGCCCAAACGTAGTCGCGCACGCTAAGGCTGACGTCGCCACGAATGCGGAGCTTGGCGCTGTTGCCGTAGTCCGCCTTCCAAGTCCCCAAGGGTGCTTCGATACTGGGTGCCACGTGAATGCGCGCGCGCGGAATTTCCTGGCCCGAAAGCCCCGTTCCGCCCAAACCAACTGCGGCGAACCAAAGTGCAGATAAAATGCGCATGCTGCGAAGGTAGCGCAGGTCTACGGCCTATGCCACGCCCTCGGCATGGGTTACCTTTGCGGACTATGCCCCAGCACCTGCCGTTTGATCCGCCTATTCCGATGGTTGACCTCGTCGGACAGCATGCGCGCATCCAACCTGAACTCGACCACGCGCTGCTCCGAGCGAGCCATGAGGCCGCCTACATTCAGGGACCCGATGTGGCCGCCTTCGCCAGCGAGCTCAGCGCCTACCTCGGCGAGGGCGTGTACACGATCCCCTGCGCCAACGGAACCGACGCCCTTCAAATTGCTTTGATGGCTCTGGGCCTTAAGCCCGGCGACGAAGTGATCACGGCTACGTTTACCTATGTGGCTACGGCTGAGGTGATTGCCCTGCTCGGCCTCACGCCGGTGCTCGTGGACGTCGACGCCGACACCTTCGCGCTCAACCTCGACGAAGTTCGCGCCGCTGTCACGCCGCAGACCAAGGCCATTGTGCCCGTGCACCTCTACGGCCAGGGCGTCGACATGGAGTCGCTGCTCGCGCTCGCCGACGAGCGCGGAATCCCCGTGGTCGAAGACACCGCCCAGGCCCTCGGCGCCCGCTACACGTTTAGCGACGGCCAAACGCTAGCCCTCGGCACCCTCGGAACCATTGGCTGCACGAGCTTTTTTCCGTCCAAAAACCTCGGTTGCATGGGCGACGGAGGCGCGGTGTTTTCGCGCGACGCGGCCCTCGCCGAGCGCATCAAAATGATGGCCAACCACGGCCAAAAAGTCAAGTACCGCCACGACGTGGTGGGCTGCAACAGCCGACTCGACACGCTGCAGGCGGCGATTCTCAGGGTTAAGCTCCGTCACCTCGACGGTTATGCTGTCGCCCGCCAAGCCGCCGCTGCCCGCTACGACGCGGGCCTCGCCGGCCTCGCAGGGGTTCAGACCCCCGTGCGCCGATCGGAATCGACCCACGTGTTCCACCAGTACACGCTCCGCGTAGCCGACCAGCAACGCGACGCCCTGGCGGCCCACCTCAAGGCCGACGGAATTCCGTCGATGATCTACTACCCGCTGCCGCTGCACCGCCAGCAGGCCTACCAGTCTGCGCGCTACCCCGACGGAAGCTTTCCGGTAGCCGAGCAGCTCTGCGCCGAAGTCCTCTCGCTGCCGATGCACACCGAGCTGAGCGCCGCCACCCAAGACCGTATTATTCAATCCATCCAAAGCTTTTTCGCGAAATGAAAATCACCGTAGTAGGAACCGGCTACGTCGGCCTCGTCACCGGAGCCTGCCTGAGCGACGTCGGCATGGACGTCACCTGCGTGGACGTCAACGAAACCAAAATCGCCAACCTCCACAAGGGCATTTTGCCGATCTACGAGCCAGGCTTGGACGCAATCGTCGCGCGCAACGTCGCGGCGGGCCGCCTGCACTTCTCGACCGACCTCGCCCAATCCATTCAGGGATCCGAGGCCGCGTTCATCGCGGTGGGCACGCCTCCGGGCGAAGACGGAAGCGCCGACCTGCAGTACGTGCTGGCGGTAGCCGACGGCATTGGTCGCACCATGACCGACTACCTCGTGGTCATTACCAAGAGCACGGTGCCCGTGGGTACGGCTGAAAAGGTGCGCGGAGCCCTGCGGGCGGCCCTCGATGCACGCGGTTCCAACCTCAGCTTTGACGTCGCCTCCAACCCCGAATTCCTCAAAGAAGGCGCCGCCATCGACGACTTCATGAAGCCCGACCGCATCGTCTGCGGCGTCGAGTCCGAGCGCGCCCAAGACGTGCTGGCCCGCCTCTACAAGCCCTTCACGCTTAACGGCCACCCGGTGCTGTTCATGGATATTCCGTCCGCCGAAATGACCAAGTACGCCGCCAACGCCATGCTGGCGACCAAGATTTCGTTCATGAACGACATCGCCAACCTCTGCGAAATCATGGGGGCCGACGTCAACCAGGTCCGCAAAGGCATCGGTAGCGATCCGCGCATCGGAACCAAATTCATCTACCCCGGCATTGGCTACGGCGGAAGCTGCTTCCCCAAAGACGTCAAGGCGCTGGCCCGCACCGCCAAGGAGCAGGGCTACATCATGCGCATCCTCGAGGCCGTCGAGGCCGTCAACGATGCCCAAAAGAGCGTGATGGTCACCAAAATCAAGGCCCACTTCGGCAGCGACCTGCGCGGTAAGCACTTCGCCTTCTGGGGCCTGAGCTTCAAGCCGCAGACCGACGACATGCGCGAGGCGCCCTCGGTCGTCATCGCCGAATCGCTGATGGCGCTCGGAGCCACCGTGACCGCCTACGACCCCGTGGCGATCGAGGAGGCCAAGCACCAGCTGCAGGACCGCGTGACCTATGCTGCCGACGCCTACCAGGCCCTCACGGGTGCCGACGCCCTGCTGCTCATCACCGAGTGGAGCGAGTTCCGCGTGCCCAACTGGTCGCGCGTCAAGGATGCCCTGCGCCAGCCTGTGGTGTTTGACGGCCGCAACATTTACAGCGGAACCGAACTGCGCGCCCTCGGCTTCACCTATTCCGGAATTGGCGTCCACTAAGCCCTCAGTTATGCCCCGCATTCTCATTACCGGCGCGGCCGGCTTCCTCGGATCGCACCTCTGCGACCGCTTCATCGCCGAAGGCTACGAGGTCGTCGCCATGGACAACCTGATCACCGGCGACCTGCGCAACCTCGAGCACCTTCAGGCGCTTCCGCAGTTTTCGTTCGTGCACCACGACGTCAGCACGCACATTCACCTCAACGGTCCGCTCGACTACATCCTGCACTTTGCGTCGCCGGCCTCGCCGATCGACTACCTGAAGATTCCGATTCAAACGCTTAAAGTGGGTTCGCTCGGAACCCACAACTGCCTCGGACTCGCCCTAGCCAAAAAGGCCCGCATCCTGGTGGCTTCGACCTCTGAGGTCTATGGCGACCCGCTGGTGCACCCGCAAACCGAGGAGTACTGGGGCAACGTCAACCCCATCGGGCCCCGCGGCGTGTACGACGAGGCCAAGCGCTTTCAAGAGGCCCTCACGATGGCCTACCACACCTACCACGGTTTGGAGACGCGCATCATCCGCATTTTCAACACCTACGGACCCCGCATGCGCCTGAACGACGGCCGCGTGCTGCCCGCCTTCATCGGCCAAGCTCTGCGCGGCGAAGACCTCACGGTCTTTGGCGACGGAAGCCAAACCCGAAGCTTCTGCTACGTCGACGACCTCGTCGAGGGTATCTACCGCCTGCTGCTGAGCGACTACCCGTACCCCGTCAACCTCGGCAATCCCGACGAGATCACCATCCTTCAGTTTGCCGAAGAGATCATCAAGCTCACCGGAACCGACCAAAAAATCGTCCACCAGCCCCTGCCCAAAGACGACCCCACCCAGCGCCAGCCCGACATCACGAAGGCCCGCGAAATCCTCGGTTGGGAACCCAAAGTCAGCCGCGCCGAAGGTCTCAAAATCACCTACGACGCGTTCCGCAACCTGCCCGACGACCTGCTCTACAAGCAGGAGCACCGCGACTTTAAAGCCTACAGCAAGTGAAAACGGTCCTCGTCACCGGAGGCCTCGGCTACATCGGTTCGCACACGGCCGTGGACCTCATTGCCCGCGGCCACCGCGTAGTCCTCGCCGACAACCTCAACAACACCCGCGCCGAGGTTCTCGACGGAATCGAGGCCATTTCGGGCGTCCGTCCCGAGTGGGTTCAGGTCGACCTGGCCGACCGCAGCGCCACCGAGTCCTTTCTGGCTGGCCGCCGCTTCGACGGAATCATCCACTTCGCCGCCCACAAAGCGGTAGGGGAGAGCGTTGCTGAGCCCGTCGCCTACTACCGAAACAACTTCGATTCGCTGCTCAACCTTTTGGATTACCAGCGCGCCCATCCCCAGTGCGGACTCATATTCAGCTCGTCCTGCACCGTCTACGGCCAGGCTGACGCGCTGCCCATTCCCGAGTCCGCCCCCATCAAGCCCGCGGAATCGCCCTACGGCAACACCAAGCAGGTGGGCGAAGAAATCCTGCGCGACGCCGTGCGCGCCTTCGGCCTGAAGGTGATCGCCCTGCGCTACTTCAACCCCATCGGCGCCCATTCGTCGGCCCGCATCGGAGAGCTTCCGCTCGGTGTACCTCAAAACCTGGTGCCCTTCATCACCCAGAGTGCGGCCGGCATGCGCGGACCCCTTCAGGTCTACGGAAACGACTACCCGACCCGCGACGGAACCGCCATTCGCGACTACATCCACGTCGTGGACCTCGCCGCTGCCCACGTGGTGGCCCTCGAACGCATTTTCAACGCTTCCATGGATGAAGCGTTTGAAGTATTTAACCTCGGAACCGGCGAAGGCTCCACCGTCCTCGAAGTCATTCAGTCCTTCGAGCGCGCTACTGGCGCCTCATTGCAGTGGAGCTTTGCCCCCCGCCGCGCCGGAGACGTCATCGCCGCCTACGCCGACACCCGCCGTGCCACCGAAGTCCTGGGATGGACTGCCCGAAAAACCCTCGACGAGGCCATGGCCGACGCGTGGAGGTGGCAGTTGAGCCTTAATCGATAGTAACTCGCTGCTGGCGGCTAGTTGCCAAACAACTCCTTCGTACTTTAGGGGAATGCGACCATTTCTAGTACTGTTCCTCGCAAGCGCGCTCTCGGCGCTGGCCCAGCCCGTGAAGTTTGCCCTTCCGCGCACCCACCAGTTCCGAATGGACGCGGTTCAGCCGGCACTTGACGTGCGCGTGACCCACCTCGAGGCACCCGATGAATTCGCCAAGGCAACCCAGCTCAACGCCCTCAAAGTGCAGCACGCCCAGCGCTTCGGAATGGCCTCAGACGCCGACGCCGCCCCGACGTCCGCCCTTAAAACCCTGGCCGCTGAGCCCTTGGTGCGCGACCAGCTGAGCATGAAGCGCGTGTTTGCCATCAACGGTTCGCAAGTGCCGATTCCGGGTGGAACCCCCAACGACAACACCGTAGCCTACGGCGATTCCGTAGTGCTCACCGCCGTCAACAGCGTGCTGTGGGGGTGGGACCTGAGGACCGACACCTTTCTTTTTCCGCAGCAGTTTATTCCGCTCATCGCCGCATCGGGCGTCCAAACTTCGGCCTACCCCAGCGATCCGCGTCTGCTGTACGACCCGGTAGCCGAACGCTGGGTGCTGCTGTTTTTTGTCGGAAACACCCCCGCCACCAGCCAAATTGTCGTGTGCTTCAGCGAATCCAAAGACCCCAATGCGGGCTGGAACACCTATACGTTGCCGGGTAATCCGCTCAACAACAACCGCTGGAGCGACTTTCCCTCCATGGCCTTTACCGACGACAAGCTCGTCATGTCCATCAACCTGATCGTGCCCAACGTAAGCTGGCAGGTGGGCTTTGACGGAACCGTGATCTGGGAAATGGACAAGGCCGCCGGCTACGCGGGGGCGACCACCCTTCCGGCCGAACTGCACCACGGCTTCGCGACCAACGGCCGCTGGATTCGCAACCTCGTTGCGGTCACCGGCTGGGACGGCTACGTCAGCCGACCCATGTGGGCCAGCAACCGCAACTTTGACGCCCAGAACGACAGCGTCTTTTTCTTGACCCGCGCCGACAGTGCGGTAGGCGGAACCCATTCCTACGACATCCACGTGCTTCGCGCGAGCCAACCCTACGGGCTTCCGCCCAACGGCCGCCAACCCTCGACGCCGGCCGCCGACCCCACCAAAGGACTTCAGACCAACGACGCCCGTTGGCTCGGCGCCCAAGAACTCGCCGACGGCAGCGTGCACCTCGTGAGCACCACGCGGGACTTCAGTACCCAGCGCTCTGCGATTTACCACGCGCGCATTCCCTCGGGCGCCGAGCCCGACACCCTGCTGGGCCACGTCATTGGCGATCCCGTGCGCTACTTCGGGTACCCCAACCTCACCTGGGTCGGCAACGAAGGCTGCGACGGCGAACTTCTCATCGGCTTTAACCACGTTTCGCCGGCCCACTTCGCGGGCTACTCGGCCGTGTACTATGGCAACGACCAAACCTACAGCAACGTGGTTTCGCTCAAGTCGGGCCTGGGCAACGTGAGCAAGTTGGGCGGAGCCGAGCGCTGGGGCGACTACTTCGGCATTCAACACGATTACGCCCACCCTGGGCGCGCTTGGCTGGCCGGCTTTTATGCCCTAAACAACGGTGGCAACGGCACCTGGCTTCACCTCCTGGAGTCGCCCGATTCGACCTCCCTTAGCGTGCAGCTCCTCGCCGGCGGCCAGGGCTGCGAACGCTACGCCACAGCAACGCCCACCGGCAGCGCACCCTTTACCTACCTCTGGAACGACGGAAGTACCTCGTCCCAAAGCGGAACCGCCTGCGGTGGCGACACCCTGTACGTTCGGGTTACCGACGCCCGCGGCTGCAGCTACGACGCCTCCATCGTGCTTCCCATGACCGATGCCCCCGCGCCGCTGCTCTTTCCCAATCCCTCGACCAGCGAAGTCTTTGCCCTTATTGACGCTCCCGGCAAGGGCATCATTGAATTCGAAGTATATGACGCGGGCGGAGCCAAGGTGGAACACGCACGGGCTCAAGTCCGCGCCGGCCGCAACGAAATCTACGCGTGGCTCGGTCACCTTCCGCGCGGAACATATTGGGTACGAATCGGCTTCTGGGGGGAATGGTGGGAGCAGGAGGAACCCCTAATTTTGCACCGCCAAACCCTCATTATCGCCCCCTGATGCCCACAGTTCTCATTACCGGCGGAGCCGGATTCATCGGATCGCACGTCGTGCGCCGCTTCGTCCAGCGCTACCCCGAGACCACCGTCGTCAACGTCGATGCCCTTACCTACGCGGGCAACCTTGAAAACCTCGCCGACGTCGACCAGGCCCCCAACTACCGCTTTGAGCGCGTCGACATCCGCGACGCCGCCGCCGTGCAGGACCTCGTTGACCGCTACCAGCCCGACGGCATCATCCACCTCGCGGCCGAGAGCCACGTGGACCGCTCCATCAGCGACCCCATGGCCTTTGTCGAAACCAACGTCATCGGCACGGTCAACCTGCTCAACGCTGCCCGCTCTGCGTGGGCCGGAGCCATGGAGGGCAAACGCTTTTACCACATTTCGACCGACGAGGTATTCGGAGCCCTTGGCGCCGAAGGCTTCTTCACCGAAGAGACCCCTTACAGCCCCAACAGCCCCTACAGCGCCTCCAAGGCCAGCAGCGACCACTTTGTGCGCGCCTACCACGAGACCTACGGCTTGCCCGTCGTCATTTCGAACTGCTCCAACAACTACGGGCCGAACCACTTCCCCGAGAAGCTGATTCCGCTCATGATCCACAACATCATCGAGGGCAAGCCCCTGCCGGTCTACGGCGACGGCAAGTACACGCGCGACTGGCTCTACGTCAAGGACCACGCCTCTGCCATCGACACCGTCTACCACGACGGACGCAACGGCGAAACCTACTGCATCGGCGGATGGAACGAGTGGCAGAACATCGACCTCGTGCACCTGCTCTGCCGCACCATGGACGCCAAGCTTGGCCGCCCCGAGGGCGACAGCGCCCAGCTCATCACCTTTGTCAAGGACCGTCCGGGCCACGACAAGCGCTACGCCATCGACGCCACCAAAATCCACCGCGAACTCGGCTGGAAGCCGTCCGTAACCTTCGAGCAAGGCCTCAGCGAAACCATCGACTGGTACCTCAGCAACGAAACCTGGCTTCGCAACGTCACCAGCGGAGCTTACCTCGACTACTACAGCGCCCAGTACGGAGCCTGATCGCCCGCATGACTGAGGTTCTTGCCGTCATTCCGGCCCGCTACGCCAGCACCCGCCTTCCGGGCAAACCTTTGGCGGACATTGCCGGCAAGCCCATGATCCAGCACGTCTGGGAACGCGTCTCGGCCGTCTTACCTGCGGTAGTGGCCACCGACGACGCCCGCATTGCCGACGCCGTCTTTGCCTTCGGGGGCCGCGTGCGCATGACCTCGCCCGACTGCCCCAACGGAACCGCCCGCACCGCCGAAGTCCTCGCCCACTGGGAGGGTCCGCGCCCCGAAATCGTCCTCAACGTCCAAGGCGACGAACCGCTCGTGCAGGCCCACGACCTCGAAACTCTGGTGCGCCTCATGCGTCGCCCCGAAGTTCGCATCGGAACCCTCGTGACGCCCGCCCGCGCCGCCGACCTATCGTCCCCCAACAACTGCTTTGTTCAGCGCCTGCCCGACGGCCTGTGCACCAGCTTCAGCCGAAGCCCCGAGTGCGGCAGCATCCAAGCTTGGCGCCATGTGGGCATGTACGGATTCCGCGCCGACGTCCTGCCCCAGCTGGTCGCGCTGCAGCCCACACCCGGCGAAGTCCGCGAACGCCTCGAGCAGCTCCGTTGGCACGAATCCGGATTCCCCATCTACAGCGCTGAAGTGGCCGCCGCCGGAATCGGCGTGGACAGTCCCGAGGATTTGGAGTACGTTAGGGAGTTGCTGGCTGCGGGTATCTAGCTACGTAGCTTCCGCGCCACCATAATCCCGTCCCTAAACGGCAATAGCTGGTGCTCCACCCGCGGGTCCGCAGCCACATGGGCGTTGTAGGCGCGCAGGGCGTCGGTTTCGTGGTCGCTGATGCTGGGGTCGGCAACTTTTCCGCTCCACAGCACGTTGTCGGCGAGAATGAGTCCGCCCGGACGCACCCGGTCCACCACCATTTCGTAGTAGGTGAGGTAGTTCTCCTTGTCGGCGTCCAAAAAGACGAGGTCCCAGGTTTCGTCGAGCTGCGGAATTAGCTCGCGCGCGTCGCCCACCCTGAAATCCAGCTGCGCAGCATACGGCGAGTCGGCAAAATACCCGCGCACCCGAGTCTCCAGCTCGGCGTTCACGTCCAGGGTCACCAAACGGCCGTCGGGCGCGAGGCCTTCGGCCATGCACAGCGCGGAATACCCTGTGTAGGTCCCCACCTCCAAAATGCGGCGCGGCCCTACCAGCTTGCTGATCAGGCTCAAGAACCGACCCTGCTGGTGCCCGCTGCACATGCGCGGCATCAGCACCTGCTGCCAGGTTTCGCGCTCGATGCGCTCGAGCAGGGGCGAGGGGGGCGCCGTGAACTGGCCGGCGTAGTCGTCGATTTCGGGAGGCAGAAATTCCATGGGCTGTTACTCAGAAAGCGTTCCAAGGTAGCGCAAACGGCTAATCCCGGCGGAATCAAACATGCGTTCGGCCACTTCGCGCAGCTGCGCCACCGTCAGCGAATTCACCTTGGTCACCAGTTCGTCAAAACGGTCTATGCGGTCGTATACCAACAGCGACTTGCCCAGCCCGGTCATCAGGCCCTGTCCGCTCTCTTGGGCCAGCGCCATTTGACCCAGCAGCTGGAGCTTGGCCTGTTCAAGCGCGCGCGGAGTCAGCCCCTGGCGAAGGGCTTCGAGCTCCTTGCGGATCAAGCGCTCGGCGCGGTCCACGGTCTCGAGGTCGGTGCCGGCATAAACGCCCCAATGTCCGCCGTCGGCGTAGGCGTTAATGAAGCTCTCAATTTGGTATGCGATGCCGTGGCGCTCGCGAATGTTCATGTTCAGCCGGCTGTTCATGGCGGGACCGCCGAGCACGTTGTTCAGCAGTACGGCCGCCGTGTAGTCGTCCTCGTGCACCGACGGAGCCTCTCCGCCCAGCACCAAATGGCTTTGGTTGATGTCTTTTTTGACGCTGACGTCAAAGCGGGCCGGCTTGGGCGCGGCCACGCGCTCGGGTGCGGAACCTTCGGTGGTCCAGGTTCCCCCAAATTCCTCGGCCAAGCGCGCGAAGCGGGCTACCGAAATTCCGCCCACCGAACTCAGCACCGCATGCTCGGGCCGGTACAGCGCCCCGATGAAGCGCAGCACGTCGGCGCGCTCAAAGCGCGAAACCGTCTCCCGGCGGCCCAAAATGTTCATGCCCAGCGGGTGATCCGGGTAGAGCAGCGCGTCGAACTCGTCAAACAGCGCTTCAGACGGATTGTCTTTGTAGCCGTCCATCTCGTCGAGGATCACCTCGCGCTCCTTGGGCACCTCACGCTCCGGAATCGACGCGTGCTGCACGATGTCAAAGAGCAGCTCCATGGCGCGGCGGTAGTGCTCCACCATAAAGCTGGCGTACAGCAGCGTGTCTTCCTTGCCGGTGTAGGCGTTTAATTCGCCGCCCACGCCTTCCAAACGGCTAAGCACGTGAAACGCTTTGCGGCGCGCCGTGCCTTTAAAAATCAGGTGCTCGGTAAAGTGGGCGAGGCCCTCGTCGTCGCGGGTTTCGTCGCGAGAACCCGCCTTGAAGTGCAGGCCAATGTGGCCTGTAGGCGACGCGGTGGGCTGGTGCACCCAGCGCAGCCCGTTGGGCAGCGTGGCAACGACAAAGTCGGGCCGGCTCGGAATTCCCATACTATAAATTCGGTGGCGTAGT